>Ga0247727_10000015_pt1 | contig 360995 bp, 345 predicted proteins | sample WisWelCaveWW1625_FD_202498 | JGI IMG/M metagenome (GOLD analysis project Ga0247727, IMG submission 202498) | Biofilm microbial communities from Wishing Well Cave, Virginia, United States - WW16-25 | ecosystem: Environmental > Aquatic > Deep subsurface > Groundwater > Cave microbial mat...
GGGAGCGGGCCGTCCGACCAGAACGCTCCCCCCTCTACTCGTACTTCCGACCTTGCCCAGGCCGTGCGTGGCCAGGCCCGCGGACCGGGGTCTCCCGCAGGCGGCAGGACCCGCCGCACCATGCCGGAGCAGCGACCCGCGGACTCACGCTCGTGGAGCTGCTGATCACCACGTCGCTGCTGACGCTGGTGGGCGCGGCGACGGTGGCCACGCTGGCGGGCGGTGTGCGCGTGTGGGAACGCGCCGTCGTGTTCGGCACCCACCAGCAGCACGCGCTGATCGCCATTGAGCGGCTGCGGCGCGATCTGCGCAACGCGCGCCCCTTCGCGCCGATTCCCTTCGCCGGTGGCTACCAGCAGCTGTTCCATGCCGGGACAGGCCTCGCGGATCCCGGCGACGACGGCCCGGAGGAGCTGGGGCGGCTGGGCTATTTTTTGGATGAGCGGCGCCGCGTCCTCTGCCGGTCGTTCACGCCGTATCGCCAGATGCGCCGGGTGCGGGGGACGGACCGCTGCCACGCCGTGCTCGAAGGAGTCACCCGCGTTCGCTTCAGCTATTTCGGGCGCGACGAGACCGGCGGCACCGAGAGCTGGTCGTCGCGATGGGAGTCGGACCAACCCCCGGTCGCCGTCAAAATGGAGCTGACCGTCGCGTCTGAGCGCGACGAGCCCGTCACATATTTCGGGATCGCGGCCCTCGCACGGAGCCCGGCAGCGCCACCAGAGGCAACGCCCGATGCTTCGTGAGTCTCGGACGGCGCTTTCCAGCGGGGCCGGAAGCGTGCTACTCTACATTGTCTTCGTGATCGTGCTCCTGAGCTGCTTTGCGGCAGGGGCGGCATCGCAGGCGATGGCGGCCCTCAGCCTGTCCGAGCGGCTCAGCGAGCAGCTGCAGGCCGCGTACGTCGCGCGCGGGGCGGTTCAGGTCGCGGTGCTGACGCTTGCGCGGGACGATACGCCGGCGTTCGACGGCCTGACGGATGGCTGGGCTTACAGCCCGGGGATCTTCGCCGAGCAGCGGATGGCGGGCGGGACCTTCCGGGTCACGAGCGGCGTGACGGCGCAGGGCGCGCGGCGGTGGGGGCTCGCGGATGAGGAGCGCCGGGTGAATCTGAACACCGCCCCACCCGAATGGCTGAAGCGGCTGTTCATCGCCGCCGCCGGAGTGCGAGAGCGGGAGGCCGAGGATCTGGCCGCCGCGATCGCGGACTGGCGCGATCCGGACACCGACGAGCGGTCCGGCGGGGCGGAGCGCTTCTATTACCAGTCGCTGCGGGACGCGTATGACTGCAAGGACGGGCCGTTCGAGAATGTCGAAGAGCTGCTGCTCCTCCGCGGCATGACGCCGGCGGTCTACCGGGCGATCGAGCCGTTGGTCACCGTGCACAGCATCGGGCCCATCAACCTCAATACGGCGGGCGAGACGGTGCTGCGCGCGCTGGGCTTGAGCGAGTCCGGGCTCGCGGGATTCTTGCTGTACCGCTCCGGCGAGGACAGCGCGGCCGGGACGCCTGATGACCGGCAGCTCACGTCCATCGCCGGGGTCGAATCGGAGCTGTCGGCCTACGTGCCGGCCGAAGACCTGGCGCGCCTGGCCGCGATGGCGCAGGAGCGGCTGATCGTCGTGTTCTCCAAGACCTTCCGGATGACAGCCACCGCCGAGGTCCGCCGCCCGTCGAGCCGCGCCGAAGTGCGGAGCATCATCGACCGGTCAGGGCGGGTCCTCCACTGGCAGGAGCGATAGGAGCCGCATGAAGCACCGCGCGGTGCGCGACATGGTCTTCAAGCTCGCGCTGTCGCCCAAGCAGTGGGTCAAGGGGCTGGGCGGGCTCATGCCGAGCACCTCGCAGCGCCTGATCGTCGTCACCCTGGACGGCCAATGGCTCAAGCTCCTGCAGGTGGACGGCCCTGCGCGCACCCGGCAGATCACCCGGGTGCAGGCCGCACCGATCGAGGGCCTGAGCCCGGACGAGCTGGCCAAGATCTTCAAGGAAGCCACGGCCGGCGACGGCCAGGCCCCTGCGGACGTGCTGGTTGCCAATCCGACCCACCTCTCGACCGTCCGGCTCTTCTCGCTGCCCTCCACGGATGCCACGGAGATCAGGGACATCGTCGAGCTGCAAGCCGAGAAGCACACCCCGTATGCGAAAGAGGAGATCCTGAGCGACTTCACCGTGATTGAGCGCGACCGGTCCGGCTACTCGCGGGTGCTGCTCGTCATCGCCCACCAGGACGTGATTGAGCGGTCGGTGCGGCTCGTGGAGTCGGCCGGGTTCGTGCTGGACCGGGTCGGCTGCGAGCTCGAGGGATTGCTCAACTGGTTCCTGCTGATGAAGCGCGCGAGCGGGGGTGCGCCCGCAGGACCGTCGCTCATCGTCGACGTGGATGGCGCGACCACGACGCTGCTTGTCGTGGAGCACCGCCAGCTGCAATTCCACCGCAGCCTCGCGACCGGGGCGGAGCACTTGCAGGAGCACTCCGCGCAGGCAGGCGAGCGGCTGGTCGGCGAGCTCACGCGGTCCATCGAGGCGCTGGATGCCGAGGGCAAGGCGGTCAAGCTGAGCGAGATCATCCTGACCGGCCGCACCGACCGGCTCGGTGTCTTCAAGGAGCAGGTGGAGCGGGGGCTCAACCTGCCGGTCACGCTGTTGCCGCCGTGGCCTGAGCAGGCGATGTCCGAAGCGGCGCGCGCCGGCGCCGAACGGCTGCCGGACGTGTCCTTCGCCAGCCTGGCCGGCATCGGGCTCGCGCCCAGCCGCATCGACCTGACGCCGAAAGCCGCGAAGCTGCGGCACGCCTTCGAGGCCAAGGCCAAGGCGCTGGTCACGCTCGGGTGCCAGAGCATCGGGGCGCTGATCCTGGTGACGCTCCTCATCATCAGCCGCGCCCATCGGGAGCAGCGGTACTACCAGGCGCTCCGGGAAGTCTACCAGCAGAGCGTGAGCCAGGCGGATGAGGTCGAGCAGGCGCTGCGGCAGATCGCGCTCGTCGAGGTCCAGCTGCGCGACCGCGGGCGCCTCCTCGAAGCCGCTGAGACGCTCACGAGCCAATCGTCGCCTGATATCCGCTGGCAGTCGCTGACGTACAACTCGGAAGAGGGGATCGTCCTGAAGGGCACCACGACGGAGCTGCCGAAGGTGTATGAGTACGTCGCGAGCCTCGACGCCTCGCCGGTGTTCGGCCAGGTCGAGGCCCGCCGGGTCTCGAAACGCAAGGGCGGCGATGAGCAGAGCCTGACCGATTTCGAGATCGTCTGTCCGTTCAGCACCCCGACGACGGAAGCCGGATCATGATGCGCCTGCCGCAGCTCTCCCAACTGAAGCCCCGGGAACGGCTCCTGGCGATGGCCGGGGGTGCTGTGGTCGTCGTCGTCCTGATGGACCGGCTCGTCCTCAGCCCGTGGCTCGGGCATGCCCGCATGGTACGCCAGGAGATCAGCCGGATGGAGGAGGCACTCCACAGCCATGGCCGGCTGCTCGAACGCCGGGGACGGGTGCTCGGCGAGCTCTTGAAGTACGAACCCTACCTGAAACCCCCGGTCGCCGATGACCTGCAGATGGCCGCGCTCCTGAAAGAGATCCAGGACCTCGCCGGGCAGAGCGGCGTCGAGGTCGGAGAGATCAAGCCCCTCACGGTGGAGTCCGACGGTCCGACCAAGGACTACTCGCTCGAGCTGCGGTTCCACTGCACGCTCGACCAGTGGGTGGATGTGGTGTTCCGCCTGGAAAGCTCTCCGTCGCTGTTTGAAGTGATCCGGGCCGGCCTTTCGACCCAGGAGGAGCGGCCGGGGCAGCTCGCCGGGTACCTCCGCGTCGTGAGCACGGCGGTGACGCGGGGGAACGGGAGCGTCGCCGCGCCGCCGGCCTCCGAGGCGCCTGCCGGATGAGCCGCGTGTCGGGGTGGACCGGCGCTGTGCTGGCGGCGGTCCTGGCCGCCCCTGCGCCGAGCTGGGCCACGGATGGGAGCGCGGAAGAGCCGGCAACGGTCGAAAAGACCGCCGAGCGGCTGCGATTCAAGGTGCCTCCGGATTGGCCCATCGAAAAGCGCGGCGGCATCATGGCGCCCATTCCCATCGAGGAATATCTGGCACGGAAATTCAAGACGCTGGACGCCGCGGTCCAGGGGCTCGAACAGCGCGTGAGCGGCCTGGACCTCCAGGTCCGGGTGCTGCAGGATGAGGTGAAGAAGACCCGCGAAAGGCTCCGGTCGACCGAGGCGGCCAAGACGCAATGATCCCCCGCGCCTGCCGCACGGCTGCGCTCGGCCTCGCGCTGTTGACGGCCGTGGCCGGCTGCTCGAAAAAACCCGGACCTGCGGGTCAGACGCCCGAACAAGTGATCGATCAAGCGCTCGCAGCGTCTCAGGTCTCTGCGGCCGTGACCGTCTCGCCGGCTTCGGGGGCGCCGGAGCAAGTCGCGGGCTACATCTTCGGCGTGCCGGTGCCGGTCGGGAACTACGCCTTCGCGAAGCGCGTCGCCTACATGTTCCCGCGTCCCTGGGAGGAGGGCCTGGCTGAGGCCGATCGGGAGCGGGCGATCTGGGAAGCGCTCATCCTGCACTATGAGTCCTTCCGCCGCGGCGTGAGCCTCTCCGAGCCTGACATGGAGACCAAGATCAACGAGGTCCTGAAGAGCCAGCAGCAGGCGTTCGCGCGCTCAGGCGACGCGGCCGCGTACCAGGCGTGGGTCACGAAGACGGTGGGCGAGGATGTGGAGCTGTTCGAGAACCAGATGCGCTATCTGTTCCAGATCGAGAAGTTGAAGGACCAGATGCGCGAATCGTTCCCCGTGACGGTGAGCGAGGAGGAGCTGCAGCAGGAATTCCTGAACGAACAGCACCACGTGTCAGGCGAAATGGTCACGTTCGACGCGAAGGACGATGCGCAGGCGTTCTACGAGACCGTCAAGGAGCCGTCCCGCTGGGAGGCCATGAAGGCTGCGGGGGAGCGGACCGTCCGGCCGGTCAACCTCATGACGCTCGAGGCCTACATCGACCTCTGGAGCGTCCCGAAGGAGCAGGTGTACGCGTTGCACGCGCTGCCCCTCGGCGCCGTCGGAGCGCCGATGCCGTTCGGCAAGCAATGGTGCGTCTACCGGCTGCTCGACAAGCGGACCGGCGATCCGGCGGAGCTTTCGAAGCAGCACGAGGCGTACGTCCAGCAGCTGAACGCGCGGAAGCGGCACGAGGCGCTCAAGGGGTGGGTGGAAGAGCTCAAGGCGTCCGCGAAGCTTCGGATCCTACCGATCAGCCCGCCGGCCACGCCGGCCGAGCCGCCCGCCGGGACCTAACTAGGCCGCAGGGGCCTGCGGCAGCTTCGGCAGGTGGACGATCATCAAGGTGCCTTCGCCGGGCGTGCTGTCCACGATGATCGTGCCGCCATGCCCCGTAATCAGCGATTTCGTGATGTAGAGCCCCAGCCCCAGCCCCCCCATCTTGCGGTCGTGGATCCCGCCGATAGACTTGAACTGCTCGAAGAGGGTGGGGAGCGCCTCCTTGGCGATGCCGGCACCCGTATCGAGCACCTGGATCTCCGCCTCCGTCGGCGTCGTGTAGAGCTTGAGCGTCACGAAGCCGTCCTTCTCCGTCGCCTGGATGGCATTCTCCACGATCTGATTGAGGGCCGTGGTCAGGTGGGCCATATCCACCTGCCAGAAGACCGGCTTGGGGTATTCGACGAGCTTCAAGTTCACGCCCCGGGAGCGCGCCATCATCCGGTGGCTCTTCTCGATGTTCGCCATGAGGGTGCGCAGGTCGAACGATTCGAACGTGAACTTGGTCTGGCCGGTCAGGAGCTCGGTCGTTGTTTTGACCTTCTGGATCAGCCGTTCGAGCCGCTCCGCGTTCTCCATGACGGTCTTGAGGAAATCCTGTTGGTCCTGCGTCGTCTGCCCGAGCGCACCCTCCAGGACCAGGTTGACCCCTTCCTTGATCGCCGTCAGCGGCGTGCTGAGCTCGTGCGAGACGATCGAGAGCATCTCGGTCTTCACCTCGCCCGCGCGCTGCAGCTCGTCCACGAGGAACGCGTTGCGCAGTGCTGCGCCGAGCTGCTCGGCCACGACGCCGATCGCGTGCTGGTCCTCCTTGCTGAAGGCGTTGTCCTGCCCGCTGAAGACGCCGAGGATCCCGATCGGCTGGCCCTTGTCGGTCAGCGGGGAAAAGACGCGCGAGCGCAGCGCGATGCTCGGCTGGACCCAGCCGCCGGCTGCGGGTTCCTCAAGCACGATCGGGCTTTCGTCCTCGGCGACGGTGCGGTTGAGTAGCTGGCCCGCCGCCTCGCGCATCTGCCGTGCGGCGGTGGTGAGCTCGACCTGGGCGATGGGGGCGAAGGGAATCAGATGGCATTTCCGCTGCGGCAAAAACAGGATCCCGCACAGCGCGACCGGAAACGCGCGGCGCAGGTAGGCGGCGACCATGTGGACGATGGCATGCGGGTCGGTCGCGGCGCTGAGCAGGCGGCCAGCCTCGTTGAGTGTCTGGATCTCTTCGCGTTGGCGCTCCACGCGGTATTTCAGCTCAGCGCGCGAGATGTCAGCCATGCTTCGAATTATAGCACATCACATGCACCCGCCATCGATCGCTCCGGGTTCCGGTCGGGGCGTGGCTGCGCGGCACCGCTCCTCAGGCCCCAGCGAGGCCTTCGTCGCTCGGAGCTGGTCCTCGCTCGTCCCGCCTGCGGCGGGACACCGTGCCCGCTCGGACCAGCTACGTGCCGCTCAGCCAGCCCCGACCACCCGGAGCCGCTCCTCCCCGACGTCACCCGGCCCGCGCCATATGGCTGATCGGGGCGGGTGGCAGGGTGGTTCCGGAGCCGCACGTAGGATTTTCGAGCGGCCACGGTGTCCCGACCGGATCTGTCAGGGGACGAGCGAGAAAATACTCCGAGCGAAGGCGGCCTCGGTGGGGCCGGCCCCCGGCCCGCCGGTGGTACTCGCCGGGGCGGGCGAGCGGTGCGGCGCAGGAACACCCTGCCAGGACCCGCCGCCAGCAGAGACGAATTGTGGCGAACGGTGGAGAAGCGAGGAAAACGGCGCCGAGGCTTGACGGCCGGCGCCTAGCTCAGGCATACTTTGAGCAATCGTGAACAGGGCAAACGATCCGAGAGGATCGGGCGCAAAGCCGCGAGTCTTCGCAGTGGCGAGTGACTAGTGGCGAGTGGTTAGTGAAGGAAGACCCCTGAATACTAACCACTCATCACTGACCACTGACAGATAGTCGGGCTGCCACGGAGCACCACGCGCGCCCATCCTGTCCATGGATGGGCGCGATCGTGTCGGGAGCATGGAAGGCGATGCCGCAACGGCCATACCTGACTGTCGAGGATGTCGCGAAGCGCTTCGGGGTCAACGCGACCACCGTGTACCGGCTGGTGCAGCGGGGCAAGCTCCCGGCCTTTAAAGTCGGCAACCAGTGGCGCTTCAGCGAGGTCCGGTTGGACGAGTGGGTCGCGGACCACGAACGGGTGGGCGGGTAGATGGCGCTCGCCCCCCGTTCGCTCAGAGCCCGCCACTCGATCGACGGCGTCGCCGGCATCGGATTGGCGTTCGCGGTGCTGGCGGTCTCGCTCATCCTGACGTTCGCCGCATGGCACTATGCCGTGGGCAGTATTCGCCGCCAGCGGGACAGCCAGTTCCAGCATGAGGCCCGTCGGGTCACCAGCCTCATCGACAAGCGGCTCACAATCTATCAGGATGTGCTCACCGGATTTCAGGGGCTGTACGCCGCGAGCAAGAGCGTCGAGCGGGATGAGTTCCACGCCTATTATGCCCAGCTGCGGCTCAAGTCACACTACCCGGGGCTGATCGCGGTCAATTTCGCCGAGCTGGTCACGCGCGAAGAGCGCGACGCGTTCCTTGAGCGCGTGCGAAGCGACGCGAGCGTGGATCCGGACGGCTACCCGGACTTCGCGATCCATCCGCCGGCCGACAAGGATCCGCAGGTGGTCATCAACTACCTCGAGCCCCTGGCCGGCAACGAGTCGGCCATCGGCTTCGACATCAGCTCGGATCCTCGCCGCGCGCAGGCACTCGAGCGGTCGCGGGATACCGGGGAAGCCGCGGCCACCGAGCTCTTGGCGTTGATCCAGGACCGCAGCCGGCAGGGTGAGCCGGGGTTCGCCATCTACTTTCCGGTGTATCGACGGGGTGCTCCGCTGGGAACGGTTGAGGAACGCCGCGCGGCCCTCGAGGGCTATGTGGTCGGCGCCTTCAGAGTTCAGGAGCTGTTGACCGGCCTCTTCGGCCACGAGCCGGTGCAACGGCACATGGCGCTCGACATCGTGGACGCCGAAGCGCTCGGCGCGGACGATCTGGTGTCGGCGAGCGCCGCAGCCGCTGATGGGCCGGCGCGCGGCCTGCACAGCCTTGAGACGCTCGAGTTCGCCGGCCGCTTCTGGCGGCTACGGTTCACCGGGACGCCGGAATTCGGCGCAGCGCCCCTGGAGCACCTGCTCCCGTTGGCGGTCCTGGTCATCGGCCTCATCGTCAGTCTCCTGCTGTTCGGCATGTTCTGGTCGCTCTCGACCTCCCGGTATCAGGCGGTGAAACTGGCGGAGCGCATGACCAGCGAGCTCAAGGCACAGCACGACTCGCTGCTTATCCGCGACCAGGCGCTCGCCGCTACGATGGATGGGATTCTCATCACCGATCCCAGCCAGCCGGATCACCCCATCATCCACTGCAACGCCAGCTTCGAGCGGATCACGGGTTTCGCGCGCAGCGAAGCCTTGGGGAGGAACTGCCGGTTCCTGCAAGGGACCGATGTGCACCAGCCGGGCTTGGATGTGCTGCGCCGCGCCATTACCGAGCACCGCGAATGCCGCGTCACCATCCGCAACTACCGCAAGAACGGCACGATGTTCTGGAACGAGCTCTCGGTGGCGCCGGTGTTCGGCGCCGATGGTCGGCTGCTGAGCTACGTCGGCGTCCAGCACGACGTGACGGAGCGCAAGCAAGCCGAGGAAGCGCTGCAGCGGGTGGCGGACATCGTGAACGCGTCGGATGACGCCATCCTCGGCCTGGATCTGGCCGGCGTGCTGACCCACTGGAACCCCGGAGCGGAGCGCCTGTACGGCTACGCGGCGCACGAAGCCATCGGCCGCCCGCTCACCATGCTGCTGCCGAAGGAACGTTCAGGGGAACTCGCCGAGATCCTCCGGCGGATCGGGCAAGGCGAGCTGATTCAGCACCATGAGACTGAGCGCGTGCGCAAGGACGGCACGCGCGTGGCCGTCTCCGTGACCCTCTCGCCGGTCCGCGACGGCGCCGGCACGGTGACCGGAGCCTCCTCGATCGCCCGTGACATCAGCGCGCAGCGGCGGTTTCAGCAACAGCAGGACGAGGCGCGGGCCGTGCTTGAACAGTCGAACATCGAACTGGGGCTTCGGGAGAAGGTCATGCGCAGCCTCCTGGAGGACCTGCAGACCGCCAAAAAGCGCATCGAGAGCCAGTCGCAAGCGGTGCAGGTTGCGAACACCAAGCTGAAGGAGCTGGGGATCCTCAAGGATGAATTCGTCGCCAAGGTCAGCCATGAGCTGCGCACGCCGCTCACCTCCGTCAAGGAAGGCCTGAGCCTCATCGCGGACGGCGCGCTCGGCGCGACCACGTCGGATCAGCAGGATTTCCTGAAAACGATGGACGCCGACATTGACCGGCTGACCGAACTGATCAACAACATGCTCGATTTGTCGAAGATCGAGGCCGGCCGCATGCGGCTCGCCCGCGGCTGCGTGAGCGTGCGGCAGCTCCTCGAGACCATGATCCGCAGCTACCAGCCGATCACGGGCGGTCGGTCGGTGCGCATCGAAGACGACGGCGCGCCCGCGGTGTTCGCGGACACCAACCGCATGCTGCAAGTGTTCGCCAACCTCTTCTCGAACGCCATCAAGTTCACGCCGGACGACGGCACCATCACGTGGCGCGTGAGCCGGCACAACGGCATGGTCTCGGTCGCGGTCAAGGATTCGGGCGCAGGGATCGCCCCCCAGGACTTGCCGAAGCTCTTCCAGAAATTTTCGCAGATCGGCACGCCGGGCGCCGGCCACCCGCGCGGCACCGGGCTCGGTCTCGTCGTCTGCAAGGAGCTGACCGAGCTGCACGGCGGACAGGTCGAAGTCGCCTCCGACCTGGGGCGGGGGACCACGTTCACCGTGCATCTGCCCGTCTATACCGAGGCCTTCGCCCTGGCGGAGAGCCTGCGCGAGCTGTCGGCGGTCACCACCGGCGACAGCGCTCAGGCGATCGCGATCGTCGCCGTGCGCGCGACAGCGCCCGGCGACAGCGAGGCGGCGCGGTGCCGGCAGTCGTCGCAGCTGGCGGAAGACATCAAGCAGCATGTGCACCGCGGCGACATGGTCATCACTTGCGAGCCGCCGTGGGTGGCGGTGCTCGCGTCGGCCGACGCCTCCGGGGCCGAGGCGATCGTGGGCCGGCTGCGTCAGGCGCTGCCGGACGGGGCGCGCCTGGCGTTCGGCGTCTCGGTGTTTCCGCATGACGGCACCGAGGCGGCCGCGCTCTTCGCCTGCGCGCAGGCGCGCGCCGGAGCGGGCGCATGAACGAGCGCTACTACTCCCTGCGCTCCCGCCTGGAGGCGCTGGCCTGGACGGTGCTGTTTCTGACGGCGACGGCCGGAGGCATGGCGCCGTTTTTTCTGCCGCGGGACAAGGCGGAGGTGGTCTTTGCGTTCGCGCTCGGAGGCGTTCTATTCCTCTTCCTCGGCATGCTGCTGATGCGCCGCGCCGTGACGGCGCCGCTCGCGCGCCTGGCGCACGGGATCAAGCAGATGCTGGAGGTCGGCAGGCTGGTCAAGCTGCCGGTCACGCAGGCCAACGAGCTGGGCACCGTGGCCGCCGGCTTCAACAGGCTCGCGGAGCAGGTGGAGGAGCAGAAACAGCGGCTGCGCGAGCACATCACCGAGCTGCAGCGGGTCAACGCCGAGCTCGACCGGCTTGCGAACTTCAAGGACGATCTCTTGGTCACGATCAACCACCAGCTGCGCACGCCGCTCACCGCCCTCCTGGAGGGGCTCGAGCTGCTGCATGACGGCGCGATGGGCGCGGTCACGCCGGACCAGGCGGCGCTGGTCGGCACCATGAGCGAAAACGCCGTCCGGCTGGCGAATCTGGTCGAGCAAGTGCTGGACCTGTCGTTGCTCAAGTCGGGCCGGCGGCTGCTCACACCGCAGCCGGCGGACCTGGGCGCGCTCCTGCGCCGCGCCTGCGAGACGTGGCAGGCGGCGGCCGAGGGACGCCGCGTGACGCTTACGTGCGGCGAGCTGCCGGCCGTGTACATGGATGCCGAGGCGATTCAGGAAGTGCTGGACCATCTCCTTCGTAACGCTCTTCGGCACGCCCCGATGAACAGCGAGGTGGCCCTGCGCGCTGAGCCCCAGGACGGCCATGTGGAGATCGCGGTCCGCGACGGCGGGCCCGGGCTCTCCGCAGAGCAGCTCGCGAAGCTCTTCGAGCCGTTCACGCACCTGCACACGCCCGACGCGCCGGGGTCCCAGGGCAGCGGGCTCGGCTTGGCCTTTTGCCGCCAGGTGGTCGAGCGCCACCGCGGGGTCATCAGCGCTCAGTCTCAGCCTCAGCAGGGCACGACCATCCGCTTCACGCTGCCGGTCGCCTCGGTCCGCTTCCTCTTTGAAGAGGCGTGCCGCGCGGTCCACGACGATTCCGAGTTCCAGCGAGGCCTCTACGCGTTGCTGGTTGCGGCACCGGCCCGGCCAGGCCCTGACGCCGTGGCGCTGATGCGCCGCGCCGAGGCGCTCCTCAAGCGGAACGTGCACCATGGCGACCGGTTCGTCCGGCTCGACGATGCCCGGCTCGTCATCACCGCGGTGACGGATGAGCCGGGCCTCGAAGCCATGCTCACGCGGTTGCGCGGGGCGCTGGCGCGCGAGGTGCCGGAGGTGGGGGTGGCCGGCGCCTTGTACCCGCACGAGGGCGACCAGCCGGACCGCCTGCTCGACGCCGCGTGCCGCCGCTTCGCCGAACACTACGCCGTGACGCCGCACACCACCATACCGGCAACGCTGGTCGGAGCGGGCGCATGACGGACCGCAAACGGATCCTGATCGGGGAAGACGACCCCAGCATCTTGCGGATGACGCGCCTGCGCCTTCAGCATGAGGGCTTCGATGTGCTCGAGGCCTGCGACGGCCAGGCGGTGCTGGACCAGGCGGAGGCCGAGCCGGTGATCCACCTGATCCTCCTCGACATCAAGATGCCGAAGCTCAACGGATACGAGGTCTGCCGCCGGCTGAAGGCCGGGCCCGGGACGGCGCGCATCCCCGTCATCGTGTTTTCGGCGTCTGAGACCCAGCTGCAGCACCTGGCGAATCGCTGCATCGAGGCCGGCGCCGCCGATTGGATCAAGAAACCATTCCGGACGAAAGACTTACTCGGCAAGATCCATCGAGCCTTGGGAGAGGAGGGAGGGATCCATGGCTGACAAGCACCGCATCCTGCTGGTGGACGACGAGCCCAGCATCGTGAAGATGGTCGGCAAGCGCCTGGAGGTCGAGGGTTTCGATGTCCTCATCGCCATGGACGGCCAGGACGGGCTCGCGAAGGCGCAGGCCGAACGCCCCGACCTCATCATTCTCGATCTGATGCTGCCCAAACTGAACGGGTTCGAGGTGTGCACGATGCTGAAGCAGGACACGCGCTACCAGAAGATTCCGATCATCCTCTTCACCGCCAAGGCGCAGGAGAAGGACGAAAAAATGGGCCTCGAATGCGGTGCTAACGCGTTCGTGCGCAAGCCGTTTCGGGCCCAGGAGCTGATGGAGCAGATCCGCGCACTCATCGCCGCGTCCGCACAACCTGGAGAGGTCAAGCCATGAGCGACGCCCTGCACAAGAAGATCCTGATTGTGGATGACACGAAGGACATCCTGCTCGTGGTGTCCCGCCGGCTCCAGAGCTGGGGCTACGAGGCGTTCACCGCCGAGAGCGGCGAGGAGGGGCTCAAGCTCGCGGATGAGCATCTGCCGGACCTGATTCTGCTCGACATCATGATGCCCCAAATGAAGGGCCGCGATGTCTGCGCGCGCCTCAAAGCGAACCCCAAGACCGCCAAGATCCCGGTCATCTTCCTGACCGCGCTCGGGCTCGCCGACCACATCAAGGCCGGCATGGATCTGGGCGCGGAGGACTATATCGTCAAGCCGTTCGAGCCGGCGGAGCTCAAGGAGCGGGTGGCGATCTGCCTGGCGCGGGCCCAGGGCGGCGAGGCGGCGGCGTGACCACGATCGAGAAAGTGCTCCGTGTCACCCAGCTGGAATAGCGGTGCGCCCATGCGAACCTCCCGCGCGGTCATCCTGACGGTCGATGACGAGCCGAACATCCTCAAGATGATTGAGCGGCGGCTCCAACGGGAAGGCTATGACGTGCTCACCGCGCAGAGCGGCGAGGAGGGGCTCAAGCTCGCGGATGAGCATCTGCCGGACCTGATTCTGCTCGACATCATGATGCCCCAGATGAAGGGCCGCGACGTCTGCGCGCGCCTCAAGGCGAACCCCAAGACCGCCAAGATTCCGGTCATCTTCCTGACCGCGCTCGGGCTCGCCGATCACGTGCGGGCCGGGATGAGCCTGGGGGCTGAGGACTACCTCGTCAAGCCCTTCGAGGCCGGGGAGCTGAAAGAGCGGATCGCGGTCTGTTTGGCGCGCCACGCCAAGCTTTAATAAATACACGGCCACGGCCGCAGGGCGGCATGGTCGCGTTCATCATCGCCAGCATCCTGCCGCCCATGTTCCTGACGGTGAACGTCGTCAAGTAGCTGCCACCCAAGCACTTCTGAGCTTGTGCTTCTGGCCGCCCCGGTGTAAAGTAGTCCAATTAAGCAGCGCAACACCGCGGGTGACAGGAGGCCAGATGGGTGAGGTGCGGCCGCAGCGCGACGCGGCGTTCACGCTGATCGAAATGGTGATCGTGATCGCGGTGATCGCGACGCTGATCGGGGTGCTCCTGCCCAGTTTCCGCGGCACGCAGGATGAGGCGGCCGAGCAGCGCGCCCGCTCCGAGCTCAGGACCATCGCGACGGCCCTCGAATCGTACTACATCCACAACAGCAACGTGCTTCCCTCGGCGCTGTCGAGCCTGACCACCGCCTCACCGCGCATCATCACGGTCATCCCGGACGACCCGTTCAACGGTACGACCGACTACCAGTACTACACAACCGCCCCCTACTATGTCGTGTTCTCGATCGGCCGGGACCGTGCCGCGGACATCAGCGGGATCAGCAACAGCGGGCAGGTCACGGAGTCCGGGGATTGCACGGAAGACATCCTGGTGACCAATGGCACACGAACCGATACCTCGGGGAACAGCTGCGGCAACTAGACGGGCCGCGGATCGCCGTGCGTTCAGGTTGCTCGATATGATGTTGGCGGTTGCGCCGCCATGACCTCTGAGTGGATCAGCGTCAAAGTGCATCCGAACGCCGGCAAAGACGTGCTCGTGGCGACCGCGCCCGGACGGTTCGAGGCGTGGATCAAGGCCAAGCCGGTGCAGGGCAACGCCAACGCCGCGGTGACAGCGCTCCTGTCGAAACAGCTGCAGGTGCCGCTGGCCCGGTTGCGTCTCATCAAGGGCGCGGCCGGCCGCCGAAAATTGTTCCGCATCCTCGGGTAGCGCCGCCGCCCGCCGCCACGCATGGAGTTCTTGAGCGATCTCTTCTCGCAACTGCACCGGCTGGACGACCTCATCCGTTGGGGAGGCTACACGGTCCTCGTCGCCATTGTCTTCGCGGAGACCGGGCTCCTCGCCGGGTTCTTTCTGCCCGGCGACTCGCTGCTCGTCACCGCCGGGCTCGTGGCGGCGGGCGGCCACGGCCTCAACGTGTGGGTGCTGGTGCTCGTCCTCAGCTCGGCGGCGATCGCCGGTGACTCAGCCGGCTACGCCATCGGCCGCTACTTCGGCCCGAAGATTTTCACCCGCGACGATTCCCGGTGGTTTCACCGCGACCATTTGCTGCGGACGCAGCGCTTCTACCAGAAGTACGGTGCTAAGACGATCGTGATCGCGCGGTTCGTGCCGATCATCCGCACCTTCGCGCCGACGGTCGCCGGCGTCGGGCAGATGCCGTACCGGACGTTCGTGACATACAATGTCCTGGGCGGCGTCGGGTGGGTCTGCAGCATGGTGCTGGCCGGGTATTTCCTCGGCCGCGCGATTCCGGACATCGAGAGCAAGCTCCACTGGATCATCCTGATCGTCATCGGGCTGTCCTGCCTGCCGATCCTGCATGAATGGCGCGCTTCGCGCCGAGAGCGTTCTACGCTATAATAGCCGGACATGGAACAGGAACTCACGTTCGATACCCTCAAGCTTCACCCGGATCTTCTGAAGGGCATTCACGACCTGGGCTTCATCCGGCCCACCCCGATTCAGGCGCAGGCGATCCCGCACATCCTCTCCGGGCGGGACGTGATCGGCTGCGCCCAGACCGGCACCGGGAAGACCGCCGCCTTCGTCCTGCCGATTCTGCACCGGCTGCTCTCCGTCAAGAACCGCGGCTACGTGCGCGCGCTGTTCGTCGCCCCGACCCGCGAGCTGGCGGTGCAGTCCATGGACCAGCTGAAGGCGCTGTCGCGCTACGTCCACCTCAAGGGTGCGGCGATTTTCGGCGGCGTGCCGATGGAGCCGCAGATCAAGGCGCTCTCGCAGGGTGTCGACATCATCTCGGCCACCCCCGGCCGGCTCCTGGACCACATCTACTCCGGCCGCATTGACTTCGTGGACCTCGAGGTGTTCGTGCTGGACGAGGTGGACCGGATGCTCGACATGGGCTTTTTGCCTGACATCAAGAAGATCCTGGCGCTCTTGCCGCCGAAGCGGCAGAATCTGGTGTTTTCGGCGACGATGCCCTCCGAAATCCTCGCCTTGGTGCACGAGATCCTGCACGATCCGGTCATGGTGGAGATCGGCCAGCGCTCGGCGCCGGCCGTCGGCATCCGCCACGCGGTCTACCCCGTGGCCCGGCACCTCAAGAGCGAGCTCCTGGCGGAGCTGCTCCGCGGGCAGGGGATGACCTCGGTGCTCGTCTTCACCCGCACGAAGCACTACGCGAGCCGCCTCGCCGAAACGCTCGAGCGCAAGGGGTTTAGGGTCTCGGTGCTCCACGGCGACCGCAGCCAGAGCCAGCGGATGCGGGCCCTCGACCAGTTTAGGCGCGGCAAGAACCAGGTCATGGTGGCGACCGACATCGCCGCCCGCGGCATCGACATCGAGGACATCAGCCACGTCATCAATTTCGACATCCCGAACAGCCCCCTGGACTACATCCACCGGATCGGGCGCACGGCCCGGGCCGAAGCGACCGGCGATGCGTTCACGCTGCTGGCCCCTGATGAAGAATCCATGGTCGGCGATATCGAGAAGGCGCTCAGCAAGACGTTGCCGCGCGTCACCCTGCCGAATTTCGACTATTCGCGCGGCGGGGGCGGCGGGCGCTCGGATGGCCACCACCGTCCGGATGGTCACCGACGCGGAGGGCGGCCAGGCGGCGGGGGCGGCGGGCGGCCGGGCGGCGGAGGCCGTCACGGGTCCGGGCATCCACGGCGGCATCATTGACGTCATGGGCAGTCGGGCACAAAGCCACATGAGTGCCGGCGCCGGTCTGCGGGCAAGCGCCGCCGCGTTGGCGATCAGTATCTGGCAGCTTACCGGCGTGTCGCACGCAGAGACCACAGACGCAGAGTCCAAGATCGTGGCGGTCACCGTGTTCCCGGACCGCGCCGGCATAACGCGGGAAGCCTCCGTCACGCTTGCCGAAGGGGACCAGACGATCGAGATCGGCCCGCTGCCGGGCGGCCTCGAGCCGTCCTCGGTCAGCGCGCGCGGCGCCGGCGAGTCCGACGTGACCCTGTACGGGGTCCGCCTCGTCACGCGCCAGCTCGAAGGCGCGCAGGACCCCAAGGCCGAGCGGTTTGAAGAAGCGATCCGCAAACTCCAACAGGACCAGCGCCAGCTCCAGAATACGAAGCAAGTGATCGAACAGGAACGGACGTACCTCGCATCCATCCAGGCGGCGTCAGGCGAGCAGATCGGCAAAGACCTGGTGACGCGCGCCCCGAGCGCCACCGATGCGGCAGCGCTCCTGGCCTTCATCCACGATTCGCTGACCCGCATCCTGGAGCAGGAGCGGGACGCGGACAAGGAGCTGGAGGAGTCGGGCCGCGAGCTCGACCGGCTGCGCCGGGAGCTGGCCGCGCTGACCCACGGCCGGGCGCGTCAGGAGACGGTGCTCGCCGTGGATGTGGGAGCGCCCAAGGCCGGCCGGTTCCAACTCCAGGTGTCGTACCGGCTGCCGGGCGCGTCCTGGGAGCCGGCCTATGAAGCCCGGGCGATCTCCACCGTCGGCAGCGTCGAGTTGGCGGCGTCAGCGCTCGTGCGGCAGCAGACCGGCGAGGAGTGGAGCGGCGTCCAACTGACGCTCTCGACCGCGCAGCCCTCAATCGCCGGCTCCATGCCGGAGCTCGAGCCCTGGTTTCTCCGGCCGTACGAGCCGATGGCGATGAAACAGAGCATGGTGGCCCGGGCGCCCGCGGCAGAGGCGCTGTACGACGAGAACCTCAGTAAAAGCCTCAGTGAGGAAAAGGACAAGTTCGACGATGCGCGCGCGAACCGGGAGGCGCGCGTGGCGCAGGCGGCGGTGCTGGCGCAAGGGCCGGCCGTGACCTACCGGCTGCCGCAGGCGGTGTCGATCCCATCGGATTGGCAGCCGCGCAAGGTGCCCATCACCGTTTCGACGTTGAACGCCCAGCTCGCCTACGAGAGCACGCCGCGGCTCGTGACGCACGCGTTTCTCCGCGCCAAGGTCGCGAATACGACCGACCAGCTGTTCCTCCCAGGCTCGGTGGCCGTGTTCCTTGACGGCGCCTATGTCGCGACCGCAGCACTCAAGCAAGTCGCGCCCGGGGAAACGTTTGACCTGTATCTCGGCGCGGATGAGCGGGTGCGGGTGGAGCGCAAGCAGCTCAAAGAGCGCGTGGAGGTCAGCCTGCTGCCGGGGCTGCGCGGCAAGATCCGCTCGACGGACTACGAGTTCTTGACGACCATCGAGAATTTCACCGGCCGCCGGATCACGCTGACGGTGTTCGACCAGACGCCGGTGTCGGAGCGGGAGGAGATCGTGGTGGAATCGGTGAAGGCCGCTCCGGGCGAGATTAAGCGCGACCAGGAAAAGCCTGGCGTGTTCCAGTGGACGCTCGAGCTCGCCCCGACCCAGAAGCAGGAGCTGCGGCTGTCCTACCGGGTGCGCCATCCGGTGGACCTGCAGGTGTTCTGATGAAGGACCTCGTCGTGCCGCTGATCAACGCCATCAAGAAGGAGATCCCGCTGCTCGTGCGCTCAGCACCCGACACCGGAGAGCACCTCGAGGCCGTGCTGGGCCGCCAGGATCTCCAGCGCTGCTACATCATGCTGAGCGACGCGCTGGGTCCGGCCAGGAAGGAGTTCGGGGAGCGCGTCACGCTGGACAAGTCGATGCAGAAGCTCGTGGACGCGGTCGGCGGGATCCGGGCCGACCAGTGCCTCTTTTTGATGCGCGGCGAGTCCACAGCGGTCGCGTACGCGACGTTGTGGCCGTGGGCCTCGGACGTCAGCCGGGTCACGCTGAAAATCGGCGTGCTCGACGCCAAGCCCTAGGCGCCATGGCGGACGAGCACAGCTTCGATATCGTCTCAAAGGTCAACCTGCAGGAGCTGCGCAACGCGGTCCAGCAGGCGCAGAAAGAGATCAGCACCCGGTTCGATTTCCGCGGGACCAGCGCGAGCCTGGAGTTCGAGGAGGTCGCCGGCCTGGTCAAGGTGACCGCCGACCACCAGGCGCAGCTGCGCAGCGTCATTGACGTGGTCGAGACCAAGCTGGCGAAGCGGGGCGTGTCGGTGCGCGCGCTCGGGTGGAACAGCCCTGAGCAGCTGCCGAGCGGCGGGATGAAGCAGCAGGCTGCGCTGCAGCAGGGCCTGTCATCCGAGAAAGCCAGGGACGTCGTGAAGACCATCAAAGACCTCGGCCGCAAGGTGCAGCCGCGGATCGACGGCGACGCGGTCAGGGTCTCCGGCAAGCAGCTGGATGACCTGCAGCTGGTGATCCACACGCTGCGCGCGAAAGATTTCGGCATTCCCATCCAAGTGGAGAACTACCGGTGAGCGACAACGCACCGACGTACATCCTGGGCGCCGAGCACGGCGAGACGCTCAAGCTCGGGCCCCCGATCTCCGGCGAGCTGCGCATCAAGCTGAATCCAGGGGCGAGCGGCAGCCAGCTCGCCATGGGCACGCTGACGCTCGGGCCCGGCGGCCGGACGATGATGAGCCGCTTCCTGCGCCACGACAGCATCCTGTTCGTGCACAAGGGGCAGGGGCGCGCGGTGCTGAGCGGCCACTCGGCGACCGTGGTGCCGGGCAGCGTCGTCGCGATTCCGCGCGGCACCTGGCACGCGGTCCGCAACACCGGCACCGGGTTCCTGCAGCTTGCGTGGGCTTCAGCGCCGGGAGGATTAGAAGAGTACTTCCGTGAAATGAGCCGTCTTCCAGCGCCGGCTGACCCGGCGCGCCTCGCGGAGATCTACGCGCGCTACGGCGTGGAGTTCCAACAGGACGGCGCTGAGCCGGCGTCGCAGCCCTCCGGCGGCGGCCGGCGTCACCGGCCCCGGCGTCGCGGCGGCCGCTCCGCAGCGCGCGCAGGGGCGCCGGCGACCGGGTCCGCCCAGCCGGCTCCCCCGCCGCAATTAGCCGCAGCGCCGCAGCCCCCGGCGGCCACAGCGCAGACGCCTTCGGTCCAACGGCCCGTGCCGCCCGTAGGGTCAGGCCGGCCCCGCCGGCGGCGCGGACGGCGAGGAGGGCGTGGCGGGGGCACAGGCGTTCCGCCGAGCAGCGGGCCGTCTCCAAGAGCATCCAGGCCAACGCCGGCCCCAGCGCCGGCGTCCGAGACAGCCCCGCCCAGCGGGCCGGTCAAAGAAGTGTACATGAACGGCCGGTGGGTCCGGGTCACAGGGGAAGGGCCGGTCATCGCTCCGGGGCGTGACCGGGGCGGGTTCCATCGAGGCCGTCCGCGGCGCGGCGTCCCGCCGCGGAGCGGCGGGAGACCGCAGTCCGGGCGGTCCCCCGCGTAGACTGCGTCAGCGAAAAAACGACACGGCCCCCGGGGAGCAAGCGGCGCCCCCCGAGGGCCGTTTCTGCGCCTGGGGCGCAGCAGGCTACTGCTGGTACTCGGTGAAGTTCACGTCGTCCCGGTCCTCGGTCGTGAGCGTCACGGTTCGGTAGTTCGCCGGCGAATAGGCGATGCCGGGCTGGGACGCCGGCCGGATGGTGTAGGTCTTGCCGGAGGGGAGCCGCTCAAACCGGTACCGGCCGTCCGTCCTCGTGTACACCTCGGATTTGGTCGCGTTGCCGAGCATGAGCCGCACCGCCAATCCCTCGTGCGGCGTGCCGTTGGCGCGGTACACGTAGCCCGTCACCGTCAGGATGGTCTCCGCGACCGTGATCGTCACCGTTTCGCCGTCGGTCAACCCGCCGTTGTCGGTCGCCTTGAAGCCCATCTGGTACGTGCCGGACTGCGCTCCGGACGGCGTCCACGTGAACACGCCGGTTGCCGGGTCGAACGTGGCGCCACCCGGGATGTCGGAGGCGCTCAGCGTGAGCGGTCCGCCCTCCGGATCGGTGGCGGTCACGGTGAAGGTGAGCGTCGTTTTCTCCGCGACCGCCTGGTCGTCGATTTGCGCCATCTTCGGCGGCAGGTTCGAGCTGGCGACCGTGAGGACCACGGTTTCCCCGTCGCTTAAGCCTGCCGGGTCTTTCGCCGTAAACGAGACCGTGTAGGTCCCGGTCTGGGTGAGGAGCGGCGTCCACGTGAACAGCCCGGTCGCCGGGGAGAACAGCGCGCCGAGCGGCAGCCCCGCGGCGCTCAGCGTGAGCTGGTCGCCGTCCGGGTCGGACGCAATCACCTGGATCGTCACGAGGGTGTTGGCCAGCATCGCGTTGTCGTCGATCTGGCTCATGCTGGGCGCCCGGTTGGTGTTGGTCACGGTGATCGCGACCGCTTCGGCGTCCGTCAGGCCCTGGTCATCCGTGACGGTAAAGGTGACCGTGTAGCTCCCGGCCTGCGTGAAGCCCGGAGTCCACGCGAACGTCTTGCCGGCCGCGTCGAAACTGGCCCCGGCGGGGAGCGGTGAGGCGGCGTAGGTCAAGGCTCCGCTCTCCGGGTCGCTCGCGCTGATCGAGAAGCCGAGGCTCGCATTCTCCGCGACCGTGCGCGCACCGATCGCCGCCAGGACCGGCGGCTGGTTGGTCGGGCTTGGTGTCGGCGTGGGAGGCGGCGGCGTGACATCGCCCTCCACGAGCAGCTCGAGCACGGGACGGTTCGCCGCCTCGCGGCTGTCGAACTTCGCCGCCTGGTCGGTGCTGTTCGGGTCCGTCATGACCAGGGACGCGATCCGGTCACCGGACGCTTCCCCGGCGACAAAGGACGTGACGTCGAAGGTGTAGACGGTGCCGGACGCGCTCACCAGGGCTGAAGCGAGTTGCGCCCCAAGCGCGGGCTTGGTGTTCCACGTGACGCCGGTCTCTGTCCACGCATCCGTCGTGGACGAGATCCGGACCGCCATCGGGCTCGCCGGCGCGCTCGCGCAGAACAGCTTGAGCGTCGCCTTGAGGACCGGCGCGGTGATCCCGTTCAGGTCGAACTTGAGGAACGTGCGGCGCGTGAAGCCGTTGCCTGCGCTGGGCGATGTCTTGACGATGATCTCTGTCATCGTGCCGAAGTTCTGGTCAGCGTAGGACCCGTCGCGCACCAGCGCGTCGGCCGAGGCGGCCAGCGGCACCAGCGTTCCCGTCGGATCCGGGTCAGGCGTCGGATCAGGAGTCGGGTCCGGTGTCGGGTCAGGCGTTGGATCAGGAGTCGGGTCCGGCGTGGGTGTCGGCGTCGGCACCGGGTCCGGCGAGGGCGGCGGGGGCGTGACCCCCGTCATCTGGTTCATCACGGCGAAGAAGTCCATCGGGTAGATGATCTCGTAGCCGTAGAAGCCCTGCGAGCTGGTCCAGCGCGTTTTGATCACCTTCCAGTCCTCGTAGAACTTCTTCGCGATCGTTTCAAACATCCCGGCTTTGTCGTACCACCCCGGGTTGGCGAGCCCGCCTTCCTTGTGCAGCTTCCACGCATAGGCGAGCGGGAACAGCAGGTGGTTCTTCTCGCCGACGGTCTGCCGGGCGGCTTCCGAGTACACGAAGTAGTCGTACGCCTGGTGCTGGCGGCTCGTGTCCCACCCGTGTTTGACCACGTAGTTCATGGTCTGGAGGATCATCTCCTTGATCGCCGGATGGTCCGCGTAGTTGAAGTCCCGGTCCAGCTCGTAGAAGTTGATGACGGCTGACAGGAGGGCGCCGGCCATCCACGGGTTCGTGCCGTTGTAGCCGCTGGAACAGTTGTCGCACTGCGGGTACATGTACCACCAGCCGGTGCCCTGGGCCCAGTCGTTGCGGCCGATGACCGTGCCGTTCACCCGGTGGTCGGACGGGGTCTTCCACCAGCTGAGCAGGTGCTTGACGAGCCCTGCGGAGGCCTGCAGGTACTTGGTGTCGCCGGTGGCGCGGTACGCCTCGTTCATCACGAAGAGCGGCCACGCATAGTCCCGCTCGGCCTCAGCCCAGTGCGGGTTGGCGGCCGGGGTCTTGAAGAACATCGGCGCCGCGACCGACCACCAGTCGCCGACCTCGCGGATCACCTCGAGCGCGCGACGGTCGCCGGTGAGCAGGTACATCTCGGGCAGCCCGGAGAGGTGCGCGTGCCCCCAGTGCTGGTTGCGGTCGCTGTGGTCGATCACTTCATGTTTGCTGAGACGGCCTTCGCCCGGGCCCAGGGTGACGTACGTGCCGCCGTTCTTCCAGTAGCCGTAGCGGGGGCCGTGCGACACGTCGATATCCATCCAGTGGCGCGAGGCGATCTCGCCCATCCGCCACCAGCGCAGGTCCTTCGTGCGCAGGTACTGGAGCAGGAAGTTCTTGGCCCCGACGTGCGTGTCATTGTAAAACGCGGGCAGGGGCACGCCGCTGGCGCTCACATCCGCCCAGCCGGCGCGCAGCCGGTCGCCGAAATCTCGCCAGCCGTACATCACCGCGAAGCCGCCGGTGCCCAGCTTGGCCTCGACGCTCGGCTTGTAGAGATTCTCCATCAGGAAGTAGTCGTAGCCCGCGGACCAGGGACCCGCCTCGACCAGATTCCCGAACACCTGGCTTGACGCGTACCAGGCGGCCGGCGCCGTCAGGAGCGGCGGGGTCTGGAACACGGTGTTGAGCGACTGGACCGCCGAGGTCGGCTGCGCGCTCGGGTGGAACTGGAACAGCATGTCATACGTTTTGGCGCCGCCCTCGCGCGGGAAATAGAACGTGTTCGGCCGCTTGTAGGCCTTCGTCGTGCTGTCGAGCGACGGGTATTTGATGTCCGGAGAGGAACCGGAGGCGCGCAGCGGGTGCAGCGAGACCGTCAATCGCCCCGGCTCGACGGAGAGCTCCTTCGGATACTGCTGCCAGAAGTCGCGCACCACCACGCTGATGCCGGCCTGCGCGCCCTTCACATCCATCCAGCCCGGCGCCTTGGCGCCCGAACCGATGCCCTGATAGCCCAAGGTGAACGGGCTGAGCACCCCGTTCACGTAGTTGAACGCGCCGGTCTGCAGGAGGTAGTGCTCGCCGCTCACCGTGCCGGTATACGTGGCACCGCTCTCGCCGCCGAAGGCGTAGTTCGGGCTCGACAGCCCGATCGGCAGCCGGATGCCGTAGCCGGAGGCCGCCAGGGCGAGCTGGCTGCGCGAGGCGTTCACGTCCGCCTCGGTGCGCGGGTCGACCAGGGTATACGTGACCTGCACGTAGTCGCGGCCGGCGTACGCGGTGAAGCGCAGGATGCACGAGGTCAGCGTTTGGCCGGCGGACGACTGCAGCTTGCCGGAGGCGCGGATCACCGCGCGGATCGGCCCGGACTCCTCGATCGTGTAGGTCGGGCTCGTGAAGAGGAGCGAGCGGTATTCGACGCTGTCAACGGCATTGACCAGGAAGATGTCGCCCGGGTTGCTCAGGGCCTGCTCGGTGGCGGCGTACACGCGGTCGCCGTTCCCGTCGACCCACACCTGGTCGAAGATCGCGAGCCGGCTCTTGCTGAGCCGCAACCGGATCGGCCCGGTCGTTACGGTGACCGCCGCCGTGTCATCCGCCACCGCCAGCTCGGTCGGGTAGGCGGAACGGGTGACGCCGGAACCGAACTGCAGTGTGTAGGACAAGGCGGACGCGGGGGTCGTGTTCAGGATGACGAGCACCGACTTCTGGCTGCCATCGGGCCACAGCGCGAGGCTCTGGAACTGGGCCGGGATCTCCTGGCCGGCGGCTTCCAGCCGCAGCTGACTCAGCGAGGTGACGGTGCCGCGCGGGAAGGGAATGCCGGTCGCGTAGGAGTACGCGGCTTCGGGGGCGCGAGAGAAGGTCAGTTGGATGCTCTGCGCAGAGGCCGCTTGCGGCGCAGAGAGTCCGGTCCAGAGCAGAGCACACCCCACCACCACGGTCCCAAGCCGACGCGTCATGCTGTCCATCGCGTGTACCTCCCGACCTGCAACTTCGTCCGCACAACATCCGCCGCCGATTTCGCGGCCTTTGAAAAACAAAAAGGCCGCGCCGCCGATTCACTCGGCAGCCCGGCTTCTTCCGTGAAGTCTGCTGATCGCCCGCGCGTTCCGGGGATCCAGCTTCACTGGGTACCGCGGCTCAAATCCGTTTTGCTACAGATTCCCGAAGACTTGTTGAACTTACCTGCAAGGATGCCTGACGCCCGGCAGCGCGTCAAGACCTCCGCCAAAAATTTTTGAGACCGGACGCGCGCAGCGTCGAGCCAACACGGGTTTCTCGACGGTCAATCGGGCGCGGGTATCGCTACAGTCCGCAGGGTTGCGCCCCGGTGGCCCTGGGCGGAAAAAGTCATTCCAACCCGTTGCCCGCCCTATGGATCAGGTATACTTGCTTATGCGGGTTTAAGCGGGATAGAGCCGCCCTCAGTCGAGGGCTCTAGGTCCACCAGGGGAGGCGGCATGCCGAAGGAACTGCTGGTTGTCGACGACGAACCGAGTGTCTGCGCCGCGCTCAAGGCGCTCTTCGAAGGGCGCGGATTCCGCGTGACGACCGCCTCAACCGCGCAAGCGGCGCTCGAGCAATTGCAGCAAACCTCCGCGGAGGTGGTGCTGCTGGACCTCAGGCTCCCGGACGGCTCCGGGCTCGACCTGCTTTCTCAGATGAAACACCGCGTCCCCACCCTGCGCGTCATCGTGATCAGCGGGATGGGCGATCAGGACACGATCCATGAAGCGCTCGAGCGCGGCGCGAGCGACTTTCTCACCAAACCCTTCGATTTCGCGCGATGCTTCTACACCGCCATGGGGATCGAGTCGGTTGACCTGGCGGCCGTGGAGCCGGACGCCGACGCCATGGCGCGGATGCCGGTGCAGGCCGCCCAGCAGTATCAGGCGGTGCCGCTGCGCTTCCAGAACGGGGTGCTGGCGATCGGGCTGAGCGACCCGCTGGATGTGCAGCTACTCGATGAGATTCAGACCGTGCTCGGCTGCCCGGTCAAGCCGTCGGCGGTGATCGCCGGCAGCATTCCGGAAACGATCCGCCGCTGTTACGGCGTGGGCGCCGGCGTGACGAGCCGCGCGACGGCCCCGGCGAAAACGCCGCCGAGCCTCGCCGACGCCTCGCCGCGCGGCCCGGAGGAAGCGGCCGGCATCGTGCAGCTCATCAACCAGCTCATCGCGCACGCGCACGCCAACCGGGCATCGGATCTGCACGTCGGCATCGGCGCCAAGGGCCCCTGGATTCAGGAGCGGGTGGACGGCATCCTCTATGACGTGCCGGTCTCGCCGCAGCTCGGCACGCTGTACACGAGCATGGTGTCGCGGATGAAAGTCATGGCGACGCTCGACATCGCCGAGCACCGGCTGCCGCAGGACGGACGCATCTGGTTCGACCATGAAAAAACGAAGCTGGACCTGCGCATCTCGGTGCTGCCGACCCTCCACGGCGAGAGCCTGGTGATCCGGCTCCTCGAGCCGTCGCAGATCCTGCAGCTCGATCAACTGGGGCTTACCAAGCCGCAGCTCGTGCAGCTGGCGGCGCTGTTGACCAAGCCGACCGGGCTCATCCTGGTGACCGGGCCGACCGGCTCGGGGAAATCCACGAGCCTCTACGCGTTTCTGTCGAAGCTCAACACCGGCAAGACCAGCATCGTCACGATCGAAGACCCGATTGAGCACGAGCTGCCGAAAGTGACCCAGATTCAGGTGCAGCCCAAGATCGGGCTCGGTTTCGCCACGGGCCTGCGCTCGATGCTGCGCCACGACCCGGACATCGTCATGGTCGGGGAGATCCGCGACGAAGAGACCGCGAACCTCGCGGTGAGCGCTGCGCTGACCGGCCACCTCGTGCTCTCGACGCTGCACACGAACGACGCGGCGAGCGGGATCACACGGCTGTTCGATCTCGGCATCGAGCCGTTCTTGCTGTGCTCGACGCTCTCCGGCATCTTGTCGCAGCGGCTGATCCGCGTCCTGTGCGGCGAGTGCCGCGAGTCGGTGCAGGCCGACGCGGGCAGCCTCGGGGCCCTGGGGATCTCGACCCCGCCGAAGAGCGGGCCGGTCCAGTTGTGGAAGGGCAAGGGCTGCAAGACGTGCCACGGCACCGGCTATTACGGACGGACCGGCGTCTTCGAGCTCTTGCCGGTGGACCACCATGTCCGGTCGCTCCTGATCAAGCGGACGTCCAGCGCCCAGATCCGGCAGTCGGCCATCGCGCAGGGGATGAGCAGCCTGTGGCAATCCGGCTGGCAGAAGATGCAGGCCGGGCAGACCAGCCTCGAAGAGCTCGTCCGCGTGCTCCCCCAGGAGCTCCGCTAGCCCCCGCTCCCCGCACGGAACAGTTGGCGCGCGCCGTCCGCTGGAGTACAATGCCGTCCATGAACACGCGCGGTGGCGCGCCGGCGCCTGGAAACCTGATCGCAGATGAGCGGTCGCTGTTTCGCCTCGTCACCGTGTCCCTGATCCTCACGGCCGTTGTGCTCTTAAGCCTCAGTGTCTACTTGACCGTTTCCTACCGCCGCACCCAGGCGGCCATGTCGCGACAGCTCGCTCTCAAGCAGTTGATCGGGACGATCAGCCATCTCGATGAGGTACTCACCATGTCGGCCCGGATGGCGGCGCTCACGGGCGATTTCGCGTGGGAGACCCGATACCGGCATTTTGAGCCGAAGCTGGATGGCGCGATCAAGGAAGCCATCAGCGTGTCCAGCGGCCGCTACGGCGGCGAAGCGGCTGCCCAGACCGATGCCGCCAACCTGGCGTTGGTGCAGCTGGAGCGCCGCGCATTCGAAGGCGCCCGCCAGGGGAAACTCGATGAGGCGCGGGCCGTCCTGTTCAGCCGTGAATACGAGGAGCAGAAGCGGATCTATTCGGACGGCATGGCGCAGTTGACCGTTGCGGTGGAGCATGAGGCGGCGGCCGCGATGGACAACGAGCGGCGGCGCGTCCTCAGATCGATCGTGCTGGTCGTGCTGGCGTTGCCCTTCCTGCTCGTGGCCTGGCTCGCGGTCAGCCGGGCGATCCGGAAGTCGCAGGCCGCGCTGCTGGACCACCAGCGGCCGCTCGAAACGCAGGCCGCCCAGCTCTTCCACACAAACCAGCTCCTGGATCAGCGGGTGGCGGAGCGGACCCGAGAGCTCTCGCGGGTGAATGAGAGCCTCACGACCGAGGCGGCTGAGCGCGTGCAGGTGGAACAGGCGCTGCGGCAGAAGCTGGTGGAGACCGAGCTGCTCAACAAAGCCATGACCGGCCGGGAAGAGCGCATCCTGGAGCTGAAGGAAGAGATCCGGTCGCTGCAGGCCCGCATCGCCTCCGGACGGCTCTAGATGCCCCAGCCAGGCGCGGCGGAGCGCGCCCTGCGCGAAGCGCAGCAGCAGCTCGCGGACATGGTCCAATCCGCTCCGGACCCCATCATCACCGTCAGCGTTCGGGCGTCCTCCAGTCCATGAACGCGGCCGCCGAAGAGGCCTCGGGCTATCGCGCGGATGAGCTGGTGGGCAAGCACTTCGCGCAGATCGGATTGCTCGATGCCGGGTCGCTCGCGAAAGCCCTGCAGGAGTTCGCCTTCGTGATCGCCGGCCAGACCCGCCCGCCCGCCGAGTACACGATCATCCGCAAGGACCGCACCGCCGGGATCTTCGAAGCGAACTCCCGCCCGATACTGCGGGACGGGAAGATCGCCGCGATCCACGTCATTTTCCGCAACGTGACCGGCCGCAAGGAGCTGGAGCAGGCGCTGACGCGGGAGCGCGACGAGCTGACGCGGCTCAACAAGCTGATGCTCGACCGGGAAGGCCGGCTGCTGGAATTGAAGCAGGAAGTCAACGAGCTGTTCCTCGCCTCGGGCCGCCCGGCCAAGTACCGCGTGTAGCCCAGGAGAGCAATCCGCCGTCCCGGACTCCTCCGCTGATGCCGATCCGCCGGGTGAATCATCCGAAAGCCCACGCCATGCTCTGTGCATGGCTCACGGGGTTCGCGGCCTGTGTGCAGCGCCGTGACTTCGCCGAGGGCAGGGCGTACTTTCATGCCGGCGCGTACTGCTTCGGCAGCTACGCGGTCAAGTGCGAGAGCTTGCGCGTGCTCGTCAGCACCCAGTGGCGGAAGGTCTGGCCGAATATCGCCAAGTTCGACTTCGACCTGAAGAGCCTGCGCTATACGGCGAGCCGCGACGGCCGCTGGATCTGCGGCATGGCCCTGTGGCGCTCGGTCGGCTACGACAGCCACGGCCGGCCCTTCAAGCGGAATGGGCGGGTGACCGTCCTGCTGACGCATGGAATGCGGGACGGCCGGTGGCGCGCCGTCCACACCCATTACTCGCTCAACCCCGGCACGGCGCAGACCACCGTCCGCCATCGTTGATGACCTCGCGGAGCGCTCGGAAGAGTGCTACGCTACGGTATGCCGAAAACCCGCCTGGAAGCCTTCAGCGACGGCGTCATCGCCATCATCATCACCATCATGGTGTTGGAGCTGAGGACGCCGCATGGCACCGATCTCGCGGCGCTCAGGCCCTTGCTGCCGGTCTTCTTCAGCTACGTGCTCAGCTTCATGTACGTTGCCATTTACTGGAACAATCATCACCACCTGCTGCGCGCCACGAAGCACATCAATGCCTCGATCATGTGGGCCAACCTGCACCTGCTCTTTTGGTTGTCCCTCGCGCCGTTCGTTACGGGATGGGTGGGTCACTACCATGACGCCGCGTGGCCGACAGCGGTGTACGGCGTCATATTCCTCATGGCCGCTGTCGCCTACACGATCCTTCAAAACTCGATCGTGGCTGCTCAAGGCAAGCAGTCGGCGCTGGCAGCCGCGCTCGGCGGCGACTGGAAAGGCAAGCTGTCGCTTGGCAGCTACGTCGTGGCGATCGGGCTCGCGTTCGTCAACCACTGGATCTCTGACGCGCTGTACGTGTTCGTGGCGCTGCTGTGGCTCGTCCCGGACCGGCGGATCGAACACATTGTAAAGGAGGCATGACATGGCTGCAGAGCGACCTATCCGTCAGATCAAGAAAGTCTGGAAGCAGATCCCCACGCTCGAAGGGGCCGGCGTGCGCCTGAAGCGCGTCTTCGGGTTTCAAGAAGTGCCGCAGCTGGACCCCTTCCTGCTGCTCGACTGCTTCCGTTCGGATCACCGCGACGACTACGTGAAAGGCTTCCCCTGGCACCCGCACCGCGGCATCGAAACGATCACCTACGTTCTGGACGGCGATGTCGAGCACCAGGACAGCCTCGGCAACAAGGGCGTCATCCGCCCGGGTGATGTGCAATGGATGACCGCGGGAAGCGGCATCATCCACCAGGAGATGCCGCAAGGCAGTCCCAAGGGGCGGATGTGGGGCTTCCAGCTGTGGGCGAACCTGCCGCGGCGCCACAAGATGATGGATCCCCGGTACCGGGAAGTCACCGCGCAGCAAATTCCTGCGGTCAAGACTCCCGAGGGCGCGACCGTCCGCATCATCTGCGGAGCGGTCGGGGATGTGCACGGCCCGGTCCAAGAGATCGTGACCGACCCGGAGTACCTGGATGTGTCGCTGCCGGCAGGCAAGACCTTCACGCATCCGGTCAAGCCCGGGTACACCGTCTTCGCGTATGTCGTCGAGGGCGAGGCGCATTTCGATGCCGGGCGCAACCCGTTCGACCGCGAAGCGATCGGCGAGAACTATTTCGATCTTGAGCCCTCCTGCGTCTGCACGGAGGGGACCATCGCGCTCTACGGTGCTGCGGGCGACACGGTGCTCGTGACGACCGACAAGAAGCCGGTGCGCTTTCTGCTCGTCTCCGGCAAGCCGCTCAACGAGCCGGTGGCCTGGTACGGCCCCATCGTCATGAACACCAAGCAGGAGCTCGAGACAGCCTTCAAGGAGTTCCAGGCCGGCAGCTTCATCAAGACCGGCGCCATGGCCCAGCGCCCGGCGTGATCCAGGTCCACAGCGTCCGTTTTGCCAGGGAAGAACCAACAGATGCAAGGGATCACTCCCTGCCTATGGTTCGATGACCAAGCCGAAGAGGCAGTAACCCTCAGGAACAACCGGCCTACGTAACCGCGTGATGCTACTGGGAGTCGCTCGACCGCGAGTCGCCGAAGGCGCCGGACGCGGATGGCGAAGGGCACCATGACCGCAGAAAACAATGTCCTGCGCCAGCACTGGGAGAGCGTCTATCAAGCGAAAACTCCTACGGCGGTGAGTTGGTATCAGCCGCACCTGGAGCAGTCATTGGCGTTCATCCGGGCCAGCTCGCCTGGCAAAGATGCCCGTGTCATTGATATCGGCGGGGGCGCATCTACGCTCGTCGATGACTTGCTGGAGGATGGGGTCAGGCATGTCACGGTGGTGGATATCTCCGGCCAGGCGTTAGCGAAAGCCAAGCGGCGTCTTGGGGCGAAGGCGGGACGCGTCACATGGGTTGAGGGCGATGTAACGGCAGCACCGCTTCCAAGCCAGGCATACGATATCTGGCACGACCGAGCGGTCTTTCATTTCCTGGTGGTGCCGGAGGGTCGAGCCAAGTACATCGAGCGGATGCATCGGGCGCTTCGGCCAGGCGCTCACGCCATCATGGCGACATTCGCGCTGAATGGGCCTCCCAAATGCAGCGGACTATCCGTCGTCCGGTACGGCGCAGAGTCATTGAGCCAGGAGCTGGGGCCGATGTTTTCGCTCATCGAGAGCGTAAACGAATCGCATCGGACGCCAGCCGGCGTGACGCAGGAATTCATCTATTGCCGCTTCAAGTACAGCGCATGACGTATCGACCATGAAGGTATTCATCGGCGGCGATTGCGGCGAAAATGACTCACGGACCAGAGAGGAGGAGTATATGAAGAAAGTCGTGTACATGCTGGGCGTATTAATCGCGATGGGGCTTTGCGCCTACACGGCAAGGGCGGCGCAGGGCATCAAGGAAGGCCAGTGGGCCATGACCATGACGATCCAAGCGGAGGGCATGGGTGACGAAGCCGCGAAGGCGATGAAGGAAATGGAAAAGATGCCGCCGGAGCAGCGGGCCATGATGCAGAAGATGATGGGCGGGATGGGCATGGGGATGAGCGGCCAGGGCATGTCCATCACCTCATTGCAGTGTCTCACGAACGACCACCCGGTACCCAAGCGGGACGAGCAGACCAACTGCAAGGAAACCCACTCGACGAAGGGCAATACCGTGAACTTTGAAGTCGTGTGCCCTGACAGCACGTCCACCGGCCACGTCACCTACAAGAACGATTCGATGAAGGGCACGATCAAGACCACGCAGACCAAGCGCGGCAAGCCGACCAGCACGACCGTTGCGATCAGCGGCCAATACGAAGGCCCTTGCCGCTCAGGCAGCTAGTTGACGCGAGGAGCCGCGAGCCGTCTCCTGGAGTCCCGCGTGACCGGCACATAGCGCATGGATATCCAGATCTTCGTGGGCGTGGACTGTGATGAACAGCAGTTGACGCTGGGATTGATCGGCTCTCAAGGCATCCTCAGGTCGTTGAGCCGGACCACGTCCCCGCTTCCGGATCATCTCGGCACGTTCGGCCAGCGCCTGAACGGCATGATCCGAGGTCTCCGCGGCGAGACAAACCTGCGGATGAAGAACTTCCGCGGGATCGGAATCGGCGTCCCCGGGCGCTACGTGTCCGACGTCAGGAACGAGCTGCCGCGCCAGCTGAAGCCCCTGCTGGATTTCAGAGTGCAGGTGGAGGATCGCGAGGCGCTGGCGGTGAAGGGAAGCGCGTGGCTCAAGGACGTCGCGGACATGCTTGACCCGCGCATTGACCGCGAGCAGTGGGATCTCAGCGTTGTGTACGGCGCAGCCAAACTGGCCATCGATCGCCGAGGAACAAGCGAAGCGGTGGTCGAACCTTAAAGCGTCCCAAGGAGGCATGATCATGTCAGTTGCCGCGGCGTCCACTCACACGATTCGGCTTCACCGGGTGTTTCGCTCGACACCTGAGCGGGTGTACCGGGCGTTTCTGGACCCGGACGCCATGGTGAAGTGGCTTCCTCCGAACGGCTTCACGGGCAAAGTCCACCACCTGGATGCCAAGGTGGGCGGAAGCTACAAGATGTCGTTCACGAACTTTACGACAGGCCACGGCCACTCCTTCGGAGGGAAGTACCTCGAGCTCAAGCCGCATGAGCGCATCCGGCACACCGACGTGTTTGACGACCCCAACCTGCCCGGCGAGATGGTCGTCACGATTGACTTGAAAAAGACAACCGTCGGCACCGAGATGAGCATCGTGCAGGAGGGCGTGCCGGCCGTCATCCCGGCCGAGGCGTGCTATCTCGGCTGGCAGGAATCACTCATTCTTCTCGCGAAACTCGTCGAGCCCGAAATGCCTGATTAACGGAGGACCGCGATCTATGCGAGCGGTATGGATTCAAACCTACGGCTGACCATTGGAGCAGACTACCCGGACTTTCCGACCCGCCTCAAGCGGAGGTTGCCGAGCACGCCAACCATGTGCTGGAAGCTCTGGCGGAGGGGTTCCGAGCGGCGCTGATGGCTGGGTGATGTGAGAGGCTTGACGGATATACGCTAATAGCGTATACTTACGATGGAATTCATAGAAACGAGCATCTTCACTCTGCGTATTACCAAGCTGCTCACGGATGATGAGTATTACGATCTGCAAGCGGTGCTGGCTGAGAACCCCAAGGCGGGCGATGTCATTCCAGGGGCAGACGGGTTGCGGAAGCTTCGCTGGCGAGCCGCAGGTCGCGGCAAGCGAGGCGGTCTTCGCGTCATCTACTACTGTTGGTCGGAGCACCGACTCTACATGATTTTCGTGTACGACAAGATCGAACAAGGTGATTTGACATCTGAGCAACTGAAGGCGCTGCGCGCCTACGTCAAAGGGGGTGTGCTATGAAAGCCAAGGACTTCAGCGAGCTGCTCAGGAGCGTTGATGAGGCGAGAGCGATCAGGGCTGGCAAGCGAAAGCCCAGCCGCATCATCACGTTCAACCCCGTCGAAGTGAAAGCGATCCGTAAACGGCTCCATGTCTCCCAGACGCAGTTTGCCCACCTCATCGGCGTCAGCGCCGCGACCCTTCGTAACTGGGAGCAGGGCCGCACTTACCCTGTGGGCGCCGCCCGGGCGCTCCTGAAAATCGCCGCCCATCGTCCCAACGCCGTCCTGGAAGCCTTGCGCTCTTAACCGGGAGAGTTCGGGGGACAGTATACGGTAATGAGGCATTGAGGTATCCTGTCCCCTGAAATCCTGGGTACACAATGCTCAATTGAGGTGACGGGTGGGGAATCCGGGGACACATCAATTAACTTGTGAATAAATCTGTTTTCGTACAAACCTACGGCTGTCAGGTGACTGCGGTATTATAGACTGTTTGCGAGGCTGGTAGCGCCTTGATGCACCACATATAATGTGATACTATTCTAATGGCACATTAATATGTAACAGGGGAGGATAAATGAGGACTGATGAGGTGAAACTGACCCGGCAGCATCAAATCACCATTCCTAAGCGGGTGTGTGAGGCGTTGCGGCTGCGGGGGGGAGACCGGTTAGAGGTGGTCATTGTGTCCGGTCAGAAGCTGCTTCTCAAGCCCAAAAAACTCATCGATGCCGATGACCCCGCCTATCGTTTGGGCCGAGAAATCCTAGAAGCTGAGGGGCAGATTAAGCGCGGGGAAGTGGCCCCGTGGTCTGAGGTGAAGCGCAAGCACGGGCTATGACTGCCCGATTCACGGTTGTCCTCTCAAAAGTTGCTCAGGAAAAGTTTGACCGCTTCATCCGCGCCGACCGTAAGCTGGGCGAGCAGCTCGCCAAAGCAATCGAGCGGCTGTCGATCCATCCAGGGCTTGGCGAGTTCCTCAAGGGTGAGTGGAAAGGCTATCGCAAGTACCGCACAGGCAGCTACCGCATCATCTACCGCATCGAGCACGCCAAGCTCATTATTTACATCATCACGATTGATAACCGCAAGGATATCTACCGGTAATCTCCCATGAATCAGAGTCTGCATATTGCAACACGCGATGTGTTAGCCTAGACCCAGCATGCGGAAGCTGCGCAGTCTGCGAATGCTCCTCATCGTGCTTACTTGCCTTGTTGCAGGTAGTGTGGCGGCCAACGCGCTAGAGACTGAAGGGCCGAACCACCAAGACGAAGCTCACCATTGCGTCACGTGCTGCACCACGGCTCAGGCGGCAGTCACCGCACAGCCTGCTCACCCCATGACGGCGATTCGGTCAGTCTCTCGCTGTCTACCCGAATCGGCTTCCCTCGATAGTCAGTCCTTCGTTCGACGGCTCGACCCCCCTCCGAAGTTCTCCGCGTAAGTCCTTGTTCGTCCCTTCGTAAGTCCATCTCACAAGGAGTCCGTCATGAGAGGAGTACTGTCTCTAGCACTGGTTCTACTGTGTGTGAATCCTCGTGTTTGGGCTGAGCAGTCTGACGATACGGCAGCACTCCGAGCGCAGGTTGAGGAATTGACCAAGACCGTGCAGAGCCTCACCCAGACGGTTCAGACACAGCAAACGAGAATCCAGGCTCTTGAGGCGAAAAACACAGACGGGAACGAGCCATCGAACGTTTCTGCGGCCGCGCTGCCGTCACAGTCGCCTGGGGCTCCTCGGTCGTCAGGGAAGAGCCAGAGTCGGGCAGCGCTCAATCCTGAGATCGGGGTCAGTGCGGATATCGTCGGGCAATTCTCCGAACGCTCGCTCGATACTGAAGGCAATGACAAGATCAGCGCGAGGGAAGTCGAGCTCTCTTTCGGCCATCCGATTGACCCGTACTCCCGGCTCGATGTGACCGCGGCTTTTTCGGATTTCGAAGAGGCTGAGCTGGAGGAAGCGTACATCACGCATTGGGGTCTTCCGGCCGAATTGAACGCCCGTCTGGGACGGTTCCGACCAAAGGTCGGAAAAGCCACCGCTGTGCATCGGGACGCGCTCGACACTGTGGATGAGCCGTTGGTCGTCAGCCAGTATCTCGGAGCCGAAGGCTTGTTCCGGACAGGGGCGGAAGTCGTCGGGTTTGTGCCGACGCCGTGGACAACCGTCACGCATGAACTGGCCATCGGTGTGATGGAAGGTGGGGTGGGCGAAGGGGGAGCGCTGTTTGGAACCACCCGTCGCCGGCCATCGTGGTACGGACATCTGAAGAACTTCGTGGACGTCGCCGATGCCACGAGCGCCGAACTCGGGATGACCTACCTGACCGGGTCAAGTGATGACGATGCGAAATACGAAGTCCATACGCTGGGGCTGGACGCCACGTTGATTCATTACGTTGGGGCGTCAAATCCTCTCAAGTGGCAGAGTGAACTCTATCTCCAAGATCGGGCAGAGGCCGGAGATGCCCTCAATCATCCGTGGGGCGGGTATTCGCTGCTCGACTACCGGGCTACCCCGCGCATAGGTATTGGAGGCCGGATTGATTACGTGGAGCCGATCGGCCTGGGTGGGCTCAGTCGAGTCCGATCAGGCGACACGGCCCTCAGCAGTTATCTGACGCTCTACCAGAGCGAATGGGCCCGGTGGCGGCTCCAATATCGCCATACGGATTTCGCCGCCGGAGGCGATGACAATACCGTCTTCCTGCAAGGCACGTTCTCAATCGGTGTGCATAAACATGCGCTTCAATAGCAACCACAATGGAGACGCAATGAAGCTGATCAGGCACCTCGTGCTCATGACAGGATTGGTGCTCCTCCTGCCGCGTGATGGAGAGACGAACGAACAGAAACTCCAAGTGGTCGCAACGGTATCGAGTTTGGGTGACATCGCCAAGCAAGTCGGCGGGGAACACGTGAACGTGCATGTCATCGTCCCGCCTCGGTTGAACCCGCACTATATTCAGCCAAAGCCAAGTGATGTGCTGAAGACCAAGCGCGCCGATCTCTTCCTGTACACAGGGTTGCACCTCGAATTATGGCTGGGGCCGTTTGTGGAGGCGGTCGGGCGACCGGAGCTCATGCCGGGCGGGCCCAAAGCCCTCGACATGTCTGACGGCATCAAGGTTTTGGATGCCAACCAAGCGGTCACAACCCGCGCCGAGGGCGAAATGTACTTTGAGGGCAATCCGCACTACTGGCTCAATCCTGAGAACGCGGCGGTTCTCGCCCAAACGATTGCAACGAAACTCACGGAACTTGCACCTGAGCGTCAACAAGCGTTTGAGCAGAACCGGCAGTTGTTCGTAACGAAGCTCGACGAGAAGATTGCGCAATGGCGACAGCAGGTAGCCTCGTTGAAAGGCAAGGAACTCGTAGCCTATCACAATGAATGGCCCTATTTTTCCGAGTTTACGGGCCTCGTGATGCGCCATTTCCTTGAACCAAAGCCGGGCATCCCGCCGACCCCACGCCAGGTGCAGTTTATTGAAGACTACATTCAAGAGCAGCACATTCCCGCCGTCGTCAAAGCCGGACATGAACCCAAAGAAGCCGCCCAGCAGATTTCCCAGCGGACCGGCGTCCGGCTGATTCTCCTTTGCCATACCGTTGGCGAGTTGCCGGAGTGTCCGGACTATTTCAGCATCTTCGAGCACAACATCACTGAATTGACGGCCCCGTTCGCCGCTCAAGGAGCGCACTAATGTCTGACTTCTTGCAGGTCATGTTTTATCCGTTTTTGGCGTGTCTCATTCTGGCCAGCATCCTCGCGTATCTCGGACTCCACGTGATTGAGCGGGGGGTCATCTTCGTTGACCTGGCGCTCGCGCAGATTGCGGCGCTTGGCACGACGGTTGGCTTGGTGCTGGGGCTTGAACCGAACACCGCAGGAAGCTACTGGCTGGCGCTTGGTTTTACGTTTGTCGGGGCGATTATCTTCGCTGTGACGCGACTGAAGCACTCAAAGGTTCCGCACGAGGCGGTAATCGGCAGCATCTATGTGGTCGCGGCGGCTGCCTCCATCCTCGTGCTGACGCAGTCCCATGAAGGTGACGAAGAGTTAAAGAACATCATGATCGGGCGATTGCTCTTTGTGCAGCAGGACGATCTTGTGAAGCTGCTGCTTATTTACGGAGTCATCGGTCTGGTGCATTGGTTCGTCCGGAAGCCGCTCCTGCTTATTTCGCAGAAGCCGCAGGAAGCGTTCCAGCAGGGACTCCCGATCAAGTGGTGGGATTTCGTGTTCTATACGACGTTTGGGTTCGTGGTGACGAGTTCGGTTGAGCTGGCAGGAATTCTCCTCGTATTCGCGTTTCTAGTCATCCCCTCGATCTGCGCGGCATGGCTGGCTGGCTCCATCAAGCAACGCTTATTGCTCGGTTGGTTCTTGGGTACGGTAATGAGCACCATCGGGATCGCGGCTTCCTACTGGCTCGATTTTCCGACTGGCGCGACCGTCGTCTGCGTGTTTGGCATTGGTCTGGCTCTCTGCATGGCACTTCGCGCCATTCGGGGCCAACCCGCCTAGGACTATTTTGCTAGAATAGAGATATGAGGACCATCTACGTCCGGAATTTTGGGTGGCCGTTGTTCCGAGAACCTAGAACTTTCTGAGGCGGGCAGGGAAGGGGTGTCGGCAGATACCCTGCTCGTCTTTCAGGCGCTGGCGGAGGGGTTGCAGGTCACCCTAGCAGGTGAGTGAGGATGCGTGACATGGCGGAAGCGCCGTTGATATTTCAAGACCTGTTCTACGTCTGGCTGGTCGGTTTGGTGGGTGGTCTGCTCGCCCACATGCTGAAGCAGCCGCTGCTCTTGGGGTATATGCTCGGCGGGATTCTCATCAGCCCGTTCACGCCCGGCCCTGCGGTTCACCACGTCGAGACGATCCAACACCTGGCCGAGTTCGGCGTGGTGCTGCTCATGTTCAGCATCGGTCTGGAATTGGCTCCTGTAGGGCTGCGGCGAATCGGGAAGGGCAGCGTGGTCATCGGCACGCTCAAGACGCTGCTCTTGGCGGCGGTGTGGATCGGACTCGGCTGGAAGTGGGGTTGGCCCCTCAGTCAGAGCATTATCCTGGGATTTGCGCTCTCGGTGTCCAGCACGATGGTGGTCACCAAGATGCTGATGGAGCGCAAGGAGTTGAAGACTTCGTACGGGGAACTGCTCATCGGCATCACGATCATCGAAGACTGCGTGATGATGGCTCTCTTGCTGTTCCTGCCGCTGCTGGCCGATCCCACCCAATGGCAGGCAACCTCCATCATCTGGGTAGTGGCGAAGTCCATCGCGTTCCTGGCCGTGATTTTCATCCTGGGTTCTCGTCTTGTCCCACGGCTGTTGGCGCTGGTCAGCCGAGCCAATGATCCCGAACTGTCTCTGTTGGTGCTCTTGGTGATTGCGCTGGGGGTTGCGGTCATCGCCGTCTGGAGTGGTCTGTCGCTGGCGCTGGGTGCGTTCGTGGCGGGACTGGTCGTCAGCGGTTCGGAAACGACCAGTCAGACGATGGGGCGGATGCTGCCCATGCGCGATCTGTTCGTCGTGACGTTCTTCGTCTCGCTGGGGGTGCTGCTCGATCCGTTCCTGGTCGCCAGGCAGTGGCCGCTATTCCTGATGTGGTTAGGATTTGTGCTGGCGTGCAACTGGATCATCAGCACGCTGCTCTCATTGGCTCTCAGGCTGCCCTGGCACGATGCCTGGCGGGTGGGCGTGGGACTGTCGCAGATTGGGGAGTTTTCAGTCGTCTTGTGCACCATCGCCAAACCGCTGGGATTGATCCCCGACCACGTCTATCACCTGGTGGTCGCGGTATCCCTGGTGAGCATCGTGGTCAACACGTTTGTCTTCAACCTGCTCTCGCAGGTTCCTTCGATGCTGTCAGCGCTGCGCTCTCATCCAGCCAAACTATGAAAAAGTCTGTCTACGTCCGGTCGTTCGGTTGGCCGATGGGTGCAGTATTACAGACTATTAGTGGTCAGGTTTAGTAGTTTAGACCAAGCAACAGCCCTACCTCTTGCGATTTCTGACGAGAAAGCCCCCAAGTCCTTCCAGTAGCCTTCTTTTCCTGTATATCCTTTTTTAATCAGACGAACTTCACAACTTCATAGGGGTATATACGTGTGAACTTGTGAAGTTGACCGTAGTGCAAGAACCGATGAAAAACAGTACACAAGGAGGAACAAGGTTCCATGAACTACACGATGACGAAATCCTGGTTATTCAAGAGCTTTACGATTCCGCAGCAGCCACCGAATCAGACCTGTAACGCTCGACTCTGGCTCAACGGGCAGGAGACGTATTGTCAGCAAGCCACCAATGGAGACCGCTGCGAAGCCCATGATGTTAATAAGAAGCGAAAGAAAGCCGCCCAACTCACGTTCATTGAAGCCCATCTCTTACATCAGAAGGCGGTTGAACTGTTCGAGCGGCTGCTCACTGAGCGAGGACTGTGCCACACCGTCATCGTGGGTTTTGGAGAGCTGCTCGATGAGCTGTCTATTCCTGCCACAAGTGCGATGAGCAGCCGTCTACGCACAGCGAGGGACAGTGAAGGGCAACGACGCCACAGTGATGCGCTCTCCACAGAGGCGGGTGAGGACAGCGATGGGTGAGTTTACCGACCTGAGCCGACAACACATCGCCCACTCCATACTGCCAGTAGCCCAGGGCGATGGGATATGGGACGAGGAGCCTGTTAGTCCAACAGAGTTCTTTGAGCAGTTCGTCAACGAGCCATTCTTCCCCATCCAGCAAGCCCTGGTCGATGCCATGCTCGGCACAGACCCGACCGCCTGGGATACTCGCTACACCGAAGGGATTGCGCTCTGGGGGAAGGGGTCGGGCAAGGATAGAACCGCCGCCAAACTCCTCACCTATGTGGTTTATAAGCTGCTCTGCATGAAAGACCCGTATCGCTACTTCGAGCTGGGGCGAGGGGATAAGCTGGAAGTGGGCAATGTCTCCATGAACGCTCGACTTGCCAAAGATGTGTTCTTCAAACACTTCCGCCTCATGGTGCAGCAGACCATTAACCCGAAGACAGGTAGAAATTGGTTTGAGGAACACGGACTCGACGTGCAGAAGGATGTATTGCAGCGAGAGATTCGCTTTCCGAAGAACATCACCGCGTATAGCTTGGACAGCGAGGAATATACAGGTGAGGGGTTGAATCTCTTTTTCGTCATCTTCGATGAACTGGGCGGGTTTGACCCTGCAAAAGCCAAAGAGTTGTATACAGCACTCAAGACGACCGCTCGTTCCCGTTTTCCACATCACATGAAGGTGCTGCTGCTTTCGTACAAGCGGCATGACAACGATTTTATGATGGTGCGGTTCAAGGAGGCTGAAAAAGAACCGAAAACCTACAGGAGCAAAGCTGCCACGTGGGACGTAAACCTCAACCGAAAGAAAGAGGATTTCATCGACGATTTTGCCAAAGACCCTGAGACCGCTCAACGGATTTACGAGTGTGAAGGGTCAACCTCTGAAGGGGGCTATTTCACCTACAAGACCCGCCTTGCTGAAGTCATTCAAGCAGGAAAGAAGCAGAACCCCATCGTAGGAGAGCTATACTCAGTCGTGAACCTCCGCAGCATCAAGTTCAAGGACTGGTTCAAACCTGACCCATCGAGCCGCTATTTCATCCACGTGGACTTGGCGACAGGGAAAGACCGAGCCAATGCGGCGGGGTTGGCGATGGGACACTTCAAGCGGGAGATGCCCGTGAGCCTCCCACCCGATTTTCTTGAAAAGGTCATCAAGACGGAGGGAGCGGATTTCAGCACGGTGCAAGGCAGGAAGGAAGTGGGTGTTGTTGTGGATTTGGTCTTGCAAATCAAAGCCCCTCAAGGTGGGGAGATTCTCTTTGAAGAAATTAGGAGCTTCATTGAACGGCTGAAAACCGAGCAGCGATTTCCCATCCAACTGGTCAGCTATGATGGGTGGCAGTCGGTGGGGGAAATCCAGCTTTTGAAGAAAGCAGGAATCGCTGCGGAAGTGCAAAGCGTGGATAAGAACAATGAGGCATACGATACGTTAAAGTCGTTGATGTACCAGGGACTATTTGAGTCCTACTGGCATCCCACACTCATCCGAGAACTGGAAGAACTCATCGTTCAGCCCGATGGCAAGGTAGACCATCCCGCCTTTTCCCTCAGACGCAGCTTGGAAGAAGATGGCGTCAATAAAGGCTCAAAGGACGTTTCGGATTCGGTCGCAGGGTGTGTGAACCTGTGCCTGAAGCACGTCAAGCCAGGGTTCCAGTTCTGGGTCGGAGGCGGCGGTTCTCAACTTGCAGCAGCCCAGGCGTTAGTCAAGCGTCGCCCAAGACGCTACGAGAGTGAAGAGCTCGTCAGACACGGTGAGAAACCTCTGTCCTGGTATCGGTGGAGAGGCTACTAACCACTCACGGATGCGCCTTCTTGCGGGGGCGTCCTGGTGGGAGCCGTTTGAAGGTTTTGAATTCAGAGTCCAGGACAATCCACCGACTCCCGACCCGTCTGCCAAGCCGCCCTCGCTTGCATAATGCCCTGATGCGTCGCTCCGAGACGCCCAGCCGCTTGGCAGCCGCTCTGGTATCGAACAATTTCATCATCTCGGTCAGAGCCTTCCCCGTTGATAGCTCCCACAACCCTCCAACGATATGTTAGCATATTATATTCCGAATATGGTATAGTTTTTATAGGGGAGGTCATGGCGATGCTCACCAACGGCAAGCCGATACAGAAGGTCGCGGTGTACGCACGATGCTCGACGACCGACGAGCGGCAGACGGTAGACGTACAGTTAGTGGAATTACGCCGCTACTGCGAAGCGATGGGCTGGCACTATGAGGAGTTCGCTGAGTATGACTCTGCGTACACAGGAGAGCAACCTAAGCTCCAAGAACTCCTCACCCGCATCAGACGCCAGGAGTTCGACTGCCTGTTGGTGTACTCATTGGATAGGCTGTCCCGTAAAGCTCCGTCGTACACCAATCGGCTCTTGGATGAGCTAGTCGAACAGCAGGGGGTGCAGTTTATCAGCAAACTCGAAGGCATCGACAGCGCCAACGAACTGACCTGGAATGTGGTCAGACCAATTTTCGCTCACTTCAGTAATTTATTCTCAAGGAACTTATCCGAAAAAATTCGGGCGGGGATTCGCCACAAGCAACAAAACGGCTGGAAGGCAGGGCGAAAACCGAAGGTGGTCAACGTCGAGCGGTTGAAAAAGCTCCGAGCGGAGTACAAGAGCTACGGTTACAGAAAACTGGCTAATGTGTATAACGAGGGCTTACCTTCAAGCCAACAGGTCTGCTTTAGCCTCCTGCGGAAGGTGTTATTAAGACTCTCGTTCTCGGTTGAGCATGAAAACGGAGCCATTTCGCGGTGTTGACCCAACAGGTGATTAATACACAGTCGCCATGAAACAGCACAAACACACTTGTAGATGGGGCGGGAGGTTAAATCCGATTACGTTCATTCGGTATCGGGGAGAGCGCAATCAGTGGGAGCGATTGCCCTTCAAGGGCGCAACCTGTACTGGCTGTGGGAACTATTTCAATCGGGATGGGTCAACTCCAACTATCCGTCTTAAGAAACGAGTCGTGGTGTGGGGGAAAATGCGCCAATGCCCCTGCTGCAACGGATGGCTCGACAGCACCCCTGGTACGAATGTTCTCTATGCCGATGGAGCCGCCAGGCACGTCCCGCATTTTCTGCCCCGTTGCGATAACTGTGGCATGGTGGGACAGGTCACGAGTTGCATCAAACATGGGAAGGGCTGATGGGGGTGGCGCAATGTATCCGCACGTCGTGGTCAGATACCTGGCAGCGGTCTATGCTCAGTTTGGCGTGAAATTCGTTGAGAGCGTCGAGGCATCCAAGCTGGATAAAGTTGAGGATGCTTTTGTGGTGGTCTGTCCACAACCCTATACGATGGATGAACAACTAACTCCTGAAGCAAGACAAGCCCTCATCGACGTGGTGCAAGCCGCTTCCCAGCAATCAGGACACAGACTGTGCGCGGTGTTTGGCAAAGGGGATTGCGTCTATGTGGAGCCTGGCGGCACAGCCAGGCAATCGGCTGAACCCCCATCAGGGGGAATCCAGTGTCTACGGTTTCCGATTCGGCTCAAATGAGGGTCGTCCGTATCACAGAAGGGCGTCCTGCTATAAGAGAAAGCGAAGGTAAACCCATTGGTGCATTTCAACCGATGGTATAATGTCTAGGTTTATGATGGGCTGTTGCCGATGAAGGAACCATGCGTCGAACGACGTTAGCCATCTGTCTGTTGGCTATAACCCTCTCAGGGTGTCTGGGAACATCTTCCGTATTTGAGAAGCGGTATGTTCGCATCGAAATCCCTGGGTATACCGCGAAGGACTACCTCCATCTCTTAGATTCAGAAAACCCTGACCTGCGATACCTCGCCTTGAGCAATCTTATCGAAGACAAACTGACCGAAGGTGAAGCGGTTTCCAAGAAGCTCAACGTCCTGCTCCAAGACCCCTCGCCTAAAGTCAGAGCGATTGCCGCCTTCTCAGTGAAATCGTTAGACTACTATAGATATGACGCGAATTTGATGAAGTTGTCCCATGACCAATCTCCCGATGTTCGCATGGAAGCTGTTGCGGCTTTAGGAAAGCCCTGTGGGAGTTCCGACGAAGTCGCTCAGGCAATCTTAAATCGCCTAGAGGATAAAAGCGCCTTCGTTCGACTACAAACTATCGATACCCTATCGAACTGTGGGATGTCTCCGTTACGCCTAGAGATGGTTCGTCGCTTATTAGCCGAGCTACCGAAACGACCCCAACTTGAACAGCTCATGATACTCAGTACCTTAGGGACGCTGGGACAGGCGGGAGAAGTTGAGTCAACCTTACTTCCTTTGCTTACATCTAGTGAAGACCCTGTTCTCACAGTGGCAGCCGAAGCGTTAGGTCGTGTAAAGTCCGTTTCAGCCGTTCAGCCCATCCTTGAGTCTATCAGGCAGAAGCGAGGCAACGCCGAGATGATGGTCGCCGCCCTGGAAACGATTGGGACACCAGAAGCCGTACAGGCACTTCTGCAGTTGTTGCATACTGAAGATGACAAGCTGCGAATTGCGGTCATTGAGACGATTGGAAAGACAGAAGGGAACGTTGGACTCACAGAACTGGTCGAGCAGTTCACGCAGCAAGAAACCCGAATACAAAAGGACGTTGACACTGTGAAGTGGACAGACTTCAAGGCGAATTATCCTGACTTTATCGCTTTCCTTGAAGCAATCCACCAAAAGCGATTTGGTGGGTTGGATAAATTTACTGAACCTCCTGTTGCTGACCTTCTTGCCAGTGAGAAGGACTACGAGAAGCTACTCGCCTTGAGAGTGCTTGCAGAAGGAAAGCCGTATGACCGAATCATAGTTGTCCCAGGTGAAGGAAAGCAGGATGTGTTTCCTCAATTAGAAACCCTTTGCAGCCACTCCTCTCCCCTGATGCGGGTCTTTGCCTTGCAAGCACTCGGTAACACCGTTGATAGTAAGGCACTCCCCGTCTTAGAAGCGGCTGTCAAGGATGCTCGGTTTGGTATCCGTTATGCTGCTATAAAATCCATTGGGAACTATGCACAGAACACAGGCGACTACTCATCTGTGAGTCGTCTATATGAAATGAAGGAGACGTTCGTTCCTTCGACTTATACGAGCGAAGATAAAGAGTTTCTGACACGACAGTTGATTGACACGACCCTAGCTGGGGTTGAGAGAAAAGAAGTAACTCGACGGAGAAGACTAACCGAATTGTCAGCTTCCTCAAAGCCAACGCGGTTAATCGCTGCCCTGCAACTTGAGGATAATACAGCCTTGCCTATCTTCTTTGAATTTCTTGAAACTGGGATAGTCGCCGAGAAGCAAGTGGCGTTAAGCGGTATCGAGAAGTTTTCGGTTCCATCGACCGACACTCTCTCCAAGCTGCGTGAACTCAAGGCGAAGGAACAAGATGCCGAAATAAGCAAGAAAATCGGTCAACTGATTGAAAAGCTACAAGCAAAATGAGCTTCCAACCAAGCATGAGTCGGTTAAAACCTGCCGAATATCCACACCCCATTTGTTTCTGACAGGTTATCCCAGCCTCCCTATTAGCCTCCTGGTAGCTAACCCATTATAAAAAGTATTGGGAGCAGACCCCAGGATTACGGTGCAACACTACGCGCATCTCTCGCCTGAATACGATGAGGATATTAACCGATTGGCTGGGGCTGTAACAGGCTGGGTTTCGAGTGATGTGAGGTAAAGCGGGTCTCTGGTAGGTTCAGGGAGTGATGCGTGTCTGGCGAACTGGCTCAGTTTTCGGGGGGAAGGTCAGGAGCGTTTTGACTTCTACGGAGAGTGAATGATATACTCGGTAGAAGCACAAGACAGGAAGCGAGGATTGTGAGCGGCATATTGTTAGGAGTTATGAAGTGAAAAAAACACTGTTTGGATTGTTATTGTTACTATTCCTGATCCCCATCAATGGAATCGCTAACAATCAACCTGATAATCGGGAGGGGATTATGGAAGAAGCCGTTCATTACTATGGGATGGATCAATCGCTCAAAGTTGTTGAACATGGTCAGGTATCCATAGATCAAGCTTTAAAAATTGTTGATGAACGATTCGCAAGGCTCAGGCCCAAATACGAAACGGGAGAAGAAGCCATCGCAGAAACCATGTTTGGATTCCATCGGGCAAAGGATACTTTCATTGAAATTTGCATAAATGGCCCTACGGAAATCTCGTTTAAATTTGAAGTCCCAAAATCTAAAGGATTTTTGATCTTTCAAAACGTATATCAGAAAGAAACTACGTTAAAATCAAAAGAAGAATTAGTTGAACGGATTAAATCATTCTTCAATTTAACGCCGGAAGCGTACAAGCATTACCTTGAAAATCTGGAACGTAGTTGACCCGCTCCCCATAAACCTTTGCTTACTTCTTTGCCTCGCCCTCTACTGGTACCAGCTTAACGGTCTTGGCATCGATCAGCATGACAATGAGAGCGTAAACTATTAAGGGCCAGCTCAGGCCGAAGACTCGAAAGCCAATAAAACACAGAAAGCTAACGATAGCCAACTGGACGTTCACATCTCTTCCAAAGCGTTTGCCGCACGTTCGACATGTAATAGGTGACCACCGAGTAATCAGCCAAACCTTAAATGGGGATATTCCTTTACCACATGACGGGCATTTCATCTCGCGCTCTCCTTTTTGAGAACGTTTGACTGTTATCCTGCAAGCCGTCTCAGTAGCGCAAAGTGCAGCAGAACAGACCAAGTCTATCACAGGATGTCAAGAATGAGAATGGAGCGATGGGACTGGTTGATCTAAGAAAGCACTCTTGCCACCCGAACGAGCTTTCTAAGCTCTGACTTCAGGTGTCCAACCGCATACACAGGACGGGGTGGCAATCGTACGTAGCCACCCGTATTTTGCTGTTATGTGTGTTTAAAAACAGCCTCCGACCCCATAGCGTCCTTCCCCTTGCTCCCCTGTGTCAAAAACTCCCAAGTCGGGTTTGGGCAATAGCCCATGTTCGGCTGGCACAGGCAGGAGGACGGAACTTCACAATCTCACACCCCCTAGAGGTCGTGAAGTTGTGAAGTTATCGGCTGAAGGTCAACTGAGGGGAGATAATTGACCTCGAAGCCTTGTGTTGCTCGATTGCATGGTATACTTCCCCTAGCGCACGTGAAGTAAGGGTACACTGCGAGTAAAAACCAGGCAGACCAAGAACCCTCGATAACGGCAAAGTCAGCGAAAGCTGGCGGCGCAAAGTCTCAGACCTAACCCCGCAAGGGCAGGGTGGCTGGACTACCGAACGGGTGGAGAACGCCAGTTCCTTGAATCGAGGGACTGGCGTATTTGCTTGTCGGATGGTGTGATATTTTTCTTGGTTAGTGGGAATAAATTAGCGTCCAGCGGTGTCTAAGCAAATGACAGACCCACTCTCGGAACTAGACGACGCAACTCTCATCCGCCAAAGTCTGCAAGGAGGTGAGGCGGGTCAAGCTGCGTTTAAGCAGTTGTACTTACAGTATGAGCCACGGGTACTTGGGTTCGTCATGCAACTGATACGCAACTACCACGACGCAGAGGACATTACGGGGGACGTGTTTTTCCAAGCTTCGCAGGAACTTGAGAAGTTTCGCGGCGACTCGACGTTCCTGACCTTCCTCAACGGCATCGCCAAGTACCGCTGCCGCAATCACTGGCGGTCGGTGGGAAAGCAGCGAAAAGCGATGAAGGCGTTGACTGACCCCTCTCTTGCGCCTGAGCCACCACCCACACCGCCAGAGATACTCATTCGTGCCGAAGACCACCAACGAGTAAAGGACACAATTAACAAGTTAGAAGAGCCGTTTCGGACGGCGATGGACTTACGGTGGCTACAAGGCAAGTCCTACAAGGAGATTGAGGAAATAATGGATTGCCCGATAGGGACGGTGGAATCCCGCCTCGACCGAGGATTTGAACAGTTCCAGAAATTGCTGAAGGAGAACTCTGATGACGTGTGAATATCAGCACTGGATTCTTCCGTATCTAGATGGTCGGCTTGACGCCCATCAGGAGGAGAAGTTTGAGATACACGTCAAAGGATGTTCCAGTTGCATGAAAGACTTCAAGGCGTCCGAAAAACTGCTACAGATATTGCGGAGCGTAAGAATCTGGGCTCGTGTCGAGGCGAAACTCGCGCACGACCCTCGATGGCGAGGGGCTACGAGCGAAAAACAGCCCCCTAGAAAATGGAAAATTGACCGAAAACCAAAACTGTCAGACCCAGAAAAAAGTTAAACGAAGGGAATATTTTTGTGCTTTCTGGTGTCTAATTAGCAGCAAATCCCTTCCCCGCCTTACAAAGCATCGCACCACGTCGTCTCTCGATTTTTAGCAGTTCTCCCAGTCAGTCTCGGTTCTACGCCCTGTTTCCGTCTTTAGGGTCGGAGAGCCGAAGTTCACAACTTCACAGGGGTATATAGGTGTGAACTTGTGAAGTTGCAGTTAGTCGTTAGTCGAACCGTAATACCAAATCACAGGCATCGGTACTTAGGAACAGTTGAGGCGTGGAGCTTCACCACTAAGAGGTGCGCGATGACCTAATCTAACCGAAAAGGAGTATTCCAATGACGCAAACGTACTATGCACCATCGCACCAAGCAGAGTTTCTCAGAACGCTGTTTTCCCACCTGACGGATTCCCTCATCGAACTGCGGTTCATCAACGGTGAACACCGACGGCAGGTCTTCTATGAGGACGTGGAGGCGGTGATTCAAGCGTTACCTGAACTGCTTCAGCAGCATGAAGGATACAACGTTTATATCGGGGTCTGCCCTAGAAGCGAAAAAGATGGCACGAAGCGTTCAATTAAATGCGTCCAGTGCCTGTGGCAAGACTTTGATGCGAAAGACTTTCGCGGTGGAAAGGACGAAATCCTGCAACGACTGCGGGACTTTCCGTTCCCACCCACGTTGACTGTCGATTCTGGACACGGCTACCACTGTTACTGGTGCTTCAAGGAAGCCGAAGCCATCCAGAGTCCAGCCGATATTGACCGCATTGAAGGTTTTAATCGGAGGTTGGCAACCCTGCTCGGTGGCGACCCTGTGGCGGTTGACCTTGCCAGGGTCTTGCGATTGGCAGGGACGGTCAATCACAAAGACCCGCGTCAGCCCGTTCCCGTTCGAGTTATTGAACTGGAAGCCAGCCGCCAGTATAACCTCTCGGACTTTGATGACTTCCTGCCAGCTTTGGAGTCTCCCGCTCATCAAGCAATCCTGACAAATCCAAAAGGATGGGTGGCTGAGATTTTAGGGCAGCTTCACGACGGGAAGCGGGATGACTGTCATAACGTCTTTACCAAACTGACGGGCAAATTCCTCCAAGCGGGGTTGGGGGCAGCAGACATCAAGACGCTGTTGAAACCCCACCTAGAGGACGTGGCGCATGACGGACACGCCTTTACCTCGGAGAAACTTGACGCCTTGATTGACGATATGTGTCGTCGGTATCCGAGTTCCCAGGAGATAGCGACAGATGAGGCTATGGACTTTGCCCCTGTCTCACTGGGGGAGTTAGCGGAACCCCCACCCCGCGTGGATTTGGTTGAAGGCTTGTTGCCCGAAGGCTACATCACGGTGCTGTACGGTGATGGCGGCATGGGCAAATCATACCTTGCGCTGGCGATTGCGACCTGTGTCGCCCTTGAGAAGCGATTTCTTGGACGTGGGGTCAAACCGACTGGTGTGCTGTACTTGGATTGGGAAGTTGACCAAAACGAAGCGGCGCGAAGGGCGTTTCAGATTGCTAGGGGCATGGGGTTAGAGCGTCCTCCTATGAACATCTGGTATGAGGAAATAAACCAGCCCCTCTCAGCGATGGCAGGAAAAATTAAAGCCTACATTGAGGAACGCGGGGTGGGGGTGGTGATAATCGACTCATTAGGACTGGCGTGTGCGGATGACCCAGAAGCCGCCAGGGTGGTCATCAAATTATTCAGTATGCTCAAGGGGCTACGGACGACCATCTTGGGCATTGACCACCAGTCGAAACTGAACGAAGGGCAACATTACGGCTTGAAGTCGCCCTTTGGCTCCGTCTACAAAGGCAACCTCTCACGGTCGGTCATCCAGATACAGAAGGTGGAGGGCAGTTACGGACAACTTGCCCTGCTGCTGCACCATAAGAAGTTCAACTTCGGGCATCTGAACGACGATATGGGGGTGCGGCTGCACTTTGAAGGCAACGTGGTGCGCCTGAGCCAGTTTGACCCCAAAACTGAACCTGCGGCGTATCAGCATTTGAGTGCCAGGCAAAAAGTTGAGCAGGAAATGCCACGAGTCAAACGAGCGACGAAGAAACAACTGGCAGAACTCACAGGGGAAGACCCCGATACGGTGGGAAACGAGTTATCGAAACTTCACCAGCGGGGTAAGATTCGGGAAGCCGACAAGGACGGACACGCTACCGTGTGGGAGTGGGTGGAGTCTCACCAACAGAATGGTAGTGGTGGTGGCGACAACTCGAACGGTGAAGCGACGAACGGAGATGTGGCTTCACAATAGTGTAACCATGAGGACAGAGTGCCGATGCAGTTACTGAGAAAGGAGCTTGTCCCATGAACATGAAACGGAGCGAACGCAGACAATGGAACACACGAATGGAAACGGAACGACCCACCAGAGGGATGCAGATGTTTCTGGAAATGCGTTAGATGCCTATAAAAGCCAGGGGACGAGTCCCCCTGACTACGAGAAACTTCAGGCAGAAGAACGATTGCAGCGAGTGCTTGAGCTTTTAGCAGAAGGAGATTTAGAACGACTCAGTGAACTGTTGGGCGATGGAAGGAAACTGGGCGGGAATTCTGATTCTCCTGACGAGGGGATGTATAATACCAACAATCTCCTGAATGGAGGGAATCAGACATGAGCCAGGTCGCCCTATATACGAGAGTCAGTACCGAAGACCAAGCCCGTGAAGGGTACTCGCTAGAGACACAACGGGAATTTCTCGAAAAGTATGCCCACCAGCAGGGGTGGAACATCTATTCCCCTGAACCGAACCACATCTATGAGGACGATGGCGTTTCAGGGGCAACTATGAGACGCCCCGCCCTTCAGCGACTTCTGCGCGATGCAAAGGCGAAGAAATTTGACACGGTGCTGGTCTACAAACTCGACCGCCTCAATCGAAACCTCAAAGACCTCCTGAACCTAGTCGATATGCTAGAGTCGTGGGGTGTTGGGTTTCGGTCAGCGACGGAAAACTTCGATACGACGACCAGTGCAGGGAAAATGGCATTTCAACAGATGGGAAGTGTCGCCGAATTCTTTCGGAATCAACTGGCTGAACGGGTGTTCCCAGGGATGGTGAAGTGTGTGCAAGAAGGCAAGTGGCACGGCGCACGGTACTCGCCCTACGGCTATCGGTACAACAAAGAGAAGGAACTGCTTGAAGTCGCGCCTGAAGAAGTCAAGATTGTGAAACTCATCTACACGATGTACTTATCGGGACAGAGTACGCTCCAAATTGCAGGGTATTTGTACCAGAAAGGCTACCGAACGAGGTCTGGGGGACGATTCCATACCAAACTGGTGGGTGATATTCTCAAAAACCCCATCTACATTGGGAAACTTGTCTGGAACAAGAAGCACTACGATAAACGACAAAAAACTCCCAGGGGATACAAGGCGGTGAAGAACCCCGTAGAACAGCAGGTGGTCGCGCAGGGGAAGCACAAGCCCATTATCCCCGAAGACGATTTTCATAGGGTGCAGGAGCGTCTAGCGATGAACAGAAAGGGCAGTCTGCAACGTGCCAATGCGAAGGAATACCCGTTATCAGGAGTTGTCTTCTGCGCCAAATGTGGACACAAGTATCAGGGTGGGTTGTGCATCACGAATCATCGGACGAATGAGAAGAAGCGGTGGTATCGGTGTGCAGCACTTGGTCAACACAACATCCACTGTTCCAACCCTGCGATTCGGGCGGAGGTTCTTGAGCCTCAAGTGTTTGTTATCCTGGAACTGTTGCTGAGGCATCCTACCGTGAAGACGGGTCGGATAGGCTTGCTGATTCAGTCTCACGCCCAACTCAACGATGAGCAATTAGAACAACAACGACAGGAACTCAAAACGAAGCTGAAGACGAACCTGGAAAAGCAGGGTAAGCTAACGGATGCCTACCTTGAGGGGACAGTTGCTAAAGAAGTCTACAAGGAACGCTGCGAACTAGTAAGGGAGGAGGAATCCCAGCTTCGACAGAACATCTCTAAGGTGGAGATGCAGGTGATTGAAAAAGAACGCTCTGCCGAATACCGCAAGCTCCTTGAAACCCTCGTTGCAGACTTCGATGGGACAGTAGAACAACTGGATATTTTCAAGAAGAAACAGATTCTGCGACTCATCTTTAAGCGGGTGGAGGTAGCCGATGGACACATTACAGACCGCCAGCTATACGAGCCATTCCAGACCATGTACAATGAGATGTTAGCGAAGACTAACACCAAAGAAGATAAGGAGTTAGCTGACTTATGCGAAAGAGTCTGTATATCGCTACCTACGGGTGTCAGATGAATGAGCGGGATTCCGAGGAGGTGCTCGGGATGCTCACGGCCCAGGGCTATGAGGTGACCGAGAAGCCGGAGGCGGCCGATGTCATCCTCCTCAATACCTGCTCGGTGAGGGCCCACGCCGAGGAGCGGGCGCTGGGGAAGATGGGGGAGTTGTCTGAGCTTAAGCAGCAGCGGCCGGAGCTGGTGCTGGGGATCATCGGCTGCATGGCCAAGCTGCAGCAGGAAGCTATCTTCAGACAATTGCCTCAAGTGGATCTAGTTGCAGGTCCAGCGGAACTTTATGACCTGCCGTACTTGTTGGCAGAGATACAGGAGAGGAGACAGAAGTCAGAAGTCAGAGATCAGAATTCAGAAAAGGCGCATCTGACCTCTGACATCCGACCTCTGACTTCTGAACGAATAATGGCTGTGGACCGCAAGTATCGTCCTCTCGATCAGCGGCCCGCAGGTGATTACCGAAAACCAGGCGTGACAGCCTTCGTGACGATCATGGAAGGGTGCGACAAGGCGTGCACCTACTGCATCGTGCCGAAAACGCGGGGCCAAGAGATTTCACGGCCGGCTGAGGAGATCCTCAACGAGATCAACCGGCTGGCAGCGGCAGGGTATAAGGACGTCACTCTGCTTGGGCAGAACGTGAACTCGTACGGCAAGCGGTTTCCGGATGGGAGCGGGTACAAGGGGCCGCTCGGGCGGTTGCGGCTGCTTGAGGAGGATTCATCCTCGCTGTTGGATTTTCCAGCGCTGCTGCGCAGGATTGATGCGTCACTGCGGGATCAGATCCCTGGCGGGATCAGATCCCTTCCAAGGATTCGGTTTACCACGAGCCACCCGTTTGACGCAAATGAGAGATTGTTTCGGGCCATGGCAGAGTGTGATTCCGTCTGCGAGTGGCTGCACCTGCCGGTGCAATCCGGTTCCAACCGGATCCTCCGGGCCATGCGCCGGGGATACACGGCAGAGGCGTACCTTGAGAAAATCCGCCTGCTGAGGCGCCACGTGCCGGACATCAGCCTCTCCACGGACATCATCGTGGGCTTTCCAGGCGAGACTGAAGACGATTTCAAGGCGACCGAGCGGTTGGTGCGCGAGGTGGGCTACGACACCACCTACGTGTTCAAGTATTCGCCCCGCCCAGGCACCGATGCGGCAGCCCGGGAAGACGATGTGCCGCAGGACGTCAAGGAAGAGCGCAACCAGCGGCTCCTCGCTGTGGCGGATGAACTCGAGCAAGCCTGTCAGAGGGGCCTCAAGGGGTCCTGGGTAGAGATTTTAGTTGAAGGCCCAGGGAAGCGTGAGGGACAATGGTTCGGTAGGACCCGGGGCCGCCATGGGGTCATCGTGCCTGCCTGCCTGCCTCTGGCAGGCGCAGGCAGGGAGGCTCCGGAAGACCTGACCGGCCGCTTGCTCGACGTTCGGGTGACCCGGTCGGCCATGCACACGCTGTTCGCCGCGGCAGAGGAGGCCAAGCCAACCGCATGCACTCCCTGATCGCTCTGGTGGGCCCAACCGCAGTCGGGAAGTCCGCGATTGCCGTTGAGCTGGCCGAGCAGTTGGGCGCTGAGATCGTCTCCTGCGATTCGATGCAGGTCTACAAGCACATGACGGTGCTCAGCCAGGCCCCGAGCAAGGGACAGCGGACGCGGGTCCCCCACCATTTCGTGGAGTCCGTGGAACCCTCGGAATCCTACAGCGCCGGCCAGTACGCCAAGTTCGCTCCGCACGCGATCCGGCAGATCCTGGCGCGGGGCAAGAAGGTGATCATCACCGGCGGCACCGGGCTCTATCTCAAAGCCCTGACCGAGGGGCTGTGCGACACCCCGCCGGCCGACATCACGGTGCGCGACCGCCTCTGGGACGAATGCCAGGGGGTCGGCGCCGTGCGGCTACACAACCGTCTGCGGGCCATTGATGAAAGCGCGGCCTCCAAGATCCATCCGAACGACGCGCGGCGCATCATCCGGGCGCTTGAAGTGTACGCGATCACCGGCAAGCCGATCTCCGCGTGGTGGAAGGAGACCGTGGCCGAATTTTCCGAGGGCCAGGTGCTGGTGATCGGCGTGAACCGCGACCGGGAGACGTTGTATACCCGGATCAACAACCGGCTGCTGCACATGATTTATGAGGAAGGGGTCATCAACGAGGTGCGCGACATGCTGCACCTGCCGCTCTCCAAAACCGCGCGGCAGGTGCATGGGCTGGCAGACCTCGAGCATTACCTGGCCGGCCGGGTGAGCCTGAAGGAGACCATCACGATTTGGCAAAGCCGCGTGCGCCATTACGCCAGGCGGCAGCTCATCTGGTTCCGGCAGACGCCTCATCTGCACTGGGTGGACCTGCCGGAGATCGAGCCGCCCTGGGAGACCGCCGCCAACATCGTCGAGCTGATCCGCCGGCAGTCGCCCAGCCAGCACGTCGCTGCCAGCCTGTAACCGCCCCGGCATCCTTCGCCCCCTCCGGTCATCCCATGCCATCGGAACGCGCCCTCTTAGTCACTGTTGAACTGGATCCGCGCTTCGGCGGCTCTGACGCCTGGTCCCTTGAGGACGAGGCGCAAGAGTTGCGGGAGCTGGCGGTCTCCTCGGGCTGCCAGGTGGCGGGCGAAGTGACCGCGCGGCGCCACCAGCCGGTCTCCAGCACCTTCGTCGGTTCGGGAAAGCTCGAAGAGGTCGCGGCCCAGGTCGCCGCCACCAAGAGCCGGGTCGTGATCTTCAGCCACGAGCTCTCGCCGGCCCAACAGCGTAACATCGAAGAGGCGGTGGGCATGAAGACGATCGACCGCACCCAGCTCATCCTCGACATCTTCGCCCAGCGCGCGAAGTCCCAGGAAGGGAAGGTGCAGGTCGAGCTGGCGCAGCTGCGCTACCTGATGCCGCGCCTCTCCGGTAAAGGCATCATGCTCTCGCGGCTCGGAGGCGGCATCGGCACCCGGGGCCCTGGCGAGCAGAAGCTTGAGATGGACCGCCGGCGCCTGCGCGACCGCATCAGCCGGCTCGCGGATTCGCTCAAGCAGCTCGGGCGGAGGCGCGAGTTCAGCCGGCTGCGCCGGAAAGAGCAAGAGATGCCGGTCGCCGCACTCGTGGGCTACACCAACGCCGGCAAGACCACGCTGCTCAACCGCCTGACTGGGGCCGGCGCCGTCGCGAAGCATCAGCTGTTCACCACGCTCGATCCGCTGGCCAGGCGGCTCAAGCTGCCGGATGGCGAGACCATCCTCGTGACCGACACGGTCGGCTTCTTACACCACCTGCCGCATCACCTGATCGAGGCGTTCAAGGCCACGCTGGAAGAGGCGCGCGACGCGGACGTGCTGCTCCATGTGCTGGATGCGAGTCACCCGCAGGTCACGGAGTTCGCCCAGGCGGTTGAAACGGTGTTGAAGAAGCTCGAGCTGAAAAATAAGCCGATCATCACGGTGCTCAACAAGCGCGACCGGGTCGAAGACCCGCTCCGGCTGACAGCGCTTGAGCGGGCCTACGAGCCGTCGGTGGCGATCTCAGCGCTGACCGGGCAGGGGGTCGACCGCCTGGGAGACCTGATCGGCAAGCAATTGGGCCAGATCCTGGTGCCGCCCACCCGGCTGGCCATTCCGGCAGATCATGCGGAGGTCATAGCATCTATCTATCAATCAGGCAATGTGTTACGACGAGAAGAGACCGATGGAGTGGTCAAGCTGCTTGCCAGGGTCCCCGCCAAGCTCAAGCCATCGCTTGAGCAGTACTTTACCTCTTGACAGAATTTCCCGCTTCGATTACACTTGAATTAGCACTCTACTGTACTGAGTGCTAACAAAGGCATCCGATGGCCGGGACCGATTTCGAACAACGCAAGAACAGGATTCTCGAGCTCGTTATCGAGGCCTACGTGTCATCGGTTGAGCCGGTGGGCTCCCAGTTCATCGCCCGGAAGCTGCGCGGCAACTTGAGCTCCGCGACGATCCGCAACATCATGGGCGAGTTGGAGGAGGCCGGGTACCTCGAACAGCCGCACACGTCCGCCGGCCGGGTGCCGACCGAGCGGGGCTACCGCTTCTACGTGGACAGCGTGATGGAGTCGCGTTCGCTGCCGGAGGCGCAGCTCCGGCAGATCGAGTCGCTGATCCACCCCGAGGAAATGGACGTGGACCACCTGCTGGCGCGGGCCGGCGAGGCGTTGGCCGAGCTGACGCAGCAAGCCTCGTTCGTGATCGCGCCGACCGTGAAGCAGAGCACGGTGCGGCAGATCGAGCTGGTGCCGGTCGGGATCCGCAAGGTGCTGTGCGTCATGATCGCCAATGAAGAGATCGTGGCGTCGCACGTCGTCGAGACCGAGGAGCTGCTCAGCAAGGACGAGACCGCCGCACTCGTGCGGTTCTTGAACGCCGAGATGGTGGGGCTGCCCTTCGGCGAGCTGCTGGAATCGCTCGAGCGGCGGATGCTGGCCGAGCGGGACACGCTCTACCATTTGGTGAAGCGCTCGCTCAACATCCTGCAGCACGCGCTGTCCACCGAGCCGGCCGAGCGGCTGTTCATGGACGGGATGAGCTACGTGGTCTCGCAGCCTGAGTTCAGCCGCGACCCGCGTAAGGCGCACGAGCTGATGAAGGGCCTGGACGCGGAGGAGCCGCTGCTTACGCGCGTGCGCCAGGACCTCTCCGGCAGCAGCGTCACGGTGCGCATCGGCCACGAAGTGCAGGTGTCGGGCCTTGAGGAGTGCAGCTACGTGGCGAGCGCGTTTGCGATCAAGCATCAGGTGGTCGGCGGGGTCGGCATTCTGGGCCCCAAGCGGATGGATTACCCCCGGATGCGATCAATGGTCGAAGCGATGGGCCGCAGCCTGACCGAGCTCCTCACCCGCTGGGAGCAGGGATGATCCCACACGGGAAGGGAGATAGCGGGATCAAGCCCGCCGAGCACGCGAAGCCGAAGGGCGCCGAGGCGCCGGGCGCTGCGCCGGGCCTGCAGGACGAAGTGGTGCGGCTGAGCGCGGAAGTCGAGCGCGCGAAGCAGGAGCACCTGCGCGTCCTCGCCGAATTCGACAACGCGCGCAAGCGGCTGCAGCGCGAAAAAGAAGAGTTTTCGAAATACGCGGCCGAGGGACTGCTCAGAAATCTGCTGCCGATCATCGACAGCCTGGATCAGGCGCTCGTGGCGGTGGACAAGCAGGCCGGCTCGGACGCGGTGGTGAAAGGGGTGCATTTGATCTATCGCCAGCTGCTCGGCCTCCTGGCAAAGGAGTCGGTGCAGCGGATCAATGCGGTCGGCGCGCCGTTCGACCCGCATCTCCACGAGGCGGTGGCGCAGGTGGACGTGGACGACGACACCCCCGATGGGCAGATCGTCGAGGAAGTGCAACCAGGCTATACGATGCACGGCAAAGTCATTCGGCCCGCAATGGTAAAAGTAGCAAGGGTGAAGGATCAGAAGTCAGAAGGCAGAGGTCAGAGGTCAGAACAAGCAACAGACGCTGATGGCTGAGACGAAGGCCATTCGGAGCATCCATGACCTCAAGGTCTACCAACTCGCATATCGCCTGGCCATGGAATTGTTTGAAATGACAAAGACATTTCCGAAGGAAGAAATGTACTCATTAACTGATCAACTTCGACGCTCTTCACGGTCTGTTGTAGGCAATATTCGCGAAGGCTATGCGAAGCGAAAATATGCACCGGTATTTGTCCGTCACCTGAATCATGCGCTGGGGTCATCGGAAGAAACACGAACCTGGATCGATTTGGCTCGAGACTGTGGCTATCTCGAACCCGCACAGCATGAGAAGCTCGAGAGTGATTACGACCAGCTCAGTGCGATGGTGTATGCGCTCATGGAGCGGTGGGAAACATTCGAAACGGCGGTTCATCTGACTTCTGACGTCTGAATTCTGAAAGCATAACGGGAGGATAACATGGCTAAGGTGATCGGGATTGATCTGGGGACGTCGAATTCGGCCTGCGCGGTCATGGAGCACGGGCGGCCGGCGATCATCCCCTCGGCGGAAGGTACCAGCGTGGGCGGCAAAGCGTTTCCGTCCTACGTGGCGTTCACGAAAGACGGCCAGCTGCTGGTCGGCGAGCCGGCAAGGCGCCAGGCCGCCACGAATCCGGAAGGCACGGTCCAGGCGGCGAAGCGGAAGATGGGCAGCGACCACGTCTACCGCATCTACGGGAAGGAGTACACGCCGCAGCAGATCTCGGCATTCATCCTGCAGAAAGTGAAACGGGACGCCGAGGCCCACTTGGGCGAGCCGGTGAAGGAAGCGGTGATCACCGTGCCGGCCTACTTCAACGACAACCAGCGCCAGGCGACCAAGGACGCCGGGGCGATCGCGGGGCTTGAGGTGCTGCGGATCGTGAACGAGCCGACCGCGGCGTGCCTGGCCTACGGCCTCGACAAGGCCGGGAAAGAGCAGAAGATCCTGGTGTTCGACCTGGGCGGCGGCACGCTGGATGTCACGATCATGGACATGGCCCAGGGCGTGTTTGAGGTCAAAGCGACGAGCGGGGACACCCAGCTCGGCGGCACCGACATGGACATCGCTCTCGTGGATCACATCGCCGGGCAGTTCAAGCGGGAAACCGGCGTCGACGTCCGGAACGACAAGATGGCGTACCAGCGCATCCGGGAGGCTGCCGAGAAGGCGAAGATCGAGCTCTCGAACGTGCTGGAGACCGACATCAACCTGCCCTTCATCACGGCGGACCAGTCCGGGCCGAAGCACCTCACGATGAAGCTCACCCGGGCGACGCTCGAGCAGCTGGTGGGGCCGATCATCAGCCGTTGCCGCGGCCCGATCGAGCACGCGCTGTCGGACGCGAAGCTCACGCCGGAGGACATCGACAAGATCATCATGGTCGGGGGCCCGACCCGCATGCCGGTCGTCCAGCGGTTCGTCGAGGAGGCGGTCGGCAAGAAGGTGGAGCGCGGCGTCGACCCGATGGAATGCGTCGCGATGGGGGCCGCGATCCAGGCCGGCATCATCAAGGGCGAAGTGAAAGACGTGCTGCTGCTCGACGTGACGCCGCTCTCGCTCGGCATCGAGACGTTGGGCGGGGTGCTGACAAAGCTGATCGAGCGGAACACCACCGTGCCTACGCGGAAGGCCCAAGTGTTCTCGACCGCGGACGACAACCAGCAGGCGGTGACGATCCGCGTGCTGCAGGGCGAGCGGCCGATGGCGGCGGATAACGTCGAGCTGGGCCGGTTCGACCTGGTCGGGATTCCGGCGGCCGCGCGCGGCGTGCCGCAGATCGAAGTGGCCTTCGACATCGACGCGAACGGCATCGTCCACGTCTCCGCGAAGGACCTGGGGACGGGGAAGGAGCAGTCCATCCGCATCAGCGCGCCGGACAAGCTCTCGAAGGACGAGATCGAGAAGATGGTGAAGCAGGCCGAGCAGTTCGCCGACGCCGACAAGAAGCGGAAAGAGATGGTGGAGGCGAAGAACCTGGCCGACCAGCTCGTCTACCAGACCGAGAAGACCCTGAAGGAGCTGGGCGATAAGGTCCCCCAGTCGGACCGCCTCGCGATCGAGCGCGCACTCGGCGACCTGAAAGAGGCGATCAAGTCCGACGACGCCGGGAAGATCAAGCAGGCCACCGAGGCGCTGCAGCAGGCGTCGCACAAGCTGGCAGAAGAGGTCTACAAAAAGTCACAGAAGTCAGAAGCCAGAGGTCAGAAGTCAGGACAGGCAGGGCCGCAGGAGCCGGAGCAACCAGCAAGCAAAGGACGTGCAGGTGACGACAAGGTTGTGGATGCAGAGTTTAAGGTTGAGGATGACAAGAAGTAATCTGACTTCGGACGTCTGACCTCTGACATCTGAAATACATGCCGACGACGAAGCGGGACTACTATGAGATCCTCGGGGTGGCCAAGACGGCGTCCGTGGAGGAGATCAAGAAGGCGTACCGGCAGCTCGCGCTGAAGCACCACCCGGACCGGGTGCCGGCCGAGCAGAAGAAAGAGGCCGAGGAGAAGTTCAAGGAGATCTCCGAGGCGTACGCCGTGCTCTCCGACCCGCAGAAGCGCTCGGTCTACGACCAGCAAGGCCATGCCGGGTTCGATCAGCGCTACTCGACTGAGGACATTTTCCGCGGCGCTGACTTCTCGAGCGTGTTCGAGGAGCTCGGCTCCGGCGGGTCCATCTTCGAGAGCCTCTTCGGCGGGTTCGATCTCTCGGGCGGCCGGGGCGGGCGGCGGGGCGGTCGCGGCGCTGACCTGGAGCTCGAGCTGTCGCTGACCTTTGAGGAAGCCGCGAAGGGCACGACGAAGACCGTCACGTTGAAGCGCCGCGAGCTGTGCGCCGAGTGCAAGGGCGAGGGCGGCGAGCGACAGACGTGCTCAGCCTGCCAGGGCTCAGGACAGGTGCGCCAGTCAGCCGGGTTCATGGTGATGGTGCGCACCTGCTCCCGCTGCAACGGACAAGGCGGCATTCTCAAGAAGGCCTGCCCGAAATGCCGCGGCGAGGGGCGGATCGCCGAGGACCGGAAGCTCCAAGTCAAGGTGCCGGCCGGGATCGAATCCGGCATGCGGCTGCGGCTCACCGGAGAAGGGGAAGGCGGCGCGCGCGGCCGCGGCGATCTCTACGCGCACCTCAGGGTCGGACCGCACCCGGTCTTCCGCCGGGACGGGCCGCACCTGATCGTGGACTATCCGATCGACCTGTCGCAGGCCGCACTCGGCGCGGAGCTCGACATTCCCACGCTGGACGGACGGGTGTCCATGAAGGTGCCGGCCGGCACGCAGAGCGGCACCGTGTTCCGGGTGCGCGGCAAGGGGCTTCCCGACATCCAGGACGACCGGCGCAACGGCGACATCCTGGTCCGCGTCGTCGTCGAAACGCCCACCAATCTGACCCGCGCCCAGCGCAAGGCGCTTGAGGACGCGGCCAAGCAGCTCGGCGATGAGGCGCACCCGCAGCGGCGGTCGTTTCTGCAGAAGGTGAAGGACATTCTGGAGAGGTAAGGGGTTCCCATGCCGACGTACGAGTATCAGTGCCAGGGGTGCAAGAAGCGCCATGAAGCGACGCAGTCGATCACGGCCAAGGCGCTCACGAAGTGCCCGAAGTGCGGCGGCAAGCTGAAGCGGCTGCTGAGCGCCGGCTCCGGCTTCCTCTTCAAGGGCAGCGGCTTCTACATCACCGACTACCGCAAGAAGAGCTACCACGACGCCAAGAGCAAGGACCAGCCCAAGAGCGCTTCGGGCGATTCGAAGAGCGCCTCGAGCGAGCCGAAGCAGAGCCCGGGGGGCGGCTCCTCCTCGTGCGCCGGCGGCAGTTGCAAGACCTAGCCGGAGTCCGGCCTCCTACCATGCAGCCTGCGTTGCGCCGTCGGTTCTGGTGGGGCGCGACCGGCCTCTACGCGGCGGCCGTGCTGTTCCTCTCGGTGATTCCCGTTGAGACCGAGGTGGAGATTCCCCACCTTGACAAGGCCGTGCACCTCTGCGAGTATCTCCTGTTCGCGTGGCTCCTGGTGCAAGCGGTGAGAATAGGAAGCCGCCTGCCTGCCGCGCCAGACGATCCATTCCGAGGCGCGGCGCAGGCAGGGATGCCGGAGCGGGCCTACCTTCTCTGGGCATGGATCTACGCGACGAGCTTCGGGCTCCTCGTGGAACTGATCCAGGCGATGATCCCCTGGCGCTCCGCCGAGCTTGTGGATGGACTCGTGAACGCGCTCGGGGCCGCTGCCGGGGTCTGGATCGGGGAGCGGTGGCCTCGCGCAGGCCGGGATGGACATGCCCACGCACGATAAAGAGCACGCGCACCACGCCGGCGAGCACACGCTGTCGCGCCGCTTCCGCATCGTGGTGGTCGAGCTCGCCCACCATCTCCCGTACACGATCATCAGCTCGCTGATCGCGATGGCCGCGATCTGGTACTTCGGCACGGTGCAGGAGCAGCAGGCGGCCGGGCAGAGCTGGGTGGCGCCGCTGCGCTGGTCGTTCCACGTCCTGCATCCGCTGCACGTCTGCCTGAGCGCCATCACCACCACGGCGGTCTTGTGGCGCTTCGAGCGGAAGCTGTTCAAGGCGCTGGCGGTGGGCACGCTGGGCTCGGTCATCCCGTGCGGTTTCTCGGACTACGTCGTGCCGTTCGTCGGAGGCAGAATCCTGGGGCAGCCGATGGAGCTGCACATGTGCCTCATCGAGCACCCGATGCTCATCCTCCCGTTCCTGCTCCTCGGCCTCTTCTGCGGGTTTCTGTTCGAGGGGCGGGTGTCCAACCATTCGATCTTCTCGCATGGCGCGCACGTGTTCGTCAGCAGCCTGGCCGCGCTCCTCTATCTGGCCGGGTTCGGGTTCACGGGATGGATGACCGACTTCACCCTCATCTTCCCGGTGCTGCTCGTGGTGGTCACGGCGGTTTGGATCCCGTGCTGCATCGGGGACATCGTGGTGCCTGTCAGCGCCATCCGACACTATCCGCATGGCGGCCGTCACTCCGTTCCGCGCCCTTCGGTATAATCCCGCCGTCGCGGGCGACCTGAGCGCCGTGCTCTCGCCGCCGTACGACGTCATCACGCCCGAGCAGCAGGCGCGGCTCTACCAGGCCTCGCCGTATAACGTCGTGCGGCTCATCCTCGGCACGCAGTCCTCGAGCGACACCCCGAAGGACAACCGGTATACCCGCGCGGCGCGCGACTATCGCGCGTGGCAGGAACAGCGGGTGCTGACGCAGGATGCGGAGCCTGCGCTCTACCTCGTTGAGCACCGGTTCCGCAGCCGCGGCAGGGCGCAGACCCGGATCGGGTTCTTCGCGCTGCTCGGCCTCATGAACGGGGTGGAGCAGGGCGTGTTCCGGCACGAAGCCACGCTCTCAGGGCCGAAAGAGGACCGCACCAAGCTCCTCGAGGCGGTGCCGGCCAACCTCGAACCCATCTTCTGCACCTATCCGGATGACGGAGGGGTGGTGCAAGCGCTCCTCTCCCGGCAGACCAGCCGGCCGCCGGCCATCGAGGCCCTGATCCAGGACGAGCCGGTCCGCGTGTGGGCGGTGCAGGACCGCTCCGTCGTTGACGCGGTGGTCCGGCACCTGGCTTCGCACCCGGTCATGATCGCCGACGGCCATCACCGCTTTGAGGTGGGGCTGGCAGGCCGCGCCCGGTACGGCGCCATCATGGCCTACTTCTGCTCGATGGCGGATCCGGCGCTCGTGGTGCAGCCGATCCACCGGATCGTCGAGGCGCCGGGCACCGGGAACGCGCAGGCCCTCTCCGCGATCGCCCGCGTCGAGCCGGCGGCTGATCTCGCGGCGGTGATGCGCTGGCTCGAGGCGTCAGACCCGGCGGCGCCCGGCCGGTTCGGGCTGTCTGACGGGCAGCGCTGCTTCACGGTCGCGGTGACCCCTGAGCCGCTGCAGCGATGGTTGAGCACGCCCTCGGTGCCGGCATCCATCGCTGCGCTTGACGTGTCGGTGCTCCACCACCTTGTGCTCCCGCATCTTGGCGTGCCGGTGACCAAGGCCGGAGCCGGCGCGACCGGGGTCCGGTACACGGCGCAGGCCCAGGATGCCGTCAGCGCGCTTGCGGCCGGCCAGGCCGGGTCAGCCTGGTTCTTGCGACCGATCCTGCTCAGCCGGGTGTATGAGATCGCCGCCCAGGGTGTCCGCCTGCCGCCCAAGTCCACCTACTTCTATCCTAAAGTCCCTTCGGGGCTTGCGATCAACCCGTTCGGCGTGCTACCATAACGGTCTTCCATGAAGCTCTTTAACCGGCGCCAGCCTGACTTCGCGCGCAGGTCATCGAGGCGGGAGATTCCCGCCGGGTTATGGACCAAGTGCGAAGCCTGCGGGCAACTGATCTACAACAAGGCCCTGGAAGAGAACCTCCGCGTCTGCCCGAAGTGCGAGTTCCACTTTCCGCTGACCGCCCACCAGCGCCTGCATCTGACGATCGATGAAGGCAGCTTCGAAGAGTGGGATGCCGACCTCGCTCCGCTTGACCCCCTCAAGTTTCTGGTGCCCAAGCCGTACGCCGACAAGGTCGTGGAAGAGCAGCGCGCCTGCGGCATGACCGACGCCTGCCTCACCGGGCGGGGCCATATGGACGGCCGCGAGGTGGCGCTCGGCGTCACCGACTCGCGGTTCATGATGGGCTCCATGGGCTCGGTGGTCGGCGAGAGGCTGACGCGCGCCATCGAGCGGGCGACCGAGCACCGGCTGCCGGTCATCATCATCTCAGGCTCCGGGGGCGGGGCGCGCATGCAGGAGGGGGTCTTAAGCCTCATGCAGATGGCCAAGACCTCGGCAGCACTCATGCGGCTCGATGAGCGAGGCGGGCTCTTCCTTTCGGTGCTCACGCACCCCACGATGGCGGGCGTCCTGGCCAGCTTCGCCACGCTCGGAGACCTCATCATCGCGGAGCCCAAGGCGCTCATCGGCTTCACCGGACCGCGCGTCATCGAATCCACGATCCGGCAGAAGCTGCCGGAAGGCTTCCAGCGCTCGGAGTTCCTGCTCGAGCACGGCCTCATCGACCTGATCGTCCATCGGCGCGAGATGAAAGCGACCCTCGGCCGCCTCGTGGACCTCTTTCAAGCGCGCCGGACCTAATGGCTCAAGTCAGCATCAAGACCGTCACCAAAGTCTACGCCGGGGAGGTGCCGGCCGTGGACAACGCCAGCCTGAACGTGGAGAGCCGCGAGTTCCTCGTCATCGTCGGCCCCTCCGGCTGCGGCAAATCCACGCTGCTGCGCATGATCGCGGGGCTTGAAGAGGCGACCGGCGGCGAGATCTGGATCGGCGGCAAGCTCGTGAACCACGTCCCCCCGAAGGACCGCGACATCGCGATGGTCTTCCAGAACTACGCGCTCTACCCGCACATGACCGTGTTCGAGAACATGTCCTTCGGGCTGATGCTGCGCGGGTACACCAAGAAAGAGATTGAGCAGCGCGTGCGCGATGCCGCCGGGATCCTCGGGATCGAGCACCTGGTCGGCCGCAAGCCGAAGGAGCTCTCGGGCGGCGAGCGCCAGCGGGTCGCGGTGGGGCGGGCGATCGTCAGGAAGCCCCTCGTCTTCCTCTTCGATGAGCCGCTGTCCAACCTCGACGCGAAGATGCGCGTCCTCATGCGCACGGAAATCCGCAAGCTCCACCTGCGCCTGCAGACGACGATGATCTACGTGACCCACGACCAAACCGAAGCCATGACGATGGGCGACCGGATCGTGGTCATGAACAAGGGGGTCATCCAGCAGGTCGCGGATCCGCTCACGATCTACGAGCACCCGGCGAACCGCTTCGTCGCCAGCTTCATCGGCTCGCCGCCGATGAACTTCATCCCGGGCAAGATCGTCCGGATCGGACAGGGACTCTTCTTCACCGAGGGGCTCCTCAAGCTCCGGGTGGTGGACGAGATGGTCGCGCGGCTGACGGCCTACGAGCACAAACCGGTACTGTTCGGCCTCCGGCCGGAAGACCTCTATGACAAGCTGTTCATCACCGACGCCCCTCAGGACTGCATCGTCACGTCGACGGTGGAGCTCGTGGAGCCGCTCGGCGCCGAAGTCTACCTCCACCTCCGGGTCGGCCAGCACGCGGTGATCGCCCGCGTCGGCCCGCACAACCGGCCCGAGGTGAACCAGGACATCGATCTCGTGTTCGACATGGGCAAGGCCCATTTCTTCGATACCGAGACCCAGGCGGCGATCGTCTGATCTGCTGACGCCCCTCGCGGGCCGCCGGGCTCCCTAACCGGAAGAGCGTTCGGATGTCTGGAGCCGCCGTCGCCATTTCCCCCCGCACGATCCGCTGGGTCGTCGCCTTGGCCATCCCGGTCGTCTGCCTCAGCCTGATGAGCGCGATCGTCGGCCGCGCGCCCGGGTCGGTCGAGACGCTGCACGCGCTCGCCCTGGCGGCGATGGCGCTTGCGGCGTATGCCTGGTCGGTCTATCCCGCCGGAGCGAGTGCGGCCGTCAGCTTCGTCGTGCTCCTCTGCCTGCTGTGGGCCCTGGTCGCGCGCGGGGCCTGGGCGCTCAAGGTGGACGCTTCGGTCTTCGTGCTGCTGGTGGCGGTCGCCGTATGGCACCGGCGCTCGCGCGCGCGGCGGCTGCTCCGTCTCGCGCAGGTGCTCGGCGACATCGAGGAGGAGCAGGTGGTCAAGCAGCAGGCCATCACCCTCGCCACCCAGTCCCGCGACGCGCTGCAGAAGAAGTCGGCGCGGTACCTCCAACTCCAGTCCATCGCCGAAGAGCTGGCCAACATGATCGACCTGACCGCGATCGGGAGGCTCGTGGTCGAGCGCGCCTTCGCCCTGATCGGAAAGTCGGACGTCTGCCTCCTCTTTCTCGTCGATCAGCAGGCGCAGGGGCTGTCGCTCTTCGCCTCCAAGAAGCGCGAGGAGCTGCCGGTCATCCGGGAGAAGCACGGCGACCAGTTCGACCGGTTCGTGCTGCGCACGCACCGGCCCCTCCTCGTGAGCGACACCCGCCGCGATTTCCGCTTCACGGTGGCGCTCGGGACCGACCGCCCGGTCAGCTCGGTGATCGCGTGCCCGATCTTCCTGGGGCCGAGCCCGGAGGGCGTGCTCAGGCTCGACAGCGCGCAGCCCGGCGCGTACACCCAGGACGACCTGCGCTTCCTCGAGATCCTCCTGGGGCTCGTGTCCACGGCGATGACGAACGCGAAGCTGTTCGTGCAGACGCAGCAGCTCGCGATGACCGACGGCCTGACCGGCCTCATGCTCCGCCGGCCGTTCCTGCGCCAGCTCACGCGCGAGCTGGCGAGGGCCGGCCGCAGCCACGAGCCCGCCGCGGTCTTCATGTGCGACGTGGACCATTTCAAGACCTATAACGATACGTACGGCCACACGGCCGGCGACCGGCTGCTCGCCACGGTCGCCGAAGCGCTGCGGACCGTGGCGCCGCCCGGCTCGGCCATCGCCCGCTACGGCGGCGAGGAGTTCGCCGTGCTGCTGCCGCGCCTCTCCCGCGCGCAGGCCGCCGTCATCGCCGAGAAGATCCGGAAGGTGGTCGGGCGGGAAGGCGAGGAGACCGCGCCGGGCCGCGCGGCCCGGGCAAGCGACGCGGCCGGCCAGCCGCGCTCGAGGCGGGAGCTCGCCCAGGTGACGATCTCGATCGGCGTCGCGGCGTTTCCGGATGACGCGCAGGCCGACCTCGAGCTGATCCGCGTCGCGGATCAGCGGCTCTACCGCGCGAAGCGCGACGGCCGCAACCGGGTGTCCGCGGAGTAGCCGCATGACCCTCGTGATGGCGTTGTGGGTGCTGGCGATGCTCGCGGGCCTCAGCGCGCCGCGCTGGCTGGTGGGCGTTTGCACGCTGTCGGCGGTGACCGCGTTCGTGTGGCTCGAGACCGGTCACCTCGGCGCGTGGCACGGGTGGGTCGAGCTGTCGACGGTGGCGCTCACCCCCTGGCTGCTCGCCGCGCAGCGGCAGAGCGACGAGCTGGCCGCCGACGCGCTGAAGGCGCAGGAGGCGCTGGGCCTGTCGCGGCTCGCCGAGTCCGCCCGCGCGCTGTTGGCCCTCCAGCACGCCTCCCAACGCCTCGACGCGCAGCTCGCCGAAATGACCGAGGTGTACAACGTGACGAAACACACAAGCGGGGCCCTCCGCCTCCCGGAGCTGTTCACGGCGCTCCTCGATGTGGCGCCGCGCCTGCTGAACGGGCCGGGGCTGCGCCTGCTCGATCTGTCGGGCAAAGCGCCCCAGGTGCTGCGGGCGTCGCGGGGCGCTGACGGGCGCATGATGTTTGAAGATTCGCGCGCGGTCCAGCCGGTGGAGCAGGTGGTCCTCGAGCGGGTGCGCGTATCCGGCGTGCCGTCGGCGCTGACCGCCGCGGAGGCGCTGGTGCCGCTGCCGGCGGGGATCACGCAGCTCTCGTGGGCGCCGCTGTGGCGCGAGCAGCGGCTGATCGGCGTCCTGATCGCGGACGACCTGCCCGACGGCCAGGAGCGGATGCTCGTGAGCATCGCCAACCAACTCTCGCTGCAGCTCTCGCGCATCCGGCTCTATGAGCAGGTGGAGGCGCTCGCGGTGACGGACGCCTTGACCGGCGTGTTCGTCCGCAACCACTTCATGGAGCGGGCGAGAGACGAGCTGGCTCGGTGCAAGCGGCACGGCCTCTCCGCCGCGCTCCTCATGGCGGACCTCGACCATTTCAAGCAGAAGAACGACACCTACGGCCACCTGGTCGGGGACGTCGTCCTCAAGGACGTGGCCAAGCTCCTCGCCCGCAACCTGCGCGACGTGGACTTGATCGCGCGCTTCGGCGGCGAGGAGTTCATCCTGCTGCTCGTCGAAACGCCGGCGGAGCAGGCGATGCCGGTGGCGCAGCGGCTCAAGCAGCTGGTCGAGGTGCACCCGATCCGGGCGTATGACGAGCTGCTGTCGCAGACGATCAGCGTCGGCGTCGCCGGGTTCCCCGAGGACGCCGAGACGCTCGAAGCGCTGATCGAGCGCGCGGACTTGGCACTCTACGCGGCGAAGCGCTCCGGGCGCAACCGGGTCGTGCGGTGGACCCCGTCGCTCGAACCGTCGCCGGCCGCCGCGGCGGGCCAAGAGGCCAGAGGCTGACGGCATGACGAGGCGCTGGGCGGTCGGCATCGATTTCGGCGGCACGAACATCAAGCTCGGGCTCGTGAGCCCGTCGGGCCGCGTCACCGCCTCCGCGATCCTGTCCGCGAAACAGGTCGGACGCCCGCAGGCGTTCGTGCCCGCCGCCGCCGATGCCGTCAAGCGCCTGGCCGCTTCGGCCGGGCTCACACTGCGGCAGCTCTGCGGCATCGGGGTGGGAGCGCCGGGGCCTGTGGATGCCGGGCGGGGGATCGTCCATCTGCTGGTGAACGTGCCGGGATGGCGGGAGGTGCCGCTTAAGCGTCTGCTCGAGCGGCGAACCGGCTGTCCCTGCGCCGTCGACAATGACGCGAACCTGTACGCGCTCGGGGAGTGGCGCTTCGGCGCCGGGCGGCGCGCGCAGCACATGGTTGCACTGACGCTCGGGACCGGGGTCGGGGGCGGCGTGATCCTCGGCGGGGAGCTCTACCACGGGGTCTCGGGTGCGGCGGGGGAGATCGGCCACATGCCGCTCGACCCGGACGGCCCGCGGTGCGGCTGCGGTGCGCGCGGGTGCCTGGAAGCGCACGTGGGCACGGCGGCGATCGTGCGGCTCGCGCGCGCGGCGATCCGCCGCGGCAGCCCGCGCCTCACGCGGCTCGCCCGCGCAGCCGGCGGGCGGATCACGCCGGCGCTTGTGAGCCAGGCGGCCTCCCAGGGCGACCGCGCGGCGCGCGAGGTCTGGGCGGCGGTCGGCGCGTCGCTCGGCACCGGCATCGCCGGGGTCATCAACCTGCTCAATCCCGAGCGCATCGTGATCGGCGGCGGCGTGGCCAAGGCGTGGCGGTGGTTCGCGCCGGCCATGCGGGCGGCGGTGCACGCGCACGCCATGGGGGTGCCGGCCCGGGCCGCCGCGATCGTGCGGGCCAAGCTCGGTGATGAGGCGGGCATCCTCGGCGCAGCGGCTGCGGTCTGCCGTGATCAACAGTAGACAGTCACGTAGCCAGCGTGTAGAGTGATGGGAGTTTTCCAGCGTCCCATCCGTGAGGAGCCTCGACCCTGATGAAGATCTTCCTGGACTCCGCCAATCTGACCGAAATCCGCGAGGCCATGTCCTGGGGCGCCATTGACGGCGTCACGACGAACCCCAGCCTGGTCGCGAAGGAAGGGCGCGACTTTTTTCCGCTCCTGGTGGAGATTTGCCGCACGGTGCAGGGGCCGGTGAGCATGGAGACCACGTCGCGCGACGCGGCGGGCATGGTCGCGGAGGGGCGGGTGTTCGCCAAGCTGGACCCGCACATCGTCGTGAAATGCCCGCTGACCAAGGACGGGCTCGCGGCCACGCGGCAGCTCTCGAGCGAGAAGATCCGCGTCAATGTCACGCTGTGCTTCTCGGCGACGCAAGCCCTCCTGGCGGCCAAGGCCGGCGCCTACTTCATCTCGCCGTTCGTCGGGCGCCTGGACGACATCAGCCATGACGGCATGGCGCTCATCCGCGACATCAAGACGATCTACGCCAACTACCGGTTCACCACCCAGATCCTCGTCGCCAGCATCCGCCATCCGCTGCACGTGATCGAGGCGGCGAAGATCGGCGCGGACATCGGGACGATGCCATTCGCCGTGCTGCAGGCGCTCGTGAAGCACCCGCTGACGGACATCGGGCTCGATCGGTTCCTCCAGGACTGGGCGAAGCTCCCGGCGTCCGCGAAACAGGCATGGTCCGTGGACGCGGCGCGCACCCCAGGCGGGAGACAGCTGGCGGCGCGCCGGAGCACCAGCAAGGCGGTCCGGGCATCCAAGTGAGCCGTTCCCAGGTCCACCAGTGAGCACTCCTCGTCTCGCCACGTTCGTCCTGGGGCTGGCGCTGGTCGCCGGCGTGGCCGGGGCCCGCCCGGTCTCCGCCGACCCTGCCAGCCAGACCGCCGAGACGAAACAGCACTGGCAGGACGCGAAGCGCGCGCTCCGCCGCGGCGACTACCGCGACGCCCTCCAGTCGCTCGACATCCTCGATACCCTGACCCCGGACGATCCCTGGGTCCAGCTCTACAAGGCGCTGGTCACGCTCCGTCTCGAGTCGGCGCAGACCATTCCGCAAGCAAGCGCGGCGCAGCTGCGCGAGATGCGGCAGCGGCTCCATGACGAAGAGCGGCTGCGGCACCGCTTCGGCAAGGAGCAGAAGCAGCTCGAGCGCCAGGTCAAGCAGGAACAGGCGGCATGGGACACGGCGCTGCAACACGAGCAGCGCACCGCGCTGCGCGATGAGCAGGTGAAGCGGAAGACGGCGCACCGTGAGACGGCCCGCCAGGCCCGCACAGAGCGCGCTGTTCAGCAGGAGCGCGCGGTCCGCGATGTGGGAGTGCAGGGTGCGGTTCGCGGCGCCGGGGAGCAAGAGGCGGTCCGCGACGTCGCGGTCGGGGAGGCCGTCGACACGGCGGAAGAGGCCGAGGCGCCGCTGACCCGGGCGTCGGTCGCGGAGGACGGGTCGATTGAGCTGGCGCCGATCGCGGTGACGACCACCCGGCCTGAGCCGGAAACGCCGAGCCTGGCCGGGCGCCCGAAGCCCCCGGCAGGCGCGGTGCAGATCAACGCCCGGCAGATGAGCGTCTCGCCCGACAAGAAGGTCGCGATCGCCGAGGGCGACGTCGAGGTCATCTCCGAAGACGCGCTCCTCACCTGCGACCGCATGACGCTGTTCACCGACACCAAAGATGTGTACGCCGAGGGTAAGGTCCGGATCGAGCAGGGCGCCCAAGTGTTCCGCGGCGAAATGGCGCACTATAATTTCGCGAACAAGAAGGGCCGGTTCCTGCAGGGGACGGTCTCAGCCCCGCCCTGGCATGAGCACGGCCGGTCGGTGGAGCACATCGCCGAGGGCGTCTACCAGGTGACGCCTGGCTACCTCACCTCCTGCGACCTGGAGCCGCCTCACTTCCGGTTCTTCGGCAAGCGGGCGACGGTGTTCGCGGACGACAAGCTGGCCCGCATGCGCAACGTCGCCCTGCTGGTCGAGCGGGTGCCGTTCCTCTACCTCCCGTGGTTGACGGTCGCCGACCGCCAATCACCCTTCTTTCTCATTCCCGGAAAGAAGAAGCCATGGGGGGCGTTCGCCTTGATGGGCTACCGGTACGAGCTGCCGACCATGGGGACGGACATCAGCCAGAGCGGGACGATCAAGGTGGACTGGCGCAATTTTTTCGGCTGGGGGTTCGGCGCCGACCATCGCATCGAGTCGCCGAAGCTCGGCCAGGCGCTCCTCAAGTTGTATTACAACCAGGAGACGAACAAGAACCGGCCGTTCGAGGACTTGCCGAAGGGGGCCCACAAGGAGCGGTATCGGGTCCTCTGGCGCCACCGCTGGCAGCCGCTGCCGGACACGACGGTTATCACGGACCTTCAAGAGTTCAGCGACGCCGATTTCCGCCAGGAGTTTCTGTTCCGGGAGGAGTTCTCCGAGGAAGAGGTCCCTGAGAGCTTCATCTCCTCGGTCACCAGCACGTCCGCCTACACCCTGAGCGGCTTAGTGCGGAAGCGGCTCAACCGGTTCCAGTCGGTGGACGAGGTGCTGCCGCAAGTGACGTTCGACGTGCGCGAGCAGCGGATCGGCGATTCATGGCTCTTCTCGTCCAGCCGATTCGACGTCACCAACTTCCAGCGCAAGACCGCGGACTCCGGCCAGGATGACGACGTGGTCCGGGTGGACTGGTTCGAGCAGCTCAAATATGCCGTCAACTGGTTCCGCCCGGTTGAAGTGACGCCGCGGGCCGGGGTGCGGCAGACGTACTACACCAAAGACCGGCAGGGGTCGGACCGGCATGATGCGCTGCGCGACGTCATCAGCGGGCAGGCGTCGGCCGGGGTGGACGCCAGCCTCAAGCTGTTCCGGATCTTTCCGGTCGTCTCGAACGCGTTCGGCCTGAACCTCAACATGCTGCGGCACGTGGTGACGCCGACCGTCGGCTACTCCTACACGCACCAGCCGACCGTGCCCAACACGCTGCTCACGTTCCCGGCGGCCAACGGGCCGGCGAACGAGATCACGTGGGGCTTGGAGAACAAGCTGCAGACCCGCCGCCCCGCCGGCCCCAAAGGGCAGCTGAGGAGCACCGATCTGGCGCGGCTCCTCCTCTCGATCCCGTACGCCTTCCACAGCGCCGGCAACAAAATCGGCGGGCAGCTCGGCGACTGGAAGGCCGACCTCGAGCTCTACCCCTGGACCTGGATGCGCCTTGAGTCGGACCTGACGATTCTGAGCCACCTGGACAAGACGGTCCGCGACAGCCGCCTACCGACCTTCAACGCGGACCTCGTGCTCGTGGGGGGTGACGGGACGCTGGACGCGAGCAAAGCCAGGGATATCGAGGCCCCGCTGTACCGGGAGTTCGATTCCGGCCCCCGGCTGACCCAGCGGGCGTTCCTGCCGCAAGGGCAATGGTACTTCGGGCTCGGGCACCGCTACTCCCAGAACGACAAGACCGAGGACGTGATTCAGTTCGACTGGCGCCTGACCGAGAAATGGGAGCTCGGCACCTTCCACCGCTTCACCTGGAAGGAAGTGGCCGGCGGCGCGAAGCGGTTCCGCAACATGCGCGAGTTTCAGTACAGCCTCCGCCGCGACCTGCACGACTGGCTGGCCGAGTTCGTCTACCGGGTGGACCGCGAGTTCGGCGATGAGATTTTCTTCACCCTGAGCCTCAAAGCCTACCCGGAGATGCCGATCGAGTTCGGGACCTCGTACCACCAGCCCAAGGCCGGCTCCCAGTCCAGCCCCTTCTCTCCGGTCCGCGCTCAGTAAAACCGCTTGCGGGCGCCTCAGCCCATCCCCTATAATGTGGCAACTATCTCCCCCGTCGGGGGTTGCGTCCTTCCGTATCCGAACTTGGCTCGTAGCAGCCAGTCTTCAGGAGATGCGCCATGGAGATTAGTGTTATCGGTGCAGGGCATGTGGGGCTCGTGACCGGCGCGTGCTTCGCCGATCTCGGCCACCGGGTCGTCATCGTGGACAACGACGCAAAGCGGATCGCGGGCCTGAAGAAGGGCGCCATGCCGTACTACGAGCCCGGGCTCGAGGAGCTGGTGCTCCGCGGGATCCGCGAGAAGCGGCTGACCTTCACGACCTCGATGAAGGAGGCGGTCGACAAGACCACCATCATCTTCATCGCGGTGGGCACCCCGCAGAAGGCGACCGGCGAAGCGGATCTGGCCTACGTCGAGAACGTGGCCCGTTCCATCGCCGAGCACCTGCCCGGGTACCGGCTGATCGTCGAGAAGTCCACCGTGCCGGTGCAGACCGGCAAGTGGGTCCACCACACGATCAAGACCTACCTCAAGAAAAAGCACCCCTTTGACGTCGCCTCAAACCCCGAGTTCCTGCGCGAGGGATCGGCGATCCAGGACATCATGAAGCCGGACCGGGTCGTGATCGGCGTCGAGAGCGAGCGGGCGAAGAAGCTCCTGACCGAGCTCTACAAGCCGCTGGGGGTGCCGATCGTGGTGACCGACATCGCGAGTGCAGAGCTCATCAAGCACGCCTCGAACTCGTTCCTGTCCATGAAGATCTCGTTCATCAACGCGGTCTCCCAGATCTGCGAGCGGGCCGGCGCCGACGTCGAGCAGGTGGCGCACGGCATGGGGCTCGACCCCCGCATCGGCCGGTCGTTCCTCAACGCGGGCGCGGGCTACGGCGGGTTCTGCTTCCCGAAGGACGTCGAGGCGTTCATCAAGATCTCCGAGACGTTCGGCTACGACTTCGAGCTGATGAAGGCGGTGCGCAACGTGAACGAGCATCAGAAGCGGAGCTTCGCGCAGAAGGTGCAGAAGGCGCTGTGGGTCGTGCGCGGCAAGACGATCGGCGTGCTCGGCCTCGCCTTCAAGCCGAACACCGACGACATGCGCTACGCGCCGGCGATCGACGTGATCGAGTACCTCGAAGGGGAGGGGGCCGCGGTGCAGGCGTTCGACCCGCAAGCCATGCACGAGGCCCAGAAGCTCCTGCCGAACGTCAAGATGTGCAAGGACCCCTACGAGGCGGCCAGGGGTGCTGACTGCCTGGTCATTGCCACGGAGTGGAACGAGTTCAAGGAGCTGAATTTCACGCGGATCAAGAAGCTGCTCAAGCAGCCGCTGATCGTGGACGGGCGGAACATCTACGACCCGGACCGCATGAAGAAGCTGGGGTTCCGTTACATCCCGATCGGCCGGGGGCGGCATGAAGCTCATTAACGGCGTCAAGACCAAGCCGCTCGCCGTCATCCCGGATGAGCGGGGGCGGCTCTTCGAGATGCTGCGCAACGACGACCCCATCTTCCGGAAGTTCGGCCAGGTGTACTGCACCACGGTCGACCGCGGCGTCGTGAAGGGCTGGCACCTCCACAGAAAGCAGTACGACAACTTCGTCTGCGTGAACGGGATGATCAAGCTCGTGGCGTACGACGGCCGCGCGCGCTCTGCGACCCGCGGGGCGGTGAACGAGTTCTTCATCGGCGTGCATAAGCCGCTGCTCGTGCAGATCCCGCCCGGGGTGTGGCACGGGTTCAAGGGGCTCAGCGCTCCGGACGCGACCGTGATCAACGTGGCGACCGAGCCGTACCACCACGGAGCGCCCGACGAATACCGCAAGGATCCGCACACGAGCGACATCCCGTACGAGTGGGACCGGCGAGACGGATAAGGAGGCGGCATGAAAGGCGTGGTCCTGGCTGGGGGTCTGGGCACGCGGCTTGAGCCGCTCACCCGGATCACGAACAAGCACCTGCTGCCGATCTACGACCGGCCGATGATCTACTACCCCATCCAGACCCTGGTCGAGGCCGGCATCTCCCAGATCATGATCGTGACCGGGGGCCACAACGCTGGCGATTTCCTGCGGCTCCTCGGTAACGGCCAGGAGTTCGGCCTCAAGCACCTCGACTACACCTACCAGCGCGGCGAAGGCGGGATCGCGGAGGCGCTCAGGCTCGCCGAGCACTTCGCGGCCGGCGAGCCGCTCGCGGTCATCCTTGGGGACAACCTCGTCGAGAAGAGCATCCGCCCGCACGTGCAGCGCTTTGCGGCGGCCGGGCGGGGCGCGAAGCTGCTGCTGAAGGCAGTGGACGATCCCTGGCGCTTCGGCGTCGCGGAGCTCTCGGGCGAGCGCATCACGCGCATCGAAGAGAAGCCCGCGGAGCCCAAGTCCAACTACGTCGTCACCGGCATCTACATGTACGACGCGGCCGTGTTCGACATCATCCGGACGCTCAAGCCATCGGCGCGCGGGGAACTGGAGATCACCGACGTCAACAACGCCTACATCGCCCGCGGCGAGATGACCTACGACATCCTTGACGGCTGGTGGACCGACGCCGGGCTGCCGGAGACGCTGTTCCGCGCGGCGAGCCTGGTCCGCGAGCGCGAGCTCGCGCGCCGAGGGCCGTCCGCTTCGCCGACGCTCGCGGAGCGCTGATGCGCGTCCTGGTGACGGGGGGCGCCGGCTTAAATCCCGCCCAGGAGGGGCGCGGATGAAATACCTTGTCACTGGGGGAGCGGGATTTATCGGCTCCCACTTCATCCGGCGGTGGCTCGCGGCCCATCCGGCCGACCAGATCGTGAACCTGGACGCCCTGACGTACGCCGGGTCGCGCGAGCGGCTCGCCGCGGTCGAGCATGAGCCCCGGTACCAGTTCCAGCAGGGCACGGTCTGCTCGCGGGATGACGTGCGCCGGGCCCTCGCGGGCTGCGACGCGGTGGTCCACCTGGCCGCTGAAACGCACGTGGACCGATCGATCACGGACGGCGCACCGTTCATCCGGACGAACGTCGAAGGCGCGCACCTCCTGTTCCAGGAAGCGCGCGCGCACCGGATCGGGCGCCTCCTGCACGTCAGCACCGACGAGGTGTACGGCCCGGTGCTCGAGGGCGCGGTGGATGAGACCGCGCCGCTCGCCCCGGTCAGCCCGTACGCGGCGAGCAAGGCGGCTGGGGACCTCCTGGCCCAGGCGTTTTTCAAGACGTACGGCACGCCGGTCATCGTGGCCAGGCCGACGAATATCTACGGCCCGGCCCAGTTTCCCGAGAAGCTGATCCCGCTCGGCGTCACCAACGCGCTCGACGGCTTGCAGATCCCGGTGTACGGGGACGGCCGCCAGCGGCGGGCATGGCTGCACGTGACCGACGTGTGCGATGCGCTTGCGTGCCTGCTTGAGCGGGGCGCGGCGGGTGAGGTCTACAACATCGCGGGCGGCACGGAGCAGGACAACCTCCGGACCGTCGCGCAGGTGCTCGCGGCGCTCGGGCTGCCCGAGGAGCGCATGGTCTTCGTGCCGGACCGGCCGGGCCATGACCGGCGCTACGCGATGCAGGACGGCAAGCTCCGGTCGCTCGGGTGGCGGCCGCGGATCGCGTTCGAGCAAGGGCTCTCCGAGACCGTCGGATGGTACCGGGAGCACGAGGCCTGGTGGCGCCCCTTGGTGGCGAAACTCCGTGAAGATTCTTATCATTGGCTCGACCGGCCTGCTCGGGCAGGCGCTGCTCAGCCGCCTCACGCGCTACGGTGAGGTGACCGGGCTCGCCCGGTCGGCGAAGGCCGCGGGACCCGAGCGGGCGATCGCGTGCGATCTGCTCGACGCGCCGCGATTGGCCGGGGCGGTCCGCGAGGCGTCGCCGTCGCTTGTGGTGAACGCGCAGGCGCTGTCGGACGTTGACCGGTGCGAACGCGAGCCGAAGGAGGCCGAAGCCCAGAACGTCCGGGCGGTGGCCAATCTCGCCGCAGCGCTCGCCGGACAGCCGGCGGTCCTGGTGCACGTGAGCACCGATTACGTGTTTGACGGGACGAAAGGGAGCCCGTACGTCGAGTCCGACACGGTGAGCCCGGTCAACGTCTACGGCCGGTCGAAGGTCCAAGGCGAGGCCGAGGCGCTCAAGCACCCGCGGGCGGTCGTCGTGCGGACCAGCACGCTGTTCGGACCGGCGCGGAAGAACTTTTGCGATTGGACGGCGACGCAGCTCTTGGCCGGGAAGCCGGTCGAGGCGTTCACCGATCAGGTGACCTCGCCGACCTACACCGCCGATCTGGCGGATGGGCTCGGTGAGCTCGGTGTGGCGCTTGAGCAGTGCTGGGCGCCGAATCCGAGCCGCACGTACCACATGGTGAACGCCGGGGCGGTGAGCCGCGTCGAGTTCGCCGAACGGGTGGCCGCGCTGCTCGGCGCGCCACGGGAATTGATCCAGCGGATTCCAATGGCGGCGCAGCGGCGGCCGGCGCTCCGGCCGGCCTTTTCGGCGCTGAGCACGACGGAAGTACCGAAGGCGATTGGGAGGACACTGCGATCATGGGACGACGGACTACAGGCGTATCTTCGCGAGCGCCGTCTCCTCGACTCCGCTCGGGACGGCGTCCCGAGTTGAGTCGAGGGACGCCGCTGGCTGAACTAGCCCGCCGCATCGAGCGGCGCACCGCCCGCATCGGGGTGATCGGGCTGGGCTACGTGGGGCTCCCCTTGGCGGTCGAGTTCGCCAAGGAAGGCTTCCGCGTGACCGGCATCGACCTGGACCTGCGGCGCGTGCAGGGGGTCAACGCGGCGAAATCGTACATCCTCGACGTGCCGAGCGAGGACCTGCGGCAGCTGCGCCGGAAGCGCCGGCTCTCCGCGACCTCCTCCTTCAACGTGCTCGGGCAGCAGGACGCCATCATCATCTGCGTGCCCACCCCGCTCAGGAAGACCCGCGAGCCGGACATGTCCTACATCATTTCCGCCACGAAGGAGATCGCGAAGCGGGTGCGGAAGGGGCAGCTCATCGTGCTCGAGAGCACGACGTACCCCGGGACGACCGACGAAGTGATCCTGCCCGCGCTGGAAGCGCAGGGCCTGAAAGTGGGGCGGGACTTCGCGCTCGCCTTCTCGCCGGAGCGGATCGACCCCGGCAACGCGACCTACACGACGCGCACGATCCCGAAGGTCATCGGCGGCATCACCCCGCAGAGCACGAAGCTCGCGACCGCCCTGTACGGCACCGCCATCCACCGCACGGTGCCGGTCTCCTCATCCAAGGTCGCCGAGATGGTGAAGCTCCTCGAGAACACGTTCCGCGCGGTCAACATCGGCCTCGTGAATGAGATCGCGCTCATCTGCGACCGGCTCGGCATCGACGTGTGGGAAGTGATCGACGCCGCGCGCACCAAGCCCTTCGGCTTCATGCCGTTCTACCCCGGGCCGGGGATCGGCGGCCACTGTATCCCGTCGGACCCCATGTACCTGGCGTGGAAGGTGCGCGTGCACGGGTTCGAGGCGCGGTTCATCGAGCTGGCGACTCAGATCAACGGGGCGATGCCCGAGTACGTCGTGGAGAAGGTCGTCACCGTCCTCAACGCCCGGCGCAAGGCGATGAACGGCTCGCGGGTGCTCCTGCTCGGCCTCGCGTACAAGCGCGACGTGGGCGACCTGCGGGATTCGCCGGCGTTCGACGTGGCGCGCATCCTCGAGGAGCGGGGCGCGATCATCGAGTACCATGACCCGTTCGTGCCGTCGGCCGAGCTGAACGGACAGCGCGCGTCGTCGGTGCCGCTCACGCCCGCCGCCCTGCGGCGCGCGGACTGCGCCGTACTCCTCACGAACCATTCGAACGTGGACTACGCGATGATCCTGCGCCACGCGCCGGTCATTGTGGACACCAGAAACCAGTACGGCGCGCTTGGCCGGCGAAGCCGCCGCGTCGTCAAGCTCTAAGCGCCGCATTCAGACCGTTTGACACAGGAGGGGTCGCGCGCATGGCTCGTTATCTCGTCACCGGAGGAGCGGGGTTAAACCCCGCCCAGGAGAGGCACGCATGAAGTACCTTGTGACTGGAGGAGCGGGGTTTATCGGGTCCCATGTCGTGGACAAGCTGCTTGCCGCCGGGCACCAGGTGCGGGTGCTGGATGATCTCTCGTCCGGGAAGCTCGAGAACCTGGCCCACGTCAAGGACCGCATCGAGTTCGTGAAGGCCGAGATCCAGGACCGGAAGCTCGTCCCGCAGGCCTGTCAGGGCATCGAACGGATCATCCACGAGGCGGCGTGGCGCAGCGTGCCGAAGTCCATGGCCGACCCGGTCGGGTACATGGATGTGAACGTCTCGGGCACGGCGAACCTCCTCGACGCTGCGGTGAAGGCCAAGGTGCAGCGCGTCGTGTGCGTCTCCTCGAGCTCGGTCTACGGCGAGGCGACCAAGGCGCCGATGGTGGAAACCGACCCGACGAACCCGGTCTCGCCGTACGCGGCTTCCAAGCTGATGGACGAGATCCTCTGCGGGCTGTTCTACCGCGGCTTCGGGCTCGAGACGGTGTCGGTGCGCTACTTCAACGTCTTCGGCCCGCGGCAGAGCCTCGAGAACCAGTACGCGGTGGTCATCCCGAAGTTCATCGCGTGCCTCCTGCGCAAGGAGTCGCCGCCGGTGTACGGCGACGGCAAGCAGTCGCGCGACTTCACGTACATCGACAATGTGGCCGACGGAACGATCACGGCGTCCCAAGCGCCCGGCATCGGGGACGCCCAGGTGTTCAACATCGCGCTCGGGGAAGAGCACACGGTGCTCGACCTCCTCGAGCAGCTCAACAAGATCATGGGCCTCAGCATTCCGCCGAAGCTGCAGCCCAAGCGGCCCGGCGACGTGCTGCGCACGTACGCGGATTCGAGCAAGGCCGAGCGCCTCATGAAGTGGAAGGGCAAGGTCGGCTTCGCCGAGGGGCTCCGCCGCACCGTCGAGTGGTTCACGCAGCACCCGCCCACGGCCGTCTGAGACGCGCGAGGAGCCGCCACGACACGCCGCTATCTCGTCACCGGAGGGGCCGGATTCCTCGGCGCGGCGCTGGTCCGCCGGCTGCTGGCGGAGGGCTGCGCGGTCCGCGTGCTGGATGACTTGAGCCGCGGCTCGGCCGCGCGCCTGCACGGGCTGCGCGGCGAACTCGACGTGATCACGGCGGACGTGCGGGACGCCGGCGCGGTCGCGAAGGCCGCCGAGGGTGTGGACAGCGTCTGCCACCTGGCGGCGGTGAACGGCACCGAGCATTTCTACCGCCGGCCTGACACCGTCCTCGAAGTGGGCGTCAAAGGCATGATGAACGTGCTGGACGCCTGCCAGGCCCATCGCATCCCCGAGCTGATCGTGGTGTCGAGCTCCGAGGTGTATCACCAGGCCCCCGAGGTACCAACCGGCGAGGCGGTCCCACTCACCATTCCCGATCCTCGCAATCCCCGCTATTCCTACGCCGGCAGCAAGCTGATCAGCGAGCTCCTCACGCTCAACTACGGCCGGGCGCGCCTGCGCCGCGCCGTCATCGTGCGGCCCCACAACGTCTACGGCCCGGACATGGGTTGGGAGCATGTGATCCCGCAGCTCACGCTGCGCGTGCGGGCCCTCTGCCGCGAGCAGGCCGGGGCCATCCGCCTGCCGATTCGCGGCACCGGGCGCGAGACGCGCGCGTTCGTCTACATCGACGATTTCATCGACGGGCTGTGGCTCGCGATGACGAAGGGCGAACATCTCGGCATTTATCATATCGGCACGACCGAGGAGATCGCCATCCGCGCGGTGGCGGAGGCGATCGGGCGCCAGTTCGGGCGGGAGGTGACCGTGGTGCCGGGCGAGCCGGCGGCCGGCAGTCCCGGGCGCCGCTGTCCCGACATCGCCAGGCTCTCGCAGCTCGGCTACCGGCCCAACGTGACGTTCTCCGAGGGATTGCCGCGCGTCGTGCGCTGGTGCGACGAGCACGCTCCGGAGCCGGAGGCGCTCTCGCCGGCGCCCGGGGCAGGGGTGGGCCCATGACACGGACAGGCCAGCAGGCCGAGGCGCCGTTCTCCCACCCATCGCGGATTGCCGACGCGCCGTCTCCAGGGCGCTGCCAGTTGTGCCAGGGAGCCGCACTCATGACCGTGCTCGATCTCGGCCAGCACCCCCCGAGCGACGGCTTCCTGTCCGACGAGCAGCTGGCGCAACCTGAGCGAAGGTTCCCGCTGACCGTCGTGCGCTGCGAGGTGTGCCGGTTGGTCCAGCTGAGCGAGGCGGTGGATCCGGCGCTCCTCTTCGGCGATGATTTCGTGTATCAGTCAGGGCTGAACAAGCCGTTGGCGCTGCACTTGCAGGCGATTCCGCAGGCGCTGAGCCGGCACCTCGCGCTCTCCAAGGATCAGCTGGCGGTTGATCTGGGATCCAATGACGGCACGCTGCTCAAGGGCTACCGGTCGTTCGGCACCCGGGTGCTTGGCGTGGACCCGTCCGGAGTCGCCCGGCTGGCGATTGAGGATGGCGTGCCGACGCTCCAGGCCTTCTTCGATGAGCGGGTGGCCGAGCAGATCGCCGCGGCGCACGGCCGGGCCCACGCGATCACGGCGACGAACGTCTTCGCCCATGTGAAAGCGCTCCACAGCTTCATGGCGGGTGTCACGCGGCTTCTGGATGAGCGCGGCATCTTCCTCACCGAGTCGCACTACTGGTCGGACCTCGTCGAGCACCTGCAGTATGACGAGATTTACCTCGAGCACCTGCGCTACTACACCGTGGAAGCGCTGATCACGCTGTTCGACCGGTTCGGGATGGACGTGTTCCATGCCGAGCGGGTGCCGACCCATGGAGGTTCGATCAGGGTGCTCGCGTGCCGCCGGGGCGCCTATCCGAGGGACCCGTCCGTTGATGCGCTGTGCGCCGAGGAAACAGGGCGGCAGTTGACCGCGCCGGGGTCGCTCGCGCGGTTTCGGCGGCGGGTCGAAGCGCACCGCGAGCAGCTCCGTGCGCTTCTGGCCCGGTGCCGGGCGGACGGCAGCCGGATCGCCGGGATCGGGGCGCCGGCCAAAGGCAACACCTTGCTCAACTACTGCGGCATCGGGCCGGAGACACTCGAGTACCTGGCCGAGACCAACACGCTGAAGATCGGCAAGCGCGCGCCGGGGAGCCGCATCCCCATCGTGGCTGAGCGCCGGCTGTTCGAGGACCAGCCCGCCTATGCGCTCCTCCTGGTGTGGAACCTCAAGGAGACGCTCATCACGGCGCTCCGCGCGCAGGGGTACCGCGGCCGGTTCATCATGCCGGCACCGATCCCCGAGGTGATCGCATGAGCGCGCAGCCGAAGCTCGACATTGTCATCCCGGTCTACAACGAAGGGCCGCAGATCGTCCAGGTGCTGGAGGCGCTCCGGCAGGCGGTCGAGACGCCGTTTAGGGTCCTGATCTGCTATGACGATGAGCGCGACACGACCCTGGCGGCGCTGCGAGCGTACGAGCCCGCCTTCGAGATCCGGCTCATCCGCAATCCCTCGGCCGGCCCGCATGCGGCGATCCGCGCCGGATTCGCGGCGAGCACGGCCCCCGCGGTGCTGGTCTTTCTGGCCGACGACCTGGTGAACGCGCCGATCGTGGACCGGATGGTACGGCTGCTGGATGGGGGCTGCGAGATGGTCTGCCCGAGCCGGTTCGTTCCCGGAGGCTGCATGGTGGGCTGCCGTTTCACCAAGGCGCTGCTGGCTCGCGTGTCCGCCGCCACCTTGTACTGGATCGCCCGGCTGCCGTGCCACGACGCCACGAACGGCTTCCGCCTGTTCTCGCGTCGGGTCCTGGACACGCTGCCGATCGAATCGAGCCTCGGATTCACCTACAGCGTCGAGCTGCTCGTGAAGTGCCACCGACTGGGCTGGAAGATCGGCGAGGTGCCGGCGCAATGGTTTGAGCGGACGCGGGGCGAGAGCCGCTTCCGCGTGCTGGCCTGGCTGCCGGCGTACGTCCGCTGGTACGGCTATGCGTTCGCCACGACGTACGGCTTCCGGCGGACGGTGGCGCGCCTGCCCGAGCCGTCGGACGCGCCGGCCGAGCCGGTCACCGCCGGGACCCCATCATGAGCAAACCGCGCCGCAACGGCTCCGCGACGACGGCGAATCACCGCGGGCGGCCGGATCTGTGCATCGTGGGCGGGGCCGGACGGGTCGGGCTGCCGCTCGCGCTCACGTTCGCCGGCCGCGGGCGCCGCGTCGTGATCTACGACATCAACGCGAAGGCGCTTGAGGTGATCCGCCGCGGCACGGTGCCGTTCATGGAAGCAGGCGCCGAGGCGCTGCTGCAGCGCGTGCTGGCCGAGCAGCGGCTGAGTTTCACGACGAATCCGGCCGACTCCGCCGGCGTCGAAGCGCATATCGTCATCATCGGCACGCCCATCGACGAGTTCTTCAACCCAAAGCACCGGGACCTCGCGCGTGCGGTTGATCCCCTGGTGCCGTTTCTCACGGCGCGGCAGCTGGTGGTGCTCCGTTCCACCGTGTATCCCGGCACGACTGAGTGGCTGGACCGCCATTTCCGGTCCGCGGGCGTCCGCCCGTCGGTGGCGTTCTGTCCCGAGCGGGTGGTGGAAGGGCGGGTGATCGAGGAGCTGCAGACGCTGCCGCAGATCGTGAGCGGCGTTACGCCGGAGGCGGAGGACCGGGCGGCGCGGCTCTTCTCGTGCATCGCGCCCCACGTGGTCCGGCTGCGGCCGATGGAAGCGGAGTTCGCGAAGCTGTTCTGCAATTCCTACCGGTACATCCAATTCGCGGCAACGAACCAGTTCTACATGATCGCCAACTCGGCCGGCCTCGACTATTACCGCATCCTTCAGGGGATGCAGCAGGACTATCCGCGGCTCCGGGACCTGCCGCGGGCCGGGTTCTCGGCCGGGCCCTGCCTCCTCAAAGATACCATGCAGCTCACGGCGTTCTACGACAATGAGTTCAGCCTCGGCTATACCGCCATGCTCATCAACGAAGGGCTGCCGCTCTACGTCGTCCAACAGCTGGCGCGCGTCCAGGATCTCACGACGAAAACGGTGGGGCTCCTGGGCATGGCCTTCAAGGCGGACATCGACGATCCAAGGGCGTCGCTCAGCTACAAGCTGAAGCGGGTCCTCGAAATGCGGGCGAAGCGGGTGCTGACGGCTGATCCGTATGTCCGCGATCCGGAGCTCGCGCCGGTCAAGCGCGTGATCGCGGAAAGCGACCTGTTGATCCTGTGCGCGCCGCATCGTCTCTACCGGTCGCTTAACCTCCGCGGGAAGCCCGTGATCGACATCTGGAACTTCTTCGGACGGGGCGGGCGGGTGCCGGGCGACGCCGCGCCGGCCAAGGCGGCGAGGGCGCCTCGCCGACGGGCCCGTGTCCGCGCCTGACGCCCGCTCATCGGCCTCCCGGCCGGTGAGCCAGGCGATTCCGTTCCTCGACCTCACCGCCCAATACCGGGCGCTCCAGACCGACCTCGACGCGGCGATCGGGCGCGTGCTCGCCTCCGGCCAGTTCATCCTCGGGCCGGAAGGGGAGGCGCTCGAGCAGGAGATCGCGGCGTACTGCGGAAGCGCGCATGCGGTCGGCGTGGCCAACGGGACGGATGCGCTCGAGCTGGCGCTGCGCGCCTGCGGCATCGGCGCCGGGGAGGAGGTTATCACGAGCGCCTTCAGCTTCTTCGCCACCGCCGAAGCGATCCTCGCCGTCGGCGCCGTGCCGGTCTTCGTGGACATCACGTTACCTTCCTACGGGCTGGACCCGGCCGCGGTCGAGCAGGCGGTGACGCCGAAGACGCGCGCCGTCGTGCCGGTCCACCTCTACGGCCATCCGTGCGCGATCGAGCCGTTAGTACAACTGGCGGCCGCGCGGAAGTTGCGGGTAATCGAGGACTGCGCCCAGGCGATCGGCGCCTCCGTGGGATCGCGGCGCGTCGGAAGCTTTGGCGACGCCGGCTGCTTCAGCTTTTACCCGACGAAGAACCTCGGCGCCTATGGGGACGCCGGCATGGTCGTCACGAAGGACGCCGGGATCGCGGAGCAAGTGCGCCTGCTCCGGGCGCACGGCAGCCGCGAGCGGTACCGCCACGAGGCGGTCGGCATGAACAGCCGGCTCGACGAGCTGCAAGCGGCGATCTTGAGGGTCAAGCTGGGTCACCTCGACCGGTGGAATGATGCGAGACGGCGCATCGCCGGGCAATACGACGCACAGATCCAATCCGCCGGCCTCGCTGCGGTCGTGCGGCCTGCTGTGCCGCCCGAGGCCGCCTCGGTCTATCACCTCTACACCGTGCAGGCGCCTGAGCGCGACCGGGTGAGCGCCGCGCTCGCAGCGCAGGGGATCGGCACGCAGGTTGCGTATCCCTCCATCCTTCCGGAGCAGCCGGCGCTGCCCGGACAGGCGCGCCGGGGCGGGCCGTGGCCGGTGGCCTCAGCGGCGGCGCGGCGCGTGCTGTCCCTCCCGATCTATCCGGAGCTGAGCGTGGATGCGGTGGGGCGCGTCGTGCGCGCCCTCGCGAGCGCGCTGAGCTCGTAGGCGCGGCTCTGCCGCGCCGGCGTCCTGCCATGGCGTCTGATCTCGCGATCGTCGGCGGCGGCATCGTCGGCTTGGCCACCGCGCTCGAATTTCTCACCCTCCGTCCCGGCGCCTCGGTCGTCCTCCTCGAGAAGGAGCTGTCCGTCGGCCGCCACCAAACCTCCCACAACAGCGGCGTCATCCACTCGGGGATCTACTACCGGCCAGGTTCCATGAAAGCCAGGACGTGCGTGGCCGGGGCCCGCCGCATGGTCGAGTTCTGCGCCGCCGAGCGGATTCCCCACCGCATCTGCGGCAAGCTGATCGTTGCTGCGACCGATGCTGAAGCGCCGGCGCTCAAGACGCTGCATGCGCGGGGCGTCGCGAACGGGGTCGCCGGGGTCGCGCTCATCGGGCCGCAGCGGATGCGGGAGCTGGAGCCGCATGCCCAAGGCGTGCAGGCGTTGCACGTGCCGTCGGCAGGCATTGTGGACTACGGCGTGGTTGCGCAGGCGATGGCGCGGCGCATCGCGGCGCTGGGCGGCGTCGTCCGGACCGGCGCTGAGCTCATCCGGGGAGCGCTGCAGGGATCCGCGTGGTCGCTTGAGACGCGCGCCGGAACTGTCGAGGCCCGGTACCTCGTGACCTGCGCCGGACTGCAGGCTGACCGGGTCGCCGCGCGCGCAGGGCACCTCAGCGATGTGCGAATCGCGCCGTTTCGCGGAGAATACTATGACGTGGCCGAGCCGCGCCGCTCGCTCGTGCGCGCCATGATCTATCCGGTGCCGGATCCGGCGCTGCCGTTTCTGGGCGTCCACTTCACGCGCTCGATCACCGGAGGCGTCCACGCCGGGCCGAACGCGGTGCTGGCGTGGAAGCGGGAAGGGTACCGCAAGTCCGATATGGATGCGAGAGACGTGGCCGAATTGCTGACGTTCCCAGGCGTGTGGCGGATGGGGGCGCGCTACTGGCGCCCCGGGCTGTCCGAGCTGTACCGGTCCTGCCGCAAAGCGGCGTTCGTCCGGGCGCTGCAGCGGCTGGTCCCGGAGATCCGCGCCGCGGACCTCGCGCCCGGCGGCAGCGGCGTGCGCGCCCAGGCGCTGTCGCGGGACGGCTCGCTGCTCGATGACTTCGACCTGCTGCCGCAGCCGCGGGCGCTTCACGTGCGCAACGTCCCGTCGCCGGCAGCGACCGCGTCGCTTGAGATCGGCCGGGTGATCGCCGGCACCGTGATCAAGGAGAGCGCATGAGCCGTGTTTTCGTGACCGGGGCGACCGGGTTCGTCGGCCGCCATCTGTGCGAAGCGCTCGCCGCCGGCGGCCACGAGGTGAAGAGCCTGATCCGGCCCGGGCACCCGGCCACGGAGGCGCTCGCGCGCGTCTCCTCGCCGGTCATCGGGCAGCTGCTTGAGCCGCCGACCTACGAGGCGGCGATGCGCGGCTGCGACGCGGTGATCCATGCCGCCGGGATCAGCTCGGCGGCGGACCCGCGCGAGTTCGAGACGGTGAACACGCAGGGCACCGCCGCGGTCGTGGACGCCTGCCGCCGATCCGGCGCCGGGCGGCTGATCTTCTTCAGCAGCATCGCGGTCCTCTGGCCTCCGAACGCGTACGGCGAATCGAAGCGGCGGGCCGAGGCGCTGATCGCGCGCTCAGGCGTGCGCGCCACGATCCTGCGGCCGGCGCAGATCTACGGCCCGCGGGACCGCTCAGGGGTCGGCCGTCTCATCAGCCTGGTCCGGCGCTCCCCGGTCATCCTCATTCCCGGCGACGGGCGGAACACGATGCAGCCGGTGGCGGTCGCGGACGTGGCCCGGTTCCTCCTGGCGATCTTGAAGAGCGGGCAGGGTGAGGGCCAGACCTACGCGCTGGCCGGGCCGGAGCCGGTGACGTTCATCGAGTTCGTGCGCCTCGTCGAGCGGCTCCTGGGCGTCCGGCGCTTCCATCTCCATGTGCCGCTGGCCGGGCTGCGGGCCGCGGTCCGGGTCCAGGAGGCGTGCCTGGGGCGAGCCGCCTTAACGGCCGACCAGGTCAACCGGATGGCGTTCTCAACGGCGGTCGACTGCGCGCCGGCGCGGGCGCTGGGGTTTGCGCCGAGACCGCTGGAGCAGCGGTTGCGTGAGGCGCTGGCGGCTGGTTTTCCTTGACCGTCGGAGGGAAAAAGGGTAATCTTTTCACGTTCGTTCCCAATGGCACTCACCCCTCAGAGCGTTCAAGAACCTCCGAAGACCGCAGCACGCCTCAAGATCGGCGTGGTTATGCCTGCCTACAACGCCGAGCGAACGCTCGAGCGGACCTTCTTAGACCTTCCGCACGACATGATCTCCGAGGTCATCCTGGTCGATGACGGCAGCCGCGACCGGACGGTCGAGGTGGCGAAAAGGCTCGGGAAGCTGCCGGTCAGCATCTTCGTCCACAAGCAAAATTACGGCTACGGCGCCAACCAGAAGACCTGCTATACCGAGGCGCTGAAGAAGGACCTGGACGTCATCGTCATGGTCCATCCCGATTACCAGTACGATCCCAAGCTGCTGCCGGACGTGGTGGCGCCCATTCTGGACGGGCGGGCCGACGTCGTGTTCGGGTCGCGGATGCAGAAGCGCGGCGATGCGCTGAAGCAGGGCATGCCGCTCTGGAAATACGTCCCGAACATCGTGCTGACCGGCCTCGAGAACCTCGTCTTCGGGCTGCGGCTGTCGGAGTATCACACGGGCTACCGCGCCTTCCACCGCCGCGTCCTCCAGAGCGTGCACTACCACGCGAACGCCGACAGCTTCATCTTCGACCAGCAGATCGTGAGCCAGATCGTCGACCGGCGCTTCCGTATCGCCGAAGTGTACGTGCCGGCCAAGTACTTCCCCGAAGCCTCATCGGCGAGCTTCGTCGCGAGCTGCATCTACGGCCTCAACATCCTTGCGCTCCTCTGCGAGTTCATCCTGTACCGGCTGCGCCTTGCCACGCCCGCCCGTTTCCTCGACCACGTAGACCGGTACCACCGCGTCCAGTGACGCGGTCCGGCCGCCCATGAAACCCGTGCGCATCGCCAGTTGGTCCCGTGTCCTGCCTGCCAAGACCCGGCTTATGGAGTGCGCCCCCGGAGCGGTGAACCGTCTCTCCGAGCTGGGCACGTCCTTCATCCCGAGAGGCTCCGGCCGCAGCCTCGGCGACGCCGCGTACCTGACCGGCGGCGTGACGCTGCTCTCGCGGCGGCTCTGCGGCATCTCGGAGTTCGATGCCGAGCGGGGCGCGATCCTCTGCGAGTCCGGGGTCCAGCTGATCGACCTGTTCCGGTTCCTGGAAGGCTCAGGCTGGACGGTGCCGGTCGGCGGCGGCACCCGCTGGGTCACGGTGGGGGGCGCGGTGGCCGCGGACATCCACGGCAAGAACGACGTGCGGCTCGGCTCCTTCGGCAACCATGTCGAGCGCCTGCAGCTCACGCTCGCCTCCGGGGAAGAGGTCGAGTGCTCGACGCGCGTGCGCCCGGAGCTGTTCGCGGCGACGGTCGGCGGGATGGGCCTGACAGGGTTCATCACGCACGTCCGGCTGCGGCTCTTCCGCGGGCTCTCGAGTGCGGTGCACGCCCGGACCAGCCGGTTCTCGACCGTTGAAGAGATGCTGGCCGGGTTCCGGCAGGGGAGCGATTTTCAGGTCGCCTGGATCGACCTGACGACGCATCGGTGGCGTGGCATCTACCACGCCGCGTCGTACGTCGAGGGACGCGTCGAGGACCGGTACGCGCCGTTCGAGCTGCGCGTTCCGCCGGTCAAGCTGTTCAACCGCCAGACCGTCCGGTGGCTGAACGCGGCGCGGTACAGACAGCAGGACCACGTGGACCGCATCACCCACGTGATGAACGTGCACTACCCGGTGGATCTGCTGAAGCATTGGAACAACTTGTACGGCCCGCGCGGCTTCCAGGAGTATCAGTTCGTCGTGTCGGCCGAGGCGCTGCCGCAGGCGTTCACGGCGTTCATCGAGGGCATCCACCGGTTCGGGTTGGCACCGTTTTTCGTCGTCGTCAAGCAGTTCGGCGCCATGTCCCGCGAGGGGCTGCTGTCCTTCCCCAAGGCCGGGTTCACCGTGATGGCTGATTTCGAGCACCGGCCTGAGCATCAGCGGTTCTTCGAGTACTTCACCGACCTGCTGCTCGAGATGGGCGGGCGGACGTACCTCGCGAAAGACTCCTACACGCTGCCGCGGCAGTTTGAGCGGATGTACGACGGCATCGGCCGGTGGCGCGACGTCGTGCGCCAGGCTGATCCGGCCAACCGGATCCAGTCGAACCTGTCCACGCGGCTGGGGATGAAGCCATGGTGATGCGGCACACGCCCGTGATCCCGCGGCATGTGCCGTCGTTGAATGCGGGCGACTACGCGGCGTACGCGCGGCCGCGCCGGCCGGGGCGCGCGGACCAGGCGGAGGCGCTCGAAGCGCTGTGGCGCTCCCGGCTCGGCCCATGCCGCATCGTCCCGACGCCGACCGGCCGGCAAGCCCTCTGGGAGTTCCTCGACCGCGCAGGGCTGCAGGATGGCGATGAAGTGCTGGTCGCGGCGTACAATTTTTACGTCATCGTCCGGATCTTGCTGCAGCGCCAGCTCGTCCCGGTCTTCGTCGACATCGAACCGGACACGCTGTGCATGGATCCCGCGGACCTCGCCCGGAAGGTGACAACCCGCTCGCGGCTCGTCCTCGTCACGCACCTGTTCGGCAATCCGGCGGACCTCGCGCGGATCACGGCGGTCTGTAGGCCACATGGCCTGCTGCTGTTCGAGGATTGCGCGCACGCCGTCGGCACGATGTGCGGCGGCGCGCACGCGGGCAGCCGGTCGGACGGCGCCTTGTTCAGCTTCGGGATCTACAAGATCGTGAACACCTTCGGCGGCGGGATGCTGGCGCTGCCGCAAGGCTCCCGGGCCGCAGGGCAGGGAGGCGCGCGGCCCCCCGCGGCGCGCGGCCCCGCCGCGTTCCTGGACACCTTCGTGCGCTGCGCCGTGTCCTGGCTCTTGCGGCCCCGGTGGCACACCGCGATCCTGTATCCGGTCATGAAGTTTGCGGAGCGATTCCTGCCCGGGCTCCACCGGCTCGTCTATCCGTCGGGCAACGACCCGGCGTACCGGTTTCGGCTCGGCGACCGGGCGCCGTTTCAACCCTTCATGACCGCGATGATGGCAAGACAGCTCGGGCGGCTTGAGCGGCAGATCGAGCGCCGCCGCGACATCGCCGCCCGGCTCAAGACGCTGCTGGTCGACGTGCCGCAGGTGCGGCCGCTCAATGAGGACCGGCACGGGCGCTCCAATCTCTCGTACCTCGGGTGCTATGTGCCTGATCCCGAGGCGTCCGCCGCCTATCTTGAGCGCGAAGGATTGCTCGCCAACCCGCACGAATACTACGAGTGCTCGAGCCTTCCGCAGTTCTCCGAGCACGCGACACCCTGCGAGCGGGCGGCATACGCCGCCAAGCATTTGTTACGGCTGCCGAACTCTCCCGCGATGTCCGACGTGGATGTCTCGCGTCTCGCGGCGGCCTTACGGGCCTCCGTAAACGCCAGGGCGCTTGCAGCCCAAGGTGATAAGACGCTTGACGAGACGAAGCAGCTGCGTTAAAGTATGGCAACCTTTCATAGTATTTTATGGTAAGCTTTCGTCCTCCATCAAACCCATCAGCATGACCAGGAGCCAGCATGATATGGCGCGCGTGCGCCCGCAGTCGTCACCTTGATGCGTAGCCTGGTCACGGGCGGGGCAGGCTTTATCGGCAGCCACCTGGTCGAGCGGCTGCTGCGTGACGGCTATGACGTCACCGTCCTCGACAATTTCTCCACCGGCCGTCCGGACAACCTGGCCTCGGTCAGCCGGGAGCAGCGCCTGCGGGTCATCCAGGCCGACGTGGCCGAGCTTGAGGCCATCCGGCCGCACTTCCAGGGGATCGACCGCGTGTTCCACCTCGCCGCCCTCGCCGACATCGTGCCGTCCATCCAGCGTCCGCTCGACTACCACCGCGCCAACGTGAACGGGACCGCCGCCGTGCTCGAGGCGGCGCGCGACGCCGGGGTCAAGCGGTTCGTCTACACCGCGTCCTCCTCGTGCTACGGGCTGGCCGAGACCTTTCCGACGCCCGAGGACGCCCCGATCCGCCCGCAATATCCCTACGCGCTGACGAAATACCTCGGCGAGCAAATGGCGCTCCACTGGGCGCAGGTCTACAAGCTGCCGGTCGTGTCGCTCAGGCTCTTCAACGTGTACGGCCCGCGGTCCAGGACCTCGGGCGCCTACGGCGCGGTGTTCGGCGTGTTCCTGGCGCAGAAGCTCGCCGGCAAGCCGTTCACCGTCGTCGGCGACGGCTCCCAGACGCGCGACTTCACGTTCGTCACCGATGTCGTGGACGCGTTCGCGGCGGCCGGCGACTCGCCGGAGAGCGGCGAGGTGTTCAACGTCGGCTCCGGCGGCACCTACAGCATCCGGTCGCTCGTCGAGCTGCTCGGCGGCGAGGTGACCTACGTGCCGAAGCGGCCGGGCGAGCCGGACTGCACGCTGGCCGACATCCGCAAGATCACGGCGCGGCTGCGCTGGCGCCCCCAAGTCGGGTTCGAAGCCGGCGTGCGGATGATGCTCGAGCGGATCGACTACTGGCGCGCGGCGCCGGTCTGGACGCCGGAAACCATCGCGGACGCCACCAAGGAATGGTTCGCATGCCTAAGTTAGCCTCCCGGGGCACGCCGCCGAAACGCTCCGCAGGGAAGATCAAGACGCTGGGGGAGCTGGCCGGCGTGCTGGCGCGCAAGAAGGCGCAGGGCAAGCGCGTGGTGCATTGCCACGGCGTGTTCGACCTGCTGCATCCGGGCCACATCCGCCACTTCGAGCAGGCGCGGCAGCTCGGCGACCTGCTCGTGGTCACGGTGACGCCGGACCGGTTCGTGAACAAGGGCTCCCACCGCCCGGCGTTCCCCGAAGCGCTGCGCGCCGAAGCCATCGCCGCGCTCGGCGCCGTGGACTTTGTCGCGATCAATGTCTCGCCGACCGCGGTCACGCCGATCGAACAGCTGCGGCCCGACATCTACTGCAAGGGCGGCGAGTACCGCACCGTCGAGGGCGACGTGAAGGCAGCACTCCTGCAGGAGATTGACGCGGTCACCGCCGCCGGCGGGCGCATCGAGTACACCGACGACATCACCTTCAGTTCCTCCCAGCTCATCAACAGCCACTTCAGCGTGTTCCCGCCCGAGACGCAGGAGTGGCTCAAAGCCTTCCGGAGCAGGCGCGGCCTGGGCCAGGTCCTTCAGCTCCTTGAGGCCGCCTCGAAGCTCAAGGTGCTCGTCGTGGGCGAAGCGATCATCGACGAGTACGTGTTCTGCGACGGCCTGGGGAAGTCCACGAAGGACCCGGTGCTGGCGTTCCGCTACCGTTCGACCGAGACCTACGGCGGCGGCAGCGTCGCCGTCGCCAACCACCTGGCGGGGTTCTGCGACCACGTGAGCCTCACAACCCTGCTCGGCGACTCCCACCGCGCCGAGGAGTTCGTCCGCCAGGCGCTCCTGCCAAACGTCCAGCCGCAGCTCATCACCTGGCGCGGAGCGCCCACGATCCACAAGCGCCGCTTCGTGGACACGCATACGAGCGCCAGGATGTTCGAGCTGTACCTGATGCAGGACGAGCCGCTCGGCGAGCCGGACCAGAAGGAGCTGCTCAAGGCGCTCAAACGCTCGGTGCGGAGCTACGATGCCGTCATTGTCGCGGATTACGGTCACGGCATGCTGACGCCTGAGGTCATCAGTCTGCTGTGCAAGGAGGCCAAGTTCCTGGCGGTCAACACGCAAGCGAATGCCGGCAACCGCGGCTTCAACACGATCTCCAAGTATCCGCGCGCGGACTACGTCTGCCTGGCCGGCCATGAGATCGCGCTCGAAACCCGCATGCGGCACGCGGCCTGGCAGGACCTCATCGTCGAAGTCAGCAAGCGCGTGGACTGCCCCCGCTTCACGGTGACGCAAGGCAAGGACGGCAGCCTGCATTACGCGAAGGAAGCCGGGTTCACCAGGGTCCCGGCGCTCGCCACGACGGTCAAGGACCGGGTCGGCGCAGGGGACGCGGTGCTGGCGGTGACGTCGCTCCTGGTGGCGCAGGGCGCGCCGTGGGACATCGTGGGGCTTGTCGGCAACGTGGCCGGAGCGCAGATGGTGGCCGAGCTCGGCAACCGCGTCAGCGTGACCCGGGCATCGCTGAGCCGCCAGATCGTGTCGTTGATGAAATGAACCGGAGGAGCGTCCGTTGACCGCCGACCGTCAGACCGTGCTGATCACCGGGGGCGCCGGCTATGTCGGCAGCGTCCTCGTCCCGCGGATGCTGGCGCAGGGCTACCGCGTGAAGGTGCTCGACCTCTACCTCTTCGGCCCGGATGTCCTCCGCGCGGTGAAGAATCATCCGCGGCTCGAACAGATCAAGGGCGACATCCGCGACCAGGCGCTTCTCGGCGCGTCGCTCAAGGGCTGCGACAGCGTCATCCACCTCGCGTGCATCTCGAACGACCCCAGCTTCGAGCTGAACCCGGCGGTGAGCCGGGCGATCAACTTCGACGCCTTCGCGCCGCTCGTCAAGATCAGCAAGGCCAGCGGCGTGCGCCGCTTCATCTACGCTTCGACCTCGAGCGTGTACGGCGTGAGCGAGCGGGAAAACGTCACCGAGGACCATCCGCTGCTGCCGATCACCGACTACAACAAGTACAAGGGGCTGTGCGAGCCTATTCTCCTCGCCGAGCAGTCGCCGGGGTTCACGACGGTGATCATCCGCCCGGCCACGGTGTGCGGCTACTCCCCGCGGCAGCGGCTCGACCTCACCGTCAACATCCTCACGAACACGGCGGTCAACGCCGGCAGGATCAGCGTCTTCGGCGGCGAGCAGATGCGCCCCAACATCCACATCGACGACATGGTGGATCTCTACCTGATGCTGCTCGAGCTGCCCCCGGAGCGGATCGCCGGGGGCACGTACAACGCCGGGTACGAGAACTTCCGGGTGCGCGACCTGGCGGAGAAGGTGCGGACGGTCGTGGAGCAGGAGTGCCCTGAGCGCAAGCCTCTCGACATCGTCACCACGCCGTCGGACGACAAGCGGTCGTACCACATCTCCTCGGAGAAGATCCGCCGGGAGCTGGGCTTCGCGCCGCGGCGGACGATCGAGGACGCGGTCCAGGACCTGGTCAAGGCGTTCCGGGCCGGCAAGCTGCCGAACGCGCTGACCGACGACCGGTACTACAACATCAAGACCATGCGGACACTGGAGCTCGTCTAACCTCAGGCATGGAGCGCACGCCGCGCGTGATCGGGATCGACTTCGACAACACGCTGGTCAACTACGACGCGGTCCTGCGGCGGGTGGCGGCCGAGCGCGGGTTCGCGCTGCCCGGGGCGGCGGCGAGCAAGCGGGTGATCCGTGACCTCATCCGGCAGCAGCCGGACGGCGAGCGGGAATGGCAGCGGGTCCAGGCCGTGGTCTACGGCTCGCGCATGGATGAGGCCGTGCTGAGCGACGGCGTGCCGGCCTTCCTGCGTGACTGCCGCGAGCGCGGGATCCGCGTGGTCGTGGTGAGTCACAAGACCGAGTTCGCGCCGCTCGACCCTGGGCGGACCAATCTGCGCGAAGCGGCGCTCGCGTGGATGACCCGCCAGGGCTTCTTTGAGCCCGGGGACCTCGGGTTTTCGCGGACCGACGTGTTCTTCGAGCCGACGCGCGCCGAGAAGATCAGTCGGATCCGGCAGGCCGGGTGCACCCATTTCATCGACGATCTCGAGGAGACATTCCTCGAGCCCTCGTTTCCGGCGGAGGTCGAGAAGCTGCTGTACGCGGCGCACGGCAGGGAGCCGTTCGCCGGAGCGACGGTCGTGAGGACGTGGCAGGAGATCGCGGAGGCGCTGTTCCATGCAGGATCTTGCCGCGCAGCCGGCTGACATCCAGACCGTCGCCGGCGAGCTGCTCGGCCAGGCGGTGAGCAGCGTCGAGGAGATCGCGGGCGGGCGCAACAGCCGGGTCTACCGGGTGGTGCGCGCGGACGGCACCCCGGTGATCGTGAAGCACTACTTCCGCCACGCGCGCGAGCGGCGGGACCGGTTCAGCGCGGAGTGGTCGGGCCTCACATTTCTCTGGGAGCACGGGATCCGCGCGATCCCGCAGCCGCTCCGCGCGGACGGCGTGCAGGCCTGCGCCATGTATGGCGCCATCGAGGGATCGCGGATCCCGGCCGGCGCGGCGCGCGAGCAGGACATTGATCAGGCCGTGGGCTTTCTCGCCGAGCTGAAGGCGCTGTCCGGATCCGAGGCCAGCCGGTCGCTGGGGCCGGCTTCTGAAGCGTGTTTTTCCCTCAGCGAGATCCTGGCGACGATCGACAAGCGTATGGATCGGCTGGCGCGCGTGCGGACAGCGCACGCGGAGCTGGCCGCGTTTCTCTCAGGCCGATTCGAACCGGCGTACGCGGCGCTCAGCACCTGGACGGAAGCGCAGCTGGCGGCCGCCGGCATCGCCCCGCACGCGGAGCTGCCGCAGGCGGCGCGCATGCTGAGCCCGTCTGATTTCGGGTTTCACAACGCGGTGCGCCGCCCGGATGGGTCGCTCGTGTTCGTCGATTTCGAGCATTTCGGATGGGACGATCCGGCCAAGACGATCGTGGACGCGATCCTGCACCCGGCCATGGAGCTATCCGAACCGCTGGCCCGGCGGCTCACACGCGGCGTGCTGCACTCGTGGCGGTCGGACCCGCAGCTGCCGCGACGCGTGGAAGCGGTCTACCCGCTGTTCGGGCTCAAGTGGTGCACGATCCTGTTGAACGAGTTCGTCGCCGATGACCAGCGAAGGCGCGCGTTCGCCGGCGGCGACGTGAACCAGGACGCGCAGCAGGCGCAGCTGGCGAAGGCGGAACGGATGCTGGGCCGGATCCTCACAACCTATGAGCGGTTCTCCTGCGATGGCTGAGACGAAGTCGCTGACCACAGCGGCGCTCGATGCGCGGTCGCTCGAGCTTCGGCGCACCATCGTCCGCATCATGCAGACGGCAGGGCGAGGCCATCTCGGCTCCGCCTTTTCACTGATTGAGATCCTGCGCGTGCTGTATGACGACGTGCTGACGTACGATCCGAAGCGGCCGGCATGGCCTGGGCGCGACCGCTGCATCCTGAGCAAGGGGCACGGCTGCCTCGCGCTCTACGTCCTGCTGGCGGAGAAAGGGTTTTTCCCTGAGGAGGAGCTGTGGAAGTTCTGCAAGGCCGACGGCATCCTCGGCGGCCACCCGGAGCGCGACAAGGTGCCCGGGATCGAGGCGTCGACCGGCAGCCTCGGGCATGGGCTCTCGATCGCGATCGGGCTCGCCCTCAGCGCGCGGCATGACAACGCCCGCCACCGCATTTTCGCCGTGCTGAGCGACGGCGAGACGAACGAGGGATCGGTCTGGGAAGCGGCGATGTGCGCCGGCAAGCACCGGCTGAGCCATCTGACCATCCTCATCGATTACAACAAGCAGCAGTCGTACGGCAGCACGTACGAGGTGCAGGACCTCGAGCCGTACGCTGACAAGTGGCGGGCGTTCGGCTTCGCGGTCACGGAAGTGGACGGCCATGACGTCGTTCAGCTGCGCGCGGCGCTGGACCGGCTGCCGCTCGATGCGCAGAAACCCACCGCCATCATCTGCCACACGATCAAGGGGCGGGGCGTGCCGTTCGCCGAGAACAACATGGAATGGCACCACAAGAACAAGCTGACGGATGCCGAAGTCCAGGCGCTCATGACGGCGCTGGGGGGCGGCTGATGCGCAAAGCCTGCCTCGACATGGTCTACACGCTGGCGAAGCAGGACTCGCGGATCTTCTTCGTCGGCTCGGACCTCGGCGTCGGGACGCTCAAGGCGTTCAAGCAGGAGATGCCGGAGCGGTTCTTCATGGAAGGCGTGTGCGAGGCGAACGTCATCGGGCTCTCCGCGGGCCTGGCGCTCGACGGCAAGATCGTCTACGTGAACACGATCGCGACGTTCCTGACGCGGCGCTGCTTCGAGCAGATCGTGGTGGACCTCGGCGTGCACCGAGCCCGGGTCCGCCTGATCGGCAACGGCGGCGGGCTCGTCTACGCACCACTGGGGCCCACGCACCTCGCCATCGATGACATCGGCATCTTGCGCACGATTCCCGGCATGACGATCCTCGCACCGGCCGACGCCGAGGAGATGCGGCGGCTCATGCCCGCGACCGTCGAGCATCCCGGCCCGGTCTACATCCGGCTCGCGAAGGGCGGCGACCCGGTCGTGACCCTGCCGGACCAGCCGTTCGTGATCGGCCGGGCGTATCCCATGCGGGAGGGCTCGGACGCGCTCGTCGTGACGACCGGGGTGACGCTGGGGATCGCGCTCGCCGCCGCCGCACCCCTCAGCGCCCAGGGCATCGAGATCGGGATCCTTCACATGCCGACGATCAAGCCGCTAGACGCCGAGACGCTGCTCGCCGCGATGGATCGGGTGCCGGCGGTCGTGACGATCGAGGAGCACACGGTGATCGGGGGGCTCGGCAGCTCCGTGGCGGAAGCGCTGGCCGAGGCCAATTTCGCGGCGCCGAAACGGTTCAAGCGGATCGGCGTCCCGGACGTGTTTCCGGAGCAGTACGGCTCGCAGGCGAGCCTGATGAAGCATTGCGGCGTGAGCGCCGAGCAGTTGACGGCGACCGTGACCGCGCTCGTGACCGGCGCCGTGAACCCGGCGCAGGCGTGACCAGGAGGAGTGGATGGCGTACGTGGATTTCATCATGCAGCTGCACATGAGCACCAAGCGCGATTACGTCGCGCGGGTGACGAGCTTCGACAAGGCGCAGTGCGCCGAGGTGGCGACGCAGTACGGGAAGGATTACTGGGACGGGGCGCGCCAGTACGGCTACGGCGGCTACAAGTACGACGGCCGGTGGCGCGCGATCGCCGACCGGATGGCCCAGCACTATGGCATCAAGCCGGGCGACCGGATCCTCGACGTGGGCTGCGGCAAGGGCTTCCTCCTCTATGAGTTCACGCAGTCGGTGCCGGGCGTCGAGGTGGCGGGCATCGACCTCTCCTCGTACGCGGTCGCGAACGCCAAGGAAGAGGTGAAGCCGTTCCTCAAGGTGGGGAACGCCACGCACCTGCCGTTTCCCGACAAGTCGTTCGACTTCGTCGTGTCCATCACGACGTTCCACAACCTCTACAACTACGAGCTCAACCAGGCGCTCAAGGAAGTGGAGCGGGTGGGCAAGCAGAAGAAGCACATCATCATCGAGTCGTACCGCAACGAGCGCGAAAAGGCCAACCTGCTGTACTGGCAGCTCACCTGCCGCTCGTTCTACACGCCGAAGGAGTGGGAGTACTGCTTCGAGCGCGCCGGCTACACCGGCGACTACTCTTACATCGTGTTTGAATAATGCCGACCGCCATCGCGCCCAAGATTCCATCACCGGTCACGCCGGAGAAGGTGAGCCGGACGCGCGCCGCGATCTTGACCGCCCAGCGCGCCCCGCTGACCGTGGCCGAGGTCGAGCTGCCGGCGCTCGCGGTCGGCCAGGTGCTGGTGCAGGTGAAAGCGAGCACCATCTGCGGCAAGCAGCTGGATGAGATCAGCGGCCGCCGGGGGCCGGATGCGTTCATTCCGCACCTGCTCGGGCATGAAGGCGCGGGGATCGTCGCCGACGTCGGACCGGGCGTGCGGAAGGTGAAGCCGGGTGACCGCGTCGTCCTGCATTGGATCAAGGGGCCGGGCATCGACGCCGCACCGCCCAGGTTCTCGTGGAACGGCCAGGCCGTCAGCGCGGGCTGGGTCACGACGTTCAGCGACTACACGATCGCCTCGGAGAACCGGGTGACGCCGATCCCGGGCGACGTGCCGTTCGAGGCGGCGGCGCTGCTCGGCTGCGCCGTGACGACCGGGCTCGGCATCGTCTTCAACAACGCCCAGCTCAGGCCCGGGCAATCCATCGTGGTCTTCGGAGCCGGTGGAGTGGGCCTGAACGTGGTCCAGGGGGCCGCGCTCGTGAGCGCTCACCCGATCGCCGCCGTGGACCTGCACGACCGGAAGCTCGACCAGGCCAAGGCATTCGGCGCCACCCACGCGTTTTCCGCCTCCTCCGCATCGCTGGAGGCCGACTTGATGGCGCTGACCGGCGGCAAAGGGTTCGATGCGGCGGTGGACAACACCGGCCACCGCGCGGTGCGGGAGCTGTGCTACCGCGTGACCTCGAACACCGGGCGCGCCATTTTCGGCGGTGTGCCGCCGCACGACGAGACGATCTCGATCGATTCGTTTCCGATCCACTTCGGCCGGACGCTCGTCGGCGTGCACGGCGGCGACACGAAGCCGGACGTGGATATCCCGCGGTACCTGCAGCTCTACCGCCTGGGCAAGCTGAAGCTCGACGAGCAGATTACGCACCGGTTTCCCCTGGAGCAGATCAACGAGGCGTTTGAGCGCGTCGTGCGCGGCGAAGCCGGCCGCTGCGCGCTCACCATGAGCTGAGCAGAAATGCCCCGGACCCAGACCAAGCGGCCTGCGCGACAGACGGCGGCGGCGACCACGACGGTGATCGACGCCGGCGCGCGCTATGGCATGCATCCGTCTTGGGTCAGCTTCCCGGGAGCGGTGCGGTACTTCGCCTTTGAGCCGGACCGCGAGGAAGCCGAGCGGCTGCGGCGGCGGTCGCCGGGGAACGGCTACGAGGTGATCGACTGCGCGCTGGCCGACGAGGAAGGGGAGCGGACGCTGCAGATCACCAAGCACCGCGGCTATTCCTCCTTCTTGCCGGTGGACCCGGAATCCGAGTGGTTCAAACGGTACCGGCCGGGCGAGGGCGCGCGCGAGCGAAGCGTCCGCGTCAAGGCGGTGACGGTCGACCGCTTCGCCCAGCGCCGGGGCCTCGACATCGATTTCCTGAAGGTCGATACCGAGGGGACCGAGCTTGCGGTGCTCCGGGGGGCCGAGCGGCAGCTGGCAGGCAGCGTCTTGGGGATCCGCGCGAACGTCTCGTTCCAGGCGTGCTACAAGGGCCAGGCGCTCTTCCAGGATCTCCACGCGTACGTGCTGTCGCAGCGGTTCTTCCTCGCCAACCTTGATTATTTCGGTCGCGGCGTGCCGCGCAGCGGACTGTTCCGCAACCCTGACCCGCTCGAACCTGACCGGGAGCGCTACGGGGTGCTCATCGGCACCGACGCGGTGTGGCTGCGGGAGGACGCGTGGATCCATGAACGACATGCCGGCGATCCGCAGGCGCTGGCGACGGCGATCCTGAAGTACGCGGCGTTCTGCTTTGCGAACCACGCGCCGGATGTCGGGCTGGATGCGCTGCAGCGCTTCGCGCGCAGCCGCCCGGACCCCTTTGCCGGCGCCCTGGCCGGCTCCGCGCTCTACACGGAGCTGCGCCGAGCCATCGCGAAGTTCCTCGGGCGCTGGCGGGTGTACCAGGATGCGCAGTGGGATCTGGCCCGGTCGGCCTTCAGGGACATTTTCGGGCTCGATCTTGAGACAGGCAGCAAGTACTGGGAGTTCATCCAAAGCCTCTGATGATCGCCGCGTGCCCGGTCTGCGAACAGTCGGCGGCGACCCTGGTCTGGGAGACCGGGGCGGCGCCGATCCTGCAGCTCCTCGCGGCCGGGGAGATGGCGCGCCCCGAACATTTCGGGCGGCTGACGATCGTGCGCTGCGGCGCCTGTGGCCACCTGTACAACCAGGCGTTCAACGAGGCGCTCAGCGAGCGGATGTACGGCGGCGACGTGCTGAGCAACGTGCCGGTCCACGCGTCAATGTCGCGCGGCCTTGAGGAGATCGCGAACTGGATCGGCGTCGCGGCGGTCGCGGGCAAGCGCGTGCTCGAGGTCGGCGGCGGCAGCGGGCACCTGGCGCGGATCCTGGCGCGGACCGCAGCGGAGGTGACCGTGTTCGAACCGTCGCGGGGGCTCCGCACCGAGTCGCTGCCTGAGCAGAACGTGACCGTGACCAGGGCGATGTTCTCGTCGGCGCGGGCGGGCGAGCCGGCGGACCTCATCATGTGCCGCCAGGTGCTGGAGCATGTCGCCGATCCGCTGGCGTTGCTGCGCGAGATCCGCGCAGCACTCCAGGCGGACGGGGGCCTGTACCTGGAAGTGCCACGATCGGAATACATCGAGGCCAATGCGTCGCTCTTCGACTTGCATTACGCCCATGTCCAGTACTTCCACGAGGCGCACGTGCTGGCGCTGGCGGCCCGCGCCGGGTTCACGCTGGAGCGGCGGTGGCACTTGAAGCAGGGGCATGACATGGGGTTCCTGCTCAGGGCGGCGCCGGCTCAGGCCGCGCACGGCATTCCGGCCGCCGTGATCGCGCCGGCCCTGGCTGAGCGCTTTGACGCGCGGCGCAGGGACGGCCGGCGGGTGCTGGCGGGGCTGTCCGGCCGGATCGGGCTGTACGGCGCCACGTGGCAGGGCCTGTCGTTCCTCACCACCTTCGATGATGATCGCGCCTTCGCAGCGGTGGTGGATGACAACGCCGGCTACGACGGGTTCGTGCTGTTCAGCAGGCGCCAGCGGGTGCCGGTCGTGCGTCCCTCGCTGTCGGAGCTGGCGGAGCTTGACGCGATCATCATCACTGCGTACCTGCACGAGGCGGCGATCCGGGACACGCTGCAGCGGATCGGGTACGCGGGGCGGCTCATCCGGGTCGAACCCGCGTGCGAAATGATCGCGGCACCAGGCTTCGCGGCGGCGCGGTGATGGCGCGGACGGTCGCGGTCTTCGGCCACAGCGGCTTCATCGGGCGCGAGCTGTCGCGCCAGCTGGCCGCCGGGGGGTGGGATGTCCGCGGCGCGTCGTCACGAGAGTGCGATCTGCGGGATCTGTCCGCGGTCCGCAGCTTGACCGAACGTCTGCCGCACGGCGCGCAGCTCGTCTGCTGCGCCGTCGTGAACCGCCTGGTGGATGATTCCTTCACTACGTTCGAGCGGAACCTGCGCATCGCTGAGCACGTGGCGGCAGCGCTGCCCGGCCGAATCACCGGCGTCATCTATCTGAGCTCGGTGGACGTGTATGGCCGCTCGCCCGCGCTGCCGGTGACGGAGCGCACGGCGCCTGCGCCGTCCAGCTACTACGGCGTGGCGAAGCTGGCGTCCGAGTGGCTGCTGCGGCGCAAGAGCTCGCCGGCATGTCCGGTGACGGTGCTGCGGCTGCCCGGCGTCTATGGGGCCGGCGACCGCGGGCAGAGCGTGATCGGGCGGCTGCTCGCGCAGCTGAAGCGCGACGGCGCGGTGACGGTGCACGGCGACGGCTCGTCACGGCGGGACTATGTCGAAGTCGGCGACGTGTGCGCGGTCATCCGCGCGGCGCTCGAGCGGCCCGCTGACCGGCTGCTCAATGTGGCCACCGGCATCAGCGCCTCGATCCGCGAGATCGTTGGCGTGCTCGGCGAGGCGGCAGGGGTCACGCCCCGCATCCGGCACGCGCCCGCTGACGGCGCGGCGGCCGGCGATCTGGTCTTCGATCCCGCAGCGCTGCGGCGCGCGCTGCCTGACGTGACGTTCAAGAGCGTGCGCGAAGGAGCGGCCGCCTACGCGGCCGCGATGCCACCCGTGGAGGTCCAGGCGTGAAAACCGCGATCGTGATCGGAGGGGGATTCACCGGCTGCATGTGGTCGCACCTGCTGGGCGAGAAGGGCTGGCAGGTGACCATGGTCGAGCGCGCACCCGTGCTCGGCGGCGGCTGCCAGACGCTGTGGTACGGCGGCCATCCGTACACCTTCGGCCCGCGCCACCTGTTCACGCCCCACGCCCATGTCTTCGAGTATCTGCAGGAGCGCATCCCGATGCGGCGGCTGGACCACTACCTGCTGACGTACGTGGAGCGCGACGGCCAGTTCTATTCCTACCCGATCCACCGGGAGGATGTCGAACGCATGCCGGACCGGAACTCCATCCAGCGGGAGCTGGCGGAGCGGCCGCCGCTCGAGACCGCCCGGAACTTCGAGGAGTACTGGATGTACTCCGTCGGCCCGACGCTCTATGACAAGTTCGTGAAGCAGTACTCGCAGAAGATGTGGCAGATCGAGACCAATACGGTCCTGACCGATTTCAAGTTCGACGGGAAAGGCGTAGAGCTCCGCAATGGCACGCACCAGGTGCGGCCGGACTGGTTCGTCTCCTATCCCGTCAGCCTGAACGGGTGGGACGATTTCTTCGCCCTCGCGAAGGCGACACCCGGCGTGACCACGCGGCTCAATTGCGCGATCGAGGGGTATGACGTGGACCGGCCGGGCGTGCGGGTGGACGGGGAATGGCTGACCGCCGATCTCCTGGTGAGCTCCATCTCCCCGGATGTGCTCATGGACTTCCGGTACGGGGAGCTGCCATACATCGGGCGCGACTTCCTCAAGCTGGTGCTGCCGGTCGAGCAGGTGATCCCGGACCCGATCTTCTTCCTGCATTACGCCAACAACGAGTCGTTCACCCGGGTCGTCGAATACAAGAAGCTGACCGGGTACAAGGCGCCGACGACGCTGCTCGGGATGGAAATCCCCTCGAAGCGGAACAAGCTGTACCCGTACCCCATCAAGGCGGAGCAGGACAAGGCGAAACGGTACCGGGACGACCTGCCGGACAACGTGCTCTCGGTCGGCCGGATGGGCAACTACCGCTACTACGACATCGCGATGATCGTCGACGAAGCGCTCCGGCTGGGAAAGGAGTTCTAGGGATGCCGCCCGAGACCGCCGCACCGCCGCCCGCGATCGAGCCGCGCGAGTACCGCAGGACGCAGCTCCCGAGGCCGAAGCCCGACCCCTTCGCCTACCGGTGGAACCGGTGGGTCGCGCTGGCCAGCTCGCCTCGGCGGCTCGCGAACTACGCGCGGTACCTGCGCGCGCGGCGCGCGCCGCTCGTCCATCACCTCCCCATCAAGATGGACATCGAGAACGTGAGCCGCTGCAACTTCCACTGCACGATGTGTCAGGTGAGCGACTGGCCCAAGCTGCAGCGGGCGGCCGACATGTCGCTCGACGATTTCAAGCGGCTGATCGACTCGCAGTACGGGCTCGTCGAGATCAAGATCCAGGGCATGGGGGAGCCGACGCTCGGCGGCGATGCCTATTTCGCCATGATCCGCTACGCGCGCTCGAAGCACATCTGGGTGCGCACCACGACGAACGCCTCGCTTCTCCACCTGAACGACAACTACAAGAAGCTGATCGACTCCGGCGTGAACGAGGTGCAGATCTCGATCGACGGGGCGACGCAGCCGACCTACGAGAAGATCCGCCGCGGCGGCAAGTTCGACAAGGTCGTGGAGAACTGCAAGCTCATCAACGGCTACGCCAACGCCAAAGGGCTCCTGCGCACGCGGATGTGGACGGTGCTGCAGCGGGACAACCTGCAGGAGTTCTTCGACTTCATCCCGCTCGGCCACGCGATGGGGTTCAAGCGGGTCTCCTTCGCCATGAACCTCAACGACTGGGGCCAGGACCGGTGGCAGACCGCGAACGCGGCGGTTACGGTGGAGGACTCGGTGAGCCACGAGATGGCGGAAGACGCCATCCGCCGCGGCCGCGCGCTCGGCCTCGACGTCGGCTTCTGGAACAACACCTCCAAGTACACGACCGACCGGCCTGAGCATCTCTGCGCCTGGCCGTTCGAGCGCGCCTACGTGTCGTCGGACCTGCGGATCGTGCCGTGCTGCATGATCGGCAACCCCGAGGTCTTGGATCTCGGCGACGCGAAGGAATTCACCGGCGAATGGAACGCCGAGACGTACCAGGAGTTCCGCCGCGCGCACCTGGAAGGGCGGATCCCCCGCGCCTGCCAGGGGTGCTACGACATGCGCGCGCACCATCCGGAGGCGGCATGAGCCGCAGGAGCGAGGGAGGGGCCATGCCTGACTCGAACGGCGCCGAAGCGTTCGCGCGCCGCTACATCGATGGGCTGCACGACGTCCTGCGGGAGCTGCCGTTCGCAGCGCTCGCGCGCGTGATGGAGCTGCTCGAGGGGGCGCTCGCCGAGCAGCGCCAGGTGTTTGTGGCCGGCAACGGAGGAAGCGCTGCCACCGCCTCCCACATGGCGAATGACTTGATGAAGGGCGTGGCCAAGGGCGGCGGGCGGGGCGTGCGCGCCATCGCGCTGTCCGACAGCGTGCCGCTGATCACCGCGATCGCGAACGACGAAGACTACCGCGAGGTGTTCGCCGGGCAGCTGGCAGCGCTCGGGCAGCCCGCGGACCTCCTGATCGTCCTCTCGGCCAGCGGCAATTCACCGAACATCATCCGCGTCATCGAGACCGCCAAGTCGCTTGGGATCGGCACGGTCGGCTTCCTCGGGATGGGCGGGGGGCAAGCCGCCAAACTCGTGGATGTGCCGGTCATCGTGCCGTCGGATGCGTACGGGCCGGTCGAAGACGTGCACCTGGTGTTCGATCACCTGATCACCGCATACTTGCGGCAGATCACCGGAGCGCAGACAGGCCGTGGCGACATCCGTCAGCCCGTCACCTCATAAGCGTCATCATCCTCGCCCCTGGGCCAGGCAGGCGCCGGTGCCCGAGGCTCAGCCGGCGCCGGAGTCCCGCCTTCAGCGGGAACTGCGGCGGTTGGCCGGGGCCGGATGGCGCGGGCGGGCCCAACGGCTCGGGTGGGGGCTGTCGTTCGCGCTCACGCTGCCGTTCGCCGCGCTCGCGTATCTCGGTCTGCGGCTCGCGGCAACGGTGCGTCCGGTGCGGATCGGCTCGCTGCGCCCCAAGGGCCGGATCTCGATCATGATCTCCTATCTTGAGCCGTTCCTGCGCGGTCTTGAGCTCGCGCGCGGAGGACGCGTCTGGACCATCGTCATCAACCCGGGGCAGGATCCGAATCCCCAGCTGAGCCGGATGTACAGACGGGCGGTCACCTTGCTGGATGACGCCCATCCGTGGCTACGGCATCTGATGCTGGTGACGCACCGGTGCTTCGCCTCCCGGTTGCCGCTCCACGCGCCGCTCCGCGTCGGGCTCACGCGCGAATTCGCCCGCGCCTGGAAGGCCGGCGAGCCGGCGCTTCGCTTCACGGCGGAAGAGCGAGCCTCCGGCGAGCGGCTGCTGGCCGGGCTCGGAATCCCCGCCGGGGCAGCCTTCATGTGTTTCGGGCTCCGTGAGGCCGGCTACTATCAGCAGTTTCAGACCGCGGCGGCCCTGGCGCGCGATCCGAACCCTGAGACCGGGGAAGACACGTACGTGCGCAATCCGCCGCTGAAGGCCTACCTGCCGATGGCCGCGCAGTGCGCTGACGCGGGGCTCTACGCGCTGCGGATGGGCCAGACGGTCGGCGAGCGGATCCCTGCGGGCGCGCACCCGCGGGTGCTCGACTATGCGGCGGCATCGCGCACCGACTTCGGCGACATCTACCTGCTGGCGCACTGCCAGTTCGCGGTGGCCGGCGGGGCGGGCCTGTGGTGGATCGCGGCGGCGTTCAACCGACCGGTCGTCCTCACCGACCACTATGCGATCGCGACCAAGCCCGTGCGGCCGGGCGATCTGTTCATCCCGAAGCTGGTCTGGTGGGCGGCCGAGCGGCGGTTTCTGACCTTCCGGGAAATGCTGGAGGCGGGTGCGCGGTACACGTACGCCGGCGCATGTCGCGAGGACGGCATGGAGCTGATGCACAACACGCCGGACGAGATCACCGGCGTGGTGCGGGAGATGCGGGAGCGGGTCGTCGGGACCTGGCTGGATGACGCGGAGAGCGAGGCGCTGCAGCGGCGGTTCAACGCGCTGTATACCCCGGCACACCAGGGCGACGGCATGCCGGGGCGGATCGGCGCGGAGTTTCTCCGGCAGCACGCGGACCTTCTGGAGGGGTGAGCACGCCCATGCGGATTCTGCAGATCGGACTCGGCAACTTCGGCAAGCGGCACCTGGAAGCTTGGCATCGGCTCGGGCTGGGCGATCAACTGATCGTGGCCGAGCGCGACCAGTCCAAGTGGGCGGAGACGGCGCGCTTCCGGATGCCGGCGGACCGCCTGGTCGCCGACCCGGCGGCGTGGATCGCCCAGGCGGACATCGTGGACATCGTCACGCCGACCGACAGCCATTTCGAGCTGTGCAAGCGCGCGCTCGAGGCCGGCAAAGACGTGTTCATCGAGAAGCCGATGACCATGACGTCGGCCGAGGCGCGGCAGCTCGCCGAGCTGTCGGAGCGGACCAAGCGGTTCATCCAGGTGGGCTACTACTACCGTTACCACCCGATCTCCCAATACCTCAAGGCGCAGGTGAGCGCCGGGCGGCTCGGAGACATCCGGTACATCACCGGCAACTTCTGCGGCTTCAAGCGCGCCAGGACCGATGTCGGCGTGACGCACACCGACGGCATCCACTTCCTGGACCTGTTCAACTGGCTTCTCGGGAGCGCGCCGGTTGAGGTGTACGCGGTGTGCCGCGATCACTTCGGCCGCGGCCTCGAAGACCTCTCGGTCGTGCTCATGACCTATCCAGGGGGCGCGGTCGGCAAAGTGGAGTCAGGCTACGTGCAGCCTGGCCGGTGGAACGACAAGGTGGTGCCCGGGGCCCTGACGACCAAAGAGATCGTGATCGTCGGGTCGAAAGCCACGGCCGAGGCGGACTTCGAAGCCGAGACCATGGCGATCCACGACGTGCACCACGAGCTTCGCAACGGCGTGTGGGCTGCGGTGGTCGGCGACACGGTCCGCCAGCCAGTTGAGCCGTGCGATCCGGTCGCCATGGTGAGCCGCGAGCTGTCCGCGTTCCTGCGTTCCGTGGAGCGTCGGGAAGCGCCGTCAGCCGGCCCGGTCGAGAGCGGGGTCCACTTGGCGGCGCTGATTGAGGCGATCTATGAATCAGCCGAGCGGCGGGAAGCGGTCCGCATCGAGCCTCCTGCCGAGGTGGCCAGCCGATGAAGGACATCACGCCGCAGGACCTGGCCAACAACCTGAAGCTTGCGGCGAAGCGCGATGAGCAGCACCGGACGATTGTCCGCGTGAAGCAGCACGCGATCGGCGGCGACCAGTTCACGGTGATCGCAGGGCCCTGCGCCGTCGAAAGCCGCGAGCAGGTGCTCGAGATCGCCGAGCGCGTGAAGGCGGCCGGGGCGCATCTGTTGCGGGGTGGCGCTTTCAAGCCACTGACCTTTCCGTACCGCAACGAGAAGATGTTCGAGCTCGGGGAAGAGGGGCTGCGCTATCTGCGCGAAGCCGGCGACCGCACCGGGCTGCCGGTCGTGACCGAAGTGATGGACGTGCGGCTGGTGGGTATGGTCGCGCGCTACGCCGATATGCTGCAGATCGGTGCCAGGAATATGCAGAACTTCCCGCTCCTCGAGGCGGTGGGGAAGGCCGGCAAGCCGGTGCTCCTCAAGCGCCACTTCGGCTCATCGCTGCGCGACTGGCTGGGCGCGGCAGAGTACCTCCTCCATCACGGCAACCCGTCGGTCGTGCTGTGCGAACGGGGCGTGGCGGCGCCACACACGCACTCGCCGACGTCGCGCTCGATCGTGGACCTGCAGGTGGTGCCGGCAGCGCAGGAGTACACGCACCTGCCGGTCATCGTGGATCCGAGCCATGCCACGTTCCGCCGGCGCTATGTGGCACCGGTCGCCCGGGCCGCGCTTGCGATCGGCGCGGACGGCGTGCTGCTCGATGTCCATCCGAACCCTGAGCAGGCGGCCGTGGATCCGCTGCAGGCGCTGGACTACGAGGCGTTCGGTCGGCTCATGCAAGAGCTCGAGGCGATCGCGCCGGTGGTGGGCCGGCGGCTCGGGAGCGGAGTGGCGGCAAGGGTATGACGACGGCGCAAGCGGCGTGGCTCAACGATCTGCAGGCGCTGGTCACCAACCGGCTCGAGATCGACCGGCTGCAGGGCCAGCGGGTGGCGGCGATCCTCGGTGATGTGCCGTCCACGTACGCGAAGAGCCCGAAGCTGTGGAACGCCGCGTTCCGCGCCCTGGAGCTTCCGGCGATCTACGTGCCGCTCGATGTGCCGCAGGGGCGGTTGGCCGACGTGGTGCAGCAGTTGCGGGCGAGCGACCAGTATCTCGGCGGCAGCGTGACGGTACCGTATAAAGTTGAGATCATGCCGCTCTTGGATCGGCTCGATCCGTTGGCAGAGCGGATCGGCGCGGTCAACGTGATCGCGCGCAGCGCGGATGGGACACTGACCGGCTACAACACCGACGGGCTCGGCGGGCTGAACGCGCTGGTCGCACCGGTGCTCGCTGGGTCGCGCCGGCCGGCGCTCGATCTGGCCGGGGCGCGCGTGCTCCTGATCGGCAGCGGCGGAGCCGCGCAGGCGGTGGCCTTCTTCTTCTGGGAGCAGATGGCGCGCGGGGAGCTCACGATTGCGAACCGGACGCTGGCGCCGGCTGAAGCGCTGGTGAAGCGGCTCGGCGCGTTGCGGACCGGAGCGCTCCGCGCCGTGTCCGATGCGGCGCTCAACGATGCCGCGGCCAAGGCTGATCTCATCATCAACGCGAGCGTGAAGGGACAAGCCGGCATCCGCAAGCTGCCGGACGGGCGTTGGACCTGTCTTGAGCCGTACTCGGCGCTTGCGCCAGCTGAGCCGGTTGCGCTCTCGGCCATGCCTGGGCAAGAAGCCTCGTTTTGGGCTGCGTGGTTCGAGCAAGCCCGGCAAGGGATCGTCCACAATCAGGAGCAGTCGCTCGAGCTGTGCGCGCGCCTGCCGAAAGCAGCGCTGTGCTACGACATCATTTATGCGCCGCTTGAAACGGTGTTCCTGCGTCACGCACGGTGGAGCGGCCACCCGGCGGTGAACGGCAAGGAGATGAACATCGTCCAGGCGGTCGAAGCGTTCATGCGGCACGTCTGCCCGGAGTGGCTGCAGGCGATGGGCGTGGACCTGGCCGCGGCGCATCCCAAGGTGGCGCACGCGATGGCGGAGGAGTGGACCAAGTGAGCCAGCCGACCCAAAAGCCGGACATCGTGGCTGAGCTGCTGCTCGACGAACGCCAGTCGGAGGTTTCAGGCCGCCGGCTGATCGATTGGGCGAAGCTCTGCGAGGCCTCCGGCGTCCTGCTGCCGCGCAGGATCGCGGACGCCTTGCGCACGTCGCTCCGCGATTATGCCGAGTCGCTGCATCTGAGAGCGTACCCCGAGCCCTCACCGGCGCCGCAGCCAAGCCCGTCAGGGCCGGCTGCGGGCGCGCGCACGGCGTTCAGCGCGGCGCTCAGTGCCGCGCTTTCGGCAGGGGACATGGTGACGGTTGGCCTGACGCTCAATCGCACCCTGGGCGGTCCGCGGCATCGCGGCGGGCTCTATCCGGACGAGTTTGCCGAACTGGCGTCCATCGTGCGCCAGGCGGCCGCGCGCACCGCGGGCTTGAAGCCGCCGGCGTCTCCGCGCCCGCACGCGACGGAGATCGCCGTGGTGATCCGGACGAAGAATGAAGCGGCCTGGCTGCCGAAGACGCTGCCAGCGCTGCTCAACCAGACGCTTCGGCCCAAGGAGATCGTCATCGTGGACAACGATTCGACCGATGAGACGCGCGCGATCGCCGGGCAGTTCAACGTCCCGGTCATCACGATCTCGGATAAGGAGTTCACGTTCGGCAAGGCGCTCAATTGGGGCATCGCCAAGACCGCGACGCCGTGGTTCGTGAGCCTCTCAGCCCATTGCGTGCCGGTGAATGACCGGTGGCTCGGAGCGTTTGCGTCGCACTGCGCAGATCCGTTCGTCGCAGGCGTTTACGGACGGCAGGAGCCGATGGCCGATAGCACCGATTTCGACAAGCGCGACCTCTGGACCACCTTCGGCGTCGAACCGCGGCTGCAGCGGGGCCAGGACTATTTTTTCCACAACGCGAACGCGCTGATCCGCCGGACGGCCTGGGACCGGACGCCGTTCGATGAGTCGCTGAATGGCGTCGAGGACCGCGACTGGGCGAAGAAGGTGCTGGCCGAAGGCTACGTGATCCACTACGAGCCGGGTGCGAGCGTGTACCACAAGCATGGCATCCACCAGGGGCGGAACGAAGCGCGCGCGAAGCGGGTCGTGAAGGTGATCGAGATGATCCAGCGCCAGCCGGTGGGGTCGTCCGGATGAGCGGGAAGCCGCACGTGGTGGCGATCATCCCGGCCCGGGGCGGCTCGAAGGGGCTGCCGGGAAAGAACGTGCGCCCGCTGGCCGGCAAGCCGCTGATCGCCTACTCGGTTGAGGCGGCCAAGCGCTCGAAACTCGTTGACCGGGTCATCGTCACCACGGACGACGCGGAGATCGCGCGCGTGGCGAAGGCGCATGGCGCCGAGGCGCCGTTTCTGCGCCCACCCGAGCTGGCCCAGGATTTGACGCCGACCGAGCCGGTGCTGCAGCACGCGGTCGAGTGGCTCGAGACGGACGGCTACCGGGTGGACATCGTACTGTTCCTTCAGCCCACGGACATCTTCCGCAAGCAGGCGATGATCGACGGCGTGATCCAAGCGCTGCTGGATGACCCAGCGGTGGACTCGGCCTTCGTCGCCTACCCGACGCATAAGAATTTCTGGCGCAAGAACGGCAAGGGCTTCACGCGGCTGGCCGCCGACTTGAGCCACGGCCCGCGGCAGACGCGCGAGCCGCTGTACCGCGAGGACACCGGGCTCGCGTGCGCGACCCGCGCCTCGGTGATCAAGCAGGGCAAGCGGATCGGCGAGCACGTCGTGATCCTGCCGAACAAGGACGACGCCTCGGCGATCGATATCCACACGGAGTTTGATTTCTGGCTCGCGGAGCGGGTGCTGGCCGAGAAACAGCGGACGATCAATGACTGAATTGGCGATCGAGCCTCCCGTGCGGGAGTCCGCTCCGGCGATGAAGTCTCCGAGGCCTGGCTGGGCCGCGTGGGCGCGGTACCAGGCGCCGTACGCCGCGCACGCGTACGCCTACTTTCCGATCACCCTGACCAAGCGGGTGCTGCTGCGCCCGCGCGCGGCCCGGCACGACCTGATGGTCCGGCGCTTCTGGGACCGGTGGGGCTGGCTGCCGGACGATCTGGAGCAGTTCAACGGCGCAGCACCGGTCTGGGTGCACATGAACTCAGGCGGGGAAGCCATCATGGCGCAAGCGGTGCTCCAACGGCTCGAGGCGGCCGGGCACCCGTGCTACGTCTCCAGCGACTCGTACGATGCGCAGGGGTTGCTGCGCCAGCGGTTCGGGCCGCAGCGCGTGTTGTTTCCGCCCTGGGACACAGGGCTCCCGGTCAACCGGGTGATCCGGCGGACCAGGCCGAAGGCGCTGATGTTCGTGCTCAACGCCTACTTCCCGATGTGGCTCGCCGCTGCGCGGCGGCAGGGGATTCCGACGATCCTGATCAACGGGCTGCTGAGCCGCAACGTCGGCGTGGCGAACCGGTTCATGGACCGCGCGATGGCGCTCGGCGCGTACCGCGCGCTCGACGGGGCTGCGGTCCAAAGCGAGGCTGATGCCGACGCGCTGCGCCGGCTCGGCATGCCGGCCGACCGGGTGGTCGTGACCGGAAAGCTGGAAGGGGATCTCCGGGATGCCGGCCTGTCGCCGGCTGAGCGCGGGTCGCTGCGCCGCTCGCTCGGCGTGGCCGAGGCGGACCGTGTGTTGGTGGCCGGCAGCGTGCCGCTCGGCGAGGTGAAGCCGCTGTGCGACGCGCTGCGGCAGCTCCGCGCGCGGGTGCCGTCGGCGCGGCTGCTCCTGGCGCCCCGATGGCTGCATGAGGCGCAGGCGAGCGTCGAGCAGATCCGCGCCGAGGGGTTCGCCGTCAGCCTGCGAAGCGCAGGGTCAGGCGGAGCGCCGTTCGATGTGTTGGTCATCGATACGTTCGGCGAGCTGCGGACGCTGTACGGCGCAGGCGACGCGGCGTTCATCGGCTCGAGCCTTGCGCCGATCAACGAGCGGAAAGGCGGCCACAATGTGCTCGAGCCTGCGGCGCACGGCGTGCCGGCGTTCTTCGGCCCGCACATGAACCTGTGGCACGCCTCGACCGGGCCGCTGCTCGACGCATGGCCAGGGCTCCAGGTGGATTCGGCGGCCATGCTTGGCGAGCGGGTCGCAGCGCTCTGGAACGGCGAGGCGCCGCTGCCGGCGATCCGGCAAGCGGGCCGATGCCTGATCGAGCGGGACAGCGGAGCGGTCGAGCGCACGGTGTCGTTCCTCGGCAGGTGGCTGGGAGGGTTGTCATGAGCGAGCGGATCATCGCGATCATTCCGCTGCGCGGCAGCGACCGGGAGGCGCAGACCGGGCCGGACGCGCTGCTGTGCGGCAAGCCCGCGATCGCCTACACGATCGAAGCGGCGAAGCAGGCCGCGTGCCTTGACCGGATCATCGTCTCCACGGACAGCGACGCGGTCGCTGAGCTGGCCCGGCGCTACGGCGCCGAGGCCCCCTTCATCCGCCCGGCGGCGCTGGCCTCGGCCACCGCGTCGCTGACCGCGGTGCTGCAGCACGCGGTCGAGTGGCTCGACCGCGAGGAAGGCTACACGGCGGACATCGTGGTGCTGCTGGAAGCCACGCACCCGATCCGGCCGGCCGGGCTGATCGACAGCGTGGTCGAGACGTTGCGATCCGAGGAGCTCGACACGGTGTTCACGGCGCGCGAGGAGCGGCACCGGTTCTGGCGGACGGTGGACGGCGCCCTGGCGCCGGTGCAGGCCGAAGGGGACCGCCCCCGGGACCAGAGCCAGCCGACGTACAAAGAGCTCGCCGGCATGGCGACGGCGATCCAGGCGTCGGTGATCCGGCGCGGCGAGCGGCTGGGAGAGCGCGTGGGCCTTGTGCCGGTGCACGGGCCTGCGACCGCGGTGGATTTGCACGACGAGGACGGGTGGTGGCTGGCCAGCCATCTGCTTGCGGCGGAGCAAGCTGGCAGCCCGATGAGAGAGCGTTCGGGTCAGGAGGAGGGGTAAGCATGGCGACGGCGTTGCACCGGCTGCGGTGCTTGATGCACCTGGATCCGCAGCGGACCAAGCTCTACACGCAGATCGTCGGCCAGATTGTGGCCGGGGAGAAGAACCCCCGCCACCTCTGGAACCGGGACGACCGGTTTCTCGGCCTGATGCAGGAAGTGAACGGCCAGACGCTGAACGACCGGGTGCGCTGCTTCATGCTCTACCAGTACGCCCGCCAGGTCGCGCGGATCGAGGGGGACGTCGCCGAGGTCGGCGTCTACAAGGGGGGGACCGCCAAGCTGCTCGCGAAGGCGTTCAGCGGGGCCGGCAAGACGCTGCATCTCTTCGACACCTTCGGCGGGATGCCGCCGTCCGACCCGACGATGGACGTGTTCAAGGAAGACGACCTGACCGACACCTCGCTTGACCGGGTGCGCGCCTTCCTGCAGGACTGCCCCCAGGTGCAATACCACCAGGGGATTTTTCCGGCCACCACGGCGCCCGTGGAACAGGCGAAATTCTGCCTGGTCCACGTGGACGTGGACATCTATAAGTCCGTCGTGGACTGCTGCGCGTTCTTCTATCCGCGCCTGGTCCGCGGCGGTGTCTTGCTGTTCGACGACTATGGGTTCCTGTCTTGTCCAGGCGGCAAGAAGGCGGTGGACGACTTCTTCGCCGGCAAACCGGAGTACCCATGCTACCTACCGACCGGGCAGTGCGTCGTGGTGCGGCATTGATCAAGCTCACGAGCAAGCAGCAAGCCGTGCTGGAGTACCTCCAGCAGTACGTGGCCGAGCACCGGCAGGCGCCGCTCGTCCGCGAGGTGCAGGCGGGCTGCCAGATCGCGTCGTACAAGTCGACGATCGACCGCCTGAACGCGCTCGAGCGCAAAGGCCTCATCAGGCGCAGGCCCAGCCAGCACCGCGGCATCTCGCTGATGCGCAAGCGGATCGAGCAGCAGCGGATCGAGGCGCTAGGACAGGCGCCGTCCCAGCAGGCGCCGGAACGGCTTGAAGACGTCTCCCAACTGCAGCCGGGGTAATCAGGACCATGAGAATTCTCATCACGGGCGGGGCAGGTTTCATCGGGTCCCATCTCACCGAACGGTTGATCGGCGAGGGGCACGACATCCTCTGCGTCGACAACTTGATCACGGGCACGCCGCAGAACCTCGCCGCACTCAAGACAAGCCCGCGGCTGACCTTTCTTCAGCATGACATCAGCAAGCCGCTCGACGTGCCGGGCGCGATCGACACCGTATTGCACCTCGCATCGCCCGCGAGCCCCCCGGACTATCTCAAGTACCCGATCCCGACGCTGAAGGTCGGCTCCCTGGGGACGCTGAACAGCCTCGGGCTCGCGAAAGCCAAGGGGGCCAAGTTCCTCCTGGCGTCCACGTCGGAGGTCTACGGCGACCCGCAGATCCACCCACAACCCGAGAGCTACTGGGGTCATGTGAACCCGGTCGGCCCGCGAGGGGTCTACGACGAAGCCAAGCGGTTCGCCGAGGCGCTGACAATGGCCTACCACCGCGAGCACGGCGTGGACACCCGGATCATGCGGATCTTCAACACCTACGGCCCCCGGATGCGGCTGAACGACGGGCGGGCCATGCCGAACTTCCTCACCCAAGCGCTCCGCGGCGAGCCGATCACGGTCTACGGCGACGGCTCCCATACGCGCTCGTTCTGCTACGTCGACGACCTGGTCGAAGGCTTGGTCCGCCTCTTACAGTCCGACTATACCGACCCGGTCAACCTCGGCAACCCCGAAGAGTTTACCGTCCTGCAGCTCGCGAAGGAGATCCTGAAGCTGACCAAGAGCGCGAGCAAGATCGAGTTCCGGCCCCTGCCGCAGGACGATCCCAAGCAGCGCTGCCCCGACATCTCGGTCGCGAAGCGGGTGCTCAAGTGGACGCCCGCGGTGAAGCTGGAGCAGGGGCTTCCCAAGACGGCCGAGTGGTTCGCCAGCGCGGTCAAGGCCTCCGCGCCCGCGGCCGGCCCCGGGGCGCGGCGCCATGCCTAGCGCGACGGCGCGCCTGCAGTCCGTCGTCGCGGTGATCGCCTCGACGCTGGCGGCCGGGGTCCTGGGCCTCGCGTCGAACATGCTCATGGCGTCGGTCTTCGGCCGCAGCCTGGCCACGGACGCGTTCTTCATGGCGCAGTCGGTGCTGCGGATCTTCGGCAAATTTTTCCAAGGCGGCCCGCTGCGCCAGATCGCGATGCCGATCTTCATGGAGAAACGCCAAGCCGATGCCGACGGCGCCGAACGCTACGCCTCCAACCTGATCTCCGCGACGGCGTGCGTGTTCGGCGTGCTGGCCGCGGGGCTGTGGCTGGCCGCCCCGCACGTGGTGGCGGCGATCGCGCCCGGGTTCGCCGGCGGGCAGGAAGCGCTCACGGTGCGGCTCACGCGGCTGTTCGTGCCGGTCATCTTGTGCACCGTCCTGATCAACCTGCTGACGACGTTCCTCCATGCGTTCCACCGGTTCGGCCCGTCGGAGTGGCTGGCGCGCGTCCCGAGCGCGGCGATGATCGCGGCCCTGCTGTGGGGCCGCGGCCGCTGGCCGATCGAGTCGCTCGCCTGGGCGCTCCTGATCGGGTCGGCCCTTCAGACCGCCCTGCTGTGGGACGCGCTGCGCCGGCAGGGATTCCGCTACCGGCCGCTGCTGCAGCTCCGGCAGCCGGAGCTCGCCGCCACCGGGCGGCGTCTCGCGCCGTTTTTCGGCAGTTCGATGGTCGTCCAGCTGCAGCTGGTCGTGCACCGGGTCGTGGCGTCCACGCAGCCGGCCGGCACGCTCTCGTCGCTCAGCTACGCGGACCGGATCACGCAGTTTCTGGACACCGTGATCGGCGTCGTGCCGCTGGTGCTGTTTCCGCGGTTCATCGAGGACGCGCTGCAGGCCGACCGCACCGCCTTCCGCCGGCGGCTCGAGCGGGTCGCGCTCCTCTGCAGCCTCGGGGTGTTTCCGATGGTCGTCGCGGTCATCGTGTTCAGCCGCCCGCTGATCCAGCTGCTCCTCGAGCGCGGCCGGTTTGACCAGCTGGCGACCGACCAGACGGCGCTGTCGCTCGCGTGGCTGTCCGTCGGGCTGCTGGCATGGATCATCTGGGGCATCTGCAAGAGCGCGGCCTACGCGCTGCAGGAGCCGCGGATCGTGAATATCGCGGTCATCGGCATCTCGCTGACGACCAGCGCGATCACCTGGGGATTGGGCCGGGCGTGGGGGCTGGCGGGGCTCGCCATCTCCTCGGCGCTCGTGCCGTTTTTGATGAGCGCGGCGTATTTCTGGCTGCTGCGCCGGAGCGTGCCGGAGCTCTACCGGATCGTCTGGAACGGCGCGTTCTTCCGGATCACGGTGGCGGCCGCGGGCATGGCGGGAGCCTGCTGGTGGCTGCGGGACCAGGTCTGGGGATCGTGGTTCGCGGGGACCGGGTGGCCGGTCCGGCTCGGCGGGCTCGCCGCATTATCGGGCGCGGGCGTCCTGGTCTACTGGCTGCTGTTGGCGGTGCTGCGGGTCGAGGCCCGGCAAGAGTTCCGCAGCCTGCTCTGGCGCGCGCTCCGGGTCTCCTGGCAGAAGCCGGCGGCGACCGCATGTACCTGACGTGGGGAGGGGCGGAGACGCGATGAGCGAGCTCGTGGTTGACGACGTGCGGATCGCCGAGGACAGCGATTGCTATGTGATTGCCGAGGTCGGCCATAACCACCAGGGCAGCCTCGAGAAGGCGAAGGAGCTGTTTCGGACCGCCAAGGAGTGCGGCGCCGACGCCGTCAAGCTGCAGAAGCGCGACAACCGGACACTGTACACGCGCGCGATGTACGACATGCCGTACGTGCATGAAAACAGCTTCGGCCCGACCTACGGCGCCCACCGGGAAGCGCTCGAGCTGGGCCGGGAGGACTACGCCGAGCTGCAGCGGTATGCCAAGTCGCTGGGCATCACGATGTTCGCCACCGCGTTCGACTTCGCGAGCGCGGATGTGCTGGCCGAGCTCGGCATGCCGGCCTTCAAAATCGCCTCCGGGGACCTGAAGAACACGCCGCTCCTTAAGTATGTGGCGCGGCTCGGCAAGCCGATGTTCGTCTCGACGGGCGGCGGCGAGATGGCGGACGTCGAGCGGGCGCACGACGCCATCCTGCCGATCAATCCGCAGCTGTGCATCATGCAGTGCACGGCGAGCTACCCCTCCGAACCCGAGGTGATGAACCTTGAAGTCATCCGCACCTACCGCGAACGATTCCCGGAGAGCGTGGTCGGCCTGTCGGATCATCAGAACGGCATCGCCATGACCGTCGCGGCCTACGTGCTCGGGGCGCGCGTCGTGGAAAAGCACTTCACGCTGAACCGGTCCTGGAAGGGCACCGACCACCCCTTCTCGCTCGAGCCGATCGGGTTGCGGAAGATGGTCCGCGATCTCCGGCGGCTGCGGGGCGCGTTGGGGGACGGCGTGAAGCGCGCGCTCCCGATCGAGGCGATGCCGCTGCACAAGATGGGGAAGAAGCTGGTGGCCGCCAAGGCGCTGCCGGCCGGGCATCTGCTGACGCCGGCGGACTTCGCCATCAAGTCGCCGGGCGACGGCGTGCCGCCGTATGAGCTGGAGCGGATGGCGGGATGGCGCCTGGTGCGCGCGCTGGCGGCCGACGAGAACATTACATGGGAGCTGCTGGAGCCGGCGAGCGCGTCGTCCCCTGCGGCGCACGAACCGGCGTGATGAAAGGCTTCGTCTGTCTCTTCGGCAGCGACGCGGCCTGGCGGTTCGTGGCCAATGGCGCGTTCGACGCGCTGGAGGCGCGCCACGACGTGACTTACGTGGCGCTCCGGTGGGGCGAGCTGATGGAGCGGGACGGCCTGGCCGGCCTGCTCGCGCAGGGCGGCCGGCGGGTCGTGTGGCTGCCGGGATATGCGCACCGCACGCGCCAATGGGCCGAGCTCTTTAACATTTCCTGCATTACGTATCAGGACCGCAGCCCGTCGTTCGCGGTCCGCGCCCGCGAGCAGGAGCGCCAGGACCCGGCGGGCTTCAACCGCCTGCGGCAGCTGGCCGAGCCGGGGCGCTACGAGCAGCATCGCGGCACGGCCGAGCGGCGGCTCGGCTTTCACCCCGAGCTCTTGTCGCTCGTCCTGAAGGAGCGGCCGGATTTCCTGGTGCTGCCGTCCAAGCTGCAGGATGGGCTGACCCATGATGCCCTCCAGCTCGCCGATGCGCTGCGGCTGCCGAGCCTGCTGCTCGTCTCGACGTGGGACAACCTCTCGAGCAAAGGGCTCCTGTTTCACCGGCCGACGATGGTGGGCTGCTGGGGCGAGCAGAGCCGCAGCCACGCGGTCGAGGTGCAGGGCATGGCGCCGGAACGCGTATGCGTGGTCGGCGCGCCGCACTACGGAGGCCTGAGCCAGCCGGCTCCGGTGGACCGGGCGGCGGTCCGGCAAGCGCTCGGCGTGCCAGCGCAAGGGCCCGTGGTGCTCTTCGCCGGATCCCTGCGCCCGTTTGACGAGACGCAGCTCCTGCAGGCGATCGACGAGGCGGTGGCGGACGGCCGCGTGCCGCCGCTGCACGTGCTGTACCGCCCGCACCCCTGGCGCGGGGCCCGGGCGCACGAGACGAGTTTCCACGACGTCCGCTGGCGGCACGTCTCGATGGACCCGCAGCTCGCGGAGGCCTACCGGCGGACGAAGGAGCAGGGCAGCCGGTTCACGGCGGACAATTTCCTGTTCGAGCTGGAGCACCTGTTCGCGCTCTACCAGGCGGCGGATGCGGTCATCAGCCCGATGTCCACGGTGCTGCTGGAATCTTTCATGGCCGGGCGGCCGACCATGGCGATCGCGTTCGGCGACGGCAAGCATTCCTGGAGCCCGGAAAAGGTGGCGCAAATGCTCCACTTCAAGGAGTTCTACGAGGCGCCGGATCTCGTGGTGTGCCGCAGTGCGGACGAGTGGCTCCCGGGCCTGCGGCGGCTGCTCAGCCAGGTCGGCGACGCGGCGGTGCGCGAGCGGCTGCGCGAGCAGAGCCGTTTCTTCGTCCATCAGGATGACCGCACGTACGGCGCGCGGGTGTCGGACGCGGTGGAGCGAATGATCGGGCAGGCAGGGCCGCCGGCCTACGGCCGGGTGCGCCTCAAGGCCGGCCCGCGGTTCGCCGTGGAAGATCTGTTCAGCCCGCACGCGGTGAAGCAGGCGCTGGGCCGGTTCGCCGGCGCCAAATCGGCGGTGGAATAATGAGCGAGCTCTTCAGCGTCAAAGACCGGGTGGTGATCGTGACCGGCGGGCTTGGGCAGCTCGGGCGCCAGTTCACGTCATCGCTTCTGGATCATGGCGCGAAAGTCGCCGTGTTCGACGTCGGCGCGACCGCCGAACGGGTCCGCGAACGGCTGGGCGAGCGCCAGCGTGATCCGCGACTGCTGTGCATCGAAGCGGATGTGACGAAGCGCGATTCGGTGGCATCGGCGCTCGCGCGCGTAGTCGGCGCGTGGGGCGCGCCGCATGCGCTCATCAACAATGCCGCGCTCGATGCGCCGCCGGGAGCGCCGGCCAAGGAGAACGGCCCGTTCGAGCAGTACCCGGAGCAGTCGTGGGAGCGGGTCATGCAGGTCAACGTGACCGGCGCCTTCCTCTGCTGCCAGGTGATCGGCGGCGCCATGGCCGAGGCTGGGCGCGGCTCCATCATCAACATCGGATCGATCTACGGCCTGGTCTCGCCGGATCAGCGGGTCTATGAGTACCGGCGCCGGGGCGGCGAGGAGTTTTTCAAGCCGGCCGCGTACGCGACCTCCAAAGCCGCGCTGATCAACCTGACGCGCTATCTCGCGACCTACTGGGCCGGGCGGGGGGTCCGGGTCAACACGCTGACCTTCGGGGGCGTGGCCAACGGGCAGCATCCGGAAATGGTGAAAGACTATTCCGCGCGGGTCCCGCTCGGCCGGATGGCGAAGGAGGACGACTATAACGGGGCGGTCATCTTCCTCATTTCCGAGGCCTCGTCCTACATGACCGGATCGAATGTGGTGATTGACGGAGGGTGGACCGCATGGTGAGAGCAGCCGGGACAACCAAGCGCCGAGCCGGCAAGCAGGCGGCCGCTTCGGCGGCGCAGGACGTCCGCAACTGGATCGGCGGACAGGAGCGTCCAGCCGCAGGGGGGGCGTGGTTCGACAAGCTGAACCCTGCGGACGGATCACGGCTCGCGCGGGCGGCGCGCTCGCAGGCTGAGGACGTGCGCCAGGCGGTGGCAGCGGCGCAGCGCGCGTTCGCCGGCTGGTCCCAGACCCCTGGGGTCAAGCGAGGCGAGGTCCTGTTCGCGGTCGCTGCTGCGCTCCAGCGGGAGCGACAGGCGGTGGCGGCTGTCGTGGCGGCTGAGACCGGCAAGTCGCCGGCATCGGCGCTCGGCGAGACGGACGCCGCTGTAGCGCTCGGCCGCTTCATGGCCGGAGAAGGGCAGCGGCTCTACGGCCGGACGACGACGAGCGGCGCACCGCATCGCACAGCCATGACCGTCCGGCAGCCCATCGGGGTGGCCGGGCTCATCATCGCGGCCAACACCCCCATCGCGAACGTGGCGTGGAAGGTGTTCCCGGCGCTGATCTGCGGCAACGCGGCGGTGCTCAAGGCCTCGGAAGATGCGCCGGCGACCGCCGCGCTGTTCAGCACGCTCGCGCACGAGGCCGGCCTGCCGGCCGGCGTGCTCAACGTCGTGCAGGGTCTGGGCAAGGAAGCCGGGGCGGCCCTCGTGGCGCATCCGGGCGTCGCGGTGATCAGCTTCACCGGCTCGACCGCCGTGGGGCAAGAGATCGCGGTCATCGCAGGCCGGCGGCTCGCCAAGGCGTCGCTCGAGCTCGGCGGCAAGAACCCCTTCGTTGTCTGCGAGGACGCGGACATGGAGCAGGCGGTCCACTGGGCCGCGCTCTCGGCGTTCAGCAACGCAGGGCAGCGCTGCGCGTCGGGCAGCCGGATCATCGTCTTCGAGGCGGTGTACGAGGCGTTCCGCAGCCGGCTCGTGGAGCGCGTGAAGCGCATGAAGGTCGGGACCGCCGATACCGATGAGTTCGGCCCGGTCATCAACGAGCGGCAGTTGTCCGCGATGCTCGAGGCGGTCGCGCAGGCGCGCAAGGCCGGCGCCGTGGTCTTGGCCGGCGGGCAGCGGCTGACCGATCCGGCCCATCGAACCGGCTTCTACATGGCGCCGACCCTGCTCGAGCAGGCCGGGTCCAGAGACCCGATCTCGACCACCGAGCTGTTCGGCCCGATCGCGTGCCTCTACCGGGCGCGGGACTTCGCGCACGCGCTGGCGCTGGCGAACGATTCGCCGTATGGGCTCACCGCGTGCATCCATACGCGCAATGTCCACCGGGCGATGGAGTTCGTGCGGCAGGTCCAGGCCGGGGTGGCGGTCGTCAATGCCGGGACGTTCGGGAGCGAGCCGCACATGCCTTTCGGAGGCCTCAAGCAATCGGGCAACGGCTCGCGCGAGCCGGGCACCGAGGCGCTGGACATCTATTCGGACCTGAAGGACGTCTACATCACGACCGATCCGGGACAGGCTTGACCCCTCCATGAAGATCACGGGAATCGAGACGCTGCACTGCGACGCCGGCTGGCGCCCGTGGACCTTCATCAAGGCGACCACGGACGAGGGGCTGGTCGGCTACAGCGAATGCACCGATTCGCACGGCTCGCCGCGCGGGATCAGCGGGTGCGTGGAGGACCTGTCGCCGCTGTTGATCGGGCGCGATCCGCGCGCGGTCGAAGCGCGCTTCTGGGACTTGTACCGGGCGACGCGGCAGAGCCCGGGCAGCGTCATCCACAAAGCCATCGGCGGGATCGAGAACGCGCTGCTCGACGTGAAAGCCAAGGCGCTCGGCGTGCCGGTCTACGAGCTGTTCGGCGGGCCGCTGCGCGAACGGATTCCGGTCTACTGGTCGCACTGCGGCACGACGCGGGTCAGGGCGGCGCACCATGCCGGCGTCCCCCCGGTCCGCTCGCTCAAGGACATCGCGGCTCTCGGACGCGAAGTCGTCCGGCAGGGGTTCACGGCGCTCAAGACGAACATCCTGCTCTTCGGCGACGAGCCGTCCGTGTACATGCCCGGGTTCGGCGGCGGGGAGGGCACGACCGATCAGGCGGTGAGCCCGAAGCTGCTGAGCGCCATGGAAGCCCTCATGGGGACGTTCCGGGACGCGGTGGGGCCTGAGACCGGCCTCAGCCTCGACCTCAATTTCAACGTGAAGACCGAGGGAGCCCGCCGCATCGCCAAGGCCATGGAGCCGTTCAAGCTCATGTGGCTCGAGATGGACAGCTTTGACCCGCAGGCATTGGCGGCGGTGCGGGCCGCCTCGACGACACCGATCTGTTCAGGCGAGAACCTCTATGGGGCGCGCGGCTTCCGGCCGTTCTTCGAGCGGCAAGCGCTCGACGTGGCGATGGTCGACGTGCCCTGGAACGGCCTGGCGCAGTCGAAGAAGATCGCCGACCTCGCGGAGCTGCATGAGATCAACGTGGCGCCCCACAACTACTACAGCCATCTGGCGAGTTTGATCAGCGCCCATTTCTGCGCCGCGATCCCGAACATGCAGATCCTGGAAGTGGACGTGGACGACGTGCCGTGGAAAGACGCGCTCGTGACCGCAGCACCCAAGATCCGGGACGGCATGCTGACCCTGCCGAAGACGCCCGGGTGGGGCGCTGACCTCAACGAAGAGGTGCTGCGGGCGCACCCCTGGCCGGCGAATGCCCGGAGCCGCGCCGGCTCGTCGAAGGCGCCCCGGCGGCGGATTGCCGGAGCGGCCCGGTGACATGACGGCGGCGCTGGACGAGATCGCGGTGCTTGGCCCCGGCGGAGTCGGCGGCTTGCTGGCCGCGCTGCTGTGGCGGGCTGGTCACGCGGTGACCTGCGTCGGCAAAGATGCGGCGGCCGCGCTGATCGCGCGCGAGGGTTTGTGGCTTGAGAGCGCGGCGTTCGGCTCGATCCACGCGCATCTGCGCGCGGCCTCGGTGCTTGACCGGCAGGTGCAGCTCCTCATCGTGGCCACCAAGGCGACGACGCTGCGTATCGCGCTCCGGCGCGTGCCGGCGGAGCGGGTGCAGGGGGCGCTCATCCTGCCGCTCTTGAACGGCATCGAGCACATGGACGTGTTGAGAGCCAGCTTCGGCCGGCGGGTCATCGCGGCGAGCATCGGCGGCGTCGAAGCGATGAAGCGGGCGGACAACCGGATTGCGCACACGACGCCGGGCGCCAAGATCGAGCTGGCCTCGGACCGCGACGTGCCGCCGGAACAGCTTGCGGCGGTGGCGCGCCTGTTGACCGCGGCCGGCATCGCCGTCGAGGTCAAACAGCGCGAAGCGGACGTCCTGTGGGGCAAGCTCGTGCGGCTCAACGCGCTGGCGTGCACCACGGCGGCGAGCGGGCTGACCATGGGCGGCGTCAGGTCAGACCCGGCGTGGCGCGCGCAGCTTGAGGGGTGCGTGCGGGAGGGCGCGGCGGTGGCGGCGGCGGAGGGCGTGCCGATGGACCCGGACGCGATCCTCGCGCAGATCAGCGCCTTTCCGGCCGGCATCACGACCTCGATGCACCGCGACGTTGCGGCCGGACGGCCGTCAGAGCTTGACGCGATCGCCGGAGCGGTTGTGCGCGCCGGGGCGCGGCACCGGATCGGCTGCCCGGTGATCCAGGGGCTCATGGCAACGATCGCGCAGCGCTCCGGCGAGGGGCGCGCCGCCCAAGCGGTGGCGGGGTGACGATGCCGTCGGCGCTGGCGCTCATTCCGGCGCGGGCCGGGTCGCAACGGGTGGCGGGCAAGAATATCCGCCCGCTCGGCGCTCATCCGCTGATCGCCTATGCGATCAGCGCAGCGCGGGCGAGCGGCGTCTTCAGCCGGGTCGTGGTCTCGACCGATTCCGAGGCGATCGCCGAGATCGCGCGGCACTACGGGGCGGAGACGCCGTTTCTGAGGCCTGCGGCGCTTGCGACGGCGACCTCCCCGGACATCGAATGGATCACGCACGCGCTGGCACAGCTCGGCGGGGCCTTTGAGTGCTTCAGCATCCTGCGCCCGACGAGCCCGTTCCGGCAGCCGGAGACGATCCGGCGCGCCTGGCAGCGGTTCGTGAACCTGCCGGGCGTCGATTCGCTGCGCGCGGTCGAGCTGTGCCGGCAGCACCCCGGCAAGATGTGGATCATCGAGGGGGACCGCATGGAGCCGCTGCTGGACCAGTCGCACCTCGAGGTCGCCTGGCACGCCGGACAATACCAGGCGCTCCCGAATGTGTACGTGCAGAACAGCGCCCTGGAGATCGCCTGGACGCGGGTGGTGCAGGAGCACCGGTCCAGGGAAGGCAAGGTCGTGGCGCCGTTTTTCACCGAAGGCGCGGAAGGGTTTTCGATCGACTATGAGCAGGAATGGATCGTGGCCGAGTACATGATCGCGACCGGCGCTGCGCGCCTGCCGGCGGTCGATCGCGAGGCGTTCGCAGGAGCCGCGGTCCGATGATCGCGGTGTCCATCATCCCCCAGGCGGAGTTCGACCGCGTGCGTCAGCTCGCCATGGACGCGCATCAGCGCGCCGCGCTCATCGCCGACATGTGCCGCTTGAACGCGCTCTCGGCGGTGAAGCGCGCCGGGTCGGGTCACCTGGGCACCAGCTTGAGCGCGATGGACATCGTCGTGTGGCTGTACGAGACGGAGCTCAACACGATTCGGCTCGGGCTCGGCCATCCGGACCGGGACATCTATTTTTCCTCCAAGGGCCACGATGTGCCGGGGTTGTACGCCGCGCTGTTCTCGTGGGGCATCATCCCGCGCGAGCGGTTCCTCCGGCTGCGGCGGCTGGGCGGGTTGGACGGCCATCCGGATGTCGGCGTGCCCGGCATCGAGGCGAATTCCGGGTCGCTCGGCATGGGGATCTCCAAGGGCCGCGGGATGGCGTGGGCCAAGCGGTTCAGCGGCCGGCAGGGCCGCGTCTACGTGCTGACCGGCGACGGGGAGTTTCAGGAGGGGCAGAACTACGAGGCGCTCCAGTCGGCGGTTCAGCAGCGCCTGCATAATTTGACCGTGATCATGGATCACAACAAGGTTCAGTCCGACAAGCTCGTGTCGGAGATCATGGACCTCGGCGATCTTGAGGCGAAGATCCGGGCATTCGGCTGGCATGTCGCGCGCGTCGACGGCCATGACACGCGGCAGCTCGAACAGCGGCTGGCCGAGTGCCGCCGCGTCACCGACCGCCCGCAGCTGCTGATCGCGGACACGGTCAAAGGCCGCGGCATCTCCTTCATGGAGCACCCTGAGGCCCTCCGCGCAGGGCAGGGCTATTACCGCTGGCACGCAGGCGCCCCGGACGATGCCTCCTTTGAGGCGGGGCATGCCGAGCTCGCAGCGAGGATCACCGGGCGCCTCCGCGCGGTTGGCGCCGCTCCGGCGGCGCTTGAGACCGCCGGACCTGAGCCGGTCGCGCGCCCGGCGGCCGCGGATACGCTCGCGGCTGAGCCGGAGAGTAAGGGGGCGGCTGCGCTGCCGGTGTCGGATGAGTATGTGGCTGAAGCGTTCGGGCAAGCGCTCGTGGCGCTGGGGGCTGCGCACCCGGAGCTGGTCGTGCTCGACGCGGATCTGTCAGCCGACTGCCGGCTGCGGCCCTTTGAGCTCGCCTATCCTGACCGGTTCATCGAGAACGGCATCGCCGAGCAGGACATGGTCTCGATGGCCGGAGGGCTGGCGCGCCAGGGGTTGCTGCCGGTGGTGAACTCCTTCGCGAACTTCCTGGCGGCGCGCGCGAATGAGCAGATCTACAACAACGCCTGCGAGCGGACCAAGATCATCTACGCGTGCCACTACGCCGGGCTGATCCCGGCCGGGCCGGGCCGTTCGCACCAGAGCGTGCGCGACATCTCGCTCTTCGGGGCACTCCCGGGCATGCTGATCATGCAGCCGTGCAGCGCGCGCGAGGCCGAGCTCCTCACGGCCTATGGCGTGACCGAGGCGGCAGGGAGCTGCATGATCCGCTTGAACATCGGCCCGTCGCCCCGGCGCATCGCGCTGCCGCCGGACTATCGCGTGAGCCTGGGCCGTGGCGCGGTGCTGGAGGAGGGGACCGACGCCGTGCTGTTCGGCTACGGCCCCGTGATGCTGCACGAGGCGCTCGTGGCCCGCGAGCAGCTCCTGAAGCACGGCATCGCGCTCAAGGTGATCAACATGCCGTGGCTGAACCGCGTGGATGCGGCCTGGCTGCGGGACGTCACCGGAGAGTGCGACGCGCTCTTCGTCGTGGAGGATCACGCCCCGGTCGGCGGCCTGGGCGACCGGTTGCAGGAGGCGTTCGCCGCCGAGGAGCGGCCGCGGGCGATCCGCAAGTTCGCGGTGGACGGGCTGGCTGCGTGCGGCAGCCCGGCCGAGGCGCTGCGCGCGCACCGGCTCGACGGGGCGTCGCTCGCCGAGCGCGTGCTCGAAGCGATGGTCGTGCCGGGAAAGGCGATATCGTGATGGACGCGCGACGCGCCGCCCGGTTGCTCATGTTGATCGTGGGGCTCGCGTTCTCGGTGCGGCTGTGGGCGATCGCCTACCTGCTGCCGCTGCGCGAAGTCATCCCGAGCCACGACGCGCACCAGTACAACATGCTGGCGACGAGCATCGTCCAGGGGCGCGGCTTCTCCTGGCCGCCGGGCGGCAACCACCACAGTTTCTTGAAGCTGCCCGAGGGGCCGACCTCAACGCGGTCTCCGCTCTATCCGGCGTTCATGGCGCTGATCTATAAGGTCTGGGGCCTCGACAACTACTACGCGGTGCGCGTCGCCCAGTGCGTGCTGGGCGCCCTGTTGTGCGCCATCGTCTGCGCGATCGGCGCCTTGTGGGTGTCCAGGACGGTCGGGCTCGTGGCGGCCGCGATCACCGCGCTCTATCCGCCGTTCATCCATTTCAGCTACTACGGCGGGCCGGGCCGTTTGCTGTCCGAGAACCTCTTTATGGTGCTGTTCGCGGCGGCCATTTGGCAGATCCTGCGCCTCACTAAGGACCCCAGGAACTGGCGCCCGGCCGTAATCGGCGGTGTCCTGCTTGGGCTCTCCGCGCTCGCGCGGCCGATCCCAACGTTGTTTCCGGGCGTCCTCATCGTCTGGGCGCTTTTCGCGAAGCGCGAGGCCTGGGGCGTCTGGCTGCGCGCCGCGGGCATCGTCACCGTGACGTTCCTGTTGACGCTCGCGCCGTGGACGATCCGCAACTACCAGGTGCATCACCGCTTCGTGCTGATCAGCACGGACCAGGGCCACTCCTTCATCCTGGGCAACAACCTGCTCGCGAGGGGCGGGGCGGTGGAGATGGACGACGTGATCGATCTCAAGCGGCTCGATCCCCAAGGCAACCTGCCGGAGGCCGAGCTGTACGACCGCATGACGATGGAAGGGCTGCGGTTCTGGTACGAGCATCCGGAGAAGCTGCCGAAGCTGTTCCTGCGGAAGGCGCTCATGTTGTGGAACTTCTACGAGCTGACCTTCAACCTCTGGTACGGGATGCTGCTGCCGTGGATCGGGCTCGGCATCTGGGCGCTCTGGCGCGGGCCGAATCCGCTCGTCCATCGCTTGCTGGTCGGCACCTTGCTGTACGCCACGTTCGTGACCGTGCTGACGGTCGGCACGACCCGGTGCCGGTATCCCTTTGAGCCGTACCTGATCCTGCTGGCTTCGGCCGGGCTGGTCTGGTGGTTCGAGCGGTCGCGGCGATGGGCCGTTCCCGCGGGCGCGGTCGCGGCGGTCGCGGCGGTCAACGTGTTCCTCTCTCTGCGGTCGGACCAGTTCCTCGAGTTGATGCGCTCGGCGTTCCAAGTGGCAGGGCTGCGCTGATGGCCGCTCCGCGGATCGCGCTCGTCATCGTGGAATACCGGGATGCGGAGACGCTCGCGCGGACGCTGGACCGCGTGCCGCCGGCCGTGCTCGGGCGCCTGGAGCAGATCCTGCTGGTTGAGGATGCCGGGCGCGGTCTGCTGGAGCTCCCGGCTGGCGCCGGCGACGCGGCCGGCTGGCGCGCGAAGCTGCGCCGGTGCCGCAGCCGCTCCCGGCTCGACTACGGCGGGCGGCAAAAGCTTGGATATGACGTGGCGCTTCGCGCCGGCATGGACATCGTGGTGTTGCTGCACGGGAGCGGCCATTACGCGCCCGAGGTCATGGCCGAGCTGCTGGCGCCGGTCGAAGCCGGCGCGGCGGACGCGGTGCTCGGTTCGCGATTGCTCGCCCGCGGACCCGGCCGGCGCCTGGTCCCGCTGGGCACGCGGCTGGTCAGCGCGCTGCTCAGCTGGATTCAGGAGCGTTGCGTGGGCCTTCGGGTCAGCGCCTTCTACAGCGGCTTCCGGGTCTACCGCTCAGCCGCGCTCAGGGATGTGCCGTACCACCGGCTCACGAACGAGCGCTACTTCGACACCGAGCTGTTGATGCAGCTGCACGCCGCGGAGTTCCGGATCGGCGAGCAGCCGATCCCTCCGTATGAAGGCAGCGGCCTCAGCGTCGCAGGGCGGCTCCAGTACGCGGCGCAGGTGGTGCGGAGCGCGATTGCGTACCGGCTGCACCGCAGCGGCCTGCGGTCCGCCGAACGCTTCGAGGTCGGCCCACCGCGCTATCCGGCCAAGACCGGGCGGTGGAGCAGCCACCGGCAGCTGCCCGAGATGATCCCGGCAGGCCACCGGGTCCTGGACCTTGGGTGCGGCGAAGGCCTCCTCTCGGAGCGGCTCAGCCGCCGCGGGTGCCGCGTCATCGGCGTGGACCAGCATGTCGGCGCGCGCGCCAAAGCCTCCTGCATCAAGACCTACGCCCTCGACCTGGACGGGGGCCTGGGGATGCTCGATGAGGCGCCGTTCGACACGATCCTGCTCGCGGATGTGCTGTCGCACCTCACGGAGCCGGATGCGGTGCTGGCCCAGTGCCACCAGCGGCTGCGGAGCGGCGGACAGCTCATCATCTCGGTCGGCAACGTGGCGCATCTGAGCGTGCGGCTGTCGTTGCTGCTCGGCCGCTTCGAGTACACGCCGCGGGGCATCCTCGAACGGAAGCACGCGGTGCTCTACACGCTGAAGAGCCTGAAGCGGCTCCTCGCATCGCAGCAATTCCGGGTGGCCGGCGTGCGCGTGACGCCGGTGCCGTTCGAATCGGTCTGGCCCCGCGCCGCCGGTCACTGGTGGGTGCAGGGGCTGAGCGCTGTCTCGTACGCGCTGGCGCGGGCGTGGCAGACGCTGTTCGCGTACCAGTTTCTGGTCGTGGCCACGCCGGTTGCGCGGCCCGGCGCGTTCACCATCATCGAAGAGACCGCAGGCCGGGCCGCCCAATCGGCTCCGGAGGCGTGTGGAACAGGAGCGCAAGCGAGCGATGGCTGACGGATCGAAGGCCGGCAAGCCGCAGGTCGTGATCTTCTGCGGAGGGCAGGGCATGCGGCTGCGGGAAAAAACGGAGTCCATCCCGAAGCCCCTGGTGGAGATCGGCGGCAAGCCGATTCTCTGGCACCTGATGAAGATCTACGCCCATTTCGGGTTCGACGACTTCATCCTCTGCCTGGGCTACAAGGGCGAGCTGATCCAGGAGTTCTGCAAGCAGGTGAGCGGGTGGAACGTGACACCGGTGGATACCGGGCAGGAGACCAACACCGGCGGGCGCCTGAAACGGGTGCAGGCGCACGTGACCTCGCCGACCTTTTTCACCACGTACGCGGACGGCCTGGCGGACATCGACCTGCCGGGGCTGCTCGCCTTCCACCGGCAGCAGGGGACGGTGGGGACGATGACCTGCGTGAAGCCGTGGACCCACTTCGGGCTCGTGGACATCGGCGCGAACCGCCGCGTGACCGGCTACCGGGAGAAGCCGCGGCTCGACAGTTGGGTGAACGGCGGCTTCTTCGTGTTTGAGCAGCGGATCTTCGACTATATCAAGGACAACGAGGTGCTGGAGCGGGAGCCGCTCGATCGGCTGACGCGCGAGGGCAACCTGAGCGCGTACCAGTTCAACCGCTTCTGGGTGTGCATGGACACCTATAAGGACACGCAGAATCTGAACAAGTTGTGGGACACGGAGCAAGCCGAATGGAGGGTGTGGAACGACGATGCCGAACACGGCCTGGCGCCGGCGACGGGTCCTCGTCACCGGGTGTAACGGTTTCCTCGGGTCCTGGGTCTCGGCCGCCCTGGTCAAGGCCGGCGCCCAGGTCATCGGGCTGATCCGGGACGACCTGCCGGACTCTGAGCTGAACCGCTCGGGGACGCTCGCGCGCCTCACGGTGGTGCGCGGCGAGCTCGAGGACTACGCGCTCATCGAGCGGACCCTGAACGAGTTCGAGGTCGACAGCTGCTTCCACCTGGCGGCGCAGGCGATCGTCGGCACGGCAAGCCGGCTGCCGCTGTCCACGTTCGAATCGAACATCCGCGGCACGTACCATGTGCTGGAAGCGGCGCGGCGGTACGGACGTCTCACGCGGTTCGTGCTGGCGTCGAGCGACAAGGTGTATGGGACCGCAGCCCGGCTGCCGTACCGCGAGGAGGACGCGCTGGCGGGCCGGCATCCGTACGACGCGTCGAAAGTCTGCGCGGATCTGCTCGCCCAGACCTACGCGCATCAGTACCGGCTGCCGGTCGGCATCGCCCGCTGCGGGAACTTCTATGGGCCCGGAGACCTCAACTACAGCCGCATCGTGCCGGGCACCATCCGCTCGCTGATCGAAGGCGAGCGCCCCGTCATCCGCAGCGACGGCACCTATCTGCGTGATTACTTCTATATTGAAGACGCGGCAGAGGCGTTCTTGGCGCTCGGGGCGGCGCTCGACCGCGAGGAGCTGCGGGGCGAGGCGTTCAATTTCGGGACCGAGCAGCCGACCTCGGTGCTGGATCTGGTCCAAGCGCTGATCTGCCACGCCGGTCACGCACAGCTGAAACCGACGATTCTCAACCAGGTGACTGATGAAATCCTCGAGCAGTACCTCTCGTGCGCGAGGGCCCGCGAACGCCTCGGATGGCGCTTCCGCACCGCCTTGCCCGACGGCTTGGCGCAGGCCTATGCGTGGTACGCGGCGCTGCTCAACCCGACCCATGGCCAGCCAACGACGCAAGGCGCCACGCGGCGCACCCGGATCTCCCGCGCGCCCTCTCGCTGACCGCCGGGTGGCGGTCACCGGGGCTGCCGGGTTCCTCGGCTCGTACCTGATCCGCCGGCTCGCGGCGGACGGCGCGGCGGTGAGCGCGCTCGACCGCGCGGTGCCGCGCGGGAGGCGCGCGCGCGTCCCGTCGTCGATCCGCTGGCACGAGGCGGACCTGGAAGACCGGGCAGCGCTCACGCGCCTCATGCGGCAGCTGAAGCCCCAGGTCGTGTTCCACCTGGCCGGGCGCGTGGATCTCTCGCGGGACGCGGCGACCGCCGAAACGTGCATGCGCGACAACGCGGTCGGCACCGCGAATCTGCTCTGGTCGCTCGAGGCCGGGTGGGCCGAAACGGTGGTGTTCACCAGCACGACGGACGTGTACGGCCACAATCCGGCGCCGTACCGGGAAGCGCAGCCCGTGGATCCGCCGTCGCCCTATGCGGTGTCGAAGGTGGCGGCCGAACAGCTCTGCCGGCTGTTCCACCGGACGGCCGGGATCCCCGCGGTCATCCTGCGCTTGGCGACGGTGTACGGGCCGGGCCAGGCGCGCGAGCGGCTGATCCCGGCGGCGGTCGCGGCGGCGCTCACGGGCGCTGCGCTGCCGGTCACGAGCGGCGAGCAGCGCCGGAACTTCCTCTATGTGGACGATGCGGTTGAAGGGATCGTGCGCGCGGCGTCCCCGCAGGCGTTGGGTGAAACGATCAACCTGGGCGGACGTGATGTGGTAAGCCTGCGCGAAGTGCTCGAAACCATCCAAGCGCTGACCGGGACAGGCTGGCAGCCGGCGTACGGGGCGTTGCCGAGGCGCGCGAACGAGCCTGACGCGGCCGACTGCAGCACGCAGAAGGCCGAGCAGCTGCTCGGCTGGTCGGCGGCGACCTCGCTGGAGCAAGGATTGCGCGCGACGATCGAGGCGTTCCGTGGAGCAGGACAGGGCCTTGCGCATGCGCAGTAACGGAGTGGAGGTCGCAAGCCATGCGCCGGCGACGGCGCAGGCGCGCGTCGCCTGCCCGGTCTGCGGCACGGCGCGGATGCGGTCGCTCAGCGTTCGGACCAAGACACCGGCATTCCGTCGCTGCGCCGGATGCGGCACCGGCTATTGGACCACCCGGTGGACCGGCGAGCAGAGCCTGTCACACTACGCCGGCTACTACGGGCGCCCGGTGCAGTACGATCCGCTCACCGAGCGGCGCTACGAGGCGCTGCTCGCGCGCATCGAGCAGGGGCGGAGCGGCAGGCGGCTGCTCGACATCGGCTGCGGGGCCGGCCATTTCCTCGCGGTCGCCGCGGGGCGCGGATGGCAGGCCACCGGGCTCGAAATCTCGAGCTCGGCGCGCGAGGTCCTCGAGCGGCTGAAGCAAGACCGCGGGCTGTCGTTCACGATCCTCGAAAAGGTGCTTGCGGAGGCCGGCGTGCCTGACCGCAGCATGGACCTGGTCTCGCTCGTGGAAGTGCTGGAACATGTGGATGAGCCCCTGGCCCTGCTCCGGGATGTGCACCGCGTGCTGGATGACGGAGGCGTTGTGTATCTCACCACCCCGAATGCGGATAGCGCGTCCCACCGGGTGCTCGGCAGCCGCTGGCGCGTCGTGGCTGAAGAGCACCGGTGTCTCTGGACGCCCCGCGGCCTGCGGCAGGCGCTGTTGTCGGCCGGGCTCACGCCTCTAATGGTCGCGACGAAGAACCTTGATCTGGCTGAACTTGCCGACAAATGGCGCCGGGGCGGCGCGCCGGAGGCCGGACGCGTAAGCCCGAGGCGGCAGGCGCAGGTGATGCGCCACGCGATCGAACGCTCGGCATCGCTGCGGGCGCTCAAGGCGGCGGCGAACGCGGTCCTGGGTGCGTGCGCGCTCGGCGACACGATCGAAGCCATCGCCGTGAAGCCGGCAGGGGGCCGCGCATGAGCGTACAGCCCTCGCAGGCGCTCAAGCAGGAGATCTTTGACAAGGTGCGGGCCTACTATGACCAGGTCCACCGGCCGAAGCGATTCGTCCCGTTCGAAGCGAAGGTGCCCTACGCCGGCCGCGTATTCGGGCCGGAGGAAATGGTCGCGCTGGCCGACGCCTCGCTCGACTTCTGGCTGACGCTGGGGCCGTACGGCGACCGGTTCGAGCAGGCGCTGAAGCGATACTTTGAGGCGCGCGACGCGGTGCTGGTGAACTCCGGCTCTTCGGCGAATCTGCTCGCCGTGGCGACGCTGTGCTCTCCGCACCTCGAGGGCCGCCTGCAGCCCGGCGATGAAGTCATCACGCCGGCGGTCACGTTCCCCACGACCCTGGCGCCGCTGATCCAGCACCAGCTGGTGCCGGTCTTCGTGGACTGCGAGCCTGGCACGTACAACATCGATCCGTCCCGCGTGGAGGCGGCCCTCGGCCCCAGGACGCGGGCCATCATGGTGCCGCACACGCTCGGCAACCCGTGCGACATGGGGGTGCTCAAGGCGTTGGCCGAACGACGCGGACTCTGGCTCGTGGAGGACTGCTGCGACGCGCTCGGCGCCACCTTCGACGGGCAGCTCGTCGGCACCTTCGGTGACCTCGCGACGCTCAGCTTCTACCCGGCGCACCACATCACGCTCGGGGAGGGCGGGGCGATGGTCATCAACCGGCAGCGCTTCATGCGGATCGCGCGGTCCATCCGCGATTGGGGCCGGGACTGTTGGTGCGCGCCCGGGGTCAGCGACACCTGCGGCAAGCGGTTCGGCTGGCAGCTGGGGTCGCTGCCGGCCGGGTACGACCACAAGTACATCTACACGCACGCAGGCTACAACCTGAAGCCGACCGACCTGCAAGCCGCCATCGGCTGCGCCCAGCTCGAGCGGCTCGAGGGGTTCATCGCCGCGCGGCGGCGCAATTTCGCGCACCTCGCCGAGGGGCTTGCGCCGTATCGCGACGCGCTCATGTTGCCGGTGGCGCATCCGAAGGCGAATCCCTCCTGGTTCGGGTTCCCGATCACGGTGCAGGGCGGGGTGGACCGGCTTACGCTGGTGCGTTGGCTCGAGGAGGCGAAGATCGAAACCCGGCAGGTGTTCGCCGGCAACATCCTGCGGCAGCCGGGCTTCCAATCGATCCCGCACCGCGTCCATGGCTCCCTGCAGGAAACGGACCGCGTGATGACCGACACGTTCTTCATCGGCGTCTACCCGGGATTGACCGACGAGATGCTGGAGTTCGTGATCGCGCGATTCGCCGCGTTCTTCGCGAAGACGGCGGTGCGGGCATGACCGCGGCACCCGGAGCGCGGCCCACGCTGACGGTCGTCATGTGCGTCTATAACGAAAAGGAGACGGTGCTCGACGTGCTCCGCAAGGTCCAAGCGGTTCCGGTCGACAAGGAGATCATCATCGTCGACAACTGCTCGACCGACGGCACGCGGGAGCTGCTGCAGCAGCTGAACGGGCACGCGCGGGTCGTGTTCCATCCGACCAACCGGGGAAAGGGCGCCTCGATCCGGACCGCGATCGCGCACGCCCGGGGCGAATACTTCATCATCCAGGACGCGGACCTCGAGTACGACCCTGCGGAGTACCCGATGCTGCTGGACCACGCCAGACGGACCGGCGCGGACGCGGTGTACGGGTCGCGGGTGCTGCGCGGCCGGAACACCAAGTACCTCAAGTACTACTACGGCGTCCAGCTGCTGACGGCGGTGACGAACGTGATGTTCGGCCGGCGGCTCACGGATGTGGCGACCGCCTGCAAGATGGTGAAGACCGACGTGATCCGGCGGCTGCCGCTCAGGTGCTCGGGGTTCGACCTGGACTTTGAGCTGACCAACCGGCTGTGCAAGCAGGGATTCCGCGTCGAAGAGGTGCCGGTGTCGTACCGGCCGCGCACGTTCGCCGAAGGCAAGAAAATCCGCTCGAAAGACGGGCTGGTGGCGCTCTGGACGATTTTCCGCGACCGGTTCACGGACTGATGCCTCACGCGGCCCGCACGGCGATCTGGATTGCGGCGGCAGCGCTCGTGGTGCGGCTTGCGGTGCTCATCGCGCTGCCTGAGCCGGCGCTCAACGGCGACGCGGAAGTCTATCACCGTCTCGCGACCGAGCTGTTGAACGGGGAAGGCTACCGGTCGTGGCAAGGGCTGCCGACGGCCGAGCGGCCTCCGCTGTATGCGGGGTTCCTGGCGGTGCTGCTGTGGATGGGCGGCGGGAGCCTCACGATCGTCTACGCGGCTCAGGCCATCATCGACGCATTGAGCTGCGCCCTGATCTATCTGCTCGGCCGGCGGCTGCTGGGCCATGGGCCCGGCGTGCTCGCAGGCGTGCTGGCCGTCTCCTGCGTGAGCCTGGTCGCCGCCACCCGGCTCGTCCTGACTGAAACGCTCTTTACCTTTCTGCTGCTCGGCGCGGTGTGGCTCCTCATCGAGAGCCTTGAACGCCCGCGAGCGCGCGTGGTGGCCGGCTGCGGCGCCGTGCTGGGCCTCGCGACGCTGACCCGCGGGACCACGATGCTGTTGCCTGCCGCGTGCGCGGTGCCGTTTGTGATCGCCGGCGGCGTGCGCGCAGGCGCGAAACGATGGGCGCTCCTCATGACCGCGTTCGCCCTCGTGCTCTTGCCGTGGATCGCGCGGAATTGGGTCGTGTTCCATGAGGTGATTCCGGTGGCGACGCAAGGCGGCAAGGTGCTGTATTCGTCCTACTTCCCGCCGGACGGAAAGATCTTCGGCCGGTTCGCCACGGATGAGACGATGACGTACGCTAAGACACAGTTGTCCGAAACCGACGCCAGCCGGTACCTGGTACGGCAGACGGTGGAGCGGTTGCGCGCGCATCCCGGCCAGCTTCCGAAATTGCTCGCGATGAAGCTCGGGTTCTTCCTCGTGCCGTTTGACTGGGAGGTGTTGGGTATCGGGCAGGGCGTGTGGAACGCCACCTACGCCTTCATCCTTCCGTTCGCCCTGCTGGGGATGTGGGTGCGGCGCCAGGCGGGCGAGCCCTCCCGGTGGCTCTGGTTCGTGCTTGGCTATTTCGTCGCGATGAGCCTCCTCTTCTACGGAAGCCCGCGCATGCGCCTGCCGGTGGAGCCGTACCTCCTGATCTGGGCGAGCGCCGGGCTCGCATGGGCGGCGGACCGTTTCCGCGATCGCCTGCTGCAGGCCGGGCTGGCCGCGACGGCGTTCCTCGCGATCAATGTCGGGCTCATGTGGAGCAGCCAGCCGGTGAAGCGGTACCTGGCGAACACGCTGACGCAGGCAGGTCTCTGGTGATGAACCGCTTCCGCGATCGGCTCGGGCCGTGGGCCGTCAGCGCTGCGCTGGGCGTGGCGCTTGGCGTGGCGTGCCTGATGTCAATCGGCGGCGTGGTGCTCATCGCAGGGTCGGTCGCGGTGCTGGCCTTGATGACGCGCCGCGGCCAGGGACAGCTGTTCCGTTGGGCGCTGTGGGCGCTGGGGCTCCGGTGGCTCCTGATCCTGGCGATCACGTTCATCATCGTGCTGACCGGGCAGCACTATCCAGGCGGCACGGACACGGCGCCGGCCTTATTCGGCGATGAGGGGTATTACACGGCGAAGGCCTGGTGGATCCTGAAGCGCATCGTCGGGCTGCCGCTCGAGTTCGAAGAGCTCATCGAGGTCAACAAGGAGTACTACGCGACCGCGTACGGGCTGAGCGCTCATGTCTACCCGATGACCTTCTTCTACGCGCTGTTCGGCTATAGCCCGACCGCCGTCAAGGGGATCAGCGCGCTGCTCGGCGTCGTGACCGGCATCATGGTCCACGACCTCGTGCGGGTGTACGCCAATCCGCGGGCCGCCAAGCTCGCCGCCGTGCTTGTGTGGTTCTGGCCGTCGCTGGTGCTGTGGTCGGTCACGAACTTGAAGGACCCGTACGCCATCTTCCTGCTGGTGGCCGCTGTCTGGGCGTTCCAGCGCTGCCTGACCGAGCGGAAATGGATCTACGCGTTGGTCGCGGCCGGGGCGGTCTACGGTTATGCCATGATTAAAGCCTATCTCTGGGTCGCCGTCGTGGCCTCGATGGCGCTGGCCTGGGTCCTCCAGTGGCGGAGACGCTGGCTTCGGTGGGCGGCGGCCGGCGCCGCGGCGCTGTGCCTTGCCGCGGTGGTGGTGCGGGCCCCGGGCGCGCTGCCACGGCGGATCGAAGCCGGGATGCGCCGCATCGCGATGTTCCATGTGCATCAGGCGTTGCAACAGCCCGACACGCTCAGGTCGTACCGTCTGCTGCCGGATCGTTGCTATCAGCGGCCGGTCACTGATGAGCGGTTCAATGGGCTGGGGCCAGCGGACTACGCCAAGATGGCGGTCAGCGGCGTCGGTTATTTCCTGACGGTCCCATGGCCGGTGCAGCTCACCTCGGTGTCGCGCGCCGCCGTCATTCCGCAGATGCTGTGCTGGTATCTCGCGCTCCTCGCCGTCATGCTTGGCGTGTGGCGCCAGGTGCGCCAGGGCCTGCGGCCCGCGGCCTTGGCGCTCTTCGTGCTGTCCGGCGTGACGCTCATGCTGGCGCTGACAGAGGGGAACATCGGAACCGCGTTCCGGCATCGCGACCTGGTTGCGCCGTTCTATCTCCTCTTCGCGGCCATCGGCGCCACCTGGGCGTGGGACCGCCGGCAGGCGCAGCGGCCACCGTCGGTCGAGCCGGTGCGCGAACCCGACGCCGTCGCGGTGGGGGCGCCATGACGCGCGCCGCCGCGCTGCTTGCCTGGCTCACGCTCGGGTGGTGGGAGCTCCGCACCGGCGACCTGATCGGGATTGCGCTGCCGAGCCGGTCGCTGCCTGTGCCGGTCCTCTTCTGGAGCGGGTGGCTTCTCTATGTCTGGGCGGCGGCGCGCGCCCCTCGCGCGCCGCTTCGCGCCGTCATGGCGCGGGAGCTCTGGCCCGGCTTGATCGCCCACGGCCTGCTGCTCATCGCTGACCTGCAGCGCGTGATGCGCGCGCAGGGGGCGCTCCTGCTCGAGGGTGGCTACCTTGCCTACTGTGCCGCGGCGTTCGCGCTGGTGCTCGTGCTGGCAGGGGTGTGGCTCGGGCGCTGGTCCCGCAGGGACGGCCGGACGCCGCCGTCTCCCTGGAGCAGCGCGCCGGTGGCGCTGGCCGCGGCGTGGCTGTGCGCGACGCTGGCCATCGACCGCCAATGGTGGGCGCTTGGGGCCGCGGCGTGCGGGTGGCTGCTCGGATGGACATGGACCAGGTGGGCAGGCGCGCGATCCGCAGTCTCCCGCGTCTGGGCATGGGCCGCGACGCCGCAGGGGATGGCGGTCATGCTATGGATGGCGGCATGGCTCGTCCGCTGGGTGTATGGGTTGCGGCTGCTCTCGGCCACCGGCGCGGACTTCGTGCGCGCCGGCGATGACAGCGATACGAATGACGCGTTCGCGTGGCGCTTCGCGCAAGACCCTGCCGCCATCATGGAGATCGACCGGGAAAGCGTGTATCCCCCGGGCTACTGGATGGTTCTCGGCGTGATCTACCGGGCGGTCGGGCACCGGTTCGACGCGGTCGTGCTGGTCCAGACGCTGCTGAGCGCCCTGGTGCCGGTGTGCGTGTACTGGCTGACGCGGCGGCTGATCCCGGGCCGGTCCGGCGAGCTGGCCGCCAGGGTGGCCGGCCTCCTGGCGGTGCTGAACACCGGGCTGATCCACTGTTCGGTGGTGCTGGACCAGGAAGCCATCTACCTGCCGTTTCTGTTTCTCGGATTGTGCGCCCTGCTGCGCGCGGTCGGGCCGCAGGCCGAGACGCTCTCACGGCGCTGGCTCTGCGCGGCCGGGGTGCTGTTCGGGCTGGCGAATCTGATGCGGCCCATCACGCTGTTCATTCCGGCCGTCATTTTCGCATGGCTGCTGTGCGCCCGTCGCCGTATCGGGAGCGCGCTGCGCGACACCGCTTGGTGCGCGGTGCCCATGCTGCTGGTGCTCATGCCGCTTGTGATCCGCAACGCCGTCATGTCCGGCGGCGAGGTGCTCTCGGTCACGTCGGAAGCCGCAGGACATTACCGGGCGCTGGGCAACGAACCGTTCCTGGCCCTGGGCATCAATCCGTTCGGCGACCCGCTTGGCACGCTCGCGGCGATCGCCAGGCAGCCGGCGGCGTCGGCGCAGGCGTTCTGGACGGTGGTGCCGCCGCGCGTCGTGCGTTTCTTTTTCGTGCCGTTCTTCGGCAACTTCGATCCAGTGCTGATCCTGAACGCGAACGTGCTGGCGACCGCCTACGCGCTGACCTTGGAGTTCTACGCGTACGCCGCCATGGCGGTCGGCTGCTGGTGGCTGCTGCGCGCCGAGTCGAGCCGCGTCGGAACGCAGCTCTTCCTGTGGATGACCGCCTATTTCGCGCTGACGCCGGTATTCTGGTTCATCCGCAACGCCACGTACCGCGTGCCGCTCCATCCGATCTTCTTGATCTGGCTGGCCGCGGGCGTGCTGTGCCTGTGGCCCAAAGGACGCTCGCATGACGTCTCCGTCTGACGCTCAGGCGCCGATGGGCGTGCTGTGGATCTCGCACGATGGCGCGCTGGACCCTCTGGGCCAGTCGCAGGTGCTGCCCTACATGCTGGGATTGAGCGGGTCGGGACAGCGGCTGACGCTCCTGAGCTTCGAGAAACCGGCGGCGCTGGCTGACCCGGCGCGGGTCGCGCGGGTCGAGGCCGCGTGCCGGGCAGCGAACATCCGCTGGGTGCCGCTCACGTATCACCGGTGGCCGCCGGTCGTGTCGACACTCTGGGACATGGTGCGAGGCTTCTGGACTGGGTGGCGCTTGATCCGCCAGGAGCGGATCCAGGTCATCCACGCCCGGAGCTATGTTCCGGCCTGCCTCGGCACGCTGCTCAAGCAGGCCACCGGGGCAAGAATGATTTTCGACATGCGGGAGCTGTGGGTGGATGGCCGGGTGGACGGGGGATCCTGGCGTCGCGGCGGGTGGCTGCACCGGATCGGCAAGCGGTGCGAGCGATGGTGCCTGTGCAATGCCGACGGGGTCGTCAGCCTGACTGAGACCGGCAAGCGCATCGTCGAAGGATTTCCGTATTGGCGGGCAGATGCGGCCCCGATCGCCGTGATCCCGACATGCGTGGATACGGCGAGGTTCCAGGCGCCGGCGCGGACCGTGTCTGGCCGGACAGCGCCCGTGATCGTCTACCTGGGTTCTGTCGGCACCTGGTACCGGCTCGACGCCATGGCCGACTGCTACCGCGCAGCGGCGGCGCAATGGCCCGGCAGCCGATTTCTGATCGTGACGCCCCACGCGGACGCTGCGCGCGCGGTGTGTCTGGCACGCGGATTACGGCCTGAGCAATTCGACATCCGGTCGCTCCCGCATGAGGACGTGCCGCAGGGCCTTGAAGCGGCGGATATCGCGCTCTATTTCATCACGCCATCCTATGCGAAGCAGAGTTCCTGCCCAACGAAGCTGGGGGAGAGCCTGGCCGCAGGGCTGCCCATCATGACGAACGCGGGGATCGGCGACCAAGATGCGCTGATCCGCGCCCATCGCGTGGGTGTCGTGGTGGAGGAGCTGACGCCGGCGGCCTACGCACGGGCCTGGACAGAGATGGCAGCGCTCCTGGCAGAGGGCGACGCGCTCCACGCGCGATGCCGCGAGGTCGCTGAGCGCGAGCTCGGGCTCGGCCGGGCGCTCCGCGCGTACACGGACATGTATCACCACGTGGCGGCGGCATGAGATGAACGTTCTGATACTTTCTCCGTACCCGCGTGAAGGGGCCAGTTTCCGCTTTCGCGTGCTGCAATACCTGCCGTACCTCGAGTCGCAGGGCATCCGCTGCACGGTGCGGTGCTTCCTGACATCGGAGGAGTTTGCCGAGGCGCACCGGCCGGGCCGCTATCTGCGCAAGGCAGGGGCGGTCGCTGCCGGTACGATGCGGCTGATCCGGTCTCTCGGAAGCGCCGGCCAGTACGACGCGATTGTCGTGCACCGGGCGCTGCATCCGCTGGGGCTAGCTGGGTTCGGCCGCTGGCTCGAGCGCACCGGACGGCCGGTGGTGCTGGACGTGGATGACGCCATCTACCTCCCTCAGCCGCATGGAAGCCGCGCGCTCCGCTACCTCCGCAACCCGGCCGAGGTCGGGCGGCTCACGCAGATGAGCCGGCTCGTGCTGGTGTCGAATGAGCACCTGGCCGGCTGGTTCCGGCGGCGCAACCCGTCGGTCATGATCGTCCCGACCACCGTGGACACCGAACGGTTCACGCCGCTCGAGGCGCTGCGATCTGAGCAGCCGGTCACGGTGGGGTGGATCGGTTCGCCCTCGACCGCCGACTACCTGGCGCCAATCCTGCCGGCGCTGTCGCGCGCGCGGACGCGCCTCCCGTTCGAGCTCAGGATCATCGGGGCAGGCCGGGAGTTTGACACCAACGGGCTGCCTGCGACGCAGCGCCCATGGCAATTGGATCGGGAGGTCGAAGATTTTCAGGCGCTGGACATCGGGCTGTACCCGCTGGCCGATGACCCCTGGGCGGCGGGCAAGGGCGGCTTCAAGAGCCTGCAGTACATGTCGGTCGGCGTGCCGGTCATCGCCTCGTCGATCGGCGTCAACTGCGCGATCATCCAAGACGGCGTCAACGGGTGGCTGGCGAGGAACGAGGCGGAGTGGATCGACCGCCTCGGCCGCTTGCTGGAGGACGCAGCGCTCAGGCGGCGGATGGGACTGGCCGGACGGCAGACGATCGTCGAGCGGTACGCGACCGCGGTCCATGCTCCGCGGCTCGCGGCGTGGCTGCGCCAGGCAGCGGGGGGCGCGCCGATCACCGACGTCGCGGCAGAGCAGCCTGTAGGAGCACAAGCCTCATGAGGCGCGGCACGGTGAACATCATCGATCTCGCGGTCGGCACCGGCACCGCGCTGGCGCTCAGCTGGGGGGCGGTGTCGCTCCAGTTCATGCGGCAGCCGCTGCCGCGCATCACGACGATCGAGCCGGCACAGGTCCGCGAGGATCAGCCGAGCTGGGTCACGATCCGCGGCGAGCATTTCCGCTACGCGCGAGCGGTCATCATCGGGAACGGGCTCATGGCCCCGGTTGACGTCACCGAGGACAGCCTGCGGGTGTACTTCACACCTGAAGCGTTCAAGCTGCCTGCCGATATGTACGCAGTGCGGGTGCTCAATGGCTGGGGCCGGGGGAAGACGCGGCTCAAGGCGATCGAAGTGACCCAACCGCAGGCCAAGCGCGCGGTGGAGCTGTATGCGACGGAGCTCGCGGCGCTGAGTCAGGGGCTCGTGATGAAGCTTCCGGTCCGGCAGCGGCTGGAAGGACTGATCTTGGCGCTCGCGGGCGCGGTTGACGCGGCGCATGGGGAGGACCGTGCGGCGCGGTTGCGGACGCTTCAAGACCAATTCGCCACGGAGAAAATCAGCGAGCTGGCGCCTGACATCCGGCGGGCGTGCGACGTCGTGCTCAGGATGACCGAGGAGGCTCTGCAGCTGGCGGCGTTCGGTAGCTCGGCGAAGCCGCTGGGAATGCTCCAGGTGATGGTGGAGGACAAACTGGCCAACTCGATCCCAGAGCTGCAGGGAATGCGGCGGAGCGATGCGGCGCTGTTCGGAGAGATGCGGCAGGGACCAGCGGTGTGGGTGGAGGTCCGGGGCACCATGCGCGTGTCGGACGCCACGGCTTCGAAACCTGGAGATACGCAGCGAGATCAGGCCGGGCAACCTGTCGGCATGCTGCTGTGGATCGGCGATTCCGGTGCCACGGACGGCACCTCGATCTATCGGATGCTCAACCTGATTGTCGGCGTCCGCGGGCTGCCCCATGTCACGCAGCGCGCCGTCGGGCTCAAGCTGCTCGCGCAGCCTGCACTCGATGGCGGCTATTTCTACGATGGTCAGCGGCTTGCATCCGGGCGGTGGCTCACGTTCAACACGGCGACCTACGAGGCGGATGTCCGGGTACTGGACCGGCCGGAACGGGCGCCTGGGTTGTGGGGCTTGTCGGTGGAGATGGCCCTGGATATCCGAGTGGCCCGCCGTTCATTCGACTTGGCGCGCGCGCTCATTTCCGGTCAATCCCTACTGACGCGCGATCGCCAGCTCGTCAGCGGGCCGATCGAGCGTGTGGCGATGCGACGCGGCGCCGGCGATATGGTGATCCGGTTACAGGTGTCGGGGCTCCTCAAGTCTGGGGTGGTGTGGCTCGAGCCGCCGATCGTACGCAAGCTGACGCAGGTCAGGCAGGGGGCGAAGGTCGTGTTCTTGCTCGAGGCCGGCGAGCTCGAAGGCGAGATTCTCAATGACATCAGCGTGAGTACGCGGCCATGAGCCGGTCGAGCACCCTCCTGCGGTGGCGTGACCGGCTACGGCAGGCGTGGGACGCAAGCCGGACACGCGCGCTTGTGCGCTGGTACGCCGGCGCCGTGCGCGGGCAGCCGCTCGGCCACGCCGGCCTCATTGTCCTGATGGCGGCCGTCGTGCATCTCTTGGGACAGCTTGGCCGTCCGGAGTTCCGGCGGGCATGGCCGTACGAGCTACTGGTCATCCTGGTGGGCGCGGTGGCGCTTGGCGAACAGCGCTCCTGGAATCAGGTCTGCTCGGAGAGCGCGATCCTTCGGCGGATCGCTGGCAAGAGGCGCGCATAAGATGTGTGGCATCGGTGGTGTCGTGGAGTGGACCGGCCGGATGATCGATCCGGCGCTTCCGGCACGCTTCTGCCGCGCGTTGCGTCACCGCGGGCCCGATGACGAAGGGATCCATCTGCAGCAGGCGCCCTCCGGCCGCTCCGCGGCCTCGGTCGCGCTGGCGCACACCCGTCTCAGCATCATCGATCTCGCCGGCGGGCGCCAGCCGATGTCGAGCCCTGACGGCGCGGTCTGGATCGTCTTCAACGGGGAGATCTACAACTACCGCGAGCTGCGCGCCGGGCTTGAGCAAGGCGGCTGCCGGTTCCGGACGCAGAGCGACACCGAAGTGATCCTGCAGAGCTACCTTCGCTCGGGCGAGGCGTGTGTGGCGGTGCTCGAGGGCATGTTCGCGTTCGCCATTTGGGACGGCGGGCATCAGCGGCTGCTGCTCGCGCGCGACCGTCTGGGGAAGAAGCCACTCGTCTATGCGCGGCAAGGCAGCCGGTGCGTCTTTGCCTCGGAGCTGCAGGCGCTCGCGCAGGACGCGGAGCTCGCGCTCGAGCCGAATTGGGATGCGCTGCACCACTATCTGACCTTGTCCTGTATCCCGGCCCCTCAGACCGTATTCGAGAACGTCTGGAAGCTGCCGCCGGCCCACTACGCGGTGGTCGAGGCCGGGCGCATGCGGCTCGAACGGTACTGGACCGCAGATCCGGCAGCCAAGCGGCGCGTCACCACCCGGCAGGCGGTCGCGGAGCTGCGCGAGCGGCTGACCGATGCGGTGCGCGCCCGGCTGATCAGCGACGTGCCGGTGGGCGCCTTCTTAAGCGGCGGCATTGATTCGAGCATCGTGGTCAGCACGATGGCGCGCCTGAGCGATGGGCCGATCGATACCTTCGCCATCGGATTCGACGAGGCGCCGTTCAACGAGTTGCCCTACGCCCGGCTGGTGGCTGAGCGGTACGGCACGCGCCATACCGAGTTCATGGTCCGGCCGGATGCGGCGGCCATCATGCCGCAGCTCCTCAGGCACTACGGGGAGCCGTTCGCCGACTCCTCGGCCATCCCGACCTACTACGTGTCGTCGTGCGCGAGGCAGCACGTGAAAGTTGTGCTGAGCGGCGATGGCGGCGATGAGCTGTTCGGTGGCTACTACCGGCATCTGGCCATGCGATGGGCGGACCGCTATGCGCGGCTGCCGCGCCTCGTGCGGGACGCCGTCGCCGGGCCGCTGCTGCGGCGCTGGCCGGCGTGGCTCGATGCGCGCGGCGGCCGCCTCAGCGTGCGGCGCTTCGCCCGGGGGCTCGACCGTTCGCGGCGGGACCGCGCGCTGTCCTGGATCCTGGCGTTCGGGGAAACCGAGAAGCGCGCGCTGTACCATGCCGACGGCCCGCTCAGCGCGAGCTCAGCGGACACTGCGGCCTGCTTCGATGCGCTGTGGGAGCCGGTGGCTGGGAGCGACGGGGTGGATGCGCTTGCATGGGTGGACCTCCAATGGTACCTGCCGAGCGATCTCCTGGTGAAGATGGATATCGCCTCGATGGCCCACGGGCTTGAAGTGCGCGCCCCATGGCTCGATCGCCGCGTCGTCGAGCTGGCGCTGCAGCTGCCGGCGCACCTTAAAGTGCGTGGGCGGACGCTGAAGTACCTGCCGCGTCGCGCCTGGCAGCAGGATCTGCCGCCGGCGATCTTACGGCGGGGCAAGCAAGGGTTCGCGGTGCCGCTTGCGGCCTGGCTGCGAGGGAGCCTGCGCGATTGGATGCAGGAGCTGCTGCTGAGTCCGTCAGCCAAGAGCCGGGGGCTGCTCGACCCGGCGGCCGTGACGCAGCTGGTCGAGGAGCACGCCGCGGGCGGCATCGACCGCAGCGAGCAGCTCTGGGTGCTCATGATGCTGGAGCTGTGGTTCCGCGTATTCGCGGATGTGCGCTCGGATGCGCGGGTGGCCGGATGACGCGGCGGATTCCGTGGGTGGCAGGCGGGCTTGCGGCGCTGCTGGCGCTTGCGGCGTGGTGGCCGGTGACCACGCGGCGCGGGATCAACGGCGTCGTGACGGTGACGCGCATCCCGCTGTGGGTCAAGAGCGCCGAGTTCCTGATCCGCGACCACCACTATCGCCGCATCGCCCGCGAGGTGACGGCGGGTGCCTCGGATGAACAGGACACGGTGATGCGGCTGTTCGGCTGGGTGCGCCGCGAGATCCGCCCGCAGCCGGAGGACGTCCCGGTCATCGACGATCACGTCTACTCCATCATCGTACGCGGGTACGGCACCGCGGATCAATTCGCCGACGTGCTGGCGACGCTGTGCGTCTACGCCGGCGTGCCGGCCGTGGTGAACCGCCTCGGACAGGGAGGCGACCGGGTCCATTTCGTGCTGGCCAAAGTCCGCGGCCGGTGGTCGCCGCTCGATCCGTATCGGGGTGCGCATTTCGAATCGCCGGACGGAGCGCTCGCCGCCGTTGAGGATCTTGCGAACGATCCGGCGTTGCTCGGGGCGGCGTACCGGGGCCCGGCTGACCCGCCCCTGGACTATCGCCGCTACTTCTACCCGGGGCTCAGCGCATCGCACGTGTCGGTGCGGCCGTATAATCACCTCCCGCTCCACCGGTTGTGGCAGGAGCTGACCGGACGATGACGGACCGCACCGTGATCCTCGTGTTCTCGTACGGCACCACGCTCGAGGATTGGCGCCGGCTCGGGCTCCTGGAGCGGCAGGCAGCGTTGCTTGACGCGCTACGCGAACGGTTCAGCCGGGTCGTCCTCATGACGTACGGGGGCCCGGCGGATGCCGCAATCTCCGCGGGCCCGAGGGTCGAGGTCTGCACTAGGCCGCGATGGTGCCCGCGCCCGCTCTACGCCGTGCTCGCGCCCTGGCTGCACCGGCGCGTCTACCGCAGCGCCCGGGTGTGCTACGCGCAGCAGCTCTCCGCCGCGATCACCGTCGCCGCAGGCAAGCTCATGTTCGGGACGCCGTTCGTCGTCCGGTGCGGGTTCCCCTGGCGGGCGTTCGCCCGGCACCTTCGCCGCTGGGACCTCTGGGCCGTGTCCTGGATCGCGGAGCAGGTGACCTGCCGGATGGCGGACGGGATCATCCAGACGGCGGACTACGGCCTCCGGAGCCGGGGCTCGGTCATCATCCCGAACGGGGTCGATCTTCAGCGCTTCGCGCCGTCCGCAGGGCGCTGTCCCGGCCTGATCTGCTGGACCGGCCGGATGGCGGAGCAGAAGAACCTTGAGCTGCTCCTGCGCGCGGTGGCCGGGTTGCCCGGCATACGGCTGCGGCTCATCGGCGATGGGCCGTACCGGCAGCAGCTGGTCACGCTGGCGCAATCGCTGGAGGTGGACGTGGAATGGATCGGCCGCGTGCCGAACGATGAGCTGCCGCGGCACCTGCAGGAGGCGTCGCTCTTTGTCTTTCCATCGCGGTACGAGGGCGACCCGAAAGCGCTGCTGGAGGCCATGGCCTGCGCGCTGCCGGTGATCGCCTCCGACATCCCGGAGCACCGGAGCATCATCCGGCCGGGGGAAAACGGCTTGCTCAGCCCGTTGAAGGCGGAGGCGCTCCGCCGGCACATCCAGCAGATTCTGGGCGAGCCCCTGCTCGGCGACAGGCTCGGACAGGCCGCGCGCCGCTGGGTCGAAGACCACCGCGAGTTGGGCCGCGCGCTGCGGCAGGAATGCCAAACCTTGATGGAGGTCATGAAATGATCCGCTGGCCGCGACGGGTGGCGTGGTGGGGATTGAGGGCGTCGCTGCGCCTGCACCACTGGTCGTACAATCAAGCGAACGCGTTCGCGCTCCGGTACTACGGGGTGCACCCGAAGCACCGGCTGACCGGGATACATCAATTTTTTCTCGAGCGGATCGAGCCGGGAGACGCGGTGCTCGACATCGGCTGCGGGCAGGGCGTCATTGCGGCCAGCCTCGCCACGAAAGCGGGCACGGTCGTAGCGTTCGATCAGAGCCCCGCGGCGATCCGGGACGCCATCCGGCTGCGCTCGCAGCCGCACGTCACGTACTACGTCGGAGAGGCCACCCGGGACTTGCCGAAGGACCGGCGTTTCGATGTCGCCGTGTCCTCAGGGGTGCTCGAGCATCTTGAGAACCGGGCGGAGCACTTGCAGGCCGTCGCCGGTCTCGCCAGGCGCTTGCTGATGCGATTGCCGAACCTGCGCCGGTCCTGGACGGTGCTGCTCTGCCAGGAGCTGGGGCTGCCATTCGCCTGCGATCCGGATCACAAATGCGAGTACACGGTCGAATCGGCCCGCCAGGAGCTTGAGGAGAACGGCTGGCGCGTCGAATTGATCGACACCTCAGAGGGTGAGATCCGACTGGCGGCGCGCAGCCTGCGCTTCGACGCGCCGGCCGCGGCTGATTCAGCGCGTGGTTTCGCGTCCTCGGAGCTTCCAGAGGCGGCATGACGCAGATCACGCAGCCTCGTGCGGCCAGAGTCGAGCCGGCCCGTGAGGGCGTTTGGCAGCGGATGGCCTATGAATATGCCGGCGGGGCGGTCAACGCGCTGACGGCGCTGTTCGTGCTGTACATGCTCGTGCAAACCTTGTCGGTCGAAGCGTTCGGGCTGTATCAAGTGGCGCTGAATGTCACGATGTATGGAGTGCTGATCCTCAATCTGGGGCTTCCGCCCGTCGTGAGCCGCTACATGCCCGAACAGATGCTCCGGGGCGATGGCCGGGCAGTGCGCGCGCTCCTGCTGGGGGCGATCGCCGTTTCGGGGCTTGCGGGCCTGGCTGTGGGCGGAGGCGCCTACCTCTGCCGGGGGGCGCTGGGACGGTGGCTGCAGCAGCCCCAGCTCGGACCGCTCATGGGGGCGCTCTGGTGTTGGATGATCACCCGGGTCCTGGTGCAGCTGCTCGAGAGCGCCGCCGATGCGCTGAGGGGGCAGCTGGCCAAGAACCGGGTCTCGGTCATCGTCAGCCTGGCGCAACTGGGGATCCTGCTGATCGTGTTTCGTCAGCCCGTGCGCCTTCCGGTGCTGCTCAGCTGTTTCATCGCGGCCGATGCCGCGTTGGTCATGAGCTACGGGTGGATCGTGTGGCGCCTGGCCGGCGGCGCAGCAGCCCAATCACCGCCTGCTCCCGCGCGTCCGCTGCTGCGCCGGTCGGTGCTCTTTGGAGCCAAGGAGTACGGCAGCATTCTGTTGTCCTCGCTGTGGGATGTGCGAGTGGACCTGTTTCTCGTCTCCGCGATGCTCGGGATCGGGGCCGCGGGGATTTTCGGGTTCGCCGTCGCCGTGACGGCCAGTCTCCTGGCGTGGTCTCCCGGCACGTTCCTGCGCCACGTGACCCGGCCCTTGTTCGTTGAAGCGTATCTTCACCAAGGCCAGGCGGAGGAGGGCCAGCCGCTCCAGCAGCTGTTCTCCTGGTATCTTGTGGTCAGCGCGCTCCTGGCCGCGCCGCTCTTCCTGGGGGCTATGGCCTTGTTTGTGCCGGTCGTCCGGCTGCTCTTCCGGCCGGAGTATCTTGAAGCCGCTCCGCTCATCACGCTCATTGGGATGGGGATGTTGATCCGGCTGGGGATGGATCCGCTTCGCAACATCCTGATGGTCACGGAGCGAGTTGGGGTCTTCACCATGTTAAACGCCCTGGCGTGCACGAAGCTGCTGGCGTCCTACCTGGCGATCCGGGCGTGGGGCATGCCGGGCGCGGCAGCCGTGTACAGCCTCTACACGGCCGCGATGGTCATGGGGATGATCTGGTGGACCAAGCGCTGCGCTGCGCTGTCGTGGCCGTGGCAGCCACTCGCGCGCGTTGCGGTGAACGCCGCGGCGATGGTCGCGGTGCTGCTGGTGGGCCGGCTGGCGGCCCCGACGCCGGGGTGGGTGTTTGGTGTTGCCGCGGCCGGCATCCTAGCCTATGCCGTCATGACGTTGCTCAACCCTCCGTTTCCGATCCAGCCAGGCCCCTGGCGGGAGCGGTCACGCGCGCTGCTGGGCGCGATCCGCGCCTGCGGAAGCGGGCAGGAGTCCGCGGTATGCTGAGCGGGCGGGACATCATTTGCTGTTCCACGACGCCGTGGCAGGCGCCCTATGGGAGCCGGCAGGAGCTCATGAGCCGCTTCGCGCGCGCCAACCGCGTGCTCTTCGTCGAGCCGCAAGTCAGCTGGATGCATCCGCTGCGCTATCCGCGCTTGCGGCGTTCCCAGGGGTGGGTGCCGGGGCGGCTGCGGCAGGAGCAGGAGCGGCTCTGGATCTACACGCCGCCCTTGGGCATCCCGCCAGCCATCGGCCCGCGGAGCGTGAATCGGTGGAACGCGCTGCAGCTGCGCGCCGCGCTGCAGCAGGTTGCGGGCCGGCTGGAATTCTCTCGCCCCATCGCGTGGATCTATGCGCCGACCGCGGTCGCCCTCCTTGGGGGCCTGGACGAAGCATTCCGGGTGTACCATTGCGTCAGCGCGTTTCATGAGGAGCAGCGCAGCGCGGCCTCACGTCGGTTCATCCTTGGCTGTGAGCGGCGGCTGGCGGAATCGTGCGATCTCGTCGTGGCCGATTCGCAGGCCTCGCTTGCTCGCCTGAGCGCGTGGAGGCTGGATGCGCTGTGGCTTCCGCCGGGCATTGATCGCGGCCTGTTCAGTCCGCACGCGGCCGCTGCACCGCCTGAGGAGCTGCGGGATGCCAGGCCGCCCATTCTCGGCTATGTCGGCTCGATCGACGACCGGGTCGACCTGGAACTGCTGGCGCAGGTGGCGCGGCGGTGGCCGGAGGCAACGGTGGCGCTGGTCGGGCCGGTGCATGAGCGGGTGCGGATCAGGGCGCTGGCGCGCCTGAGCAATGTGCGCTTCATCGGCCCGAAGCCGAAGGCGAACGTGCCGGCGTTTCTCCGCCGGATGGATGTCTGCTTGATTCCGTTCCGCCGGACGCCGTTTACGGACACGATCCTGCCGCTGAAGCTGTTCGAGTATCTCGCGATGGAGCGGCCCGTGGTCGCGACCGCGCTGCCTGAGCTGCGCCCCTACGCGGCCTGGGTCTCGATTGCGGATGACGAGCGGGCGTTCCTTGAGGCGGTCGGCGCCAGCCTCAGCTCGGGCCGCGCCGGCGCATCAACGCCGCCCGGCCCGTTCCCGTCCTGGGACGATCAGGCGGAGCGGCTGGCCGCAGCGATCGAAGCGCGGCAGCCGGCGGAAGTGTCCGCATGAGCGCGATGCCCACTCCTGAAACGCTGCGGGCCATCCGCCGGATCTACGAGCGCCGGACGCTGCGTGACCTCGGCGAGAAGACGTGGCGGCTGGCGCGCGAGCGGTTGTGCGGAGTCGACAGATCCATCTTCGACAAGACGCGGGCCTACTACCGCGACGCCAAGGGGCAGGAGATCTCGCGGCAGGAGGCGCTGGCGCGCGCGCTCGACAAGGCGCGCCACAAGAGCGCCTGGTTCGCCCGGGAGCGGCGATCGGTCGAGGAGATCATGGCGTTCTACCGCGAGGTGGAGGTCTATCCCTTCCGGCAGCCCTTGAACAAGCGCTTCGGCGGATTCCGTTGGTATGTGCGCCTGGTCGGCCACATCGACCGCCCGTCGATCCTTGAATACGGATGCGGCTCAGCGGTCCTGACGGAATGGCTCATCGAGCGGTTTCCGCGGTGCCGGTACACCGTCGCCGACATTCCCTCGACCACGCTGGAGTTCGTCAAGTGGAAGCAAGCCCGCTACGCGTCTCCCTACCGCGTGTTGACCATCGGGGCGGGGAAAGCCGGGATCCCGCTGGATGAACCGTATGACCTCATCATCTGCCAGGATGTGCTGGAGCACACGCCGAACCCGCTGGAGATTGCGGCGTCGTTCATCGACCATCTCTCGGTGGGCGGCGTGCTGATCGTGGATTTCCTGAACGCGCCGGGTGGCGAGAACCTGCAGGCGGCGGTTGAGCAGCGCCAGGCGGTCAAGCGGCTGCTGAGTGAGGCGCTCATTCCGTTGAAGGCCATTGATGTGCCGTCCCGGTCCGATGGATTGTATGTGAAAGGGCCCGGCGCAGTGCGCGAGCCCGGCGCGCTCGCCGCGGCGGCGGGCAGCTGATGGACCGCGTCAGTGCCGAGACCGTTGAGCGCCGCCTGCTCGTCGCCGAGGAGACCGAGCCGCCGGCCCGCCCTGATGGCGCGGTGCGCACCCGGCGGGCGAGGCGCATGGCGATCGTGATAATCAGCGGCGTCCTCTCCCTCGGCGCCGGGGAGCTCGCGATGCGGGCGCTGCGGCCGCAGCTGACGCTGAGCGTCGCCAAACGGCTCTCGCCGGGGTTCTGGCGGCCGAGTGACATCCTGCCGGCGGAGCTCTTGCCCGGCTACGCGCGGCCAACGGTCAACCCGGAAACAGGGACCATGGCCCAGCTGACGATCAATTCGCGCGGCCTGCGGGGCCCGGAGTTTGCAACGCCCAAGCCGGCCGGCGTGTTCCGCATCGTCGTGCTGGGCGACTCCTTTGCGTTCAACACGGCCATGCCGGATGAGCAGGTCTACACGCGGCTCTTGGAGGACCGGCTGAACCGCCCGTTGCCGGCTGCCGGCCGGCGGTTTGAGGTCATCAACTGCGGGTTCGCGGACGGCTACTCCCCGGACAGCTACATCGCCTTCATGCAGCAGAAGGGCGCGGCCTTTGAGCCGGACCTGCTGCTCTTGCAATACTTCGTGCGCAATGACGCGGTGGATCTTCTGGAGACGCGGGTGACCGCCATGCGGGACGGACTGCCGGCGGCGGTCCGGTCGGACTACCGGTGGGTCGACGCGGACGGGAGCTTGCGCAGCCGGTACACCGATGTGAAGTACCGCCTGCCCGTGCTCCGTGAATCGCACTTGTTCCTCGGGCTCTACCAGCTGCTGCGCGTCGAGGGAGTGATCCGGCGGGTCGTGCCGTTTGTCGTGCCGGGCTATCGCGGTCATAACTTTGAGCCCAACCGCGCGGGGATCTCCTACGCTGGCGTGTATCAGGACCCGATGCCGCCGGTGATGGAAGCCGCGTTCGAGCGCTCGATGGATCTCATCGCGCGCTTCGATGCCTGGTGCCGCGCGCGTGGGGTGCGGCTGCTGGTCCTGCTGGTGCCGACAGGGGTCCAGGTCGATCGCGACGCGTGGGTCCGCAAGTTCGGGCGCCGGCTGCCCTATGAAGCGCAGGCCGAGCGGGTCACGCCCCAGCGGAGAATCGTCGGCCGCCTGGCCTCAGCCGGGGTTGAGGTCTTCGACCCGCTGGCGCGGTATCGGGTGGGCGCCGCTCTGGAGCCGCTGTACCTCGGAGAGGATCGCGACGGCCACTGGACGGCAGCGGGCAACCGGCTCACGGCCGAGGTGCTCTTCGAGGAGCTCAAGGGGCGCCTGCCATGAGCGACACGTGCCGGATTGCCGGGGTGGCCGCGAGCACCGGGGGAGGGCAGCCGAAGGCGACCTCGTTCGCGTATGGGCATGCCTATCAGGAGCAGCAGGCGGCCAAGTATCGCAACCGGAAGACGAACGATTGGCAGCGGCGTATCGAGCTGGCGCAGCGGCTGATGGAGCGGCACGCCCGGCCACGATTCGGCGGCCGGCCCGCGGCTGACATCGTCATCGGCGACATCGGCTGCTCGATCGGCACGTTCGCCATCGAGTTCGCGAAGCTCGGCTACCGCGCCTACGGCGTGGACTTCGATCCGATGGCGATCGACGCCGCACGCAGGCTCGCGGCGGCCGAGGGGGTCGAGCCGACGTTCTTGTGCGGCGATGTGTCGGACGAAGCGTCCGGATGGCCGGCGCTCGACGTGGCGCTGTGCTTCGATCTGTTCGAACACTTGCATGACGATGAGTTGGGGGTATTGCTGCAGGCGCTGAAGCGCCGGCTGTCGCCGGACGGCTGCCTTCTCTTTCACACGTTTCCCACGCAGTTCGACGAGCTGTTCTTCGGGCCGGCGTGGCTGCGCTGGCCGCTCCTGCCGTTCGCCTGGCTGCCGCCGCAGGCGTTCGATCGCATCGTCAAGGCGTACGCCTCCGCCGTGGACATTGGGCTGATCGTCGCGCGGGGCGGCACCTGGCGGGAGCTGAAGAAGCGGACCAGCCATTGCAACCCGCTGACGACGGAGCGCCTGGCCGACATCTTCACGCGGGCAGGGTATGTCCTGATCGAGCTCGAGAGCGGCCAGCTTTACCGCGCGCACGGGTGGACGCGGGGCTGGTTCGCGCGCCAGCCGATCAGCCATCGCAACCTCTATGGCGCCGCGGTGCCGGCCGCGCGCGCGATCGGACAGTGCCTCCGCGATACCGCCGGCAGGCAGGACGCGACATGAGCGGCGAGCGGACGATGACCACGTACGGCAACCGGCGCGAACGCATCCAATATTTGCTGGGGCGCTACGGCATCCATGTGCTCGGCCGGGTGCTGGACGTCGGCTGCTCCGAAGCGCCGATGCGGGAGCACTGTCCCGGCGGCTACTGCGGGATTGACCAGAGCGGCAACCCGGATGTCATCGTGGACCTGGAAGAGGGCCGGCTGCCGTTCGAGGACCGCGCGTTTGATACGGTCGTCTGCACGGACGTCCTCGAGCACATCGACCGCCTGCACGCACTGTTTGATGAGATGGTCCGGGTGTGCCGGGGACGGTTGATCATCAGCCTGCCGAACTGCTGGGGCGGCTTCCGCACGGCGATCCTGCTCGGCCGGGGGGAGCTCAAGCAGTACGGGCTGCCCATGGGCCCGCCCGAGGACCGGCACCGTTGGTTCTTCAACTATGAGCAGGCTGAGCGGTTCATCCGCGGGCAGGCGGCGCGCCACCAGCTGACGGTGCGCGTCTGTGAACCGTACTACGGCGCGGATGGCCCGGTGGCCCGCGTGGCGCGCTTTTGCTATCCCGGCGGAACGATGCGGCGGCACAACGTGTTCTCCAGGGCGCTGTGGGCGGTGCTGGAGCGGGGAACCAATGGCCGGTAAAGCGGTCGTACTTGCGCTCGCGGTGCTCGGCGCAGCCGAAGCGCTACAGCCATGGCTGTTCCGCTGGTCCGGTGCGGGGCTCGCCAGCACCGCGGCGCTTGCGGTGTTGTGCGTCTGCTCATCCCGCGCGCACGCCCGCGGGGCATGGCAGCGCGCCGTAGCGGTGGCGGCGCTGCTCGCCGGCGCGATCGGGTGGTGGTCGCTGTGGGCCGGGTGGCTGAGCCGGCCCATGACGGATCCGGCGCATCAGCGCGTCATTCCGCTCGCGGTCTGCACGATCACGGTGTGGCTGTTGCTGGAGGCGGCAACCGCGGCGATCCAGCGGATTCGCCGCGGCGATGCGGATGCGGCCTGGGCGCCCGCGCTGTTGCCGGTGGCCGGCTTGGCCGCTGATCTGTGGCTGCGGCTGGGCGCAGCCTACCCGGCGGCGGCGGCCGCCGCGCTCGGGCTCTGGGTCGTGCAGCGGCGTTGGCCCGTCATGCAGCGAACGGGGTGGTTGCTCAGCGAGAGCCGGTGGGGCCCGGCGGTGATCCTGGGCATCGCGGTCGCGTTGCGAGCGGCGTTCACCTGGCGGCTGATGCACGCAGGGCTGGATCCCGCGGTACTGGACGGGCCGGACAGCGGCTACTACCACGCGGCGGCGGCCGCACTCGCGACAGGCCAGATCACGCTCTGGGAGCCGAGCTGGCTGCTCTATCCACGGCACAACCCCGGCCCGGCGCTCTTCTTCGGCGCGCTCTACGCTGTGGTCGGGCCGCATCTCCTTGCGGCGCGGATCGCACAGCTCATCTTGGCCGCGTGGAGCTGCCTGCTGGTTTATGGCATCGGCCGGCGGCTGTTCGGCGAGCTGGCGGGTCGGCTTGCGATGCTGCTCGTCGCCGGGCATGGCTACTTGGTCGCGTATGGCAGCTACCTCGGTGCCGAAACACCCGGGTTGTTCCTTGCGACGCTGTGCATCTGGTGGTGGCTCCGCCTGTGGCAAGAGAGCAGCCGTGTGCCCAAGGCCCGCCGCGCGCTGTGGATCACCGGCAGCGGGTTGGCCGCGTCGGTGCTGGCGCTCGTGCGGCCGGAGTTTTTGTTGTTGCCCCCGGTGGTGGCCTGGCTCGGATGGCGGCGAACCAGGACCTGGAAGCCTTGGGTGCTGATCCTCGCGTTGAGCGTGGCCTTGCCGGGGCTCTGGATCGTGCGCAATGGCGTGGTGGATCGCGTGTGGTCGTTGCAGGCCGGCAGCAATCTCGGGCTGTCCACGTGGACGCGGCTGAACGCGCTCGGGGTGGTCGCCGAGCCGGTGCAGGCGCCGCTGCCGCCCGATGTGCCGCCAGGGACCCGCATGATGCTGCCGCCGGTCATTGACTGGGCAGCCGCGGCGCGGCAGCCTGCGGCAGTTGCGGTGGCCGGTGCCACCGAATTCGCCGAGCGCGCGGCTCGGCTCTGGTCATGGAAGCTGCACGCCTTCGGCCCAGGGCTGCTCTACGCGGTGCGGGATGAGACGTTCATCGTGTTCGTCAGCACGCTCCTCTTGCTGGGGCTGGCCTCCGGGCTGTGGCAGAGCCGGCGCGCGAGGCCCGGTTGGGAGCTCGTATGGGCGCTCGTGCTGGTCAAGACCGCGGCGCACGGCTGCACGCTGGTGCAGCAGTGGCACCGCTTCACCATGGAGCCGTTCGTGAACATCCTAGAAGCCGCGGGCTTGGTGGTGCTCGGGGCGTGGCTGGCGTCGGCCGCTGGCCTACGCGAGCCGTCCCGCGCGCCGCTCGAGGCTGGGCGGCATCTGCAGCGTGAATCCGGCGGGGAGCCATGCGTCGTCTCAACGGCGAACTGATCATCTATTTGTCCTCGATCGACTGGGACTTCAACTGGCAGACCCACCAGGAGGTCGCCTCGGCGCTGGCGCAGCAGGGCAACGTGGTGCTGTATGTCGAGAACACCGGGGTGCGGATGCCGCGCATACGCGATCTGAGCCGACTGGGTCACCGGCTCAAGAACTGGTGGCGGAGCGTCGGCGGCATCCGGCAGATCGCGGAGCAGCTGTACGTCTGCTCGCCGCTCGTGCTCCCGTTTCCATATTCGCGGATCGCGCAGCGGATCAACCGGGGCATCCTGTCGCTCATGATCAAGCGGTGGATGGCGATCGAGGGGTCCCGGCGGCCGATCATCTGGACGTATCTGCCGACCCGGCTGACCCTCGAGCTCGTCGAGGAGCTGGACCCCGAACTCCTCATCTACTACTGCGTGGCCGATTTCCAGGAACTGGCGCCGCGCCAAAAGGTGTGGGCCACGGAGCAGGAGCTGCTCAGGCGGGCGGACGTGGTGTTCGCGCAGGGCGAATGGCTGGCCGAGCACTGCCGCCAGGTACATCCGAACGTCAGCGTCTTCCCGGGCGGAGTCAGCGCATCGCTGTTCGAGCGCGCCGACGTGGCGCAGGAGCCCGAGGACCTGCGGGTCGTGGCCCGGCCGCGGCTCGGCTATGTCGGGGCCCTGCAGCGGCACGTGGACCACGACCTGCTTGTCTCGTTGGCGCGGCGCCATCCCGAGTGGTCCATCGTCCTGATCGGTCCCAAGCAGGACGCCAGCCACGCGCTGCATGAGCTGCCGAACATCGTCTGGCTCGGGGAGCGTCCGCATGCGGACATTCCGAGGTACATCGCCCATTTCGACGTCGGCTTGATCCCGTACCAACTGAGCGCGTACACGAACACCGTGTACCCCTCGAAACTGAACGAGTACCTGATCCTGGGGAAGCCCGTGGTGTCCACGGCGCTGCCCGAAGTGGTCGCGTTCAGCGAGCGGCACCGCGGCGTCATCGCGGTCGGCCGGACCTTCGACGAGTTCGACGAGCACGTGGTGCGCGCACTCGCGGCCCCCAACGGGGAGCTGGCCGGGCAGCGGCGGGCGGTGGCTATGGAGTCCGACTGGCCCAAGCGGATCGCCGAGATGACCGACATCGCCGTACGGGCGCTCGAAGAGAAGCGGGCGGTTACGCGCGGCGCCTGGTCAACGACGCTGCAGCACTGGTACCGGCAGGTGCAGCTCAAACTGCTGAGCATCGGTGCTGCGCTCCTCATCGGCTACGTCGTAGTGCTGCACTCCCCGCTCGTGTGGTGGGTGGCCGCACCGCTCGCCCAGGCGGATGCGCTGAAAACAGCGGACGCCATCGTCGTCTTCGCCGGCGGCGTCGGGGAGTCCGGGAAGGCCGGGCAGGGGTACGTGGAACGGGTGGAGCGCGCGAGCCAGCTCTATCATCAGGGTCTGGCGCCGGTCGTGGTGCTGTCCTCCGGGTACGTGTATGCCATCAATGAGACCGAGCTGATGCAGTCGCTGGCCATGTCGCTCGGCGTGCCGGAGCATGCCATCGTGCTGGAGGGCAAGGCGAGAAACACGCTCGAGAACGTGCAGTTCACGAGCGCGATCGCCCGTGCGCGGGGGTGGCGCTCGGTCCTCCTCGTGAGCGCGCCCTATCACATGCGCCGGAGTTTGCTCGTGTACCGCAAGCAGGCGCCACAACTGCGCGCGATCGCCGCTCCGGTTGCCGGGAGCGTGTTCTTCAACCGCCGCGGCGGGGTGAAACTCGAGCATTGGCGGGCGATTCTCCACGAATACGTCGGCATTGTCTCCTATTGGCTCAAGGGATGGATCTGACATGAAGACGGCGCTGCTGCAACAGCTGGCGTGTCCCGTGTGCCGGGGCGGCCTTGCGCTGAATGACGTCCAGGCGCGGGACGATCAGGAGGTCCTCACGGGCCTGCTGCGCTGCGAGGCGTGCGGGCGCGGCTATCCGGTTGCCGGCGGCATTCCGGATCTCCGCAGCCCGGACGGGCGCGAACGGGAACAGCGCATCGGCCGGACCTACGGCTATGTCTGGTCGCGGAGCCGGCAGGCCGGCGGGCGGACCGTGCCCTCGAGGCTGCACATCGAACGCGTTCGCGAGACCGCAGCCGGCCTCGAGATCCAGGGACCGTGGGCCCTGGAGATCGGTTGCGGCCCGGGCCGGGACATCGCTGCCCTGGCCGCTGAGTACCCCGGTATCCAATGGATCGGCATGGACATTCACGCGGCATGGCCGGAGCTGGCCGCGCTCGCCCGGCAGCGGAGCAATCTCCATTTCGTGCGCGGAAGCGCGCTGGCCGCTCCGTTTCCGGCGCAGCGGTTCGGGTTCGCGTACAGCTACGGTGTGCTGCACCATACGCCGGATCCGGAGCAAGGCTTCCGTGAGCTGGTCCGAGTCCTGGCGCCTGGCAGGGCCTTTGCCGTCTACCTCTATGAGGCGCATGAGGGCAGCCCGGCGAAGCGCGCGGCGCTCGCCGCGGTGACGGTAGTGCGCGGGCTGACGCGGCGGCTGCCGCCGACGCTGCTCTACGGACTGTGCACCCTGGCGTCGCCGCTCGTGGTGCTGTGCTTCAGCTGGCCGGCCCGCCTCCTCTCCTGGTTTCCAGGCAGCCGCGCCCTGAGCGCGCGGATCCCGTTTCACTTCGGCCGCGGGCTGTTCTCGCTGACCACCGACCTCTACGACCGCTTCGGCAGCCCGATTGAGCGGCGGTACACCGCCGCGGAGCTGCAGGGCTGGTATCGCCGCGCAGGACTCGACGCGCGCCTGGCGCATCCGGCGGATGTGGCCGGATGGATCGGCTGGGGCTGGAAGCGGGACGGATGGGGCGCGCCGGAGAGCGCCGTCACGGCGTCGCAACAGGCCGGCGGAGGCGGTTGAGATGACCGTCGCGACGATGGAGGACACCCCGGAACTCTCGCTCATCATGCTGTGCTACCGCGAGGAGGAGCAGATTCCCTCGCGCGTCGCCTCCGTCGAGGCGGAGCTGGCGGCGCTCGGCGTGACGTATGAGATCGTGGTGGTCGCCAATTACTTCCCCGGGCGCGGCGATCGCTCGCCGGAGATCGCCCGCCGGCTCGCGGAGAACAATCCGCGGGTGCGGATCGTGGCCGAGCCGAAGCAGGGCATGATGGGCTGGGACATGGTGAGCGGGCTCGAGGCGGCGCGCGGCCGGATCCTCGCGGTCATCGACGGCGATGGGCAGATCGACCCGCGCGACGTGCCGCGGGTCTACCGCGAGCTGCGCGTGCGGCAGCTGGACGTCTGCCAGGCGAACCGCATCCGCCGCGAGGACGGGTGGAGGCGGGTCCTGGTCTCGCGCATCTACAACGCGCTGTTTCAGCTCCTCTTCCCGGGCACCGGGCTGCATGACATCAACGCGAAGCCTAAGCTGGTGACGCGCGAGGCGTACCGGAGTATGCGGCTCAGCTCGACCGACTGGTTCACGGACGCGGACATCATCATCGAGGCGCGCCGGCTCGCGCTGCGCTGCGGCGAGATCCCCACGGTGTTCGGCAAGGGCGCGCGGCCGTCGTTCATCGGCGCCGCGGCGGTCCGCGAGTTCATCAAGAACCTGGTCCTCTTCCGGCTGCGGGAGTCGCTCGGCGGCGGGCCGCGCTCTGCGGAGCGGATCCGCGTGCTCCATCTCGTCGAGAACCTCGGGCGCGGGGGCGCTGAGCGGCGGCTCGCCTGCGACCTGCGCTGGCTCGACCGCGAGCGCTACGAGCACCGGGTGGTCTATCTCACCGAGGACGCGGCGCTGCGGCCGGAGATCGAGGCGCTGGGGATCCCGGTCGAGGGGCTGGGGCTGCGCAGCCCGCGGCAATGGGCGCTCGCGGTGCTCCGGCTGTCCCGGCGGCTGCGCGCGTGGCGTCCGCACATCGTGCACACCCAGGTATTCGCCGCCGACGTGTACGGGCGGCTGTGCGCGGCGATCACCGGGGTGCCGATCGTCCTCTCCACCATCCAAACCATGCCCTACGTGCAGTCGCTCGGGCCGTTCTACTCGAGGAAGCGCAAGCTCGCCGACCGTTGGACCGCGCGGCTTCGGACCGACCGGTTCATCGCGGTTTCTGAGGCGGTGAAGCGCGCAGTGGTGGAGAGCTTCGGCGCGGCGCCATCCCGGGTCGTGGTGATTCCCAACGGCGTGGACCTCACGCGGTTCGGGCCGCGGAGCGCGGAGCGCCTGCGCGCGCGCGAGTCGTTGGGCATCGCGCCCGATGCGCCGTGCATCCTCCACGTGGGCCGGCTGATCCCTGAAAAGAACCAGGCGGCGCTGATCCGCGCCGTCGCCGCGCTGAAGGCGCGGCTGCCCGGCATCCGTCTCGCCATCGCAGGCGACGGGCCGTGCCGGATCGAGCTGGAACAGTTGATCAGCGCGCTGGGGGTTGGATCGCAGGTGCTGTTATTGGGGACGCGGTCGGACATCGAACAGCTCCACCACGCGGCCGACTGCTTCGTGCTGCCGTCATTGAGGGAGGGGTTGCCGCTGTCGCTGGTGGAGGCGATGGCGTCGCAGCTCCCGGTCATCGCGTCGTCCATCGCGCCGCACATGGAGCTGATCGAGCCGGGTCGGACCGGGTGGCTCGTCGAGCCGCATGACACGGCGCGGCTCGCCGAGACGATCGCCCGGGTCGTGGAGCGCCCGGACGAGGCGGCGCGCATCGCGGAGGCAGGGCGCAAGGAGGCCGAGCGCCGCTTTTCGGCCGAGGCGTCCGCCGGCGCGCTGCAGGCGCTGTATGACGCGCTCTGCCGCGAGCGCGGATGGACAGGACCGGAGACCGCGGCGCTCGACGCTGCGGAGGCGGTCCGATGAGCCGGTTTCGCCGCGTCATCGTCCGGGCGCTCATGGCCGCCGCACTGTTGTACAGCGCGGCGCACGTGGTTCAAACCGGAATCCGTTCAGCCTGGAGCAACTTCGCCGGGGATTTTCTCGCGGCCTGGCCGGGGTATTACGCCGCAGGATGGAATCCCAGTCTCTACATCGGGAGCTACTCGGAATACTGGTGGAAGGCGCCCATCTGGTGCTACGGGCCGCTCATGCATCTGCTCTACCTGCCGTTCACCTTCCTGCCGGACATCAAGACCGCGTACCGGGGCATCCTGCTGTGCTCGTACGCGTACGCGCTCGCCGCGTTCTTCATCACCACGTGCGCGGTCGTGCGCCGGCCGAAGACCCTCGCCGCATGGACGCTGTTCATCGCGCTCTGGGCGAATTTTTACCCGCTGTACGAAACACTACTGCAGAACAACATCGAATTGCTCGAGCTGGCTTTGCTGGCGGGCGCCTGGGCGCTCCTGGCGCGCGGTCGCGACCGGGCGGCCGGGGCAGCGCTCGGCGCGGCCACGATGGCCAAGTTTCTGCCCGCGATCTTCGTGCCATACCTCATCTGGAAGCGCCGCTGGCGCGCGCTGTCCGGGTTGCTCGCCGTCATGCTGCCGGTTGCGCTGTTCATCCAGCTCACGCTCGGCTGGGAGCACAACTTCCTCGTCGAGCAGTTCCGTCGAGGCGGGACGTATGGCGTCTCCTACTTCACCAACCAAGCGCTCTCAGGGATTGTCATGCGCTTCGGGCAGGTGGTCGCCTGGTGGGTGCCTGCGCTGCCGGTATTTGACGACCACGGACGGTGGGCCGCTATCGCCCATGGGGTTAGCCTGACGGCCGGCCTGTTGCTGGCGCTGCTGCTCGGGCGATTCGGCCGTCCGGGCGTTGAGCGCTGGGAGTGGTCGCTGCTCACGATGATCATGATCCTGGTGCCGCCGCACGCGCAGCCCTACTATGCCGTCTTCCTGCTGCTGCCGTTCAGCGTTGTGCTCGATGAAGCGATCCGCGGGTCGCTGTCGCGCAGCCACGCGGCCGCCGCCGCGGCGGCGTTTCTCATGGTCGGATGGCCGCTGCCGATGTCGGCAATCGAAGCGGTGTGGCCGCCGCCTGACTCCTGGGTGCGGTTGAGCGACTACTGGCTGCTGCACTCGTTGCCGGCGGCCGGGGCCGGCCTGCTGCTTCTCGTCGTGTGCCAGCGGCTCGTCCAGGACAGCCGCCGTCTGGCCGCTGCGGAGCGACGGGAGCTGCCGGCGGCGTCCGATGATGCGCCGGCTGCCGCGCTCACAGGGCAGGAACCGCAGCTGTCACTCATCGTGCCGTTCTACAACGAAGGCGTGAACGTTGACCGTGTGATGGAACCGCTCCTCGCTGCGCTGGATGCGAGCGGCTGCGCCTACGAAGTGATCCCCGTGGACAATGGATCCGCCGACGACACCGGCGGCCGCTTGCGCGGATACGCTGCGCGGCATCCGACGGTCAGGCTCGTGTCGGTGCCGGTGAATGAGGGCTACGGGTGGGGCATCATCCAGGGGCTGGCCCAGGCGCGCGGCGCCTACGCCGGATACATGAGCGGAGACGGACAGATCCGCCCGGATGACCCGGTGCGGGTGTGCGCGGCGATGGTCGCCGCCGGCGCCATGGCCGGCAAGATTGTCCGCAACGTCCGGCACGACGGGTGGCTGCGGCGCGTCAATTCGGCCGCGTACAACGCGGTGTGCCGCGCCGGCTTCGGGCTGCGCAGCCAGGACGTGAACGGCACGCCGAAGGTGCTGGCGCGTCCGCTGCTTGACCGGCTGCAACTCTCGTCAAAGGACTGGTTCATTGATTTTGAGCTCATGCTCAAGCTGCAATGGCTGGGCCAGGAGATGCTCGAGGTGCCGACCGAATACCTGGCCAGGTCCGGAGGCGTCTCGAAGGTCAAGTTGAGCGCCGTGTGGGAGTTTGCACGGAACATGGTCGAGGCGCGGTGGGGCGGCCGGTTCGCGGCGTGGCGCTCAGCCGGAGGCGGCGCGGTCACGGCGGCGCCGGCGGCGCGCGAGGTGGAAGCCTCATGAGGCAATGGCGCGGTGTACCGGTGCTCGTCACAGGCGCTGAGGGGTTCATCGGCTCCGTCGTGGCGCGGCAGCTCGCGGCCCAGGGGGCCGAGGTGCATGCCGGGGTGTTCGACGACGTCTCGCGGTGGCGGCTGCAGGGCATCGAGCACCAGCTCACGCTGCACCGTCTCGATGTGCGGGACGCATCGCAGGTGCAGCGCGCGGTCGGCCGCATCGCCCCCAGGCGGGTCATCCATCTCGCGGCGGCGGTGGATACGCGCCGCGACCACGCGTTGATCGAACCGATGCTCCGCGCGAACGTCGAGGGGACGCGCCACCTCCTTGACGCGCTGGTTGGGCAGCGGCCCGAGGCGGTGGTCCTGGCCGGGACCGCGGAAGAGTATGGCGCGCGGCGGACGCTCTGCAGGACCACCGATCCGGAACAGCCGGTCTCGCCGTATTCCTGGAGCAAGACCGCGGCGGCGGCCCTCGGCCGGCTCTACCACCAGGTGTGGGGAGTGCCGGTCACCGTCGTCCGGTTCGCGGTGACGTACGGGCCGGGGCAGGTCAACGACCTGTTCGTGCCATCGCTCATCCGGTCGTGCCTGACCAGGCAGCCGCTGCGCATGACGGCGGGGCGGCACGCCAGGGAGTTCAACTATGTCGACGACATCGCCGGCGGGCTCATCGCGGCCGCGCAGGCCCCGAGCGCCGCCGGGCAGATCGTCCATCTGGGGCCGGGCAAGGCGCATCGGCTGCTCGAGGTGGTCCGGCTCGTCATGGAGCTGACAGGCGCTGCGACGCCCCCGCTCATCGGCGCGTTGCCGTACCGGGTCGGCGAGCCGCGGACGCAGCGGCTGGACGTCGGCAAGTCTTCGGCGCTGCTGGGCTGGCGGTCCTGCGTCGCGCTGCGCGAGGGGCTGCGCAGGACGGTGGAGTGGTTTCAGGACTATCTCGCCGGCGAGGCAGACGCCCGGATGGCCGAAGCCGCAGAGGTGCGACAGGGATGAGCGCTGACAGGACGCGGAAGATTCTCCGGATCGTGACGCGCATGAACATCGGCGGGCCAGCGCGGCACGTGGCGATCCTGTCCGGGGCGCTCAATCAGGACGGCTGGCGCACGGTCGTGGCCGCCGGGGCTCCATCGGCGCACGAAGGCGATTTCAGCGGGCTCCTGGACCGGTCGGTCGCGCAGGTCCGGCTTCCGGGGCTGCAGCGCGAGATCCGCCCGCTCGGGGACCTGGCCGCGTGGTGGCGCCTGGTCCGGCTGGTGCGGCGCGAACAGCCCGATGTGCTGCACACGCACATGGCGAAAGCGGGGATGCTCGGCCGGCTTGCCGGGCTCTGGGTCAACGCGCTCGGGCGCCCGCGCGGACGCCGAAAGATTGTGCTCATCCACACGTTTCATGGCCACGTCCTGTCCGGCTACTTCGGCCGGGCGCACACCTGGCTGTTCACCCGCCTTGAGCGGTGGCTTGCGGCGCGCACCGATCTGCTGATCGCGATCAGCCCTTCGGTCCGCGACGACCTGCTGCGGCTTGGGATCGGCGAGCCGTCGAAGATCCGGGTGATCCCGCTCGGGCTTAACCTGGACGGTTTCTTCGCGGTCGAGGACGCGACGCAGGCGTTCCGGCAGGAGCTCGGCGTCGCTCCGGGCGCACCCCTGATCGGCATCATCGGGCGCCTGGTCCCCATCAAGCAACATGAGCTGTTCCTCGAGGCGGCCGGGCTGCTCCTGCGGCGGCGCCCGGATGCGCGGTTCGTGATCATCGGCGACGGCGAGCGGCGCGCTGAGCTGGAGGCGCTGGCGCGGCAGCGTGGCCTTGAGGGCGCCGTACGCTTCACCGGGTGGCGCGCTGACCTGGCGGCGATCTACGCGGACCTCGATTGCGTGTGCCTGACCTCCAGGAACGAGGGCACCCCGGTCTCGGCGATCGAGGCGATGGCGGCCGGGCGCCCGGTCGTCGCCACGGCGGTCGGCGGCGTGCCTGATTTGCTGGGCCCCATCGTCGACCACGGGCAAGATTGCGATGTCGCGGAGCGGGGAGTCTTGGTACAATTACACGCTGGCGCGCAAGGGGTTGCGGCGGCTGTCGAGCGTGTTCTGGCCGATGCGCCCCTGCGGCAGCGCCTTGCCGTAGCCGGACGGATGCACGCGGCCGGTTCCCTGACCGGAGATCGTCTCGTGCGCGATACCGCCCAGCTGTACCACGCGCTGCTCGATGCGGGGGCGACTGCGGCAAGCGCTGAGGCAGCGACGTCCACCACCGACATGCCGGCGATTCCTGAGCCAACCTATCGAGGAGATTCTCGGGCGTGACCGTAACGATGCGCTCCCAACGTCCGGACCGGCGACCGCGTATCACGCTGCGGGCGGCCCTCCTGGCCTATCTCGCGCTGATGCCGGTCATGGTGCTGCAGGGGCTGCCGTTCACCGGCAGCAAGCTGCAGCCGGCGGATGTCGTGTTCTTGGCGCCGCTCCTGCTGGCGCTGGCATCATTCCGGGCGCGCCGGGAGCCGACGCTTCCGCGGCTCCTGGCGGCCTGGGGCTGTCTGCTCGCCGCGGCGCTGGCCTCGGCGATCGCCGCGCCGCGCTCGGCGGCCAGCCTGCTGGAAGTCGCCGCGTACGCCTACATGGGACTGATCATCTTCGTGGTGATGGAGGCGCTCCGGACGTGGGAGGATTGGATCGCGGCCGCCCGGGCCTGGATCGCGGCCAGCACCGGCGTGGCGCTCCTCGGCCTCGCCGGCATCGGGCTCGGCCTCGCCGGCATCGCGACGCCGTTTGCGCAGCGCGTTCCGGACTTCTTCGTCATCCACCGGCCGGTGTGGACCTTGTCATCAACCTTCATCGCGGCGCCGGCGCCGAACATGGCCTGCGGCTATCTGCTGGTCGGCGTGCTCCTGTCGCTCGGGATGTCGGCGCACGCGGGGATCCGCCACCGGGCCTGGTATGCGGCCGCCGCCGTTGTCCATGCGGCGGCTATCCTGTTCACCTTCTCGCGCGGCTGGATGGCGGCAGGGCTGGCGCTCGTCATCTTCCTCCGCCAGTTCCGGACGCCCTCCGCGAGGCTCGTGACCGGCGCCGTAGCGGGTGCGGTCATCGCGTTCGCGATCCTGACCGAACTGCTCGCGGTCTGGAATGTCACCGGCCTGTCCTTCACGCGCTCCGCCGAACCGCGCGGTGGCGCCGGCGAGTATCCCGGGCACACGGCCCAGCTGGATGCGGACGTGCCGCTGATCCGCCTGCGCGCCGAGGTGGCGTATGTGCCGTATGGACGCGCCCTCCTTCGCAAGGCGGAGCTGGCGATGTTCAGCGAGCGGCCGCTGCTCGGCATCGGACCCGGGCGGTTTGCGCACGAGCTGTACCGCCGGCAGCGGGAGGAAGGCGAACGGTGGTCAGGGCTCAGGGTCGCAGCGCCGTGGGATCCGCACTCCACGTATCTCGGCGCGCTGGCCGAGCTCGGGGCGTTCGGGTTTGCCGCCGTGTGCCTCGTCATGGGCGTCGTGATCTCAGAGGGGGTTAGGGCGGTGCGCCGGAGCGTACGCGCCGGAAGCCCCCATGCGCCGCTCGCCTGGGCGATTTTCGGATGCGTCGTCGCCTACGCCGCATGGGGCTGGCATGACGACCTGCTGACGAAACGGTGGGTCTGGGCCGCAGCGGCGATGGCCAGCAGCGCAGCACTCCTTCTGGTCGAGCAGTCGCGCTACGCCAAGGCGGCTGCCAGGGAGCCGGGGCGCGGGCCGCTGCAGGCAGCGTTCGGCGCTGCTGCAAGCCGGAGCCAGGCATGAGCCAGCCGACCGTCGCAGTTGTCATCGGCACCCGGCCGGAAGCCATCAAGATGGCGCCGGTGGTGCTCGCGTTGCGAACGTCGCGGCTCCGTCCGTTCGTGGTGGCGACGGCCCAGCACCGGGCCATGCTTGACCAGACGCTGGCGGTGTTCGGGCTCACGCCCGACGCGGACCTTAATGTCATGCGTCCTGGCCAGGGCCTGGGCGAGCTGACGGCGCGGCTGGTGCAGCAGCTCGAGGGGGTGTGGAACGAGGCGGCCCCCGCCATGGTGCTGGTGCAGGGGGACACGACCTCAAGCTTCGCGGCGGCGCTCGCAGCGTACTACCGCCGGATCCCGATCGGCCACATCGAGGCCGGGCTTCGGACCTACGATAAGTACGCGCCATTTCCCGAGGAGATGAACCGGCGGATGATCGACGCCGTGGCGGACGTCCATTTCGCGCCGACCGCGCGGGCGCGCGAGGCGCTCCGGAGGGAAGGCATCCCGGAAGAGCGGATTCATGTGACCGGCAACACCGGCATCGACGCGCTCCACCTGACCCTTGCGCGGATCCGCGGCGACGGCTTCGTGCCGGCCGGGCTCGATCCCGCGGTCTTCGCCTCCAAGAAGCTGATCCTGGTGACCGGCCACCGCCGGGAGAACTTCGGCGAACGGCTGCGCGGCATCTGCACCGCCCTGCGCGCGGTGAGCCGGCTGCGTGAGGACGCGGCCATCGTCTACGCCGTCCATCAGAACCCGCAGGTGCAGGGCCCGGTGACCGAACTGCTCAGCGGGCGGAAGAACGTGTTCCTCACGCCGCCGCTGGACTATGACACGTTCGTGTACGCCATGAGCCGCTCCGACCTCATCGTGACCGATTCCGGCGGCATCCAGGAGGAGATCTCCTCGCTGGGCAAGACGGCGCTCGTGATGCGCGAGTCCACCGAGCGCGCCGAGGCGGTGGAAGCGGGCGTCTCGGAGCTGGTCGGGACCGACCCGGCGAGGCTCGCCAACCGCATCCAGGAGCTGCTGGACCATCCGCGTCCGGCCGCGCGGCCGGCCGACCTCTTCGGCGACGGGCATGCGGCGGAGCGGATCGTCCGGATTCTGGAGGCGGCGCTTCCGGCATGACGCTCTCGATCGTGGTGCCCTGTTACAACGAGCGCGACGGGATCCCGCAGCTGCTGGATGCGCTGCGGGAGACCCGCCGCCTGCTGGCGCCGGCGTACGAGTGCGAATGGATCTTCGTCGATGACGGCAGCAACGATGGCACGGCGGAGGCGCTGGAGGCCGCGTGCGCGGATGAGCTGTGCGTGCAGTTCCTCCGGCACGGCCGAAACCGCGGGCTGGGCGCAGCACTCCGGACCGGCTTCGCGGCGGCGCGCGGCGAGCTGATCGCGACGATGGATAGCGACTGCACGTACGACCCGCGCACGCTTGGGCCCATGCTCGCCCGGCTGAGCGACGGCGACGTGGTGCTGGCGTCGCCCTACCATCCGGAGGGCCGCGTCGAGCATGTGCCGGGCTACCGGCTCTTTCTGAGCCGGAACTTGTCGCGCCTCTACAACCAGGTCGTCGGCGCGCAGCTCTACACCTACACGAGCTTGTTCCGCGTGTACCGCCGGGAGGCGGTGCAGGACCTGCCGTTCGCGTCGGACGGCTTCGTGGCGATGGCCGAGATCGTCGTGGAAGCGTTGCGGCGCGGCTGCCGCGTCGTGGAGCATCCGGCCAGGCTGACCGTCAGGCGGTCCGGCAGCTCGAAGGCGGTGATCCTGCGGCTGATCCGCGACCATGCCGTCTATTTGTGGAGGCTCCGGCGCGCGCCGGCACCGCAGCAGGCCGCCGCCGAGGCGCCAGTGGAGGAGGTTGTCCGATGACCGGGCCGATCAGCTTGCCGCGCGACGACAACGCCTCTGGCCGGGATCTGGGGCAGGAGGAGCTGGCGCTGCTCGCCGAGGTCATCAAGAGCGGCACGCTCAATTCCACGAAGGGCACGATGGTCAAGCGGCTTGAGGAAGGCTTCGCAGCGCGGCACGGCGCCGCCCACGCGGTCGCCTCGGCCTCCGGCACGGCGAGCCTCCACACGGCCATCGCCGCGATCAACCCGGAGCCGGGGGATGAGATCGTGACGACCCCGATCACCGACATGGGCGCCATCACGCCGATCGTGTACCAGGGCGCGATCCCCGTGTTCGCGGACGTCGATCCGGAGACCTACAATGTCACCGCGGACACGATCGCCCCGCGCCTCACGCCGCGCACGCGGGCCATCATGGTCACCCACCTGTTCGGCAACCCCTGCGACATGGACCCGATCCTCGCCCTGGCGGCGCGCCACCGGCTGCCGGTGATCGAGGATTGCAGCCAGGCGTTTCTCGCCGAGTACCGGGGACGGCTGGTCGGCACCCTAGGCGCCGTCGGCTGCTTCAGCCTGCAGCAGGGCAAGCACATGACGTGCGGCGAGGGCGGGCTGCTCACGACGAACGACGCCTCGCTGGCGCGCCACGCCCGGCTCTTCGTCAACAAGGCGTGGGGCTACGGCGACCCGGACCCTGACCACTACTTCCTGGCCTTGAACTACCGCCTCACCGAGCTGCAGGGCGCGGTCGCGCTGGCGCAGCTCGCGAAGCTTGACCGCGTGGTCAGCCGCCGGCAGGCGGTCGCCGCGCAGCTGACCGCGGAGCTGGGGCAGCTGCCGGGGCTTGTGCTGCCGAAGACGACCGGCGGGGCGACGCACGTGTATTGGAAGTACCCGGTGCAGGTGGACGAGGACGTGCTCGGCATCGATGTCGGCGGCTTCGCAAAGCGGCTGGCGGCGCTCGGCGTCGTGGCGCAGCCGCGGTACATCCAGAAGCCCGCGTTCGAGTGCGCGGTACTGCGCGACCGGCGGACGTTCGGGCAGAGCGGCTTTCCGTTCCGGGGGGCGCGGCCGGATGGCGAATTCCCGCGCTACGACGCGGCGGACTACCCCGGCACCCGGCAGGCGCTGTCGCGGGTGCTCGTCGTCCCGATCAACGAGCGCTATACGGCCGAGCACGTGCAGTTCATCACCGGCGCCTTCCGCGAAGTCGTCGCGTCGTCGGTGGGGGCGGGCCGATGAGCGCGACGCCGGTTCGCGTGGCGGTGATCGGCTGCGGCCGGTGCGCCCAGGACCACATCCAGGCCTACCAGCGCCTGCCGGAGGCGCGCATCGTCGCCGTCGCGGACACCGATCAGCGCCACGCGGAGAGCGCCGCCACGCAGACCGGCGCCCATGCCTTCACCGACTACCGGAAGCTGCTCAAGGAGGAGCAGCCCGACGCCGTCTCGATCTGCACGCCGCCGGCGACGCACGCGGAGATCACCCTGCAGGCGCTGGCCGCCGGCGCCCACGTGCTGTGCGAAAAGCCGCTCACCATCACGCTGGCGGACGCAAAGCGCGTCGTGCGCGCCGCGCAGGAGCGCGGCCGGGTGCTGATGATGGCGTCCAAGTTCCGGTTCGTCGAGGATATCGTGAAGGCCAAGGGGATCATCGAGTCCGGGATCCTCGGGCGGCTCGCGCTGTTCGAGAACGTCTTCTGCAGCCGCGTGGACATGCGCGACCGGTGGAACAGCCGGAAGGCGCTGGCCGGCGGGGGCGTGCTGTTCGACAACGGGACGCATTCCGTGGATATCGCGCGCTTCCTGCTTGGCGAGATCATCACCGTGCAGGCCCAGCACGGGATCCAGGTGCAGGAGCTCGAGGTCGAGGACACGTCGCGCCTGTCGTTCCAAACGCGGACCGGCGTGATGGGCACGATCGATGTGAGCTGGAGCCTGCAGAAAGACGCGGAGAACTACATCACCCTGTTCGGGACCGAGGGCACGCTCTCGATCGGGTGGCGGAGCTCGAAGTACCGGCAATCGTCCCACACCGACTGGGTGGTGTTCGGCGAGGGCTACAAGAAGCAGCAGGCGTTCCTCGGCCAGCTCGGCCATTTCGTGCGGTGCGCGCAGGGCGAGGAGGAGCCGATCGTGACGCCGACTGACGGGCTGGAGTCGGTCCGGGTCATCGAGGCGGCGTATCGGTCGAGCGCGGTCAACAAGTGGATGGAGCTGGAACCCCTGATGCGGGAGGCGGCGCATGGCGCGCGGCGGCGGGCGTAAGGCGGCAGAAGCCGCCGCAGGCGGCGGGGCGGTGCGGATCCACCCGACCGCGCTGGTCGAAGCCGGGGTGCGAATCGGGGCGGGGAGTGCGGTCTGGGATCATGCGCACATCCGCGCCGGAGCGGTGATCGGCGAGCGCTGCATCATCGGCGGCAAGACCTACATCGCGCCGGGCGTGCGGATCGGGCGGCTCGTGAAGCTGAACGCGTTCGTGTACGTGTGCGCTGGCGTCACGATTGAAGACATGGTGATGGTGTCGGCCGGCACGGTGTTCACGAATGACCGCTACCCGCGGGCCGCGCATCCGGAGCTCGATCAGCCGGTGACCTCCGAGGTCACCGAGGACACGCTCTCGACCACGGTGCGGCGGGGGGCGACGATCGGCGCCAACGCGACGATCGGGCCCGGGCTGACGCTGGGCGACTTCTGCATGATCGGTATGGGCGCCGTGGTGACCAAGCCGGTGCTCCCGCACCAGCTCGTGGTGGGATGTCCGGCGCGGGCGGCAGGCTGGGTGTGCGTCTGCGGGCGCTGGCTGGGCGCGCGGGCGGATAGCGCGGCGTGCCGCGCGTGCGGGCGGCGGTACACGGGCGGCTCAGCCGGGATCCGGCTGCTCGGCCGCGCGGAGGATGGTCCGCCAGGGCGCGCCGGGCGGCGGGAGCGCATGGCGGGAACGGCACGGTTGAGGGAGGGGCGCGTGGCCATGGCAACAGGGAGAGCGGCATGAAAGCGCTGATTACGGGTGGGGCGGGGTTAAACCCCGCTCACAGGGGATGCAGATGAAGTGTTTGATTACGGGAGGGGCGGGGTTTATCGGGTCGCATCTGGCGGAGCTGCTCCTGGAGCGGGGCGATGAGGTGACGATCCTCGACAATCTCTCGACCGGCCGTTACGAGAACGTGGCGCATCTGGACGGCGAACCGGCGTTCCACTCGGTGATCGGCACGGTGCTGAACGAGAGCCTGGTCGATAAGCTGATGGAGCGCTGCGACGTCGTGTTTCACCTGGCGGCGGCGGTCGGGGTCGAGCTCATCATCAAGCGGCCGCTCGAGTCGCTGATGACGAACATCCGCGGCAGCGAAGTGGTGCTGGAGATGGCGCACCGCTACCGCAAGCGTGTGCTGATCGCCTCGACGTCTGAAATTTACGGCAAGAACGCCTCCGGGCTCCTCAGCGAGGACACCGACCGGGTGCTGGGCTCGCCGCTCAAGACCCGGTGGAGCTATTCCACCTCGAAGGCGGTTGACGAGGTGCTGGCCCACGTGTACTGGAAGGAAAAGGGCGTGCCGACCGTCATCGTGCGGCTGTTCAACACGGTGGGCCCGCGGCAGTCCGGCGCCTACGGGATGGTGATCCCCCGGTTCGTCGGGCAGGCGCTGGCCGGCGAGCCGCTGCAGGTGCACGGCACCGGCAAGCAATCCCGCTGCTTCCTGCACGTGAGCGACGTGGTCGACGCGCTCACGAAAGTGATGGACCACTCGGGCGCGACCGGCCAGGTCTTCAACATCGGCAGCCAGGAAGAGGTGACGATCGAGGAGCTGGCGAAGCGCGTGATCCGCATCACCGGCAGCCGTTCGCGGGTCCAGTTCATCCCGTATGACCAGGCGTACGAAGAGGGCTACGAGGACATGCCGCGCCGCGTGCCGGACACGACGAAGATCCACGAGCTCATCGGCTTCCAGCCGACGATGACCCTCGACCAGATCATCGAAAGCGTCGTGGCGAGTGTGCGCTCCCCGGTGCAGGCGGCGGCCGGCGAATGACAATGACCGACGCCCTGCGCCAAGCGGGGTGGGCCGCCGTCATGGCGTTCGCCGTGACGGCGGGCCTCACGCCGCTGGTTCGGGCGCTCGCGGTGCGGCGCGGCTGGGTCGGGCGGCCGGTCGAGGACCGCTGGGGCAAGCGGATGGTGGCGCGCCTCGGGGGTGTCGCGATCTTCGCGGGCGTCGCCACGGCCGGGCTCGCCTGGCTGCCGCGGCAACCGGAAACGGCCGGGCTCCTCCTGGGCGCCGTGCTGGTGGTCTTCTGGGGGCTGGTGGATGACCTGCGGCGGATGCCGCCGTACACGAAGCTGATCGGCCAGCTCCTAATCGGCTGCGTCGCCGTCGCCAGCGGCATCCGCATCGACCTCATCCAGCTGCCCTGGGTCTCGATCCCGCTCTCCGTGCTGTGGTTCGTTTTCGTGATGAACGCGTTCAACCTGCTCGACAACATGGACGGCCTCGCCGCGGGGACGGGCGCGATCGCCGCCGGATTCTGCGCGCTGCACGCGGCCCTCTCGGGCCAGTGGCCGACCCTCATCGCGGCGTCGATCATCGGGGCGTCGTGCCTCGCGTTTCTGCTGTACAATTTCCCGCCCGCGAAGATTTTCATGGGCGACGCCGGCAGCCACCTCCTTGGCTTCAGCCTGGCGGCGCTCGGCTTGCTGGGCAGCTGGCAGCATTCCACCCAGCTCCTCAGCGTCCTGGCGATCCCGGCGCTGGTCCTCGGGGTGCCGATCTTCGACACCTGCTTCGTGGTGGTGCAGCGGCTGGCGCACCGCCTGCATCCGTTCTCCGGCGGGACCGACCACGTGTCCCATCGGCTGGCCATTCTCGGCCTGAGCACGCGGCAGACCGTGCTGGCGCTGTACGCGATGAGCGCGTCGCTTGGACTGATCGGCATCCTGCAGGTGACGCTGCCCGGGCCCTCCACGATCGCCGTCTGTTTGGCGGTGCTCGGCGGCATGGCGGTGTTCGGCCTCTACCTCGCCCGCGTGGAAGTGTACCGCGGCACCCAGGGGGACGCGCCGGCGGCCGACCCAGCCCGTCCCGTGACGCGCATCGAGACGATGCTGCTCCACAAGCGGCGGCTGGTCGAGATCCTGGTTGATTTCTCGCTCATCAGCAGCACGTACGTCTTCGCGCACCTGCTGCGGTTCGAAGGGGTGCTGACGTCGGACCTGACGCAGCTCATCGTTCGGTCGCTTCCGATCATTCTGGTGATCCAGATGGCCTGCCTGGTGGGCGCCGGCGTGTACCGGATCATGTGGCGGTACGGCGGCCTCGCCGACATCGGCGCGGTGTTCCGCGGCGTGACCTGCGGCACGGTGCTGTCGGCGATGGCGCTGTTGTACCTGTGGCGGTTTCAAGGCTACTCGCGGGCGGTCTTCATCATCGACTGGCTGCTGCTCTTGTTCGCGATCTGCGCCTCGCGGGTGGTCGAGCGGGTGCTGGACGAATGGATCCAGGCCGCCGCGGAACGGGGTGTGCCGGTCGTCATCCTCGGCGCGGGGGACACCGGCCAGTTCGTCGAGCGCACGCTGCGGTTCGAGCGGAAGCGCGAGTACCGCGTGACGGGCTTCCTCGACGACGACCCGCGCAAGCGCGGCAGCATCATCCATGGCATCCGGGTGCTGGGTTCCCGCGAGAGCCTTCCGCGCGTGCTCGAGCAGCACGGGATCCGCACCGTCTTCGTGGCCATGAGCGATCCGTCCGGCGAGCTGCTCCAGTACGTGCGGCAGTGCTGCGAACCGCGCGGGGTGACCTGGAAGGTCGTGAGCGCCGGCATCGCGGGCGCGGTCTAGCCGGCGGATGGGTCGGGCGGGCGGGCGGCTCCTGGAAGGCGGGCTCTACGCGCTGTTGTTTCTGCTCCCGTTCTCGGGGGCTGGGGTGGAGATCACGTTCGTGGTCATGCTGCTCGGCTGGAATCTCGAGCGGCTCGATCCGGCCACGCGGCGTTCGACCCTCTGGCTCGAGCCCTCCGCGCGCCGGCTGGCGCTGGCGCTGGCAATCTTCCTCGGAGCGTGCGCGCTCTCGATCGTCACGAGCGACTACCCCCACATGGGGGTCAGGGCGCTGATCAAGAAGTGGCTGGAGTACGTGTTCTTTCTGGTGATCGCGGCGGATGCGGTGCGCCGGCCCGGCGTGCTGTCCAGGGCCATCGTGGTGCTGGGCTGCTCCTCGGCGCTGGTGCTGGTGGAGGGGCTCACGCAGGAGCTGGCCGGACGCGGCGTCTTCCGGAGGCATGAACTCACCTACCACCGGATGAGCGGCCCGTATCTCAACCCGATCGACCTCGCCACGTACCTCATCGTCGTCATTCCCATCGCGCTGGCTGCGGCGCTGGGCGCGCGGCGTGGCGCCGCGCGGGCCGCCTGGTGGACACTCCTGGTCGCGCTGGCCGCGGCGCTGGGGCGCACCGAGTCGGTCGGCGCCTGGATCGGGCTGGGCGCGGCGCTCCTCGTCCTCGTGGTGCTCCATCCGGGGGTGCGCCGGTACGGCCTCATCGCCATGCTGGTGCTGTTGGCGGCCGGGAGCGTGTCGCTGGTGCGCGCGGAGCGGTTCCGGGAAGCGATGTCCTTGAGCGAGATCGGCAAGGTGGACCGGTGGATGATGTGGCAGGCCGCGCTCGGCATGATCCGCGACAAGCCTGTGACCGGCCACGGCCTCAACACGTTCATGGAAAAATATCTGGCGTACTGGGTCGGCGGTGAGCGGCAGCCGCGCTACGCGCACAACTGCTACCTGCAAATGGCGGCGGAGACCGGCGTCATCGGCTTGGTCAGCTTCCTCGCGGTGCTGGGCGCGCTGTTCAGCCGGCTGGTGGCCGCGCTCCGGCGGCTCGAGGATGCGACGCGATGGCAGCTGCTCGGCCTGGTCGGAGGGTTGGCTGCGTTCGCGGTGCAGGCGGCGCTGGACACGAACTTCTACTCCCTGCGCCACGCCGCGTTGTTCTGGACGTTGAGCGGCATGGCGATGGGCCTCGCCGTGACGGCGTCCGGCGCAAAGGCCGGCGAGCGCAGGCGGACAGCCGGGGCTGCCGCATGAACGCGCTCATGCCGGTGACGACTCGCCGGGAGCAGCGGGTGTGCGGCATCTCCGCAGGACTCGTCGCATGGCTCGTGGCCGCGCATCTGTTCCGGCACGGGCACGCCGCGGCCTCTGCTGCGACGGCCGCATCGGGTGCTGCGCTGATCCTGGTGGGCATGGCGGCGCCGTCCCTGCTGGCGTTCCCGAGCCGGGTGTGGTGGGGGCTGCTGCGCGGGCTGGGATGGGTCAACGCGAGGATCCTGCTCACCGTGCTCTTTTTCGGCGTGATGATGCCGCTCGGCCTCGCGCTGCGGCTGACCGGCTGGGATTCGCTGGCTCGGCGGCGCCCGGACGGCAGCTTCTGGGTGCCGTATCCGGCACGGCAGCGCAACCCGCGGCATTACGAACGGATGTACTAGGAGGATAACGCGATGGGGAAGCGACGGCTGTTATCGGATCTGTGGGCGTTTCTCCATGAGGAGAAAAAGTACTGGCTGATTCCCCTCATGGTCGTGCTGGTGCTCCTCGGCGTGCTGCTCATCACCGCGCAGAACAGCGTTGTGGCCCCGTTCATCTACACGTTGTTCTAACCCATGCCGACGCGGATCCTGGGTCTCTCGGCGTACTACCATGATGCCGCGGCCTGTCTGGTGGTCGACGGCCGCGTCGTTGCCGCGGCCCAGGAGGAGCGCTTTACCCGGAAGCGGCATGATCCGGGCTTTCCGTCGCAGGCGGTCGCGTACTGCCTGCGGGAGCACGGCCTGACGGTCGATCAGCTGGATGCGGTCGGGTTCTACGAAAAACCGATCGTGAAGTTCGACCGGCTCCTGGAAACGTATCTTGCCACGGCGCCGCGCGGGCTGCGGTCGTTCCTGATGGCGATGCCGGTGTGGCTCCACGAGAAGCTGTGGCTCGCGGACGTCATCAGCCGGGAGCTCGGCTACCGCGGCGAGGTGCTCTTCGGGGACCACCACGAATCGCACGCCGCCTCGGCGTTCTACCCCTCGCCGTTCGAGGCGGCGGCGGTGCTCACGATGGACGCGGTCGGGGAGTGGTCCACCTCGTCCATCGGCGTCGGCCAGGGGAGCGACCTGACGCTCCTGCACGAGATGCGGTTCCCGCATTCCGTCGGGATGCTCTACTCGGCATTCACGTACTTCACGGGCTTCAAAGTGAACTCCGGGGAGTACAAGCTCATGGGCCTGGCGCCCTACGGCGAACCGCGCTACGCGTCGGCGATCCGCGACCACATCGTGGAGGTCCACGAGGACGGAAGCATCCGGCTGAACCTCGCCTATTTCGACTACTGCCACGGCCTCAGGATGACGAGCCGCAAGTTCGACCGGCTCTTCGGCGGTCCGCCGCGCAAGCCCGAAGCGCCGATCACGCAGCGGGAGATGGACCTCGCGCGCTCGATTCAGGACGTCACGGAAGAGATCATGCTGCGCATGGCGCGCCACGTCCACCGGGAGACCGGGCTGCCGTACCTCTGCCTGGCGGGTGGTGTCGCGCTCAACTGCGTCGGAAACGGCCGCATCCTGCGCGAAGGGCCCTTTGAGGAAGTGTGGGTGCAGCCGGCGGCCGGCGATGCGGGCGGCGCCCTCGGGGTGGCGCTCGCCCTGTGGCACCGGCACTTCGGCAAGCCGCGCGTGAGCGCTGAGCGGTCGGGCCGCTGGGTGCGGCGCCGGAAGGCGCGTGTCGCGGCTCCGGCGGCGGTCGCCGTCCCTGCGGGCGGCGCGCAGGCTCCCTACGACGATGACATGCAGGGCGCGTTCCTCGGCCCGTCCTTCTCGGAGGAGGCCATCGGCGCCTGGCTCGCCGAGCGGGGCTATCCGGCGGTGCGGCTCTCCCGCGAGGCGCTTGGGCCCGCGGTGGCTTCGCTGCTCGCTCAGGAGCAGGTGGTCGGCCTGCTGCAGGGCCGCATGGAGTTCGGTCCGCGCGCGCTCGGCGGACGGTCCATCCTCGGCGATGCGCGCTCGCCCAGAACGCAGTCGGTCATGAACCTCAAGATCAAGTTCAGGGAATCGTTCCGCCCGTTCGCTCCGGCGGTGCTCCAGGAGCACGTGCACGAGTGGTTCGACCTGGACGGCGACAGCCCGTACATGCTCATGGTGGCCGACGTGCTGCCCAGCCGCCGACGGACGCTGAAGGAGGACGAGGCGGCGAGCACCGGGCTCGACCGGCTCCGGGTGGTCCGGTCCGAGATCCCGGCGGTGACGCACGTGGACAACTCCGCGCGGATCCAAACGGTCCGGAAAGGGACGCATGGACGTTTCCATGACATCCTGCAGGCGTTTTACGAGCTGACCGGCTGCCCGATCCTCGTGAATACCTCGTTCAACGTCCGCGGCGAGCCGATCGTCTGCACGCCGGAGGATGCGTACCGTTGCTTCATGCGCACGCAGCTGGACGTGCTGGTGCTCGAGAACTTCCTGCTGCGGAAGACGGATCAGCCGGTGTTTGCCGAGACAGGGAACTGGCGCAAGGAATTCCGCGCGGACTGACATGGCGCCGCCTGCGATCCTGAGGGGCTCATGCGCGACGTGGTGATCGCCCGCACCGATTTGCTGGGCGAGCTGGTGCTGACGCTGTCCATGGCCCGGCGGCTGCGGGAAGCGGTGGACGGCGCGCGGGTGACCATGATCGTGGCGCCGGGGATGGAAGCGCTGGCCCGGCTCTGTCCCGACGTCACGGCGGTCATGGCGCACCCGCCCGAGTGCGACGGGGGCTGGCAATGGCGGTCGCTCGCGCTCGGCGCGGAGCTGCGCTCGAGGGGGCATGAGGCGATGATCGTCGTCAACCCGACCAAGGCGCTGCACGTGGCCGCCTGGTGGTCGCGGATTCCGGTCCGGATCGGCGGCCCGGGCAAGGGAGGCCGCTGGCTGCTGACGCAGACGACGGCTCGGACGTCCGAACCGGAGACCCGCCACGAAGTGAATCGGTGCGCAGCGTTGCTCGAGCCCCTCGGGATCCGGGGCGCCATGCCGGCCGCGCGACTTCGCCCGGAACCGTGGATGCCGGGCCTGTGGGAGCGGCTGGCAGCTGCCGGGATGGATCCGCAGAAGCCCATCGCGGCGCTGCATCCATGGGCCTCGAAGGCGTTCAAGCGTTGGCCCATCGAACGGTTCATCGCCGTCGGGCAGCGGCTGGAGGAGCAGGGTGCGCGCATCATCGTGATCGGCGGCCCGGAGCATCGTGCCGAGGCCGAGCGGGCCCGCCTGCCGTTCACCGACTGGACCGGGCGGACCTCCTTGACCGAGCTAGCGGCGTTGCTCGCGGCCTGCCGCATGCTGGTGTCCAACGATACCGGGCCGTCCCATGTTGCCGCAGCGGTCGGCGCGCCGGTGGTGGCGCTGTTCGGGACGGACAACCCGGCGGCCAGCCCGCTGCGGTGGGGGCCTTGCGGCTCGCAGCATGCCGTCATCTGGAAGCCGAGCATGGAACTGATTCCCGCGCAGGATGTCCTGGCGGCGGCGCGGCGCATCCTGCAGATGGGCGAGCGGGTCCTCACCGCCGGAAGCCTGCCGCCGCCGTATCAAGCCGCGGGAGACGCGTAGTCCGCGATGGACTCCAGCGTGCGCCGCATCCTGATCATCAACCCCTTCGGCATCGGGGACGTGCTGTTCACGACGCCGCTCGTCCGGGCGATTCGGCAGGCGTTTCCGACGAGCTTCATCGGCTACCTGTGCAACGGGCGCACCAAGCGGATCCTCCGCGACAATCCGCACCTCGACGAGCTGTTCGTCTACGAGAAGGATGACATGACGACGTGCTGGAAGGCGTCGCGCCGCCAGGGCGCGTCGTACGTGCTCCGGCTGCTCCGGCGGCTCCGGCGCGCGCGGTTCGATCTCGCCATCGATCTGTCGCTGGGCGAGCGGTACAGCCTCGTCTCGAAGCTGCTGGGCATCCGGCGGCGCGTGGGGTTCAACTACCGACGGCGCGGGCGGTTCCTGACCGACCACATGTCGATCGACGGCTACCACGACGTGCACGTCGTGGAATACTACCGCCGGCTGCTGAGGTTCCTCGGCGTCGAGCTGCTCGATCCGTCGCTTGAGTTGCAGACGTCGGATGAGGACGAACGGTGGGCGTCGGCCTGGCTCGACCGCCAGGGCCTCGAGCAGGACCGCCCGCTGGTTGGGATGGTCCCGGCCGGCGGCGTCAGCTGGGGCCGGAGCGCTGCGTACCGCCGGTGGAGCTATGAAGGCTTTGCGGCGGTGGGGGATGCGCTGGTCGAGCGCTTCGGCGCCCGGCTCATCCTCTTCGGCGAGGCGGCCGATCGCGCGGCCTGCACGGCAGTCGGCCGGCTCATGAAGGCCCCGGTGGTCGACGTGAGCGGACAGACCAACCTCGGGCAGTTCATCGCCCTTATCGGGCGGCTCGAGCTCGTGATCTGCAATGACGGGGGCCCCCTCCACCTCGCGGTGAGCCAGCGCATCAAGACCGTGTCGATCTTCGGCCCGGTCGACCCGAACGTCTACGGGCCGTATCCCCGCACGGCGGACCACCGGATCGTCGTGCGGCCGGAGCTGCTGTGCCGGCCCTGCTACCATCAGTTCAAGCTGCCGCCGTGCCCGTACGAGCGCGCGTGCCTCACGCTCATCGAGCCCGAGCAGGTGCTTGAGGCGTGTGAGCGGCTCCTGGGACCGGCACAGCCGGCGGAGGCTGGGGGCGGCCATGGCGGGGGCTGAGCCGATGATCCTCTCCTTCGTCGAGCGCGGCTGGCGCGGAGCGCGCGAGCTGTCGCTCGAGCTGCTGGAGCACGGGGTCGCAGTGACCCACGTCGTGAAAGGACGGCTGGATCCGGACGTCCGGGGGTTGATTCCGCCGCGCCCCAACGTCCGGCTCGTCAGCGTGGAACGGCGGTGGTTCTTGCTGCTGGCGTCGTCGCTGTTGCTTCAGGGCGCGCTGTCCAGGCGGCTCCGGTCGGTGCTTGTCGACAACGAGCGGTCGCTCCGGCGGTGGGGCCCGTGGGTGCGCCTGCTGGGGAAGCGGATCGCGATGATTGAGGAGACCTCCGGGGGATACCGCCTCAGGCCGGAAGATCGGGAGCTCATCGCGCCGGGCGTCCGGCCAGGACGGTGGGTGTGATGCGGATCGCGGTGATCTTCGACAAGACGCGGCCGGATACGACGGGCGGGTACATCGAGCGTGCCTGCCGGGAGGCCGGCCATGCGTGCGACCATTGGTGGCTGCGGGATGCTGCGGCGATCCCCGCGGCCTATGATCTGTACTTGCGCGTGGATCACGGCGACGATTATCTGGCGGTCTGGCCGCGCCATCTCCGTCCGGTGGTCTTCTACGCGATCGATACGCACCTGGCGCCCAGTTGGAAGAAGATCCGCCGCGCAGCGGCCCGGTACGATGCCGTCTGCTGCGCGCAGGCGCGCGCCGCCGCCGCGCTGCCGAACGGACAGTGGCTGCCGCTCGGCTGCGACCCGGGGCTGCACACGGCGCCGCTCGCGGAGCGGACCCTGGACATCGCCTTCGTCGGGACGGAGGGAGGCGTGCCGCGCAAGTTTTACCTGCAGGCCCTGCGGGAACGGTACCCCAACAGCGCCATCGGGCCGGCGGACCACCGGCAGATGGCGGTGCTGTACGGCCGCGCGCGCATCGGGTTCAACTATGCGATCGCCGATGACGTGAACATGCGCGTCTTCGAGGTCCTGGCCGCCGGCACGCTGTTGGTGACGAATGCGCTCTCCGGGGATGCGTTCGGGCGGCTCGGGCTGCGGGACCGGCAGGAGCTCGTGCTGTACCGGAGCCCGAGGGAGCTGATCGAGGCCATCGACTATTTCCTGGTCCATGCGGAGGAGCGCGAACGGATTGCCTCGGCCGGGCAGAACGCGGCGCTGGCGTTCCATACCTACCGGCATCGCGTGGTGCAGCTCATGGAGTCGCTCGGCCTGCAGGCCGGCGCCCGTGAAACAGCGGCGGCAGAGGCGTCCTGAGCGATGGAGCATCTCAAGAGTGGGCCGGAACGCGGGATGCAAGACAGCGGCCCCGCGTCCCTGTCCGCCGGACAGCAGGTCGTGTGCGACCTCATCTTGCTGAGCTGGAACCATCTTGAGGAGACGCAGGCCTGTCTGCGGACGCTGTTCGAGACGGTGCGGACTCCCTCGCGGCTCTTCATCGTCGACAACGGCAGCGAGCCGGCGGTGCGCGCGTTTCTCGCGGGTGTGCGGCCGGCCGGCGTGATCCAGGATGTGATCTTGCTCCAGAACGAAGCGAATGAAGGATTCTCCGGGGGCATGAACCGGGGGCTCAGTCAGTCGTCGGCCCCGTTCACATGCCTGCTCAACAACGACCTGCGGTTCACCGAGGGCTGGCTCGAGGAGATGCTGTGGCTCGCCCAGGACCCCTCGGTCGGGCTGGTGAACCCGGCGAGCAACACATTCGGCCACCGCCCGGCGCGCGGGCAATCGTTCGACGCCTACTGGCGCGCACTCCGTGAGCGCCGCGGCACCTGCTCCGAGGTCGGCATGGCGATCGGGTTCTGCCTGCTGCTGCGCCGCGACGTGCTGGCGCGGATCGGCTTGCTCACCGAGGATGTGAACCGGTGCTTCTTTGAGGATGAGGACTACTCGATGCGCGCCGTGGCCGCGGGGTTGCGGTGCGTGGTCGCCGAGGGGGCGTATGTCCACCACACCGAGCATGCCTCGGTCCGGCATGTGCCCGAGCGGGAAGCCCTGTTTGCGCAGAACCAGGCGTGGTGCAACGAGCGGTGGGGCCGGCGCCTCCGGGTGGCCTGGCCGCGCTTCACAACCCCGGTGCCGGGGAGCGCTGAGCTGCGCGCCTGGCTCACGCGGCTCCTCGCATGGGCGAGGCGCCGCAACCACGTCTACGTGTATTGCCCCATGCCCCCGGGCAAGACGCCGGAGGCGCTGTTCCGGTCCGTGAACCTGAGCCCCCACTCGGATCTCCATTGGTTCGCGGTGCCGCGCGCACTCGCGCGGCTGGAAGCGGTGCGCGCCATCGTGAGCCGGCAACGGAAGCCGTTCGACATCATCGTGGCGCCTGAACCGGGCTGGGGCCGGGTGGTCCGGTCCTTGTCGTGGCTGCACCGCGCGGCGGTGTCACGCGAGACGGATCAGGAAGGGTTGGAGGATCTATGGCGGCAACGGTCCCGATCACCGTCGTCATCCTGACGAAGAACGAGGCGCGGCGGCTGCGCGACGCCATCGAGAGCGTGCGCTGGGCCGAAGAGATCCTGGTCGTCGATGACGAGAGCGCCGATGAGACCGCAGCACTCGCCGAATCGCTGGGGGCCCGCGTGGTCCGGCGGCGGATGGACAACGAGGGCCGCCACCGCAACTGGGCGAGCGCTGAGGCGCGGTTCGACTGGATCCTGAGCCTCGACGCGGATGAGCGCGTCACCCCGGAGCTCGCTGCGGAGCTCCAGGCGCTGTTCCGCGCAGGCGCGCCGCCCTTCGATCTGTATGCGATCCCGCGGCGGAACCACATCGGGCAGCGGTGGGTCCGCCACGGGGGCTGGTACCCGAGCGCGCAGCTCAAGATGTTCAAGCGCACGGTGTTCAAGTGGGAGGAAGCGAGCGTGCATCCGCGCGCGCTGTCGGACCGGCCGTGCGGCCGGCTGACCAAGGACCTGCTCCACTATTCGTACCGGGACCTGAGCGATTTCGTGGAGAAAATGAACCGGCAGACGACGCTGGAGGCGCAGAAGTGGCTCTCCGACGGGCGGAAGGTCACCTTCGGCAAGGCGCTGTGGCGGGCGGCGGACCGGTTCTTCCGCACGTTTGTCTCGAAGAAGGGCTACCGCGACGGGACGCTCGGCTTCATCGTGGCCTGGTTCGCGTCAGCGTACCAGCTGATCAGCTACGCGAAGTACGTGGAGGGGCGCCACGGCGCACCATCCACAAGCCCGCCATGAGCGTGAGCGCCAGGATGGGCAGGGCGAGGAAGACCTGGTAGACGTACGATTCGCCTTTGAAATAGCGCAGGCCGAGCAGTTTCCAGAACGACGAGTGCGTGAACAGGCTGACCAGGGCGGCGGCACCCAGCGTGACGCGGGCCGCGGTGCGGCCGGGCCCCTCGAGCGCCAGGGACGGCAGCAGCATGAGCGGGACCAGTAAGACGCTGTACGTTGCGACCCAGCTCGTCGGGGAGAAGACGGCCATCATCGTCGTGAGCAGCGCGGTATCCACCACGGCGGTGACGCCGGTCCCGGCCCGGGAGCGCCGCAGGAAGATCAGCGCGAAGAGCGCGAGCTGGACTGCGGCGGCCACCCGCATGACGGCGGCGTCCGGCAGCGCGAGCAGATTGAGGCCGTACCCGTCGGCGCGCAGCAGCCGGCCGAGCAGCGAGAGCAGCGACTGGCTGCCGATTTCAAACGCCCGTTCCGGGGCGCTGCTCGCCAGGACCGCGAACCACTCGGCGAAGAGGTGCAACGGCCGGCCCGGCAGCAGCGTGAGCACGCCAAGCAGGTTGACGGCGAGCAGGCAGGCTGCGAGCTGTCCGATCAGCGTCCATCGTTTCTGGAGCGCGTAGTACGGCACGAAGATGAGCGCCGGCACTTTGAGCGAGATGGCGAGCGCAAGGCAGGCGGCCGCCGGCCAGGAGCGGTTCCGCAGCGCGAACAGCGCATGCGCGCAGGTGAGCGCCGCCCACAGCAGGTTGGTCTGTCCGAGCAGGAACTCCGACGTGATGGGCCGCGAGAGCAGCACGACCGCCAGTGGCCCAGCCCACGGCGGCGACGGAAGGCCGGCGTCGCGGCACAACCGGTGCGCGGCGAAGCCCCCGGCGAGCAGGCACGCGACGGTGAAGGCGGCCCACAAGACCGCGGCCGCATGCGCTCCGGTCCACGCCAGGGGCGCGAAGAGGACGGCCCAGACCGGCCCGTACTTGAAGACCATCTCCGGCCCGGCAGTCGGTGCGTAGAGCAGCGCCGCCTGGCCGTGAGCGAGGCGCTCGGCGACCGCGCGGAAGACGTTGAAGTCCATGAGGAACGGCGGTTCGAGGGTGAACTTGACCGGGAAGCGGATGAAGAGAACGGCGCCGGTGGCGACCCACCAGACAGGAAACGAGCGGAATGCTTTGGCCAGGACAGCGCCTGCGCGGTGCCGCATGCCGGGTATTCTAGCACAGGGGTAAGATGCTCAGTCTCGTGATCCCGACCTACCGAGAGCGCGACAACATCGAACCGCTCCTCACGCGGCTCGGGACGGTGGCGCCGTCGCTCGGCGAGCCGATCGAGGTGCTGATCGTCGACAACGCGTCCGATGACGGCACGGCTGATCGCGCCCGCTCCTTGCTCGGGCAGGTGGTGCCTGGCCGGGTGGTGGAGCCGGCGCTCCGCTGCGGCCTGGCGGAAGCGGTGCTGCTCGGGATCCGCGAGGCATCCGGCGATCTCATCGGGGTCATGGACGCGGACCTGAGCCACCCGCCTGAGCTGCTCCCGCGTCTCGTTGAGGCGGTGCGCGCCGGGCGGCAGATGGCGGTCGCGAGCCGGTATACGCCTGGCGGCGGCGTGGAAGGGTGGCCGCGGCTGCGGCGGATGCTGTCGCGGCTCGGCAATCTCGCTGCCCGCCCGCTCACCACGGTGGCGGACACGACGGCCGGGTACTTCGTCATCCGGGCCGAGCTGTTGCGGCGGCTTTCGCTCAAAGCGCAGGGGTTCAAGATTTTGCTCGAGATCCTGGTGCAGGGCTGCCTGCACGATGTGGAGGAAGTCCCGTATGTGTTCCGGGACCGGGTCCGCGGGGAGAGCAAGCTGAGCGGACAGGTGCTCGGATCCTACACCGCCCAGCTGGCGCGCCTGTACGCGCACCGGCTGCGGCATGCATGCCCTCACGAAAGAACAGCTGGTATGCAGTGCCCGCATGGCTGAGCGGCTGTCGGTCGTCATCCTGACCAAGAACGAGGAGGGCCGGATCGCGCGCTGTCTTGAGAGCGTGCGGTGGGCGGATGAAATCGTCGTGGTCGACGGGATGAGCGCCGACCGGACGGTGGACATCTGCGAACGCGTCGGCGCCCGGGTAATCCGCCACGCCTTTGAGGGCAGCTTTGCCCAGGAGCGCAATCTGGGGATGGAGCACGCGACCGGCGACTGGGTCCTGCAGATCGACGCGGACGACGTGGTGTCGCCGGACTTCCGCGAGGCGGTTGAACAGGTCCTCGGCACGCCCTCGGCGCATGTCGCCTTCAGGTTCCGCCGCAAGAGCATCCTCATGGGCCGGTTCATGCGGTACGGGGGCTGGCACCACTGGCTGCCGAACCTCGTGCGCCGCGACGCGGTGCGCTATGTCGGGCGGGTGCATGAGCGACCTGAATTGAACGGGACCGTCGGCCGGCTGAACGCCGACATCGAGCATCATCCGTGCGACGACCTGGCGGCCTTCATCACCCGGCACAACCGCTACACGTCGCTCCAGGCCGAGGAGCTGGTCGCGTCAGGCCGCTGGTCACCGGTCGAGATGCGCCGCGAGATGGCGCGGCGGCCCTGGAAGAGGTTCTGGAAGAGCTACGTCAAGAAACAAGGATTTCGTGAAGGCTTTCACGGCCTGTTCTTCTCACTGTTCTTCGCCTGGGTCGAGCTCGTCAAGTGGAGCAAGTGCTGGGAGCTCAGCGGGGCGGCAGAGGCGAGCACGCCGGAGTCGGCCGCCGCTCAGTCCCCGTCCCCCAAGCGGATACAGTCGTCATGACGGCCGGCGCTCACGCGATGAAGGCCATGTCGTTCCGGGGTTTCCTCGCGCTTCAGGAGCTGGCGAGGCCGCTCGGCTGCATGCGGCTGCGCCCGCTGCGCAAGCTGGCACGGTCAGCGTACCGCCGGCTCGCGTGCGACGGATCGCAATCGGTCCGGTGCGCCGGGCTCCGGTGGACGATCGAGCCGGTGGCGGATGGGTACTTCAGCGAGAGCCTGGTCATCGAGGGCGCGCACGAGCCGTACGAAACCGAGTTCTTCCTGAACTGGCTGCGGCCCGGCATGACGGTGGTGGATATCGGGGCGCACGTTGGCTGGTACGCGCTGCAGGCCGCGCGGCGCGTCGGCCCCTCGGGGCGGGTGGTGGCATTCGAGCCTGAGCCGAAGAACCGCGAACTGCTGCGAAGAAATATTGCGGTCAATGCGGTTGCCAATATCGAGGTCGTGCCGCTGGCCGTGGCCGACCGACAGGGATGGATGCCGCTCGCGCTGGATCCCTCCAATGCCGGGGCCCACTGGCTGCGCGCGGGCGCGGAGGATGGGGCGGCCTCGGTTGCCGTCGAGCTGACGACGCTGGATGCCTGGTGCGCCGGCTGGGTGCAGCCTCCCGATGCGCTGAAGATCGACGTGGAGGGCGCCGAGCTGCTCATCTGGCAGGGCATGCGGCAGATGCTTGCGCAGAGCCCGCGCATCCGCATCATGGCCGAGTTTTACCCCGACGCGCTTCGTCGCGCCGGGACAGACCCGTCCGCGCTCTTCGAGGCGTTCCGAGCCGACGGCTTCACCGTCCAACGCCTCCACGGAGAGTCGCAGCGCCTGCTCCCGACCGACTACGAAGAGCTGCTGGCGGTCTGTGCGTCCGGCGACCGCCACACGAACGTCTTCCTGACCCGCCAGCCGGCGATTATGGGTGAGCCGTGAAGACCACATTGGCGGCATCGCCATGGGGGCCGCTGGCCGTGAGCAGGCTGTCGAGCCCGGCCCTGACGAGTGCGCCGGACGCCGCGTCGATAAGGTAAGGCGACAGCCCGGCGTGCTGGCAGAAGGCGACGAGCTCTTCGATGCGTGATCCGGCGCGCGCCAATCCCGACGGCCACGCCTCGATCAGCAACACCACGCGTGGGTTGGCCGCAATGAGCCGTACCATGCCCCTCAGGGCGTGCACTTCCCAGCCTTGCACGTCCATCTTGATGAAGTGAATCACTGCGGCGGATGGGATCAGGTGGTCGAGACACGCCGTGCGGACGCGCACCTGCAGGCCGGCGTCCTCGTGGGCCGCCAGCCGGTTGTCCCCGCTGTTGGCCGCGTTCAGATACAGCAGCTGCTCGCCCTCCTGATCGGACGCCGCCACCGGAAGCACGACAACCCAGGAGAGGCGCCGGAGCGCGAGGTTCCGTTTCAGCAGCCGCCGGTTCATCGGCATCGGCTCCACGGCATACACCCTGCCGCGTGGCCCCACGAGCCGCGCCGCTCGGCAGGCGTAGTACCCGACATGCGCGCCGACATCCAGCACCGTCATACCCGGCCGCAAGATCTCATCGACACACCGGGTTTCCGCCGGCTCGTACTGCTCCCGCATGAGCAGGGCGGGGGTGAAGTACTTGTCATGCACCGGCACCCACCAGGGTTCTCCGTCGACGGTGATCTTGACGACACGGCCCACCCGCAGGCGCAGATAGAGCGAGCGCGCAAGCTTGTAGGCCGGCCGTGAGCCAAAGATCCCCGAAGGCCTGACCCGCTCGACCAACCGTACGTAGGCCAAAAAGCACCGCCGCCGGACGCGCATCGCGCTCCATTGTACTGGGAAATGTACGCAGAGTTTCTAATTTCTGAAATCGGCGGTACAATAGCCGTTCCATGAAGAAGATGCTCAGAAAAGTCCTGCGGGCGGTGGCGGACGTCGACCCCGACTATTTCGACATGTACGCTGATCCGCAGGAGGCGTGTTTCGCCCGCCTGTACCTGGAACGGATCCGCTGTCACGCCGCGGCGGCCGGCATCGCGCCGCCGGCGTCGATCGTCGAGGCCGGCTGCCAGGCCGGCCGGCTCGTCGTGCCGCTTGCGCGTGAGGGCTATGCGGTGACCGGCATCGACACCTCCGGCTTCGCGCTCAGGCGCGCACGCGCGCACGCGAAGAGGGCCGGCGTCCAGGCGGCCTTCGTCCGCGGCGACCTGGGCGCTGTGCTGGCGCGCGATCCGTCGAGGCGGTACGATATGGCGGTGTGCGCCGAGGTGCTGTATTTGACGCCCCGCTACCGCGAGCTCCTGGCCATGCTGGCCGGCGCGGTGCGGCCGGGCGGGCTCGTGTTCGTGTCGCACCGCAGCCGCGACTACTACCTGCTGGAGGCGCTGCGGGCCGATGATCCGGCCGCGGCGGCCGGGGTCCTCGGGCGCGGCGAGGGTGCGTTTCGCGACAGCAAGTACTATAATTGGCAGACTGAGGCGCAGTTGCGCAGCCTGTACGCCTCGGTGGGCCTGACATGGAACGCGCTCTACCCGATCGACCGGATCGCCTGGCTGACGGGGCTGACGCCTGGCGCCTTGGATGCGGCCGGGCGGGAGCGATGGCTGCAGGCCGAATTGGAGTTGTCAGAGTCCCCAGCGATGTGCACACGCTACGTGCTCGTGGTCGCGTCAAGGCCGGCGAGGCAGACCGCCTGATGTCCAGATTCTCATATTACCTGCCGGTGCTCGGCTACCACAAGGTCGGCGATCCGAAACAGACGCATGTGCCGACCGTGTCGGCGGCCGCGTTCGAGCGGCAGCTGGCGTTCCTCGCCAGGCACCGGTACCGCGTCCTGTCACTCGCCGAGATCGCCGACCATGTCGACCAGGGCCGTCCGTTCCCTCGCCACAGCACCGCGATCACGTTCGATGACGGCTACGAAGAGACCGCGACGGTTGCGTGGCCCCTCCTGCGGCGCTACGAGTTTCCCGCCGCGGTGTTCGTGACGGTGGCGGAGATCGGTCTCGCCGGGTTCATGTCCTGGGACCAGGTGGACCGGCTGGCGAAAGACTCCATGGAGATCGGCTGCCACACGATGCATCACGCCTACCTGCCGCGCGTGAACGAGCAGCGCCTGCCCGAGGAGCTGGTGGCCTCCAAGCAACAGCTCGAGGCCCGGTTGGGCCGGCGTGTGGACTTCATCAGTTACCCGATCGGCGGCTACACGCCGGTCGTGCAGGACGTTGTCCGCCAAGCCGGCTATCGGGCGGCCTTCACGACGAATCGCACGACTGACCGCGCCCGGCTCGACCGGTACGCGCTCCGCCGGATCAAGGTGACGGAGCGCGATGCCAATCCCTTCCGGATGGCGTTCAAGCTGAGCGGCTACTACGACGTGTTTCGCCGGCTGCATGATCCCGGCGTGACCCTCTCCGACAAATAGCCCCCCGCATCCTGGTGACGTATGTGACGGCGGGCGCCGGCCACCGGCGGGCCGCCGAAGCGCTCGCCCAGGCCGCCGCGGCCGCGCACCCCTCGGCGACGGTCGAGTGCGTTGACGTGCTCACGTATGCCCCGCGTTGGTTTCATGCGGGCTATGCGTGGACCTATCTGTTCCTCGTGCGGCACGTTCCCTGGGTCTGGCAGGTCAGCTATGGGCTCTTGGACCATGGGCTGTGCTACACCCTGGTGCAACCGGTGCGCCGGCTCTGGAACCTCTGGATCGCCCGCCGTTTCACCGCGTGGCTCAAGGCGGCCCAGCCGGATGTCATCCTCACGACCCATTTTCTTCCGGCCGATGTCGCGAGCGCCGGCAAGGCTGCCGGGTGGCTGCGCAGCGCCCTGGTCGTGGTGGTGACCGACTTGTACCCGCACCGGTTCTGGATCTCGCGCGAGCCTGAGGCGTTCGTCGTCAGCACGCCGGAGAGCGCCGCGGCTCTCGAGCGGCGGGGCGTGCCCCGCGAGCGGATCGCGGTGCTCGGCATCCCGATCGCCCGTGCGTTCGCCGTCACGATCTGGGATGCGTTCGCCTGCCCTGCGGACCGCGACGCACTCCGCGCCCGGTTCGGGCTTGACGCCGGAGGGCAGACGGTGCTGGTCACGAGCGGCGGCACGACGGTGGGGCAGTTCGAGCGCGTCGTGAAGGAGCTCCTGGCGCTCGGGGAATCGCTGTCAGGCCGGTTGCAGCTCCTCGTCGTGTGCGGAGAGGACAAGGGGGCGCGCGCGCGGCTCGAGGCGCGCGCGAGGAGCTCTGCGACCCGGCTCACGGTGTTCGGCTTTGTGGACTTCATGGCAGACCTGATGGCGGTCAGCGACCTGATCGTGGCCAAGGCCGGCGGGCTCACGGTGAGCGAAGCGCTTGGGCGGGCCGTGCCGGTGATCCTGTACCATGTCATTCCGGGGCAGGAGCAGATGAACGCGCGGTACCTGGCGGAGCACGGGGCAGGAGTGATCGCGACGCGGCCGGCCGATGTCGTCCGGGCCGTCCGGTCGCTAATCGATCACCCCGAGCGGCTCGCGGCCATGGCGGAGGCGGCGAAGCGGATCAGCCGCCCGAATGCGGCGGAGGACATCGCCTCGCAGGTGATCGGCCCACTGCTGCTAGCATCACCTCGCCGCGAAGTACACTAGTATAAGAGCCGCAGAAGTTATAGAAGTGAAGTCCTGATGCTTGAGCGAATAGCGGCGGGCGGCCGGGCATTCCGGAGCCGCACGTAGGATTTTCGAGCGGCCACGGTGTCCCCACCGGATCTGGGAAGGGACGAGCGAGAAAATACTCCGAGCGAAGGCGGCCTCGGTGGGGCCGCCGAGCGGTGCGGCGAGGAATGCCCGGACAGGCCCCGCCGGAGTCACGGAGAGGACCCAGCATGACAACTGAGCGGCGCGCGATGGCGAAGGCCTTGCGGCGCCATCTGGACGGCTTGCGCAGCCTCGGCGTCACCGCGCTGCCCGCCGCGCGCGGAAGGCCCACGCCGACGTCGAAGGCGGCTGCCCTCGCGCACCTCGTGAAGGACGTGCAGGCCTGCCGGCGGTGCCCGCTCTATGAGACCGCGACGCAGGGCGTGGTCAGCGACGGCACGCCGGAGGCCGAGCTCGTGTTCATCGGCGAGGCGCCCGGACGGGAGGAGGATCGTCAGGGCAAGCCGTTCGTCGGCGCGGCCGGGCAGCTGCTCACGAAGATGATCGAAGCGATGGGCCTCACGCGCGGACAGGTCTACATCTGCAACGTGATCAAGCACCGTCCGCCGGACAACCGCACGCCGCTCCCCGAAGAGGTGGCGGCGTGCCTGCCGTACCTCGAGGAACAGATCCGGGTCATCCAGCCCAAGGTGATCTGCGTGCTCGGGTCGGTCGCGGCCAAAGCGCTGTTCGGGCCGCACGTGTCCATCATGAAGATCCGCGGCGAGGTGCGGGAGTACGGCGGCATCCCGCTCGTCCCGACGTTCCATCCGGCGTATCTCCTGCGCAATCCCGAGGCGAAGCGGCCGGCCTGGGAGGATCTCAAGAAGGTGAAAAGAATTCTCTTGGGGCAGGGGGCATGAGACAGGGGGCAGGCGTACCCCACCCAAAGGTGACAGCAACGAGAACGGGCAACGGCAGTTCCGTGCCCCGCGCCCCACGCCCCGTGGCCCCCGTGCAAGCGACGGCGACATCGGTCGCCGAAGTGGTCTTCAACCTTCCGCTCGACCGCGCCTTCCACTATCTGGTGCCGCCTGAGCTGAGCGCGGTGCAGCCGGGCATGCGCGTCATCGGGCCGTTCGGGCCCCGCGAGCGGGTCGGCTTCGTGGTCAAGCGCCTGGCATCGAGCGCCCGCAAGGAGCTCAAGCCCATCCGCCGGGTGATCGACCAGGCGCCGGTCGTCTCCGGCGAACGCTGGGCGCTCGCCGCCTGGCTCTCGTCGTACTATTGCTGCAGCCTCGGCGAAGCGCTCGCCGCGATGGTGCCGGGCCAGCTGCGGCTGCCGGCCGTGCAGGCGCCGGGCCCGGCTCTGGCCGACGGCGCCCCGAGCCCCTTGCGGCTCACCGCCGCCCAGGAGCGCGCGATGCAGGCGATCGAGGCGGCGCTCGAGGCCGGCGAGCCCAGGACCTTGCTCCTGCACGGCGTGACCGGATCCGGGAAAACCGAGTTGTATCTCCGCGGGATCGGCCACGCGCTGCGGCAGGGGCGGTCGGCCATCTACCTGATCCCGGAGATCGCGCTCACGCCGCAGACGATCGAGCGCGTGCGGGCGCGTTTCGGCGGCCTCGTGGCCGTGTGGCACAGCCGGCTGACGGCGAAGCAGCGGGGTGCGGCGTGGGCTGACCTCGCCTCCGGACGGTGCCGGATCGTGGTCGGCGCGAGGTCCGCGATCTTCAGCCCGCTGACGCGCGTGGGCCTCATCATCCTCGATGAGGAGCACGAGACGACGTATAAGCAGGACGATGCGCCGCACCTCCATGCGCGGGACGTGGCCTTCGCGCGCGCACGGCTGGCCGGGGCGGCTGTGATCCTGGGCAGCGCGACGCCGTCGGTCGAAAGCTACTACGCGGCGACGCAGCCCGGCGGGCAGCTCCTTACGCTGCCGGAGCGCATCCAGGGCCGCGCGCTCCCGAAGGTCGAGATCATCGACATGCGCGAGGAGATGGCCCGCCGGCGTCGCGGAGGGCCGTTGTCGCACCGGCTCGAGCTCGCCCTGTCGCAGACGGTGGAGCGCAAGGAGCAGGCGATGCTGCTCTTGAACCGCCGCGGGTTCGCCCGGGTCGCGCAGTGCCAGACCTGCGGCGAGACCGTCCGCTGCCGGCACTGCTCGGTGCCCCTCATCTATCACGCGGCGCGGAAACGGCTCGTCTGCCACTACTGCAACTTTGAAGTGGAGCCTCCGGAGATCTGCGCGGCGTGCGGCAAAGGCTATCTGCGCTTCCGCGGCTCAGGCACCGAACGCATCGAGTCGGAGCTCCACCGGCTGTTCCCGGCGTCCGCGATCGGGCGCATGGACCGCGATACCACGGCGAAACGCGAAAGCCACGACCGGCTGTACGCGTCGGTCAAGGCGCAGGAGCTCAGCCTCCTGGTCGGCACGCAGATGATCGCGAAAGGGCTCGATTTCCCCCAGGTCACGCTCGTCGGCATCGTCTCTGCGGACACGGCGCTCAACTTGCCGGACTTCCGCTCCGGGGAGCGCACCTTCGACCTGCTGACGCAGATGGCCGGCCGGGCCGGGCGGGGCGACCAGCCCGGACGGGTCATCGTCCAAACCTACTGCCCGAGCCACTACGCGATCCAGGCCGCGAAGGACCATGATTACCGGCGCTTCTATGAGGAAGAGCTGCTGATGCGCCGGCGGCTCGCGCTGCCGCCGTTCACCCATCTGGCGGAGCTGATGCTGCGCGGGACCGTGCGCGAGAAGGTTTACGCGGCGGCGGATGCGCTGGCCGGGGCGCTCGGACGACGCGCCAAGCAGGCGCGCCTGCCTGCCGCGCCGCAGAGCGCGGCGCAGGCAGGGGTCACGCTGCTCGGGCCGGCGCCCCACCGCATCCCCCGGCTGCGGGGGCAGCACCGCGTGGTGGTGCTGCTGAAAGGGGACACCGCGGAGGCGATTGTGGGGCTGATCCGGGAGGTCCTGGAGCCTGGGCACCGCTTCGGCGGGATGCCGGTCACGGTGAACGTGGATCCGCAGTGACGCGCTACGAGCCGAATCCCTTTTTGATGGTGCCGAGCGCGTCGAGGTTGCGGAGGCTCTGCTGCGCCTCCACATCCCCGGGATGCAGCTTGAGGATGCGCTCGAAGCACTGGCGGGCTTGCGGATCGTTGCCGCGCTTCATCGCGAGGTGCGCGAGCTGGCGCAGCGCCGGCAGATGGTGCGGGTCGACCGCCAGCAGCTCCTCGTAGGTCTGCAGCGCGGCGTCGGTCAGGCCGCTTTTCGTCAGGGCCATCGCGAGGCGCAGCAGGAGCGACCGGGAGCGCGGCGAGAGCCGCAGCAGCCACTCGTAGAGGCGGATCGCCTGGCGCAGGTCGCCGCGCAGGTGCGCCAGGATGGCCGCGCATCGGACCGGCAGCGTCACCGCGGCGGCGCCCAGCTCGGTCAGCGGGGACGGCGGGTGCTGGCTGAACCGTTTCTGGATCGCGAGGCGGAGGTAGCGGCGGGCTTCGGTCGCGTCGGGCGCCTGCTGCACGACGAACGCCAGCAAGTCGATCGCGTACTCGTAACTGCCTTGCGTGTAGGCCTGAATGCCCTTGTCGAAATACGGCTGCAGGTTCGTCGGCACGATCGCGCTGGGCATGAGTCATAATCGCAGCGCGTTCCGAACCTGTCAAATGATAGAATAGCACCCATGTCCAACGCCGGAGGCTCGATCCTTCCGCTGTGCCTGGAACCGCACCCGGTGCTGCGGGTACCCGCCGCGCCCGTCGAACGGTTCGACCGGGCGCTCAAACGGCTCACGGACGAGCTGATCGAGACCATGCGCGCCCACGACGGCATCGGCATCGCCGCCCCGCAGGTCGGGCAGGGGATCCGGCTCTTCGTGGCGAACCCCTCGCAGCGGCGCGGGCGCGAGCTGATCGTCGCCAACCCGGTGATCGAATCCGCCCGGGGCCGGGCCGACATCGTGGAGGGCTGCCTGAGCGTTCCGGAGATCTGGGAGCGGGTCCGGCGGTCGGCGGCGATCCGGATGCGCGGCCAGAACCTTCGCGGGGAGCCGGAGGTCGTCGAGGCCGAGGGGCTGCTCGCCATCGTGCTGCAGCACGAATTCGACCATCTGCAGGGCCGGTTGTTCATCGACCGCTTGTCGTGGCTTCGCCGCCAGCGCGTGCAGGCCAAGCTGCACCAGGCGACGCACCGCACCGCGATGGTTGCGGCGGCCGCGGCGTAACATCCGCCGGATGCGCATCATCTTTTTCGGCACGTCGGGCTTCGCCGTGCCGAGCTTGAAGGCGCTGGCGGCCAAGGGGCACGCGGTGGTCCGGTGCGTGACGCAGCCTGACCGGCCGCAGGGCCGGGGCCTCGGCCTCGAACCGTCGCCGGTCAAGCAGGCGGCGCTCGCGCTCAGGCTCCCGCTGACGCAGCCGGACCGCCTGACCGCAGCGCACTTGGAGGGGGTCTCGGCGGACGCCGGCGTGCTGGCGTCCTACGGAGCGCTGATCCGGACGGATGTGCTCAAGCTGACACCGCACGGCGTGCTCGGCGTGCACCCCTCGGTGCTGCCGAAGTATCGCGGGGCGGCCCCCGTGCCATGGGCGCTGCTGAACGGCGAGACCGAGACCGGGGTCAGCATCTACCGGCTCGTCGAGGCGATGGACGCCGGCCCGGTGTTCCGCCGGCGCCGCGTGGCCGTCGAGCCGGACGAAACAGCCGACCACCTGCTGGACCGTCTCGCGGTGATCGGCGCCGAGGAGCTCGTGCTCACGCTCAGTGATCTTGAAGCCGGACGCGCGACCGCGTCGCCGCAGGACGACGCCCACGCGACCTTCGCGCCCAAGCTGACGAAAGCGCACGGACGCATCGCCTGGGATGCGACGGCAGAGCGGATCGTCCGGCAGGTACGGGCTCTGACGCCGTGGCCCGGCGCGTGGACCGGATGGGACGGAGGGGTGCTGAAGATTTGGAGCGCTGCCGCCGCCGGGAACGCTGCGGATGCCGAGCCCGGCATGATCGTGCGCGCATCCGCTGACAGCATTGACGTGGCAACAGGGGAGGGGATCGTGGCCATCAAGGAGCTGCAAGCCGCCGGGCGCCGGCGAATGCCGTCGGGTGAGTTTCTCGCCGGGCGCCGTCTCAAGGTCGGAGACCGGTTCGATGCCTGAGCTGCGCAAAGATCCGCTGATCGGGCGGTGGGTGATCATCGCGACCGAGCGGGCGAAGCGCCCGGTGGATTTCCTGTCGGCGCACGATGAGCCGCTGCCCGAAAGCGAATGCCCGTTCTGCGAAGGCCATGAGCGCCTGACGCCGAAGGAAATTTTGGCGGTGCGGCCGGCCGGGGCCGCACCCGACGGACCGGGGTGGAAGGTGCGCGTGGTGCCGAGCATCAAGCCGGTCCTGCGCATCGAGGGCGAGCTGAACCGGCGCGCGAAAGGCATGTACGACATCATGGACGGCATCGGGGCGCACGAGGTCGTGGTCGAGGGCCCGCAACATGTCAGGAACGCCGCCGACCTCTCCGCGGACCAGCTCCACGCGTCGTTGCAGGCGGTCATGGCGCGGATGAATGACCTGGAGCGCGACCCGCGCCTGCGCTACGTGCTCTGGTTCAAGAATTACGGCGAGGTGGCCGGGGCCGGACGGGTGCAGCACTCCCGCTCGCAGCTGATCGCGACCCCGGTGACCCCGCTCAGGGTGAAGGAGGAGCTGACGGGCGCCCGGCGCTACTTTGAGGAGAAGGAGCGGTGCCTGGCGTGCGACCTCCTCGCCCAGGAGCTCGAGGTGAAGCAGCGGGTCGTGCTCGAGACGCGCCACTTCGTGGCGCTGTGCCCGTTCGCGTCGCGCTTCCCCTTCGAAGTCTGGATCGTGCCCAAGCGGCACCGCTGCGATTTCGGGAAGATCCAGCCGGAAGAGGCCGGCGATCTGGCCACCACCTTCAAGGAGGTTCTCAGCCGCCTCAAGTCGGTCCTGGATGATCCGCCGTACAATATGCTCCTGCACACCGCGCCCTTCCGCCGGCAGCAGGGCCGCGTCGGGCACTGGAAGACGATCGACGACGACTACCATTGGCACATCGAGCTCATCCCGCGCCTGACGCGGGTGGCCGGGTTCGAATGGGGCACCGGCTTCTACATCAACCCGACGCCGCCGGAGGAAGCGACGCGCTACCTGCGCGACGCGATCGTGGAGCGCGAGAGCGCGCGGCAGGACGCGGAGACGCCGCATGTCTGAGCTGCGGTGCGACCCGGTCCTCGGCCGGTGGAACATCATCAACACGGAAGCGCCCGCCGGTCCGGACGCGTTTGAGCAGGACCGCGGGGTGATGGGCGGCGGCGCCTGCCCGTTCTGCTACGGCAACGAGTCCATGACCCCGCCGGAAATCTACGCGGTCCGCCCGCCGGGCAGTGCCCCCAACGGCCAGGGGTGGCAGTTGCGCGTCATCCCGAACAAGTTCCCGGCGCTCAAGATCGAGGGCGACCTCGACCGGAAGGGCCTCGGCGTGTTCGACCTCTGCAACGGGGTCGGCGCGCACGAGGTGATCGTCGAAACGCCGGACCATAAGCGGCAGATGGCCGACCTCACCCTCGAGGAGCTGAGCCACGTTATCAGGGCCTACAAGGCCAGGTCGCTCGACCTGCGCGGCGACCGGCGGCTCAAGTACACGCTCATCTTCAAGAACGTCGGGCTGTCGGCAGGGGCGTCGCTCGAGCACGGCCACTCGCAGCTCATCGCGCTGCCGATTGTGCCGAAGCGCGTGCAGGAGGAGCTGCAAGGGGCGCAGGAGTACCTGGAGTTCCGGGAGCGGTGCGTGTACTGCGACATGCTGAGCCAGGAACTGCACGAGGACGAGCGGCTCGTCTCCGAGAACCGCTCCTTCGTCGCGTTCTGCCCGTTCACGTCGGGGTTTCCGTTCGAGATGTGGATCCTGCCGAAGGAGCACCGGGCCGACTTCGCGCAGATCAGCCCCGAGGCGATCGGCGACCTCGCCCGGATCCTGAAGGACACGCTCGGGCGGCTCAGGGCAGCACTCGCCGATCCGGCGTACAACTTCGTCATCCACACCTCGCCCATCGAGGTGCGGGAGCGGGAGGAGTACCACTGGCACGTGGAGCTGATCCCGAAACTGACCAGGGTCGCCGGGTTCGAATGGGGCACCGGCTTCTACATCAATCCGAGCTCGCCGGAGTTCGCGGCGAAGCTGCTGCGCGACCTCGCCCTCCCGCACTAGGATGATGCCTCAGGTTGCCGGGTGACTCCCGCAGGCGGCAGGACCCGGCACAATGAGATCCGGTCCGACCCCATGCGGTTTGACGGCGGATCAGGCGTCACCCTATAATAGGTGGTTCGCACCTCAGTCTGGCTCGCCGCAAGGCAGACGCACACCCAAGGAGGGATCCAGCATGACGGTTCGCATCGGCATCAACGGATTCGGACGGATCGGCCGCAACGTGCTGCGCGCCGGCTTCGGCCGTCCCGGGCTCGAGTTCGTCGCCATCAACGATCTCCCCACGCCGACCGAGACGCTGGCGCATCTGCTCAAGTACGACTCCATCCTCGGCATCTTCAGCGCGGACGTGCACGCGACCGCGGACGGCTTCACGGTGAACGGCAAGCCGGTCAAGATGTTCACAGCCAAGAGCCCCTCCGAGGTCCCGTGGGACCAGCTCGGGGTCGACATCGTCATCGAGTCGACCGGGGCCTTCACCGACCGCGAGAAGGCGGCCGGCCACCTGAACGCCAAGACCGTGAAGAAGGTCATCATCAGCGCCCCGGCCAAGGGCGAGGACATCACGATCGTGCTCGGCGTCAACGAGAAACTGTACGACCCGGACAAGCACCACGTGATCTCGAACGCCTCCTGCACCACGAACTGCGTCGTGCCGATGGCGAAGATCCTGCACGAGCAGTTCAAGATCGTCCGCGGCTACATGACCACGATCCACTCTTACACGAACGACCAGCGCCTGCTCGACCTTGCGCACAAGGACCTGCGCCGGGCCCGCGCCGCGGCGCTGTCGCTCATCCCCAGCTCGACCGGGGCGGCCAAGACGATCGGCGTCGTGTTCCCGGAGCTCAAGGGCCGCATCGACGGCACCTCGATCCGCGTGCCGACCCCGAACGTGTCGATCGTGGACCTCTCCGTCCAGGTCGAAAAGGCGACGACGGTCGAGGAGGTGAACGCCGCGTTCAAGGCCGCGGCCGAGGGGCCCCTCAAGGGCATCCTCGAGTACAACACGGCCCCCCTCGTCTCAAAGGACTTCAACGGCAACCCGCGCTCGTCCATCTTCGACGCGACGATGACCGCGGTCATCGACAAGCAGCTCGTGAAGGCGTTCGGCTGGTACGACAACGAGTGGGGCTACTCGAACCGGGTCGTGGACCTGATCGAGTACCTCGCAAAAAAAGGCCTTGGGGCTAAGGCCCCGGTCGTTGCCAAGGCGACTGCCGGCGTCTAAGAAAGCACCGAACGACTGGGCAGTGATTGACCGGCCCGGCTTGGGAGTCTGAACGATGGCACGTCCGGTGAGCGGTGCGCGGCAGTTCGCCGCGGTTCTGGAGCGGGTAGAAACCCAGCTTCGCGTACTTGCAGAAGGGCAAGCTGCGCTGCATGAGAAGATTGACCGTTTTGAACGGGAATCTCGCGAGCGTGATGAGGCGCTCGAGCGCAAGCTGGAGTTCTACATTCGGCAAGTCCGGGAAGACATGCAAGTCATGGATCGGAGGCTGACCGGACAGATCGAAGTCATCGGGCAGGGCTTGCTGGAAACATCGGCGGCGCTTCGGCGTCTGGACGAGAGAGTTGGTCATCTCGATGAGAGAGTCGGTCATCTGGACGGTACGATTCACCGTCTTAGTGAACAGTTCGAGTCGCACGAGCGGGCGCATCTAAACTAGCATGAGACGATGAAGCAAACGATCCGCGACGTCGGCATCAAGGGGAAACGGGTGCTGGTCCGCGTGGACTTCAACGTCCCGCTGGACAAGGCGACCGGCAAGATCACGGACGACACCCGCATCCGCGCGAGCCTGCCGACGATCCGCTACGCCATCGAGCAGGGCGCCTCCGTCGTGCTTATGAGCCATCTCGGGCGTCCGGACGGCGCGCGGGTGCCGTCCCTGTCGATGACCCCGGTGGTGGCGCGGCTCGGCGAGCTGCTCAAGCAGCCGGTGCTCGCGGTCGCGGACTGCATCGGCCCGGAGGTCGAGGCGGCTGTCAAGGCGCTGAAGCCCGGGCAGGTGGCGCTCCTCGAGAACCTGCGGTTCTATGCGGAGGAAGAGCAGAACGACCCGGAGTTCGCCAGACGGCTCGCGCAGCTCGGCGACGTCTACGTGAACGACGCCTTCGGCACCGCCCAGCGCGCCCATGCCTCCACCGAAGGGGTGGCGCACCATCTGCCGGCGGTGGCGGGTTTCCTCATGGAGAAGGAGATTCGGTACCTTGATGGGGCGCTGTCCCAGCCGGTCCGGCCGTACGCCGCGATCCTGGGGGGTGCGAAGGTGTCAGACAAGATCAAGGTGATCCAGACGCTGCTCGAGAAGGTGGATACGCTGCTGATCGGCGGCGGCATGTCGTACACCTTCCTCAAGTCTCAGGGCCATGCGATCGGAAAATCCCGGGTCGAGTCGGACAAAGTGGACCTGGCAAAGCAGCTCCTCGCGAAGGCGGCGGAGCGGAAGGTGAGAGTGGTGTTGCCGGTTGACCATGTGATCACGACATCGCTCGATCAAGGCAGCCCGGTCAAGACCGTGCCGGTCGGACAGATCCCGGAGGGGTGGGAGGGCGTCGACATCGGGCCTGAGACGCGCAAGGCGTTCGCCGCAGCGCTCGCCGATGCCAAGACGGTCGTCTGGAACGGGCCGGTCGGCGTGTTCGAGGACCCGCGGTTCGCCGAAGGCACCAGGGCGGTCGGCGAGACCCTGGCGCGGCTCAAGGCGACCACCGTGATCGGCGGCGGCGATTCCGCGGCCGCGGTTCACCAGTTCGGCTTGACCGAGAAGATGAGCCACATCTCCACGGGAGGCGGGGCGTCCCTCGAGTTTCTGGAAGGCAAGGTGCTGCCCGGGATCGCCATCCTCCGCGACGCCGGCAGGCCGGCCAAGGCAGCCGTGTAGGGCCGATGCGCAAGCGGATCATCGCCGGCAACTGGAAGATGCATCTGACCGGCGCCGAGGCGACGGCGCTCGTGGCGCAGTTGCGCGCCACCTGCGACCTGGACGACGTTGAGGTGCTGGTGTGCCCGCCGTTCACGGCGCTCGCCGCGGTGCGCGAGGCGCTGCGCGGCTCCCGCATCGGGCTGGGCGCGCAGGACCTCTTCTGGGAAGCGCAGGGCGCCTTCACGGGCGAGGTTGCGCCGGGTATGCTGAAGGACGCCGGCTGTGCTGCCGTGATCATCGGCCACTCCGAGCGGCGCACCTCCTTCGGCGAGACCGACCAGACGGTGAACAAGAAGCTGTCGGCGGCGCTGGGTGCCGGGCTCGCGGCGATCGTGTGCATCGGGGAGACGCTCGCAGAGCGCGAGGCGGGCACGACCTTCGACGTGCTGAAGCGCCAGTTGAGCGGAGCGTTTAAGGGCCGCTCCGCCGGCGACCTGCAGCGGGTCGTGATCGCGTATGAGCCCGTGTGGGCCATCGGCACCGGCCGCAACGCCACGCCGGATCAGGCGCAAGAGGCGCACGCGTTCATCCGCCGGTGGGTCGCGCAGACGTTCGGGCAAGACGCGGCCGAGAGGCTGCGCATCCAGTACGGCGGCAGCGTCAACGGGGGCAACGCGGCCGCGCTGCTCGGGCAGCCGGATGTGGACGGGGCCCTGGTCGGCGGCGCGAGCCTCAAGGCGGATCAATTCTCGGCGATCGTGAAAGCGGCACTCGAAACGAAGGCGGTGGCGAACTAATGTACGCGCTGATTCTTGTCGTGCACATTCTCGTGGCGCTCTTCATGATCGGCGTGATTCTGCTCCAAGGAGGCCGCGGCGGCCTGGGCGAGGCCCTGGGGGGCGCGGCCGCGCAATCGCTGTTCGGCGGCGGGGCCAACACCGTGATGACCAGGATCACGGCGGTCTGCGCGGGCCTGTTCATGGTGACCTGCGTCTCGCTCGCCATGCTCTCGACGGCCCGTGGCCGGTCGGTGATCGACCGGCTGCCCGAGATTCCGGCCACGCTGCCGATCGCGCTGCCCGGGACCGCCGGCTCGATGCCGGCGCCCGACGCTCCGGCAGAGCCCTCGGTGCTGACCCCGGTGGATTCCGCTCCGTCGCCGGCACCTGAGCCGGCCGTGCCGGCCGGCGCAACCCCGTAAGCGCCGAGCGTCTTGTGATCAGACGCGGTCAGCCTCGCGCGTCGACGCGGCTGATCGTTGCCATCCTGTGGTGCCTCATCGCGTCCCCCGCTGCGGCGGATTCCCAGCCGGTCACCGGGGACGCCATCGTCGTCGGCTCGATCGGCGATGCCAGCCGGCTCCTCCCGATCCTCGCCTCTGATTCCGCTTCCGGAGACATCGTCGGCCTCCTGTTCAACGGCCTCCTCAAGTACAACGAGGAGCTGAAGATCGTGGGCGACCTGGCTGAATCGTGGGTCGTGAGCCCGGACGGCCTCACGGTGACCTTCACGCTGAGGCCCAACGTGCGCTGGCATGACGGGGCCCTGGTCACGGCGGCGGATGCCGACTTCACCTACCGGAAGCTGATCGACCCCTCGGTGCGGACCCCGTTCTCGAGCAGCTACGAGCTGGTGGAGTCGGTCGAGGTCGTGGACGACCTGACGCTGCGCGTGCGGTACAAGGAGCCGTTCGCTCCGGCGCTCGAGAGCTGGATGATGGGGATCATCCCCAAGCACCTGCTGGAGGGCGAGGACCTGAACACCACGCCGTTCCTGCGAAGGCCCGTCGGGCACGGGCCGTACCGGTTCGTGCGCTGGAAGACCGGCGAGCTGATCGAGCTCTCCGCGAACCCCGACTATTTCGAGCACCGGCCGTACATCAGCCGGTACCTCTACCGCATCATCCCGGACCAAGCCACGCTGTTCCTTGAGCTCCTGACCGGCGGGGTGGACCTCTCGGGCCTCACGCCGCTGCAGTACCGCCGCCAGACCGACAGCGCGTACATGCGCGGGCAGTACCAGAAGTTCCGGTACCCCTCGTTCGGCTTCACGTACATCGGCTACAACCTGGAGGATCCCCGCTTCAGCGACCTCCGCGTCCGGCAGGCGATCGACCGCGCCGTGGACAAGCCGGCCATCATCGAGGGCGTCCTCTACGGGCTGGGCGCCGTGGCGACCGGCCCGTACCCGAAGGAATCATGGGCCTACAATCCGGCGGTGGTCCCGGCGACCCACGACCTCGCCGTGGCGAAGGCGCTGCTGGCCGAGGCCGGGTGGATGGACCGCGACGGCGACGGGTGGCTTGACCGCGACGGGCAGCCCTTCCGCTTTACGCTGATGACCAACCAGGGCAACGAGGTCCGCCGGCAGGTCTGCGAGCTCGTGCAGCGCCAGCTGCGCCTGGTCGGCATCGACGCCCGCATCAAGGTCATCGAGTGGAGCACCTTCGTCCACGAGTTCATCGACAAGCGGCGCTACGAGGCGGTGCTCCTGGCCTGGAATCTGGCGCGGGACCCGGACATCTATGACCTGTTCCACTCCTCCAAGACGAAGGAAGGGGAGTACAACTTCGTGGGATACGACAGCCCCGAGGTGGACGCGCTCCTGATCGAGGGTCGGCGCACGTTCGATCAGGCGGCGCGCACGCGCATCTACCAGGAGATTCACCGCCGGATCGCCGAGGACCAGCCCTACACGTTCCTCTACGTCGCCGATTCGCTGCCGGTCGTGGCCAGCCGGTTCCGGAACGTGCGCGCAAGCCCGGTCGGCATCGGCTACAACTTCATCGACTGGTACGCGCCCAGGGATGCCCAGCGCTACCGGGCGCGGATGGAGCCCTGACCGGCATGGGAACCTATCTCTTCCGGCGGCTGCTGACCTTGATCCCCGTGCTCCTGTGGATCACGGTGATTTCGTTCGGGATCATGCACCTGGCGCCGGGCAAGCCGACCGACGTCTCCGGCGGCTTCAACCCCAAGGTGTCCCTCGAGGCCAGGCAGCGCCTCGAGCAGCTCTACGGCCTCGACCAGCCGGTGCATGTGCAGTACGGCCGGTGGTTGTCGCGCATCGTCCGGCTCGACTTCGGCCGGTCGTTCCTCGATGACCGTCCGGTTATGGAGAAGATCGCCGAACGGCTGCCGGTCACCCTGACGATCAACGCGTGGTCGTTCCTCCTCATCTTCGGGATCACGATCCCGCTGGGCGTGCTGGCCGCGGTGAAGCCCGGCGGCGCGTTCGACCGCCTCACCACGCTCTTGGTGTTCATCGGCTTCTCGATGCCCTCGTTCTGGCTGGCGCTGCTGTGCATGGCGCTCTTCGGCGTGCGGCTGCACTGGCTGCCCATCTCCGGGCTCCATTCGCTCGACTACGAGTCGTTCGGGCTGGTCGGCCGGTGCCTCGACACGGCGTGGCACCTGATCCTGCCGGTGGGGATCACGGCGTTCGTGAGCCTGGCCGGCATGTCCCGGTACATGCGCTCGGCCATGCTCGACGTGCTGCGCCAGGACTACATCCGGACCGCGCGGGCCAAGGGGCTGCCTGGCGCGTGGATCTTGTTCCACCACGGGCTGCGGAACGCGCTTCTGCCGGTCATCACGATCCTGGGGCTCTCGCTGCCGGACCTGATCGGCGGCAGCGTGATCGCCGAAACCATCTTCTCCATCCCCGGCATGGGGCGGCTGTTCTATGAGGCGGTGATGGCGCGCGACTATCCGGTCGTGATGGCCCTGGTTACGGTCGGTGCCATGCTCACCATGCTGGGCAATCTGCTTGCCGATGCCGGGTACGCCATAGCCGACCCGCGCATCCGCGTCGAGGCCCATCGATGATCGCTGCGACCATGCAGGGGCCGCAGGGCCTGGCTCGGGGCCGGTTCGCGTCACCGCTCCTCAGGCCCCAGCGAGGCCTTCGTCGCTCGGAGCTGATCCTCGCTCGCCCCGCCTTTGGCGGGGCACCATGCCCGCTCGGACCAGCTACGTGCCGCTCCACCGGCCCCTTGCCACCCGCGGCCCTCTGTGCGGAGGCCCAACAATGATAGCTGCGGGTGTCAGGGTGCTTCCGGAGCCGCACGTAGGATTTTCGAGCGGCCACGGTGTCCCCCTCGGATCTGGGAAGGGACGAGCGAGAAAATACTCCGAGCGAAGGCCGGCCTCGGTGGGGCCGGCCGAGCGGTGCGGCGGAGGAAGTACCCTGACAGGCCCCGCAGCAGCATACATTCGCTCGAGAAGGACAGGTGGGGACGCGCATGAAGAATAAGCTCTCGTTGATCGGAGGGGCCGTGCTCGCGATCCTGGCGGTCGTGGCCGTGGCAGCGCCCTGGGTGACCTCCTACGATCCGCTGGCGATCAACCTGTCGGACGCGCTCCTGGCGCCGTCGGCCCAGCACTGGCTGGGCACCGACCAGCTCGGCCGGGACGTCGCCAGCCGGCTGATCTACGGCACGCGGATCTCGCTCGTGATCGGCGTGGTCTCGGTGGGCCTCGCGGTGCTGGTGGGGACGGCGGTGGGGGCGTTGGCCGGGTTCTACGGCGGCTGGCTCGACGGGTTCCTCATGCGGCTGGTGGACACGCTGCTGTCGATTCCGACCATCTTCCTGCTCCTCGCGCTCATCGCGATGGATCCTGGGGAGCAGTTGCTGCGGCTCGCAGCCGTGCCGGGGGCCGGGCCGGTCTTCAAAGCGCTGTTCGATGCGGTGGATCCGCAGCTCCTCGTGCTCATGGCGGTCATCGGGCTCATGAGCTGGATGGGGGTGGCGCGGCTCGTGCGGGCGGAAGTGCTCAGCCTGAAGGAGCGGGAGTTCGTGCTGGCGGCCCGCGTGCTGGGCGCGTCGCCCCTTCGCATGATGACCCGGCACCTGATCCCGAACGCGATGGGGCCGGTGCTGGTGAGCGCGACCCTGGGAGTCGGCGGCGCGATCCTCACAGAGTCTGTGCTGAGCTATTTGGGGCTCGGGGTGCAGCCGCCGACGCCGAGCTGGGGCAACATCCTCAACGAGGGCCGCGTGGCGCTCGGCGTGGCGTGGTGGCTGACCGTCAGCCCCGGCGTCTGTATCTTCGTGACGGTGCTGTCGTTCAACCTGCTGGGCGAAGGCCTCCGCGAGCGGTTTTCGCGGTCGTGAGCATGTCGCTGCTGACTGTAGAGAACCTGGAGATCGCCTACCGCCACGAAGGCCGCCGCATCCCGGCGGCCGAGGGAGTCAGCTTCGCCGTCGAGCCGGGCGAAGTGCTCGCGTTGGTCGGCGAGTCCGGATCAGGGAAGAGCAGCGTGGCGCTCGCGCTCACGCGGCTCTTGCCGCCGTCCGCCGAGTGCTCGGGTGCGGTCCGGTTCGAAGGCACCGAGCTGCTGACCGCGCCGGAGCACGCACTCCTCAGGATCCGCGGCGGGCGCATCGCGTACGTGTTCCAGGACCCTGCCGGGTCGCTCAACCCGGTGCTCACGATCGGGGAGCAGCTCCTGGAAACGATCAGCCGGCACTCCGGCGCCCGGGGCGCCGGCGCCGAAGCGCGCGTCGTGGAGTGGCTTGAGCGCGTCGGCATCCGGGACGCGGCCGAGCGGCTCCGCGCGTACCCGCACGAATTTTCCGGCGGGATGCAGCAGCGCGTCATGATCGCGATGGCACTGGCCGGCCAACCGGAGCTGCTCGTGGCGGATGAGCCGACGACCGCGCTCGATGTTACGGTGCAGGTCCAGATCCTCCGGCTGCTGCGCGACCTGCAGCACAGCCTCAAGCTTTCGGTCCTCCTGATTTCGCACGACCTGACGGTTGTGGAGCGCCTCGCCCACCGGATCGGCGTCATGTCGCAGGGGCGGCTGGTCGAGCTCGGGCGCGCTGAGCAGGTGCTGCGCGCACCTCAGCATCCGTACACGAAGGAGCTGCTGCGCTACCGGTCGATGCTCTCACTGCCCGGGAGGCGCGATGGCTAACGAGGTGCTGGAAGCCCGAGGACTCAGCAAGGCGTATGCGCGCCGCGGCATGTTGCGGAAGTCAACCGGCCGCGTGCAGGCGGTCGATGGCGTGAGCTGCAGGCTGACGCGCGGGGAGACGGTGGGGCTGGTGGGCGAATCCGGCTGCGGCAAGACGACGCTCGCGAAGCTGCTCGTCGGGCTGGTCCAGCCGACCGCAGGCGAGGTGCTGGTGCGCGGTACACCGCTTGCGCGCCTGCGGGGATCGGAGCTGCTGGCTGCGCGGCGCGCGGTCCAGCTGATCTTCCAGGATCCGATGCACAGCCTGAACCCGCGGATGACGGTGGAGGCGATTCTGAGCGAGCCGCTCATCATCCACGGGCTGGCGCGCGGGCAGATCGCGCGCCGCGCGCGGGTCGATCAGCTGCTCGCGTCGGTCCGGCTGCCGGCGTCCTACCGCACGCGGCTGCCGCGCGAGCTGAGCGGCGGAGAGCGCCAGCGCGTCGGGATCGCCCGCGCGATCGCCGTGGACCCGGATTGCCTGATCTGCGATGAGCCGATCGCGTCGCTCGACGTCTCGGTCGGCGCCCAAATCCTTGAGCTGCTGCGGTCGCTCCGCGAGGAGCGCGGGATGGGCCTCCTCTTCATCTCCCATGACTTGCGGGCGGTGGCCTGGCTGTGCGACCGGCTCATGGTGATGCGCGACGGCCGGGTGATCGAAACGGGCGCGTCTGCCGGCCTCCTCGCGCAGCCCCGCGACCCCTACACCGCGCTCCTCATCCGCTCCGCCTCGCTCGACCTCGACGCCGTTTGATTGCGGCGGCAGCTCCTGGCGAGAGATTTCGCTGTGCCGCAGAGCGGGGACGGTTCTCATTTTCCTATCGTTGACTGCAAGGAAAATAAGAACCGTCCCCGAACCTGCTGAGCTATAATGAGCGCTCGATGGACTCCTTCTGGCATGCGTTTATCCCGCTCCTCGTCGCGTTCGACGGGGTCGGCGTGTTGCCGCTCTTTTGGGCGTTAGCCAATCACCTCGAGGCCCGGGAGCGCCAGCGCGCCGCCAGTGAAGCGGTCCTGACGGCGCTGCTTGTGGCGGTCGGCTTTCTGCTCGTCAGCCGCTTCATCCTGTCGCTCATGGGGTTGCACCTCTCCGATGTCATGATGGCCGGGGGCGCTATTTTGATCACGCTGTCGCTGCGCGACCTCTTATTCTCCGAGGAGCTGCCGAAGGGGAGCTACGCCAACCCCGGGATGGTGCCGCTCGGCGTGCCGCTGCTCACCGGGCCTGCGGTGCTCACCACGGTGCTGCTGGTGCGCGACCGTTACGGCTGGGCGCTCACGCTGGTCGCGCTCTTCGCCAACATGGCGCTCATCTGGATCATCCTGCGCGGGGCCTCACGGCTCATGCGCTTCCTCGGCCGCGAGGGATCGCAGGTCATCTCCAAGATCGCCAACCTCGTGCTCACCGCGTTCGGCGTGATGCTCATCCGGCAGGCGATCGCGCTGATCGTCGCCCCCGGGGCGCAGGCGGAGGGGCCGTAGCATGGACGCCAGGCGCATCATGACGTTCATCATGGCCGGCGGCAAAGGGGAGCGGCTGTTGCCGCTCACCAAGGACCGCGCGAAGCCGGCCGTGCCGTTCGGCGGCATCTACCGGATCATCGACTTCTCGCTCTCGAACTGTATCAACTCGGGGCTCAGGAAAATCCACGTGCTCATCCAGTACAAGTCCATCTCGCTCCAGCGCCACCTGCGCCTGGGATGGAGCCTGTTCCAGAAGGACCTCGGCGAGTACATCGACGTCATCCCGGCGCAGCAGCGCACCGGCGAGCATTGGTACCTGGGCACCGCGGACGCCATCTACCAGAACATCTATTCGATCGAGCAGGAGCGGCCCGACTACGTGCTCGTCCTGGCCGGCGACCACGTGTACAAGATGAACTACGCGGACATGGCCGCTTTTCACGACCGCAACCGGGCCGAGGTCACCGTCGGCGTCATCGAGATGGACAAAGAGCGGGCCCAGGGGTTCGGGATCGTGGAGGTGGACGCCGAGGGCCGCATCGTCGGGTTCGAGGAGAAGCCGCGCCATCCCAAGACGATCCCCGGACAGCCGGACAAATGCTACGTCTCGATGGGCATCTACCTCTTCAACCGCGTCTTTCTCGAGCAGGCGCTGATCGAGGACGCCCAGCGCCAGGACAGCACGCACGACTTCGGCCGCGACGTCATCCCGCTGGTGGCCAGGAACGTGCGGGTCATGGCCTACAACTTCAAGGATGAGAACAAGAAAGAGTCCAAGTACTGGCGGGACATCGGCACGCTCGACGCCTACTATGAAGCCAACATGGACTTGACCCAGGTGACGCCGCTGTTCAACCTCTACGACCGGGAGTGGCCGATCCGGACGTACCACGAGCAGTGGCCGCCGGCCAAGACGGTGTTCGCCGACCAGTCCACGGGCCGCATCGGGATGGTGCTCGACTCGCTCGTGGCCAACGGCTGCATCGTGAGCGGCGGCAACGTGCTGCGCTGCGTGCTGTCGCCGGACGTCCGCGTGAACAGCTTCGCCTCGGTGGAAGACTCGATCCTGATGGAGCACGTGGAGGTCGGGCGCTACGCCAAGGTGCGCCGGGCCATCGTGGACAAGGACGTGGTGATTCCCCGCTACGCCGAAATCGGCTACAACCTCGAACAGGACCGGCAGCGCTTCCACGTCACCGACTCCGGGATCGTCGTGGTGGAGAAGGGGACCATCATCGAAGAGCCGCGGCCGGCCGTATCACTGGTAGGAACCTAGCGTGGGGCAAGGGGCATGGGGCAGGAAACAGTGACGGCACGGCAGCAGGAAGCGGCGAGTCAGCGATCGCCAGACCCGCTCATGATCGGCACGATCGCGCTCCGGTCGCGCCTCATCGTCGGGACCGGAAAGTACGCGAGCTTCGCCCTCATGCGCGAGGCGCTCGACGCCTCGGGTGCTGACATGATCACCGTGGCGGTCAGGCGGCTCAACCTCGACCAGCCGCGGCAGGAGAGCCTGCTCGACCACCTCGACCGGACGAAGATCCGGCTCTTGCCGAACACCGCCGGCTGCTACACCGCGGACGAGGCGATCCGGACCGCCCGGCTCGGGCGCGAGCTAGGATTGTCCGAGCTCGTGAAGCTTGAGGTGATCGGCGACCAGCGGACGCTCTTGCCGGACACCGAAGCGCTGCTCGACGCGACCCGGGTCCTGGTCAAGGAAGGCTTTGTGGTCATGCCGTACACGAACGACGACCCCATCATGGCCAAGAAGCTCGAGGAGGCGGGTGCTGCGTGCGTGATGCCGCTGGCCGCGCCCATCGGTTCGGGCCAGGGCATCCTGAACCCGCTCAACATCCGGCTCATTCTTGACACGGTCTCGGTGCCGGTGATCGTGGACGCCGGGGTCGGCACCGCGTCGGACGCGGCCGTCGCCATGGAGCTGGGAGCCGACGGTGTGCTGATGAACACCGCCATCGCCGGGGCCCACGATCCGGTGGCCATGGCGCGGGCGATGCGCCTCGCCGTCGAGGCCGGCCGCCTGGCCTATGAGGCGGGCCGCATCCCCAAGCGGCCGTACGCCAGCGCCTCAAGCCCCGCCTCCGGCGTCGTGACGAAGGCGGCCGCCTAGCGCATGCCGCCGGACCACCGTTCCGCCGAAGCGCGCGCGCTCTGGCGCAACGTCTACATCTGCTTTTTCTTCTCCGGGGCGCTCGGGCTGGTCTACCAGATCCTCTGGCTGCGGAAGCTCATCCTGATCTTCGGCAGCACCGTCCACGCGGTCAGCACGGTCCTCACGGTGTTCTTCGGGGGGCTCGCGCTCGGCAGCTGGCTGTTCGGCCGGTGGATCGACCGGCATGAGGGGGAGGGATTGCGCTGGTACGGCTTGCTTGAGGCCGGCGTCGGGCTCTACGCGTTTGCGACGCCGTTTCTGTTCGACGCCATCCAGCAGCTGTACATTCCGGTCTACCGCGCGTCAGGCTTGTCGCCGACCGTCCTCGTGATCGCCGCGTTCGCCTGTTCCTTCCTGATCCTGTTCGTCCCGACCGTGCTGCTGGGCGGAACCTTTCCGGTGATCACCCGGTACATTGTGCGCACGAGCGAAGCGCGGGGTGCGACGATCGCCGGGCTCTACGGGCTCAACACCGCGGGCGCCATGATGGGCACGCTCCTCGTGTACTACGTCGGGCTGCCGGGGCTCGGCCTTTCGCGGACGCTCCTCTGCGCCGGGGTGTCGAGCCTCGGGATCGGGCTCCTGTGCCTCGTCTTCGACCGGCACCTCCGCAGCCTGTCTGGTGGAGCACCCGCCACAGCACCGCAGCCGTCCGCAGCGCTGTCCGCAGAGCCGTCGCCCGCTGCAATGCGGTGGCTGCTGACCGCCTTTGCGCTGTCAGGGTTTTCAGCGATGGTCTACGAGGTGGCCTGGACACGCCTCCTAGGCCTCGTGCTCGGCAGCTCGATCTACGCGTTCTGCGTCATGCTGGCCACGTTCCTGGGCGGCATGGCCCTCGGCAGCGCCCGGGCCCGTCAGGCGCTGGCGAAGCGGCCGGCGACGTTGCAGGAGTTCATCATGGTCGAATTCCTGCTCGGCATGTACGGCATCCTCTCCTTGCCGCTCTTCAATAGCCTGCCGGATCTGTTCGTCAGCCTGTGGCCCACGGTCGGGCAGACGTTCCCCGGACTCATGGCCCTGCAGTTCACGTTGAGCGCTCTCATCATGCTGGTCCCGACCGTCCTGTTCGGCTATCTGTTCCCGATCGTGAGCGATCTGGTCACCTCGCGGTTTGAGGCGTTCGGCAGGCGGCTCGGCACCGCCTACGCGCTCAATACGGCCGGCGGCATCGCCGGATCGTTCCTCGCCGGCTTCGTGCTCATTCCGTCGTTCGGCCTGCCATGGGCTGTCGTCATCGCCGGGCTTGCCAACCTGGTGGCCGGCGGGCTGCTCTACAGCCAATCTGGGGAAGCCAGGGCCCGTCGGCTCGCCACGGCCGTAGCACTCGTGGCGGTCTGGGCTTGGGTGGCGCAGAGCGCGGTGCTTCCAGCTTGGAAGCGGCAGGTGCTGGTCGCCGGCAGCTTCATGACGCCGGCCAGGTTCCAGGGCGCGAGCGTCGAGGCGGGTCTCGGAGACACCAAGCTCATCTACTACCGGGACAGCTACAACACGACCGTCAGCGTGCATCAGAGCGGCGACAATGTCTTCCTCAAGGTGGGCGGCAAGACGGACGCGTCCAACGGCATCGACATGGGCACGCAGGTGCTCTCCGCCCACCTCCCCATGCTCCTGCACGGCGATCCCAAGCGGGTGCTGGTGATCGGGCTGGGCAGCGGCGTCACGCTGGGCAGCGTGTCGCGCCATCCGGTCACGACGCTCGACTGCGCCGAGATCGACGAAGCGGTCATCGAGGCGGCCCGGTTCTTTAAGTCAGTCAACTTCAACGTCCATGAGGATCCCCGGGTGCGGATGTTCGAGGCGGATGGGCGTAACTTCCTGCTGGCCGGATCCGACCAGTATGACGTCATCATCTCTGAACCATCCAATCCCTGGATGGCCGGGATCGGCTACTTGTTCACCAAGGAATTCTACCGGCTGGCCAAGCGCCGCCTGGCTTCGGATGGCGTGATGTGCCAATGGCTGCAGCTGTACCACATGTTCCCCAGCGACGTGAAACTGATGCTCCGCACCTTCCATGACGCCTTCCCGAATGTGACGGTGTGGTCCTCAGTGCCGGGCGACTTGCTGCTGGTCGGCTCGATGCAGCCGCAGCAGATGACGCGGGACACGCTCGCCGCGCGGATGGGCAAGGCCGGAGTGAAGGAAGACCTGGCCAGGGTGCAGATCGACCAACCGGACACGCTGCTCCAGCTTTTCGTGCTGGGGAACCGCGAAGTGGACCAGTTGGTGGCCGGCGAGCCCTGGATTCATGAGGACGACTTGCCGTGGCTCGAATTCAGCGCACCCAAGGCGCTCTACAGCTCTGGGTCACTGCAGGTCAATCTCCAGGGTCTGCGAGCGCTGGCGGGCGAGCCCCGCCAGGTCGTGAGCGACTACGCGCCCAGTACTGACCCGACCGCATTGAAGGCTCAGGCATCGCTCTGGATGGCGCGGGAGCAGTGGGGCGAAGCGACGGATACGTTACGGCGATGGATCGAGCAAGAGCCGGCATCGGCTGACGCCTGGATGATGCTCGCCAATGTCGAATTACGCCAGCGGCGCCAGGTGGCCGGACATGAGGCGCTCACCAAGGCTGCGCAGCTCGATCCCGGCCGGGTCGAAGCGCTCCAGCAGTTGGGCCGTCTCGGTCGGCAGCAGGGCCAGAAGGAGGAGGCGCGCCGCTGGTACGAACGAGCGGCGCTCGCCCGTGCCGCTGACCTCGAGCTGGCCAAAGAGCTGGGGGATTACTACGCGAGCATCGGTGAGCACGCGCTCTCAGCCGAGTACGGCCGCTCCGCCGTCTCCCAGTCGGACCAGGCCGAGGAGCGGTTGTTCGGCGCGTTCGCCATATCGCTCAAATCGACCGGGGACCTGCAGACCGCTGCCCAGGCGGCCCGTGCCGGCATCGAGCGGTTCCCGAACGAGAGGGAGCTGCCGGTGCTGCTGGGTGAGATCCTGGCGAAGCAGGGCGAGCAGGCGGAGGCCACGGTCTGGTTCGAGCGGGCCGTAGCGCTCGGCTCGAGAAACGCTGCGGCGTACGCGGGGCTGGCGGAGTATCTGATTCTACAAGACCGTCCGGATCAGGCCCAGCCGCTACTTAAGCAGGGGTTGCGGTACCAACCGTATCATCAGCGCTCGCTCGAGCTGCTGCGCAAGATCCGGCAAGGTGCGGCGGCTCCGTCGGTCGCGCAAACGCCATCTCCGGCCTCCTAGGCCGCCTTTCCCCCGATCGCTTTGTCGTGTATAATCGTCGGGATGCAACCCGACGATTATAACGCCCTACCATGAGCACCCAAACCAGCACGCACTCAGCGAAAGCCCCGCGCGCGTCGCGGACCTATCAGATCGCCGTGATCCCGGGAGACGGGACCGGTCCTGAAGTGATCCGCGAGGGCCGCAAAGTCCTCGAAGCGGTCGCAGCCCAGGACGGCTTCCGCCTGGACTGGCGAGCGTTCGACCTGGGCGGCGAGCGGTATCTCAAGACCGGCGAGACGCTGCCGGCATCGGTCCTGAACGATCTGCGCGGGATGAGCGCCATCTACCTGGGCGCGATCGGGCATCCGGATGTGAAGCCCGGCATCCTGGAACAGGGCATCCTCCTCAAGCTGCGCTTCGAGCTGGACCAGTACATCAACCTGCGGCCGGTCAAATTGTACCCCGGCGTGTGGACGCCCCTGCGGGACAAGGGGCCCGAGCACATCGATTTCGTCGTCGTGCGCGAGAATACTGAGGGCCTCTATTCCGGCGTGGGCGGCTTCCTCAAGAAGGGCACGGCGGAGGAGGTCGCGCTCCAGACCTCGGTCAACACGCGCCTTGGGGTGGAGCGGTGCGTCCGCTTCGCCTTCGAGCTGACCCGCAGGCGCGCGAAGGCCCTGCCTGCGCCTGCCAGCGGCAGGCAGGCAGGGAAGAAGCTGACCCTGTGCGGCAAGACCAACGTGCTGACCTTCGCGCACGACCTCTGGCAGCGGGTGTTCAACGAGGTCGCGAAAGAGTACGCGGACGTGCAGACGGACTACGCGCACGTGGATGCGACGTGCATGTGGATGGTGAAGAACCCCGAGTGGTTCGATGTCATCGTGACCGACAACATGTTCGGCGACATCATCACCGACCTGGGAGCCATGATCCAGGGCGGCATGGGGATCGCGGCCGGCGGCAATCTGAACCCGCAAGGCGTGTCGATGTTCGAGCCGATCGGCGGCTCGGCCCCGAAATACACGGGGCAGAACGTCATCAACCCGCTGGCGGCGATCTGCGCCGGCGGGATGATGCTCGAGTACCTGGGGGAGGCCGATGCGGCCCGCCGCCTCGAGCAGGCGGTGATGCAGGTGACCGGCACCAAGCTGAAGAGCCTGGCGGCCGGGAAGATGGGCCACAGCACGTCGGAAGTCGGAGACCTTGTGGTGAGGGCGCTCAATGGCTAAATAGCTCAATAGCTCAACGGTTCTGATGTTTTCGAGCCAATGAGCGATTGAGCCGATGAACCATTGAGCATATCGGACGGTTACAGCATGGCGAAACAGGGGTATACGGTGGCGGTGGTCGGCGCAACGGGGGCCGTCGGGACCGAGATGCTGCGCGTGCTCAGGCAGCGGAAGTTCCCGGTCAAACGGCTGCGCCTCTTCGCGTCCGCGAAATCCACAGGGCGGCGCATCGCCTACAACGGCTCGGCGCACACGGTCGAGGCGTTGCAGGGCCGCGCCTTCGAGGGCGTGGATGTCGCCCTGTTCAGCGCCGGCGCCACCCGGAGTCTCGAGTTCGGCCGCGAGGCCGTGAAACGAGGGGCGGTCGTGGTGGACAATTCGAGCGCGTTTCGGATGGACCGGCACGTGCCGCTCGTGGTGCCCGAGGTCAACCCGCACGCGCTCAAGGGGCACCAGGGGCTGATCGCGAACCCGAATTGCTCGACCATTGTCATGCTGCTGGCGCTGGCACCGCTCCACCGCGTGGCCCGCGTGACCCGCATCCGCGTGGCGACCTATCAATCGGTGTCCGGCGCGGGCGCCCAAGCCATCGCGCAACTGTATGAGGAAACGAAGCGGGCGGTCCGCCAGCTCAAGGTGAGCAGCACGGCGCTCGAGGCCGACGCGAAGCTGCGAGGGAAACTGTCCGGGCCCCTCCCGGCCCAGATCGCCTTCAACGTCGTGCCGCAGGTGGACGCTTTCCTCGACAACCGCTACACCAAGGAAGAGATGAAGATGGTCAACGAGACCCGCAAGATCCTGGAGGATCCTTCCATCGCGGTGTCGGCGACCTGCGTGCGCGTGCCGGTCTTCCTCGCCCACTCCGAAGCGGTGTGGGTGGAGACGGAGCGGCCGGTGTCCGTCGAACAGGCGCGGGAGCTTCTCTCGCGCGCGCCGGGTGTGCGGCTGATCGATGAGGCGGCGCCAGGGCGCTATCCCATGCCGGTTGACGCCGGCGGGCAGGACCAGGTGCTGGTCGGACGGATCCGGAAGGATGAGACGGTCGCCAACGGGCTCGCGCTCTGGGTGTGCGGCGACAACCTCCGGAAGGGCGCGGCCACCAATGCGGTCCAAATTGCTGAGCTGCTAGTTAAGCGATAGTGGCGCACGCTTCAGAAGTCAGAGGTCGGATGTCAGAGGTCAGAAACGGCCGTTCTGACTTCTGGCCTCTGACTTCTGATTTCTGAAACCCGTATGTCGCGCAGCGAATGAGGACCCTCAAGCTGACCATCGCGTACGACGGGACCCGCTACGCCGGCTGGCAAGTGCAGCGGGGACAACGGACGGTGCAGGGGACGCTGGAAGCGGCGTTGAGGCGCCTGCTGCAGGAGCCGGCGCGGATCGTCGCGAGCGGACGGACCGACACGGGCGTCCATGCGCTGGCCCAGGCAGCCCATCTGAAGACGCGTTCGCGTCTGCCGGAGCGCAGGCTGCTCATGTCGGTGAACCAGTTGCTGCCGGGGGATATCGCCGTGATGGCGATCGAATCCGCTCCGGCGCGATTCCACGCCCGCTTTGACGCGCGCGGGAAGCAGTACCGCTATCGCATCTTTACCGGACCGGCGGTGCCGCCGTTCATCCGCCCGTACGTGCATCACGTGCGCGCACCGCTCAACCTGGCGGCGATGCGCCGGGAGCTGCGGGGGCTGGTCGGGCGGAACAACTTCCGCGCGTTCTCGAAGACCGGGCGTGCCCCGGCCCGCCGGGCGTCACAGCCGGGGCGGGCGGGGCGGAGCACCGTCCGGCGCGTCACGCGCGTGTCGCTCGTCCGTGCAGGAGATGAGATACGGCTTGAGATCGAGGGCAGCGGCTTCCTGCATCTGATGGTCCGGAGCATCGCGGGGACGTTGATCGACGTGGGACGGGGGCGGCTGCCGGAAGGTACCGTCCGGCGGATGCTCCGCCGCAAGGACCGCCGTCTCGCCGGCACCACGGCGCCGGGGAAGGGTCTTGCGCTGGTCCGCGTTACCTATGGGAAGGGGGGAGCATGAGTCGTGAGGTACCGCCGGTCATGGAGCCGCACCGGGCCCAATGGAAGACGCAACTCGGATTCCTCTTCGCGGCCATCGGATCGGCGATCGGGCTCGGGAGCATCTGGCGCTTCGCCTACGTCTGTTATGAGAACGGCGGCAGCGCCTACCTGATCCCGTACACCGTGGCCCTCGTGACCGCGGGCATCCCGCTCATGATCCTCGAGTACGGCATCGGCCACCGGATGCGCGGCTCCGCTCCCATGGCGTTCGCGAAGATCCACGCGAACTGGGAGTGGCTCGGCTGGTGGACGGTGATCTTCGTGATGTTCGGCATCGTGCTCTATTACGCGGTGGTCATCGCCTGGTGCGTCAGCTTCCTCATCTATGCCCTGACCCTGGCCTGGGGGGCCGATCCGAACGCCTTTTTCTTCCAGCAGTACCTCGGGTTGACCGCAGGGCCCCAGGTCCTGGGCGACGTGCGGCTGCCGATCCTGGGAAGCCTGGTGGTCGTGTGGCTGATCAGCTGGGTCATCGTCTTCTTCGGCGTGGAGCGGGGGCTCGAGCGGGCGAATAAGATCTTCATGCCGCTCCTCTTCTTCCTCACGCTGGCGCTGGTCATCTGGACGCTCACCTTGCCGGGCTCGGGCGAGGGCGTGGCCCGCTACCTCCTGCGGCCGGACTTCAGCAAGCTCGCCAACCCGAAAGTGTGGGTGGACGCCTACGCGCAGACCTTCTTCACCTTGAGCCTGGGCTTCGGCATCATGATCGCCTACGCGTCCTATTTGCCGAGGAAGTCGGACATCAACGGGGCCGCCGTGATCACCTGCGTTGTGGACACCGTCTATTCGCTGGTCGCGGGCCTGGCGGTCTTCGGGACGCTCGGCTACATGGCCCACGCGACCGGGAAGCCGTTCGAGGAGGTGGTGCAGAAGAGCATCGGCCTTGCGTTCGTGGCCTACCCGCAGGCCATCAGCCTGCTGCCGACCTTCGGGAAGCTGTTCGGCGTCCTGTTCTTCCTAGCGCTCGTCGTGGCCGGCATCGCCTCGGCGATCTCGATCCTGGAGGCCTTCACGGCGGCGGTCATCGACAAGTTCCATTACACCCGGCAGGCGGTCGTGACGGCGATCTCGATCGCCGGGTTCCTGGGCGGGGTGATCTTCACGACCGGCGGCGGGATGTTCTGGCTCGACATCGCGGACCACTTCCTCAGCGAGTACGGCTTGTTCTTCGCCTGCATCCTGCAGTGCGTCCTGGTCGGGTGGATCTTCAAGGCCAAGCGGCTCCGGGACTACGTCAATGAGCTCTCCGGGTGGAAGGTGGGCCGGTGGTGGGATTGGTCCATCTGCTATCTGATCCCCGGCGTCCTGCTCGTGCTCCTGGTCAGCAACATCGTCAAGGAGTTCACCGCGCCGTACTACGGCGGCTACCCGCTTCTCGCGATTGTGCTGATCGGGTGGAACTGGCTCGTGGTCACCTTGGTGGCGGCACTCTTCGTGGCGATGCGCCCCTGGCGCAAGGCCTTGGAGCGGCACCACTAACCAGGCGGTGTCTCACTGTGTCGGGTCCTGCCTCCCGGAGCCATGCGTGCTGTGGAGGCGGGAGATGACTCGCTATGTCGGTCCATGGCGGCAGGGCCTGGCAGGGTGTTCCTGCGCCGCACCGCTCGGCCGGCCCCACCGTGGCCGGCCGTCGCTCGGAGGATTTTCTCGCTCGTCCCCTGACAGATCCGGTCGGGACACCGTGGCCGCTCGAAAATCCTACGTGCGGCTTCGGAAGCACCCTGCCACCCGCCGCTGCGCGCTCGGCTAGTGCGTCATAGCTCCGGGTGGTCGGGGCTGGCTGAGCGGCACGTAGCTGGTCCGAGCGGGCAGGGTGTCCCCATCGCATTCGGCAGGGACGAGCGAGGACCAGCTCCGAGCGACGAAGGCCTCGCTGGGGCCTGAGGAGCGGTGACGCGAAGCCACGCCCCGACCGGAACCCGGAGCCATGGACGCTGGGCAACTCATGGCGGCGGGATCCGGCACACGGAGATACGGCCAGAGGCTAGAGGCTGTTGACAGGGCCAGGTGACTTTGCTATACTCCCCCGATCATGACCACCACCCTTCCAGACGTCAAAAAGATCAACCGTGAGTGGATTCTCGTTGATGCCAAAGGCCTGGTGCTTGGACGCCTGGCCAACCGGATCGCGAAGATTCTGCGGGGCAAGCACAAGGTCATCTACACCCCGTTCTTGGACACCGGCGATTTCGTCGTGGTGGTGAACGCGGGCCAGGTCGCCGTGACGGGCAACAAGCTGTCGCAGAAGACGTACAAGCGCTATTCCGGCTACCCGGGCGGGCTGCGCACCCGGCTCATGTCGGACGTGATGCAGGACCATCCGGACCGGATCCTGCGCCAGGCGGTCAAAGGCATGATGCCGGACGGCCCGCTGGCCCGGCGGCAGCTGAGCAAGCTCAAGATCTTCAATGGGCCGACGCACCCGTACCAGGCCCAGCAACCGCAGCCCATCAACAAGGCGTTATTGAGCTAGTGCTTCGACAGGATTGACCTGAGGAGTTAGACTGGTCAATCCTGCTCAGCACTAGTGGTGAGCGACTTATCAAAGCAAGGTTGTCGAACCACTAGGAGGACGACAGAGCGCATGGCCGAGCCGACCGCCGCGACAACCGCCGATCCGACGACCGCCCTGATCGCCGTGGGGCGCCGCAAGCAGTCGATCGCGCGCGTCCGGATGACCCCAGGCACCGGCACGATCCGGGTCAACAACCGGAGCGTGGAGAACTATTTTCCCCGCGAGGCGCTCCTCATGGCCATCAAGGCGCCGTTGCTCCTCACGCACCAGCTCGGGAAGTTCGACGTCGCGGTCAACGTGTCCGGCGGCGGGACGACGGGGCAGGCCGGGGCGATCAAGCTCGGCATCGCCCGCATCCTCTCGAAGCTCGATCCGGCCTATCAGGTCAGTTTGCACGGCGCCGGGCTCCTCACGCGGGACCCGCGCGAACGGGAGCGCAAGAAGTACGGCCAAAAGGGAGCCCGCAAGCGGTTCCAGTGGACGAAACGGTGAGATGACGGCGCAACCTCACAGATGCCACCTCTTCGTGTTGCAGTCGCAGGAGCGACCGGATATGCCGGTGAAGAGCTCCTGCGGCTCCTCATTCACCACCCCCAGGTCCAGCTCACCCATCTGGCAGCCTCTGCCAAATGGGAGCGCCCGGTCCCTGTCTCCGACGTCTATCCCCGGTTCGCCCGCCAGCTAGATCTTTCGATCGAGTCGCTCGATCCTGAGCGGCTCGCGCAGTCGTGCGATGCCGCGTTCCTCGCCTTGCCGCATGGGGTCTCCATGTCTGTCGCGCCGGCGCTCCTCGCGGCCGGGCGCAAGGTCGTTGACCTCGCCGGCGATTTTCGCCTTCAGGACCCCTCGCTGTATCCCCGATGGTACCAGGCGGACCATGCCCATCCTGAGCTGCTGTCCGATCCCCGCGTCGCGTACGGGCTGACCGAGTTCCATCGCGAAGCGATCAGGACAGCCTCGCTCGTCGCCAACCCCGGCTGCTACGCGACCAGCATCCTGCTGGCGGTCCTCCCGCTGTTCACGGCGAAGCTGGTGGAGGACAACCGGTTCATCGTGGACGCCAAATCCGGCTTGAGCGGCGCCGGGCGGAAAGCCGACCAGTCGCTGCTCTACACGGAAATGGCCGAGAACCTCCGGGCCTACAAGGTGAACGCGCACCAGCACATGCCCGAGGTGCTGCAGGAGCTGGCGCGGCTCGCCAAGGACATCCCGCACATGACCTTCGTGCCCCAGGTCATCCCGGCCACGCGCGGCTTGATCTCGATGATCTATGTGCGCAGCCGCGCCGGGTTCAAGCAGATCGAGGCGGCGTACCGGAGCGCCTACCCGGCGTCGAACACGCCGTTCGTCCGCGTGCGGCCGAACGCGCTGCCGCAGCTGCGCGATGTGGTCGGCACGAATTATTGCGATATCGGGTTCATGCATGACGAGACCAACGGGCAGCTCGTCGTGGCGAGCGCGCTCGATAACCTGACGAAGGGCGCGGCAGGCCAGGCGGTCCAGAACTTCAATCTCATGTCCGGGTTCCCGGAGACGACGGCGCTCCTATGAAGCCGGTCCGGGGAGGGGTCACCGCGGCATTGGGGTTTCAGGCGTCCGGCATCAGCGCAGGCATCAAAAAGAGCCGGAAGCCTGACGTGTCCCTCGTCGTGTGCGATCAGCCGGCGAGTGCTGCCGCCGTCTTCACGAAGAACCGCGTGAAGGCCGCACCCGTCGTGATCAGCCGGCAGCGGCTCGGGCACGGGCAGGCGCAGGCGATCGTGCTCAACAGCGGCTGTGCGAACTGCATGACCGGAGCGGCCGGGTGGCAGGATGCGCTCGCGGTGAGCCTCGCGGTCTCCAAGGCGTTGCGGCTGCCGGAGCAGACGGTCTTGCTGGCGTCCACGGGCGTCATCGGACGTCGGCTGCCGGTGGCGAAGGTCGTGCGGGCCGTGCCGCGCCTGGTCAGCCAGCTGAGCCGCGCGCATCACGAGGCGGCGGCCCAGGCGATCTTGACGACCGACTTGCATCCGAAGGAGGCGGCGGTTGAGTGTTCGGTGCGCGGCGGCGCGATCCGGATCGGCGGCATGGCGAAGGGGGCCGGCATGATCGCCCCCTCCATGGCGACGATGCTGTGCGTCATCACGACCGACGCGATCATCGCGCCCGAGCTCCTGCGGCGGCTCCTCCGGGAGGCGGCCGAGCGCACGTTCAACCGCATCAGCGTGGACGGCGACATGAGCACGAACGACACGGTGTTCGCGCTGGCAAGCGGCGCGTCCGGCGTGCAGATCCGGCCGGGGAGCGCTGCGGCGCGCGCCTTTTCAGCCGGGCTCGAGGCGGTCGCGCGACAGCTCGCGCTGCTGATCGTCCGGGACGGGGAGGGGGCGACCAAGGTGATGGAGGTCGAAGTGGCGGGCGCGCGCACCGAGCGCGAGGCCGACTCGGCCGCCCGGCTCGTGGCCTCCTCGCCGCTCGTGAAGACGATGCTCGCCGGCAGCGACCCGAACCCGGGGCGCATCGCGGCCGCGGTAGGCGCGTCGCAGGCGCACTTCAATCCGGACCGGCTGTCGATCACGATCGGTGGTGAACCGCTCGTGCGCGGGGGTGCCGTGCTCGGCGTGCCGGCGGGGCGGCTGCGGCGGCTCCTGAGCCGCAAAGACGTCCGCGTGCGGATTGACTTGCACGCCGGGACCGCAGGGTCGCGGATGTGGACGTGCGACATGACCGAGGAATACATTCGCATCAACGCGGGGTACGCGACGTGATGGAAGAATCCATCAGGAAAGCCGATATCCTCATTGAGGCAATTCCCTACATCCAGGCGTTCCGGGGGAAGATCATCGTCGCCAAGTACGGCGGCAGCGCCATCGACAACCCGGCGGCCATGCGGGGCATCCTGCAGGACCTGATCTTTCTGAGCGAGGTCGGGATCCGCTCGGTGCTCGTGCACGGCGGCGGGCCTGAGATCACCCGGAAGCTGGCGACCACCGGGAAGAAGACCGCGTTCATCGACGGGCTGCGCGTGACCGACGCCGAAACGATCCGGATCGTCAACACGGCGCTCGATGATGTGAACCGCCGCCTCGTGGAGCAGATCCGGGCGCTCGGGGGCCACGGGGAGGGGCTGACGCCCCGCCAGAAGGTCATCGCCGCCGAGCCGCATCTGCGCTCGGAGGAGCTCGGGTTCGTCGGGTCGGTCGCCTGGGTGCACACCGGGCTCATCCGGAAGGTGTTCGGCCGGCACGCGATCCCGGTCATCTCGCCGGTGGGCGTGGGCCATGGCAAGCTGTACAACGTGAACGCCGACGATGTGGCGAGCGAGGTCGCGGCGTCCTTGCGCGCGGAGAAGCTGGTGCTTCTGACGAACGTGCGGGGCATCTTGCGCCAGGCCGGAGACCCGGCGTCGCTCATTTCCACGCTGTCGGTCAAGGAGACGAAGACGCTGGCCGAGCGCCACGTCATCAACGAGGGCATGATCCCGAAGGTGCAGGCGTGCGTGAATGCGCTGAAGCGCCGCGTCAAGAAGACGCACATCATCGATGCGTCGGTGCCGCACGCCATGCTGCTCGAGATCTTCACGAAACAAGGAATCGGCACCGAGATTGTCAAATGAGCGGCTGGGGCATGGGGCATGGGGCATGGGGCATGGTTCACCGGGACAGCCCTTGCCCCCTGGCTCCCGACCCTTGCCCCTGAGATCATGGCGATGGCACTTGCATCACAGCACGTGATCGAACAATACGATCGGTACGTGATGAGCACGTACGTCCGCACCCCGCTGGTCATCACGAAGGGGAAGGGCAGCCGCGTCTGGGACATCGAGGGCCGGGAGTACCTGGACCTCTTTCCGGGCTGGGGAGTGAGCGGACTCGGCCACAACCATCCCTGGGTCATGCGCGCGATCCGCGGCCAGGCGGGCCGGCTCGTCCATCTCTCGAACAGTTACTATCACCCGTTGCAGGCGAAGGCGGCCAAGGCGCTGGTGGACATGTCGTTCGACGGCAAGGTGTTCTTCAGCAATAGCGGAGCCGAAGCGGTTGAGACCGCGGTCAAGATCACGCGCCGATGGGGCAAAGGACGCTACGAGATCATCGTCATGGAGCAGTCGTTTCATGGCCGCACGATGGCCGCGCTCAGCGCGACCGGCCAGCCGAAGTACCAGCAGGGGTTCGAGCCGCTGGTGCCCGGGTTCGTCTGTGTGCCGTTCAACGACCTCGAGGCGGTGCGGCGCTCCGTGACCCCGAAAACGGTCGCGGTGCTGATCGAGCCGATCCAGGGCGAGGGCGGCATCCGGGTGGCGGGCGACGAGTTTCTGAAGGGCGTGCGCGAGCTGTGCGATGAGCGGAAGCTGCTCCTCATCTTCGACGAGGTCCAGACCGGCATGGGCCGGACCGGCACCTGGTTCGCGTATCAGCAGACCGGGGTCATGCCTGATATGCTGTTGCTGGCCAAGACGCTGGGCGGGGGGTTTCCGATCGGCGCGGTGGTGGCGTCCCGCGCGATCGCCGACGTGCTGACGCCGGGCACCCATGCGACGACGTACGGCGGCAGCCCGCTCGGGTGCGCCTGCCTGCTCGCGGTGATCGAGGCGGTGCAGCGCGAGCGGCTGCTCGAGCGGGTGAAGACGCTGAGCAGCGTCCTGTTCAAGCGGCTGGAGAAGCTCAAGGCGCACGTCCCGGCCATCCGGGATGTCCGCGGCCGCGGCCTGATGGTTGGGATCGAGCTGGCCGGCGACGGCCGGCCGGCGGTGGTGGCGTGCCGGGACCAGGGGCTCCTCATCAATTGCACGCAGGAGCGGGTGCTGCGCCTGCTGCCGGCGATGACGATCACGCGCGCGCAGCTTGAGCGCGGCCTGCTCATCTTGCAGCGGGTCTTGACGGGGAGCGCCGGATGAGCGTGCGGCACTTCCTGACGATTCCTGACCTCAGCGGCAAGGAGTTGAGCCGCCTCCTGGCAGAGGCCGCCCGCATGAAGCGGAGCCGGGGACGGGGGCGAGGGGTGCTGGCGGGCCGGACCATCGCGCTCGTGTTCCAGAAGCCGTCCATGCGCACGCGGGTGGCGTTTGAAGTGGCGGTGGCCCAGCTCGGCGGGGCGGCCCTCTACCTCGGGCAGGAAGACATCCACCTGGGGACGCGCGAGCCGGTGCGCGATGTGGCGCGGGCGCTCGCCCGGTACGTGGACGGGGTGGTGCTCCGGACGTTCGCGCATGCCAACGCGGAAGAGTTCGCCAAGTATTCGGCCGTCCCGGTCATCAACGGGCTGTCGGACCTGGCGCATCCGTGCCAGGCCCTGGCCGATCTGTTGACCATCCAGGAGGCGTTCGGGCGGCTGAAGGGCGTGCGCCTGGCGTATATCGGGGACGGGAACAACGTGCTGCATTCGCTGGTCGAAGCGTGCGCCATGGCAGGCGTCCATGTCGCGGCGGCGACGCCGGGCAGTTACCGGCCGGACAAGCGCCTGTGGTCGCGGGCGGCTGCCGAGGCCAAGCGCCAGGGAGCGAGCCTGCGCTGGGAAGAGGACCCGCGGAAAGCGGTGGCCGGCGCTGACGTCGTCTACACGGACGTCTGGGTCAGCATGGGTGACGAAGGCGAGCGGGGCGAGCGGCTGAAGCGGTTCACCGCGTATCAGCTGAACCGCGGACTCCTCAAGCTGGCGAAGCCGAGCTGCCGGGTGATGCACTGCCTGCCGGCGCACCGGGGCGAAGAGATCACGGACGACGTGATGGAGAGCAAGGCGTCGCTGGTGTTTGATCAGGCGGAGAACCGGCTGCACGCGCAAAAAGCGCTGCTCCAGTTTCTGTTCAGCGGCACGCGGCCACAGGCAAGGAGTGCGCGACACCGATGAATAAACGAGTGGTCTTGGCCTATTCCGGGGGGCTCGATACGTCCGTCTGCGTCAAATGGCTGGCGGACCACGGCTATGACGTCATCTGCTTCATGGGCAACGTCGGTCAGGGAGACCCCTCGGCCGCCGCCATCACGCGGGCCAAGGTCGCCGGCGCCTCCAAGGTGATCGTGCGGGATCTGCGGAAAGAGCTGATCACGGATTTCGTCTGGCCGGCGCTCAAGGCGCACGCGGTCTACGAGGGCGCGTACCTGCTGGCGACGGCGCTGTCGCGGCCGCTGCTGGCCAAGCACATGGTGGAGGTCGCGCATCAGACCGGTGCGCGCGCCGTGGCGCACGGCTGCACCGGGAAGGGCAACGACCAGGTGCGGTTCGAAGTGACCGCACGGATCCTGGACCCCGGGCTTGAGATCATCGCGCCGGTGAGGGTGTGGGAGTTCCGGTCGCGCGCACAGGAGATCGACTACGCGCTCGCGCACAAGATCCCGATCGATGTGACGAAGAAAAGCCCGTACAGCATCGATCAGAATCTGTGGGGGACGAGCATCGAGTCCGGCCGGCTGGAGAACCCCTGGACCGAACCGCCGGCGGACACCTACCGCTCGATCCGCTCCCCTGAGCGGGCGGCGGCGCGCGCGGCGTACGTGACGATCGACTTCACGCGCGGCGTGCCGGCCAAGCTGAACGGGCAGGGCGGTGATCCGGTGCGGCTGGTCGAGCGGCTGAACGCGCTCGGGGCCGCGCACGGCATCGGCCGGTCGGACATGATCGAAAGCCGCGTCGTCGGGATCAAGTCGCGCGAAGTGTATGAGGCGCCGGCCGGCACGATGCTGTTGACGGCGCACCAGGAGCTCGAACGGCTGGTCTGCGACCGGGAGCTCCTCAGCTTCAAGCGGAGCATCGGCGGCAAGTACGCCGAGCTCATCTACGCGGGGCTCTGGTACACGCCGCTCAAGCGCGCGCTCGATGGGTTCATCAATGAGACGCAGCGCCGGATGACCGGGACGGTGCGGCTCAAGCTCTATAAGGGATCATGCCGGGTGGTCGGGCGGAAGTCGCCGCACAGCCTGTACCGGGAGCGGCTCGCGACCTACTCGGCGAAGGATCGGTTCGATCAGCGGTCGGCGGAAGGGTTCATCAAGCTCTTCGGCCTTCCCTATGAAGGAAGCGGACGGTGATGACGATGAAGCAGAAGCTGTGGGGCGGGCGGTTCAGCAAGCCGACGGATCCGCGCGTCGAGCGGTTCACCTCGAGCATCGCGGTGGACCACCGGCTGGCCGCGTATGACGTCCAGGGGTCCATCGCCCATGCGAAGATGCTCGGCCACTGCGGCATCATCTCCAGGACTGAGAGCGCAGCGCTCGTCCGGGCGCTGAGCCGGATCCTGCGCCAGATCGACCGGGGCGCCTGGAGGCCGGACCTGTCGGCCGAGGACGTGCACACGCAGATCCAGCAGCAGGTGACCCGGCTGGCTGGGACAGCGGCGCGGAAGCTCCATACCGCGCGCAGCCGCAACGACCAGGTCAGCCTGGACCTGCGCCTCTACTGCCGTGACGCGGTGGAGGGGCTGACGTCGCTCATCCGGGATGCGCAGCGCGCACTCGTGTCGCTCGGCCAGGCGAACCAAGGGGTCGTGATCCCAGGCTACACGCATCTGCAGCGCGCGCAGCCGGTCTTGCTGGCCCATCATCTCCTGGCGTATGTCGAGATGCTGGACCGGGACGCCGAGCGCTTGCAGGACAGCCGCAAGCGGATCGATGTGCTGCCGCTCGGCAGCGGCGCCTTGGCGGGCACCTCGCTCCCCATCGACCGGGCGTACGTGGCGAAGCTGCTGGGCTTCAGCCGCGTCTCGGCGAACAGCATGGACGCGGTCTCTGACCGGGACTTCGCGCTGGAACTCGTGAGCGTGCTTGCGAATCTCGGCGTGCATTTGTCGCGGCTGTCGGAGGACCTGATCCTGTGGACGACCGAAGAGTTCGGGATCGCGGCGCTGGATGACGCCTTCGCGACCGGCTCGAGCCTCATGCCGCAGAAGAAGAACCCGGATGTCCTTGAGCTGATCCGGGGGCAGGCCGGGTTCGTGATCGGCCAGCTCACGGCGTTTTTGGCCATGCTGAAGGGGCTTCCGCTGGCGTATAATCGGGATTTGCAGTGGGACAAGCGCTTTGTCTTCGAGGCGTGCGAGGCGAGCGCCGGGGCGCTGGAGGTGCTGGCGCCGCTGGTGCGTTCGATCCGCATCCGCGCACGCCGCGCCCGGCAGCTCCTGGAGCACGACACCCTGTGCGCCACCGACCTGGCGGAGTATCTCGTCCGCCGCGGCGTGGCGTTCGCCGACGCGCACCGGATCGTCGGGCAGGTCGTGGCGTTCGCCGAGGGGCGGCACGCACGGCTGGGCGCGCTTCGGCTGAGCGAGCTGCAGCGGTTCTCGCCCCGGTTCGGGCGCGACGCCCTGGCGGTCCTCGATGCGGAGCGCTCGGTTAACCGGAAACAGAGCGCCGGCAGCACGAACCCGCGACAGGTCGCGCAGGCGCTGGTCGGCTGGACACGGAAGCTCAAACGAGCGTGAGCGCATGACCTATTACTACCCGCACGACTTTGACCGGAAGGACGGCGAGCTGTACTGCGAGCAGGTGCCGATCGCCCGGATCACGAAGGCGGTCGGCACGCCGGTTTACGTCTACAGCCGGAAGACGCTTGTGGAGCACTACCGGAAGCTGGCGGAGGCGTTCCGCGCGGTCCGGCCGCTCATCTGCTTCTCGGTCAAGGCGAACGGCAACCTGGCTATCCTGCGCCTATTGGTGCGGCAGGGGGCCGGGCTCGATATCGTCTCGGGCGGCGAGCTGTTCAAGGCGCTCAGAGCCGGCTGCCCGCCGTCCAAGATCGTCTTCGCCAGCGTGGGCAAGCGCCCCGAGGAGATCCGGGCCGCGCTCCGCGCCGGGATCTTCTGCTTCAATGTGGAGTCCGCACCCGAGCTTGACGCGATCGACCGGATCGTGCGGCAGCAGGGCGCGAAGGCGCGGGTGGCGCTCAGGATCAACCCGGACGTTGAGGCGCATACGCACCGTCATATCACGACCGGCACGAAAGAGAGCAAGTTCGGGATCGATCCCGCGACCGCCTCAGCGATCCTGCGGGACCATCGCTCGTACGCCGGGATCGAGTTCATCGGCGTGCACCTGCACATCGGCTCGCAGATCACGCAGGCCGCGCCGTTCATCCAGGCGATCCGGAAGGTCGCGAAGCTGGTCGAGCAGGGGCGCCGCGCCGGGGCCTCGCTCGGCTGGCTGAACCTGGGCGGCGGGCTCGGCATCATCTACAAGGACGAACGACCCCAGACGCCGCGGACGTTCGCCAAGGCAATTCTGCCGCTCATCCGGTCGCTCAACGTGCGGCTGATCCTGGAGCCCGGACGGTTCATCGCCGGCAACGCCGGCGCGCTGGTCACCGAGGTGCTCTACGTCAAACGGTCGCGCCGCAAGCAGTTCGCCGTGGTGGACGCGGGCATGAACGATTTGATCCGTCCGGCGCTGTACGGGGCGTATCATGAGGTGATCCCGGTGCGCGAGGCGGCCGGAGCGAACCCTGGACGCCGGAAAGGCGCTGCCAGGGTAAACGGGTTCGGCCGGTATGACGTGGTCGGCCCGGTGTGCGAGAGCGCTGACGTGTTCGCGCGCGACCGTGAGCTCGGGGGGCTCCATCCGGGCGCCTTGCTCGCGGTCATGGGCGCGGGGGCGTACGGCTCGACGATGACATCCAATTACAACGGGCGGCTCAGGCCCGCCGAAGTGCTGGTCCGCGGCTCGCAGTGGGCCGTGATCCGCAAACGCGAAACGCAGCGTGATCTGATTCGCCAAGACGTGATCCCGAGGTCCATGGTGTCATGAGCAGATTGCCGTTCACCAAGATGGTCGGCACCGGCAACGACTTCGTCGTGGTCGATGCCACGCGCCGCCCGGTGAAGGCGGCGTCCGAGTGGCGCCGGATGAGCCGCGCCCTTTGCGACCGCCATCAGGGGATCGGGGCGGACGGCGTCCTCGTGCTCGAGCGGACGCCGCGAGCCGACGTGCGCATGCGCGTGTTCAATCCCGATGGCAGCGAGGCCGAGGGGTGCGGCAACGGTGCGCGGTGCGTGGCGCTGTATGCGTACGCCGCGCGCGCGGGAAAAACCCCTGGACTTCGAAACAACCGTGCCAGGGTTCATCCTGGCCTTCGAGCGACCAGGGCCAGGGTAAACCCTGGACTCCGGAGGGACGCTGCCAGGGTAAACCCTGGACGCGGTAACAGCGCTGCCAGGGTAAACGGCGGCGGACGCGTGACCATCGATACGATCGGCGGCGTGCTCTCCGCCACAATCCGGGGCAACCGGGTTGCGCTGACCATGCCCACGCCCTCCGGGGTGGCGCCCAGCCTCACGCTGCCGGTCGGCGGACGCCGCTACCGGGTTGGGGTGGTGAATACCGGGGTTCCGCATGCGGTCGTCCCGGTCGCGTCGGTTGACCGGGTGGACGTTGAAGCCCTTGGACAGCGGATCCGGCGGCACCGGCACTTCGCGCCGCGCGGGACCAACGTGAACTTCACGCAGTGGGACAGCCGCCGGCGCGTGCTGCGGGTGCGCACCTACGAGCGGGGCGTGGAGGCGGAAACGCTGGCCTGCGGCACCGGCATCGTGGCCTCGGCGATTCTTCATGCCGTCACGCGGCATCGCACGTCCAGGGCGGCCAGTGTCCGCGTTCCGATTGAAGCGCGCAGCGGAGACCGGCTGTCGGTTTCGATGCGGCTTGTTCCGCAAGGGCGGCGGGTCCAGGTGCGCAACGTGGTGTTGGAAGGCGCTGCGGAGCGGGTGTTCGATGGTCAAGTCGAGTGGCCCGTGAGGGCGCGGTGATGAGCAACCTTCAGCTCGCAGGGTCCATGGTCGCGATCGTCACGCCGTTCAAGCACGACGCGCTGGATGAGGCAGCGCTCAAGCGGCTGATTAATCTCCAGGTGAAATCCGGCACCATCGCCATCGTCCCCTGCGGCACGACCGGGGAGTCCGCGACCCTCTCCTATGAGGAGCATGACCGGGTGATCGAGGTGACGGTGCAGGCGGCCCGGGGGCGGATTCAGGTCATCGCGGGCACCGGCTCGAACAACACGCGCGAGGCGATCCGGCTGACGAAACACGCGAAAGCCGTCGGCGCCGACGGGGCGCTGCTGATCTCCCCCTACTACAACCGGCCGACCCAGCGCGGGCTCTACCTGCACTTCAAAGCTATCGCGGACTCGGTTGATCTGCCGCTCATTCCGTACAACATCCAGTCGCGGACCGCGGTCAACATCGAACCGGAGACGTTCGGCCAGCTGGCGGCCGAATGCCCGAACATCGTGGCGGTCAAGGAGTCGAGCGGGAACCTCGAGCAGATGAGCCGGATCCGGCAGGCCACCGGCGGGAAGCTCGCCCTCCTTGCGGGCGATGATGGGCTGACGCTGCCGGTGCTGGCCATCGGAGGCGTGGGCGTCATTTCGGTGGCGGCGAACATCATCCCACGCGATGTCGCGGCCATGGTCGAGGCGTACCGGAAAGGGCGCCATGACGACGCGCTGCGCCTGCATGAGCGGATGCTGCCGCTCGTCAAGGCGCTGTTCCTCGAAACCAACCCGATTCCCGTCAAGACCGCGATGGGGTGGCTTGGCATGATCCAGCCGGAGCTCAGGCTTCCGCTGTGCGAGATGTCGGAAACGAATCAGTCGCGCCTACGGTCTGCATTGGAACGCTACGGGTTGTTCAGGGGCGCGAGTACGGCCAGACGTCAGACGTCAGACGTCAGAAGTCAGAAAAAAAGATAGTGTGGCACGGTCTGACTTCTGTTGTCTGACATCTGATTTCTGAGCCAGTGGGAGACTGTTGGATATGGTTCTCAAAATTGCGATAGCCGGTTGCTGTGGAAGAATGGGGCAGGCGATCGCCCGGGCCGCGCTCGCGGACTCGGTCTTTGCGGTCGGGGCCGCGTTCGAGGCGCCGCGCCATCCGCTCCTCGGCACGGATTACGGCACCGCGCTCGGCCGCACGGAGGCGCTCGGCATCACGATTTCAGACGACGCCAAGGCGGCGCTCTCGCAGGCGGACGTGCTCATCGAGTTCACAGGGCCTGAGCCGACGATGGCGCACGTGGCACTCGCGAAAGCGCTCAAGAAACCGATGGTGATCGGCACGACCGGCCTCTCCGACGATCAGCAGGCCGCGGTCCGGGAGGCGGCGACCGTGATCCCGGTCGTCTTCAGCCCGAACATGAGCCTGGCCGTGAACGTGCTGTTCGAGCTCGCACAGCTGGCAGCCGAGCGGTTGGGGCTGGGGTACGACGCCGAAGTCATCGAGAGCCACCACAAACAGAAGAAGGACGCGCCGAGCGGCACCGCGAAACGGCTGGCGGATGTGCTGTCGGCCGCGCGGAAGCAGCCGCCGGGCTCGATTCCGGTCCACGCGGTGCGCGCGGGCGACATCGTGGGCGACCACACGGTGATCCTGGCGGGTCTGGCCGAGCGCCTCGAGCTGACGCACCGCGCGCAGAGCCGCGAGGTGTTCGCGCAAGGCGCGCTGCGCGCCGCGCAGTTCGCGGTCAAGCAGCGGCCCGGCCTCTACGACATGTCCCATGTGCTGAAATGGTCGGCGTGAGCATGGCGACGAGCACCGCGAAGCTGCCGGGCTTCCACAAGGCGGAGCGGCTCAAGCAGCTGCCGCCGTACCTCTTCGTTGAGATCGACAAAGCGAAGCGGAAGCTGCAGGCGGAAGGGAAGGACGTCATCGACCTGGGGGTCGGCGATCCGGACCTGCCGACGCCGCCGCACATCATCGAACGGCTCAAGGCAGCCGCCGATAACCCGGCGAACCACCGCTACAGCTTCACCGAGGGCATCAAGCCGCTCCGCGAGGCGATCGCGCGGTGGTACGACCGGCGCTTCGGCGTGGCGCTCAATCCGGACACCGAGGTGCTCCCGCTCATCGGCTCGAAAGAGGGCATCGCCAATTTTCCGCTGGCGGTCGCCAATCCCGGCGACGCCGTGCTCGTGCCGGAGCCCTGCTACCCGCCGTACCGCAGCGGCACCGTGTTCGCCGGGGCCGAGCCGGTGGACATGCCGCTCCTCGAAGACAACGGCTTTTTTCCGGACCTGGGGGACATCAGCCAGAAGGCCGCCCGGCGGGCCAAGGCGATGTTCCTCAATTACCCGAACAACCCCACGGCGGCCGTGGCCACGGCCGAGCAGTTCCAGGAAGCCATCGACATGGCCAAGACGTTCGGCTTCGCCATTGCGCACGACGCCGCCTACACGGAGGTGGCGTTCGACGGCTACAAACCGATGAGCTTCCTGCAGCTGCCGGAAGGCAAAGCGGTCGGCATCGAGTTTCACAGCCTCTCGAAGACCTACAACATGACCGGCTGGCGCATCGGCTGGGCGTGCGGCAACGCGGCGCTGATCGGAGCACTCTCGCAGCTCAAGACCAACCTGGATTCCGGCATCTTCCAGCCGATCCAGGAGGCGGGGATCGCGGCGTTGGAGGGCGACCAGGCGCCGATGCAGCAGACGATCGCCGTCTATCAGGAGCGCCGGAACCTGATCGTGGACGGGCTGGCCAAGGCCGGGTGGCAGGTGTCCAAACCGGCCGCCAGCCTCTACATCTGGACGCGGGTGCCGACGCAAGAGTCGTCCATCGCTTTCGCGAAACGGCTGCTGGAACAGGCGCACGTCGTCATCACGCCCGGCGTGGGCTTCGGCCCGTCCGGCGAAGGGTATGTCCGGTTTTCGCTCACGGTGCCCACCGACCGTGTCCAGGAAGCGGTCGGCCGGCTGGCCAAGGCGCTCTAGCACATTGGCTCGCGTCTTCCTCGGCGTCGGGTCCAATGAAGGCGACCGCCTCCGGCACATCTCCCGCGCGGCCAAGGCGCTCGGCGCCGCCGGCATCCGCGTCGTCCAGATGGCCATGATCAGCGAGACCAAGCCGGTCGGCCTGCCTGCGCCGCGCCCTCTCCAAGGCATCTTCTATGTCTACGCGATACGCTGCGAGAATAGCAGTATCTATATCGGACAAACGGATGATCTTGAGCGGCGTTGGAAGGAGCACCAGAATGGGCGAATCGACTGGACAAGCCGGTATCGTCCAGTTGAGATTGCACACTTCGAGGTTCTATCGACTCGTGAAGAAGCCCTCAGGCGTGAGCAGAAACTAAAGACCAGCTATGGCCGAAAGTGGCTTCGGAAGTTAATCGAGAGTGGGAAGGCGCGGCAGGCAGGCGGCCCGCCGCAAGATCCCTACCTGAACACGGTCATCGAAGCGGACACCACGCTGGAACCGGCGCAGCTGCTCGCGGCACTGAAGGCGCTCGAAGCGGCGGCAGGGCGCAAGCCGTCGGCCGAACGATGGAGCCCCAGGCCGCTCGACCTCGACATCCTCTTATACGACGACCGCATCGTACAGACGCCCCAGCTCGCCATCCCCCACCCCAGGCTCCATGAGCGGCAGTTCGTGCTTGAACCGCTTGCGCAATTGGCCCCCGAGGTCTCCCATCCGGTCCTTCATGAGACGATCGGCGCGCTGCGGGACCGCCTCAGGGAGGCGGCGGAATGACGCGCCTCATCCGCTCGGTGAGCGCGATGCAGGCCCTTGCGCGGCGCTTCGAGCGTGAGAAGCGCCGCATCGGGGTGGTGCCGACCATGGGGGCGTTGCACGAGGGCCATGCATCGCTCATCCGCGCGGCGAGGCAGGGCAACGATATCGTGATCGTCACGGTCTTCGTCAATCCGCTCCAGTTCGCTCCGCAGGAGGACTACCGCCGCTACCCGCGCACGCTCGCGAAAGACCGCCGCCTCGCGCGCGCGGCCGGCGCCGACATCGTCTTTGCGCCGGCGGCTGACCGGCTGTACCCCAAGGGATTCCAGACCACGGTGAAGGCGGGCGCGTTGGGGCGGCGCTGGGAAGGCGCCTCGCGGAGCGGCCATTTCGACGGGGTCGCGACGGTGGTCTCGATCTTGTTCCAGCTCACCAGGCCGACGACCGCGTATGTCGGGCAGAAAGATTACCAGCAAGCGCTCATCATCCGGCGGATGGCGCAGGACCTCAGGTTCCCGGTGACGGTGAAGGTACTGCCGACGGTGCGCGAGCCGGACGGCGTGGCCCTCAGCTCCAGGAACGCCTATCTGAGCGAGGCGGAGCGCGGTCAGGCCGCCGCCGTGCCTGAGGCGCTCGCGGCGGGCCGTGCGCGGATCCTCTCCGGCGAGCGCCACGCCGCACCGGTGATTGAGACGATGCGACGTCGTCTCGCGGGGGAGCCCGAGGCGCGCGTCGACTATGTCGCCGTCACCGACGCTGCGACTCTTGAGCCCGTCTGGCGGCTGCGGGGGCGGGTGGCCCTCCTCGTCGCTGTGCGGATCGGGCGGACGCGCCTGATTGACAATCTTCTCGTCGACGTGCCATAATACGCCGACGACGATGCTACGCACCATTTGCCGCGCCAAGATCCACCGGGCGACCGTCACCGAGGCCAACATCAACTACACGGGCAGCATCACGCTCGACGCCCAGTTGATGAAGGCGGCGGGCCTGTCGCCCTACGAGCAGGTCCACGTCGTGGACGTGACGAATGGTGCCCGCATCGTCACGTACGTGATCGAGGGCCCGTCCGGCTCCGGCACCGTCTGCATCAACGGGGCGGCCGCGCGGCTCATCAGCGCGGGCGACCAGATCATCGTGATCGCCTACGCGCAGGTCACGACTGAGGAGCTCCACTCCGCCGCTCCGGCCATCGTGCTGGTGGATGAGCGGAACCGGATCCGCGACGTCCTGACGGAACAGTGCCGGCTGTCTGAGGACCGTGAGCTTGGGACACCGTTCGACCTCGCCAGCTAACCTGGATGATCCGTGTCGGCATCGTCGGATGCGGCACCATCGGCACGCAATTGTCGCTGGCGCTGCAGCGCCGCTACGCGAGGGTCAGCCGCATCACCGCGCTTCATGACCGTGACCTCCCCCGCGCCCAAGCCCTTCAACGACGCTTGCGGCATCGTCCGCCTATCGCGTCGCTCCCGCAGCTCATCCGCCGCGCCGATCTTGTGCTCGAAGCCGCCTCGCCGTCGTGCGTCCCCTCCCTGGTCCGCCGCGCGCTGCGCTCGGGCCGCAGCGTGATGGTGATGAGCGTGGGCGGGCTGCTCGGCCTGGGGGACCTGCGGCGCCTCACCGGCCGTTCGCGCGCTCGCGTCTACGTCCCGAGCGGAGCGCTGGCAGGCCTTGACGGCATCAAAGCGCTCGCGATCGGCCGGATCCGGCGGGCCAGCTTGACGACCAGCAAACCGCCGCGCGCCCTGGCCGGCGCCCCGTACGTGACACGCAGGCGGCTCAACCTCGCCAAGCTCACCCGGCCCACCGTCATTTTCAGCGGGTCGCCCCGCGACATCGTGAAACAGTTTCCGCAGAACACGAACGTGGCCGCGGCTCTGGCGCTCGCGACCGGAGCGCCGGCAAGCCGCATCCGCATCCGGCTGGTGGCGGATCCGTCGCTCAGGACCAACCGGCATGAGGTGGAGGTGGTCGGCGACTGCGGCCGCGTCCGCTGCGCCGTGGACAGCCGCCCGAGCCGCAATCCGAAGACCAGCGAAATCGCCGCGCGCTCGGCTGTCGCGACGCTCGAGCGGATCTTCGGCGCGGCACAGATCGGGACCTAACGTCGGCACCGTAAGGGTGTTTCGCCGCCGAACCCGGGATGGCGGCGGGTGTATAACCGCGAAAAGGCTGTGGGAGAGGGGGTGACTTGTCATATGGCAGAGAAGGTCGCTAAGGTTGGCGTGAGGAAGCAGGCGGGCTATCTTTACTTCGTCGACAAGCAAGGGGACATTTCGAGAGCGAAGATGGCTCGGGGCGGTCAGCGCCGCCGCCGCAGTCGCCGGTAACGCTCGGCGTGTGCACGGCACAGGGGCCGGCTTTCGACGGCGTTCACCGTCGGAAGTTGGCCCCTGTCTCTTCTTGATGCGGCGCGAGGGGGCCGCTATAATCTAGTGAACCTATGTCCGATCGCGCCATTGTCATCCGGGGCGCGCGTGAGCACAATCTCAAGAACGTCGATCTCACCTTGCCCCGCAATCAGCTGATCGTCGTCACCGGGCTCTCCGGCTCAGGGAAGTCGTCGCTCGCCTTCGACACCCTGTACGCCGAGGGCCAGCGCCGGTACGTCGAAAGCCTCTCGGCCTACGCCCGCCAGTTCCTCGAGCGGCTCGAGAAGCCGGAGGTGGACGCCATCGAGGGGCTCTCGCCGGCCATCGCCATCGAGCAGCGCAGCGCCGGCGGCAACCCGCGCTCCACGGTCGCGACCCAGACTGAGATCTACGACTATCTCCGCGTCCTCTTCGCGAGGGCAGGAACGCCCCAGTGTCCCCGGTGCCGGGTGCCCATCAGCCAGCAGTCCGCTCAGGAGATCGTCTCCCGGGTCCTCGAGCTGCCGGCGAAGAGCGAGCTCACCATCCTGGCCCCGCTCGTGCGCGGCCGGAAGGGCGAGTACGCCGACGTGTTCAAGGAGATCAAGCGCCAGGGGTTCGTGCGCGCGCGGGTCGACGGCGTGCTGCGCGACCTCGATGAAGCCGTGAGCCTCAACAAGCAGCGGGCGCATACGATCGAGGTGGTCGTGGACCGCGTGGCGCTCGAGCGCGGGGTGAAATCCCGGCTGACCGAGTCGATCGAGGCCGCACTCAAGGTCGGCAAGGGCATTGTTATTGTCAGTCGAGCGAGGGGGCAAGGGGCAAGGGGCAAGGGGCAAGGACACGCCGAATCCCGTGCCCCACGCCCCGTGCCCCACGCCCCGCACGATTTAGTTTTCAGCGAGCTCTATGCATGCCCCACCTGCGGGTTCAGCTTTGAGGAGCTCACGCCCAGGATCTTCTCCTTCAATTCACCGTATGGGGCGTGCGCGACGTGCGACGGGCTCGGGACCAAGCTCGAGATCGATCCGGACCTCGTCGTGCCGGATCGCGACAAGTCGCTCGGCGAAGGCGCCATCGAGGCCTGGAGGCGCAGCGGCATGCACATGATGCTCTACTACAAGCGGCTGCTGCGCGAAGTGACGAGCCATTTCGGCGTGAGCCTGAACACCCCGTTCAAGTCGCTGGACCGGCGGTTCCAGAAGGCCCTCCTGTACGGGACGGACGCCGCGATCTGGGGCGGGCGGTTTGAAGGCGTGATCCCGAACCTGGAGCGGCGGTTCAAGCACACCGAGTCCGAATACGTGAAGGAAGAGATCGCCCGGTACATGAGCGTGCTGCCGTGCCCGGCCTGCCGGGGGGCGCGCCTGAAGCCGCACAGCCTGTCCGTGCTGGTCGATGGCCGTTCGATCGCCGACGTGACCACGGATTCGGTCGCCACGGCGCACCGGTGGCTGTCCGACCGGCACTGGACGCCGCGGCAGCAAGCCGTGGCTGAGCCGCTCATCAAGGAGATCCGCAAGCGGCTCCAATTTCTGCTGGACGTCGGGCTCGGCTACCTGACGCTGAACCGGGCCGCGGCGAGCCTCTCCGGCGGCGAGGCCCAGCGCATCCGGCTGGCGACCCAGGTCGGTTCCGGCTTGGTCGGCGTCCTCTACATCCTCGATGAGCCGTCCATCGGCCTCCACCAGCGAGACAACGACAAGCTGCTCAACACGCTCGAGCGACTGCGCGACCAGGGGAATACGCTGGTGGTCGTCGAGCATGACGAAGCGACCATCCGCCGGGCGGACTACGTGGTGGATCTCGGACCCGGCGCCGGCAAGCACGGCGGCGAGGTGGTCGCCGAGGGCACGGCGGATGACCTCGCGAAAGCCCCGCGCAGCATCACCGGACAGTTTCTCTCGGGCAAGCGGTTCATCCCGATGCCGCCGGCGCGGCGGCAGGCCGGGCGGTACGGCGCCCTGGTCATCGAGGGGGCGGCCGAGCACAACCTGAAGGGCATCAACGTGACGATCCCGCTCGGCTGCTTCGTCTGCGTCACCGGCGTCTCCGGCTCCGGGAAGTCCACGCTGGTCGATGAGATCCTCTACCGCGCGCTCGCGCGCCGGCTGTATGGCAGCCGCGAGCGGCCGGGGCGCCACGTCCGGGTGACCGGCATCGAGCGGATCGACAAGGTCATCGTGATCGACCAGTCGCCCATCGGCCGCACGCCGCGCTCGAACCCCGCCACGTATACCGGCGCCTTCGGCCCGATCCGCGACCTGTTCGCCCAGACGCCGGGGGCCAAGCTCCGCGGGTTCGCCCCGGGCCGGTTCAGCTTCAACGTCAAGGGCGGTCGCTGCGAGGCGTGCGAGGGCGACGGCATCAAGCGGATCGAGATGCATTTCCTGCCGGATGTGTACATCCGCTGCGAGGTGTGCAAGGGGCGGCGGTTCAACGAGCAGACGCTGGAGGTGACCTACAAGGGCGCCTCCATCGCGGACGTGCTCTCCATGACCGTGGAGGACGCGCTGAGCCTGTTCGAGGCGGTGCCGTCCATCGCGAAGACGCTGGAGACCGTCCAGGCCGTGGGGCTCGACTACCTCGAGCTCGGCCAGTCCGCGACGACGCTCTCCGGCGGCGAAGCGCAGCGGATCAAGCTCGCGAAGGAGCTGTCCCGCCGCGCGACCGGGCGCACGCTCTACCTCCTTGATGAGCCGACGACCGGGCTCCACTTCGCGGACATCGAGAAGCTGCTCGGCGTGCTCCATCAGCTCGTCGAGCACGGCAACACGGTGGTCGTGATCGAGCACAACCTGGATGTCATCAAGACCGCGGATTACCTCATCGATCTGGGCCCTGAGGGCGGCGAGGCCGGCGGCGAGCTGATCGCGTCCGGGACGCCGGAACAGGTGGCTGCCGTGCCGCGCTCATGGACGGGCCAGTTCCTCCGGCCGCTGTTGGGCGGGCCGCGCGGGCGGCTGACGCTTTCGGCCCGGCTTGGGGGCCTCGTCGGCGATGGCGAACCCGCCAACGGCGCACCGGGCGCGACACCGAAGGGCACCGCGCGTTCCGCCACGTGACCATGACGCCGACAGGGACCGTTGTGCGCACCAAGTGGCTCGTGTTGTCCGTGCTCCTGTTGACGGCGGCAGCGCCTGCTGCCGTCCGGGCCGAACCCACCCCAGGCTATCCGGCGATCCAGCGCGCGTTCCTTCGCGAGGACTTCGCCGCAACGGCCATGCTGGCGAGGGAGTTTCTCGTGCAGTATCCTCACGGGGCCGAGACGCCCCGCGTCTGGCTCTGGCTGGTCTTGAGCCTCGACAAGCTGCAACGAGCAGCAGAAGCGCTCGACCAGCTTGACCGGCTCAAAGAGCGGCTCACGCCGTCGGATTCGTTTTGGGCTGAAGTGCTCTACTGGGAGGGCGATATCAGCCGGCGCACGATGGAATTGAGCCGCGCGAAGGGCGCGTTCCAGCGGCTCCTTGAGCAGTATCCCGGGTCGAACTGGGCAGCACAGGGCCAGCTGGGGCTCGGGCTCGTCTACTTTCATCAGCAGGCCTTCGAGCAGGCGATTTCCCACTTCCACGAGGTCGGGCTGCGGCGCGCGACGACGCCGGTCGCGCTCGACGCGCTTCTCTTTGAGGGGTTGTGCCAGTTCCGTCTGAAGCGGTTCGATGACGCGGTGCGGACGTTCCGGCCGCTCCTTGTGCGCCTCAAGGACCGGACCGCTGTCACCCAGGCCTCGTTCTACCTCGGCGAGAGCCTAAGCGCCCTGGAGCGGTTCGACGAGGCTGCGCTCGCCTACCAGCGCGCCAGCCTCGCCTCTGAGCTGACATCCTGGAGCCGCCTCGCGCAGTTCGGCATGGGGTGGGCCTATTACCGGCTGGACCGCTGCCAGGACAGCCTCGAGGCGTTCGACCGGTACCTCGAGGCCGGACCGAGGGAGCACCGGCTCGAAGCGCTGTTCGCCCAGGGAAGCTGTTACGCCCGTCTCGGACAGGAAGGCGATGCGGAGCGCCGGTTCAAGGAGCTGACCCGGGCTGACCCGCGCCATCCGCTGGTGCTCGAGGCGGCGATGGCGCTCGCCGATTTTCACCGGAAAGAGGGCCGGCCCGCGGAGGCGAGGCGGCTGCTCCACCGGTTCCTGACGCCGGGGCTCGCCGGACAAGCGAGAGCGCATATCCAGGTGAAGCTCGGCGCGGTCGCCCTCGATGAGGGGAACGTCGCCCAGGCCCGCACCGTCTTCGAGCTGGCGCGCGAGACCACCGACCCCGTGATTCTGCAGGCTGCGCTGAGCGGTCTCGGCGACGTGCACGTCGTGCTCGGGGACCTTACCACGGCGGTCGCCAGGTACCAGGAGGCGGTTGCGGTGGCGGAGAAGAGCGCCGTCGGCACGTACGCGCTGTATCAGGTCGGGCGCATCCGGCTGCAGCAGGACGATGCGGACGGGGCGGTCGAGGTGTTCCAACGGCTCCGCGTGGGGCCCGATCATCAGTTCGCCAATGAGGCGCGCATCGCGCTCATCATCGCGTACCTGCGACGGAAAGATGAGCGCCTGGCGCAGGCGCAGATCGACGGGATCCGGAAGCAGTGGCCCGGCACCGAGGTCGCCGCCCGGGCGGCTTATTACCAGGCGCTGCTCCTGTTCGACCGCGGCGAGGAAGGCGCGACCCAGAAGCTGTGCCAGGAAACCATCCTCAAGGCGGCCCGGAGCGATGAGGCGATCGACGCGAGGCTCCTGCTCGCCGATCTCAGGCTCCAGTGGAGCACGCCGCAGGAAGTAGCGCAGTGGTTGGGATCCATGTATGCTGCTGTGGGTTTGCCGCCCGCGCACCGGGCCAAATTGGCCAAGCGGCTCGGCGGCCTGGCGAAGGACCGCCAGGCGTTCGCCGAAGCGATCCGCTGGTATGAACGGGCGATGAGCAGCCTCCCGGCCATGGCGGGCGAAGCGACCTACCGCATCGCCTCGTGCTATGAGGAAGGCGGAGACCTCGCGCTGGCCATGGAATGGTACGGCCGCATCCGCCAGGACGTGTGGCGGGTCCGCGGGCAGCTGGCGCTCGGCAAGCTGCTCGAGCGGCAGGAACGCTGGCGCGAGGCGGAAACGCTGTACGTGCGGCTCTCAAAGGAATCGATCCCCGAGGCGCAGGTGGCGGAAGAGCGGCTCGCCGCCGTGCGCGACAGCCAGGGACAGAAGCATCCCTGATCGATCGGATGTCCGGACCAAGGGGGAGACATGATCACGGAAATCGGGATTGTAGCGGGTGAGATCTGGCACTACCTGGACGGGCATGGCGAGTCGCTGTTCAGCGAGGTCGCGAAGGGGATCGGGCGGCCCCTGTCGCTTTCGCTCATGAGCCTCGGGTGGCTCGCGCGCGAGGGGCACACGCTCGTGCGTGAGGACGGCAAGGACTTCCGGGTATCGCTGCGCCGATGACCGCCCGGGCGCGGGCAAGAACAGTCGCCGTGCTCGTCACGTGCCCGACGATGAGGACCGCCAAGCGCGTCGGGGCGGCCCTGGTCACGCGGCGGCTTGCCGCGTGCGTGAATATCGTCCCCGGCGTGGAATCGCTGTTTTGGTGGAAGGGCAAGGTTGACCGGTCGAAGGAAGTTCTGCTGATTGCCAAGACCACGGCTCGCATGTTCGAGCCGCTCCGCCGATGCGTCATCTCAGTGCATCCATATGAGGTGCCAGAGGTTATAGCGATTCAGCTCTCCGCAGGCCATCCGCCATATCTCGCCTGGATTTCCGCCTCAGTCCGAGCCCGCTAGATCCGCTCTCTCGACGTGAATCTCCTTGACAGGGGGGAGGGTGTCAGGCATACTTACAATGTAAGAAAGATAACAATTTAATAACAGTTTAGTACTGGCGAAATGGCAAACCTTCCCGCCTCTGGCGGGACCCCGCCCCAGTCGTTCGTGGGCGGTGGCGCGCGAGCGGGGGACGCAAAGCTACGGGTCTCATGAGACCGCCGGGCTGCCGACCAGGATAAACCTGCGGCCTTGATGAGACTGCCGAGCTACCGAACCAGTGGTTCGGTAGTTTTTGTTATGGGGAGGGTTCGGCGATGAATCAACGAGGCGGCGCGCTCACCACGATGATGGCCCTCAGCGCCATCGCGTCCATCGCGTCCTACGCGATGCTCATCAATGCCATCAGCAACGCCCGCCACACCGCATATCACGAGAGCCGCACCCGCGCGCGCTATCTCGCCGAGGCTGGCGTGATTTTTGCCAACCAGCAGCTTTGGGCCGATCCCAACTACGCCGGCGGGCCGGAGACCATTGATGGCGAAGACGTGGTCATCACGGTGACGAATCCTGGGGCCGGGAGACAGCATGAGATCAATGCGACTGTCCAGTACTGAGCGCGCCGGCTACACGCTGATGGAGGTCATGATGGTGGTGGCCGTGGTTGGCGTGCTGGCCTCCATGGCCGTTCCAGTGTACGGGCGGGCGGTGCGGCGCAGCCACTGGCAGGCAGGGAACGACGTGCTGATGACGATCTATGCGGGGGAGCAGGTGGCGCGAACGAGGGGCCCCACCTACTCAAACATATGGTCTCCGGACCTGTCCATGGACGATCCGAACACGATGGGCCTTCCCATCGTGTTCACGATTCCGGTCTTCGATGCGACGAACTTCGAGGCGTACGCCATGTACATCGGGGACGGCTCAAATGCCTGCCAGGGCGTGCTGGGATCGAGCACCGGAGGCGGGCGGGTGGTCTGCCCTGGGGCCAGCCCCCCATGTCCAGGCAGCCCGAGCGAGCCCGCGTGCAGCGGCTGGTGGTCGCGGCCATGAGTTTCAGTATGAGGATCCGGAATCGGCAGGGCTCGACGATGGTTGAGGTACTGGTCGCCTCGATCATCGGCGCCGTTATGGCCGGGGGAACGGTGGCCGCCGTGGTGACCGCCGCGCGGATGACCAGGCAGAGCGACAGCATGGCTTCCCAGGAGGCGAACGGCTACGCGCAGCACTTGCTGGAGGAGCTGCGCAACCGCGTCGCGGCGGATGACACGTTTTTCCGCTGCGCACCGGCCGCCGCTTGGATCAACGGGAACTCCTCCACCACGCCGGTGGACACGATGCAGAGCGGATGCACAGGGAACATGCCTCAGTTTCTGCTGCCACCCAACACGAGCGAGAATTCGATCCAGACGCGCTACCCAGGCACCGTGCGCAGGTGTTATCGCATCCTTCCGGCGCAATGCGATGGGGTGGGGCCGTCGACAGACTGCTTTCGGGTCAATGTCCAGATGTGCTGGGGGGGCGGATCATGTCCCTGTTGACGGGACGGCCTGAGCGAGGATTCACCCTGATCGAGCTGATGATCGCCACCTCGCTGACGGCGATCGTGATGCTGGCACTCGGCACGGCGGATGCCACGCGGGTGCGGATAGAGCAGGAGCTGCGCGAGCGGGCCAAGATCAACGGGTCGGAGGAGATGCGGGCGGCTCTTGCGGCCACCCGGCTGACCAAAAGCCTCGAGCGGGCCGACCGGATCGTGATCCGCAACTCAGGCGGCGGCGTCGCCCCGGGCGTGGTCCCAGGTGGGCCGGCCAACCGCGCCGTGGTGCAGCTCCGCCATGTCGAGTGCCCTGGGACGCCCGATGCCACCTGCCTCGATGACCCGACACGGTACTCTTGGGAAGAGTACCGCAGAGTCGGGAACGAGTTGGAATACCTGTACCCGGTCACCTCGACCTGTCCGGCGCCGCAGGTGTTCGCGGCGGAAATCAGCTCCTTCACAATGCAGTTCAGGAATGCCAAGCCGGTGGAGCCACCCGGAGGGGACCCCTTCGCGCCTGACCCGGCCGACAACAACACCGTCGAGTTTGCGCTGGAATGGGACAACCAGCTGACTGGCCTGGACCGCCGTAGGCATGAGTTCCGACAGGAAGTCACGAGCCGGAACATCTCCTACACCGATATGAACGCGAACTTGGCACCGGGCAACGGCGATTCGGGCACCGGACTGGCGCCGGCTGGGATCAGCAATCCGCCGTCGCCATGCCCATAACAGGGGAAGGGGGATGAGACACATGCGTCGCACAGGTGCAGGGATCCGCGAAGCGTGGCAGCGGTCCAAGGGACGGCTCCTCACGGTCGCCCTGGTGTTGACCAGCACGGCGTACGCGGTCGCCGAAAACGTGACGCTGACGACCTACTACCCCTCGCCCCGAGGCGTGTATGAAGAATTGCGCCTGGCTGCCGATACGGCCGCGAACATGCTGCAGGCGACTGCGACCACCAGCAGCGTGGGGAACCACCCCAAGCTGGCCTTGCAGCGCGCCTTGATGAGCGGGGGCGTGCCGGACAATGTTGTCAACGGCAATACCTTGGGCGAGATCCGCTGGGAAGGCCTGGATACAGGCGATAACCCGACGAGCGACTTCGTGGGCGGGGCGGTGCTCCGCGCGGAGGTGGACGGGGCACCAGCCGCCGATGACATGCCTACCCGCCTGGTGTTCCTGACCGATCCGCCCGGGCTGACCGTGGCTACCGAGCGCATGCGCATCACGAGCGGCGGGAACGTGGGGATCGGCGGCATCGTACCGCTTGATATGCTGGATGTGGACGGCGCGCTGCGGGTGCGCGGCGATCGGATCCGCAACAACACCGGCCTCGCCCTGCTGCAAACCAACGCCGGCGACTGGTTGCGGATCAACCCGGACCAACAGTTTCCTGCGATCGCGATGTACCGCGGAGTGGCGATCGGCCCAGGTTGGGGGCTGAGCGTCGGCGCCTGGGATCCTGCGGTCCCGGCCGGCACCGTCTATGCCGGCGGCTCTGTCCGCGCGTGCTTCGGCGGCCCCTGCAGTTGGCTGCGCTTTACGGACGGCATGAATTACCTCCGGGGCCACACCCGCTTCGATGGGCAGCTCCAAGACGAGCAGAACCCTGGCTATTTCGTCGATCCGGATCAGACATCGCGCATGAACGCGGTACATGGCAATGACTTCCTGATCCAGAACTTCCCGGGCGGCGCCCGGTGGGCGAGCACGCTCATGAGCGACATGACATGGTCAAACTATTACCTTGCAGAAGACTATCAATGGGGTTCTCCGCCAGTTGTTGTTACAGGTGGAAGCAAGGTGCGCGGGCAACTGTATCGGGTCTTGGTGTATGGTAACAGGGAATTCGGCGGCGGCCTGGGAGGGCGGCCCATCAATTGTGAGGCCGGCGACCCAGTCATTTCCGTGAACTGCGATGTGTACTGCAATGCGGGGTGCAGCGGCATTGGGTCACGCCTAGCCCATTTTGAAAACTATCTGACCGGAGGGCGCTGTCGTGCAGAGATTGAGGGGACCCCGAACGGCGGGCCCTCCAACTGGTTGCAGCTCATCACACAGGTGACCTGCTTGGAGCGCTGATGCTGCTGCTCCGTGCCACGTTCATGAGCGTGTGGGTGGGACTCGCCAGCATGGTCCTGTTGGCAGCCCAGGCGCGTGCGGATGACGTCAGGTTGGCGAGACCGGATGGCATGATGCCGCGTCAGGCGCAAAAGCTTGTGATGGAGAAGCAGCAGCGAGTTGAGGCACAACACCAACGTCGATCGAATGAAGCAGATCAGCAGGATATTTCGGAGCCCACGGGAAGCGTCTCGAGGTTGCAAAAAGCCAAAATCATGACAATGAAACGTGAGCGACTAGACAGGGAACGGACTGAGGCGTTGCGCGAGGCGCGGCCGCCGTCGAACACTCGGCCAGCATCTGCCGTTCCCTCGAAAGGACAACGCCGAGAGATCTGCAACAAGCTCAAACAGATCGTCAGCCAGGTTGAGGGTCCGGAAGATCAGACTGCGTATCGCGGTCGCGAGGTCGCGGCGTGCGGCGGCGTATGATGAGTGGCATTATGAAGGAGGCATGACATGGATTTCTCGGCGTTGAAACTGCCGTCGTTCAAGCTGCCAGCAGGGCTGCTCGGGGCGAAGCCGGCCTCAGGCGCGGGCCTGGTGATCCGACAACACGCCGTCGAGGTGGTCACGATGCAGCACGGCAAGCCGGCCAAGCACGTCCGGGTGCTGCTCGAGGGCGCTGGGGACATGTCGCTCCTGCGGGCGATCGAGCGGGCCTTGGCGGCGGCTGAGTGTACGACGAAGCGGCTCGCGGTGTCGCTGGCCAGCCAGGACATCCTCGTGCGCTATTTCACCATGCCGGCCATCCCCAAGAGCGAGTGGGAGTCCGCCGCCCAGTTCGAGGTGAGGAAATACATCCCCTTTAAGACCGACAGCCTGGTCTGGGACTGCTCGGTCATGCAGGCGCAGAGCAAGGGTGCGGGTGCCCCCGGCGAGCGTCTTGAGGTGGTCTTCGCGGCGATCTCGCGCGAAGCGTTCGCGCAGACGCTCTCCGTGCTGGCGACTGCCGGCATCCAGCCAACGGTGGTTGAGCCCTTGAGCGCCAGCCTCGCGCAAATGGTGCCGGCCGGCCGGAAGCTCGCCGAGCACCAGTTTGTCTGCCTGGTGGATGTCGAACCGGGTCAGGCCCACCTCGCCATCGTCCGGGACGGCGTGCCGTTCCTGACGCGCGATGTGAACCTGGGCGCGGGCCAGGGTGACGCTGGGGCAGGGAGTGCCTCTGCGGAGCACTGGGCCCAGCGCATGCTGAGCGAGCTCAGCGTGTCCATCGATTTCTTCCGCCGGGAGTATCCCGGAGCGGCGGTCAGCAAGATCGTGCTGTTCGGCGATGAGCGCCTGCTTGAGGCGTGGCCGCAGCAATTTGCAGGCGCCTTGCCGTGCCCGGTTGAGCTGGGGACTGCGCTGCTCGCGTCTCAGGCGCCAGGGGCGCCGCTCATGTTCGCCGCGGCGGTCGGGCTGCTGCAACGCCGGCGAGGCCGCGGCGCCGTAGCGCTAGATTTCCTCAAGCGGATGCGTCCCGCGGGTTCCACGGCGGCGTCGGGAGCTGCCCAGAAAGCCGCGGCGGTCCTGTCGTCCGCGACGACGCTCGACCTCGAAACGATGAAAGCGCTCTTGAAGACCCCGCGGGCTCTGGCGATGGCGGCAGGCTGCGTGGGCCTGCTGGTCGCGGTTTGGATGTTCGGCTCGCTGCGCGTGACCGCAGCGCAGCGAAGCCTGGACCAGATGCTCCGCAGCGGTTCGGGAGCCGGCGCTAGATTGGAGGGCAAGAGCCCGGCAGAGATCACCGCGCTCCAGGCGTTGGTCCTGGAACAGTTGGCGTTCCTCAAGCAGACCATTGACCAGCGCACGCCCCTGGCCGCGAAACTGGACGGGTTGGCCCGCTCGCTGCCGGACGGCGTCTGGCTGACCGATCTGACGTTCGAAGACCGCCTGGAAGCCGGCGGCCAGGGCCACAGCCGCATGGTGGTCCGGGGCGCGTGCTACCTGGGAGCGAGCGGGGAGGAGATCGCCGCGATCCAGGATTTCGAGGAGCGGGTGAAACACAACCCCTCACTGTTCAAGGGATTCACGGCAGCGCGGCTCGACCAGATCGACGCGGAAACCGATCGGCAGCAGTTCACGTACCGGACGTTCCAGTTGCAGTGCCAGTCGTCGCAGCGGATGTAGCCGGGGAGGAACAGCGCATGAAACCGCCGCTTGTCCTTGCCGTAATAGGGCTTGCACTCACCGGCCTCGTTGGCTATCATGGGATTCATGGGAGGCAGCAGGAGCGCGTGCAGTTGATCCAAGCGCAAATCGCTCAAGAGCAGGCGAACCGGCAAGTGCAGCAGGACGTTGCAGCCTTGCTCGACCAAGTTGAGCAGTACCGGAAGCGGCTCCCTTCGGAGCCGGAGCCGTCCTGGCTCGTCCGCGAGGCCGTGGCGCTCGGCCGCAAAGCCGGCCTCGAGCTCGCCACGATCACCCAGGAAAGTCCCCAGCAGTTCCAGCAGTTCACCCGCCTCGCGATTTCGCTCGAGTTCAAAGCCTCCTACCATGCGCTCGGGACGTTCCTCGATTACATCGAGCAGTCGGACGCCTTTATCCGGGCGGAACGGCTGGTGCTCTCAAAGCCCGGCGACGAGGACGGCGTCACGTCGGTGTCGCTGGTCCTGAGCACCATTCACCTTCCTCCGGTCGCCGGGATCGCAGGGTAGGCGCGCCGTCGGAGCCGGTCATGGATGCGGCGAAAAAAGCACAGTTCGAGCAGCGCGCGGTGGTCGGGCTGCTGGTCTTGTTCGCCATGACGTCGTGGGGCGCTCTGCAGAAGAGCGGGATCCTCCGGCGCAGCGCGCCTCTTGCGCCAGTTGCGCCCACCGAGAAAGTCAGCGTGCCGGCCGGCTCGCTTGTCCAGACGATTCAACAGCCGTGGAACCGCCTCCAGCAGCAGGTAGACGCGTCGGCAGGCACGGTTGCCGCCGCCGCGACACCCGCGAAGCAGCCGGCGTATGCCGCCCACGAGCTTCGGGATCCGCTCAAGAGCCTCCTGCCTGACAGCCTTACCCGTTCCGCATCCATCATGCCACCGGAGGCCGAGACGACCGCTGCTGCGCCGGTCGCAGAGCCACCCCGGCTCGATCTGGCTGTCCAGGGCTTGTGGTGGGGGGGACCCAATCCGAGAGCCATCATCAATGGCGACGTCTATGCGATCGGGGATCGCATCAATGGCGCCACAATCGTCGCCATCGATCGGCGAGGCGTCATTGTCGAGGCAGGCGGCACCACGCAACAGTTGGTGCCGGAGAAGGCCGAAAAGACCAACGGCCCCGGGCAGGTTGCGATCCAGCATCCTACGACATACCACGGTTCGCATCCATGACCAGTAGCGGAGGTGGCATGAAGCGAGTGTGGTTGGCTGGGCTGGGGTTGGCGGGCCTCCTTCTGGCCGCGGCCGGCCAGGCGATGGCGCGTGAAGATGCGGGTGACACCACCCTGCCGCAGGGCGTTGTCCAGATGTCCGTTGAAGAGCCGGCGGCCGGTGACCTTGGCGAGGACGTGGCGCCTGCGCGGGTTTCCATGGAGTTCCAGGATGCCAATTTGAAGGATGTGCTGAAGACCTTCTCGCAGCAGACCGGCGTCAACGTGATCGCGGGAGGCGAGCTCGGGGACCAGCCGATGACGCTGTTCCTCGAGGATGTCACCGTCATGGACGCGTTGGACCAGATCCTCAAGGCCAGCAACCTGATGTACGAGCGCCCGTCCGGCAGCGAGATCTACGTCGTCAAACCGCGCCCGGCCGATGAGGCCGCGACGCAGACGATCACCAGGGTCTACCGCCTCAAATTCGCCCGCGTCTCCAAGTCGGTGCTGGCCCAGGCGGCGGCGGCGTTCGGCTCGCGCACGCCGTTCGAGGCCGCGCTCTCATCGTCCTCGAGCGATGAGGAAGGCGGTGGTGGTGGAGGCGGCGGCGGTGGGGGCGGCGGTGGTGGGGGTGGGGGGGGCGGATCCGTGGCGACGACGGTCGGGATCGATGAGATTATCACGCAGCTCCTGACCGATCAGGGCGTCGTGGTGGTGGATGGACGGACCAACAGCCTCATCGTGACCGACACCCCGGCGAACTTTCCGCGCATCGAGGCCGCGCTCGCAGCGCTCGACATCCGCACCGCCCAGATCCTGGTGGATGCGGAGATCATCGAAACCTCGGTCGGCAAGAGCAAGGAGCTCGGGATCGAATGGGGCACGTCCGGCGATCTGGTCACCTTCGAGCCCGGCTTTCGGACCACGCGGTTTCCCTTCGGCGCGCTCGGACGGACAGCACCTGCCTCGCCGACCGCGTTCAGCCTCAGCACGCTGGATGCCAGACGGTTCGACGGGGTGCTTGAGGCGCTCGAGACCGACACCGGCAGCAAGGTCCTGGCGCGGCCGAAAGTGCTCACCCTGGATAACGAAAGCGCGGTCATCCGCCTGACGGCTGATGAGGCGATCGGCTTCACGACCTCAAGCCAAGCGACGACCGGCACGGAAAGCTCCGAGCCTGAGCGCGCCACGACCGGTGTGGTGCTCGTCGTGACCCCGCAGGTCAACGAGCACGGGTACATCACGATGGTCGTCGAGCCGTCCGTGACCAAGACGGTGGCGTCGCAGATCACCGCGCCGAGCGGCCAGGCGACGCCCCGCGATCCGAAGACCCGCAGCTCGCGGACCATCGTCCGGGTGCGCAACGGAGACACGCTCGTCGTCGGCGGGCTGATCGACCGGACCGAAGAAGACGTTGCGCGTCGGGTGCCGATCCTCTCCGGGATTCCGTTCCTGGGCGAAGCGTTCAAGAACGACGAAGTGGACGACTCGGCGACCGAGCTGATCGTCTTCGTCACCCCCCGGATCCTGGATGAGGCATCGATCGACCAGGTCGCGGCGCGCCCCCAGTCCCCGATGGGACTGCGGGAGCAGGAGCCGTCCGGGCAGCGCCACGATGCCATTGAGAAGACCTTGAACGTGCTTGAGGGCGAGGAGCGGCTGTAAAGGATTCCCATGCCCATGCTGCGCACGGCGGAAAAACTCGGGGAGCTGCTGACCAAGGCCGGGCTCGTCACCCCGGAGCAGCTCGCCAAGGCGCTCGAGGTCCAGCGCGGCACGACCAAGCGGATCGGCGAGGTGCTGGTCGAGCTGGGGCTCCTGAACGAGATGGACGTGGCCCAGGTGCTCAGCAAGCAACTGGGGCTGCCGTTCGCGAGCGCGGTCTCAGGCGTCCTGGCCCCGCGCAAGGGGGAGGGGCTCGAGCAGCTGATCTCCGAGGAGTTCGCCCGCCAGCATCTCGTGCTGCCGATTTCCCGCACCCTCAACTCGATGACCGTCGCTTGCGTCAACCCGCTCGACCTCATCACGATGGACAACGTGAGCCGGATGACGCGCTGCGAGATCAACCCCATCGTCACGACCAAGGCCGACCTCGAGAAGGCGATCGACGCGTTCTACGGCGGCGACTCGATGCTGCGGCAGGCGATCGGCGAGTCGTACGAGCTGGCCGAGCCGATGAAGGCCGATGGCGAGGCGGACGACTCGCTCGACCTCGACCGGCTCAAGCAGGCCGCGGAGGAAGCGCCGGTCATCCGGCTGGTCGACTTGATCATCCGGCAGGCGATCAAGGAGCGGGCGAGCGATATCCACATCGAGCCGTTCCGGGACCGGATCAGCCTGCGCTACCGCATCGACGGCGTGCTGTGCGAGATCGCCCCGCCGGCGAAAGAGCTGCACCCCCCGATCATCTCCCGGATCAAGATTCTCTGCAAGCTCGACATCGCGGAGAAGCGGCTCCCCCAGGACGGCGGCTTCATGATGATGATGGACGGCCGGTCGATCGACTTCCGCGTGTCCTCGGTGCCGGCGATCTACGGCGAGAAGATCGTGATCCGGATCCTCGACAAGCCGATGGAGCTCTTGGAGCTCAGCAAGCTCGTCACCGAGCCGAAGTCGCTGGAGAGCATCAAGAGCGCCATCCGGGATCCGTACGGCCTGGTCCTGATCACCGGGCCGACCGGCTCAGGGAAGTCGACGACGCTGTACGCCTGCCTCAACGAGATCAACTCGCCCAAGCGCAACATCCTGACGGTGGAAGACCCCGTGGAGTACCGGCTCAGCGGCATCAATCAAGTCCAGATCAAGCCGGCGATTGGGCTCACGTTCGCCGCCGGGCTCAGGGCCTTCATGCGGCAGGATCCCGACGTGATCATGGTCGGCGAGACGCGTGACCAGGAGACGGCGGAGATCTGCGTGCGCGCCGCGCTGACCGGGCACCTCGTCTTCAGCACGCTCCACACGAACGACGCGCCGAGCGCCATCAGCCGGCTGATCGATATCGGCATCGCGCCCTATTTACTTTCCTCGACCATCAGCATCGTGGTGGCCCAACGGCTGCTGCGCCGGCTGTGCGAGCGGTGCAAGGAAGCGTACGAGCCGGTGTCGGAAATCCGGCAGCGGTTCGACATCACCGTGGATCTCATCTACCGCGCCAAGGGGTGCGACCAGTGCTCGAACACCGGCTATCGCGGCCGGCTCGGGGTGCATGAGGTGATGACGATGACGCGCGACATCCGCGACGCCATCGCGAAGGGGACGCCGGCGCATGCCTTAAAGGACTTCGCGACCTCCGGCGGCATGTCCACGCTCTGGGACGAGGGACTGAAAAAGGTGCGGGCAGGCCTCATCAGCCTTGAAGAGCTGGAAGGGGTCGTGCTCCTCGACCGGTGACATGGGAAGCTACGCCTACACAGCCAGGGACAACCGAGGGTCGGTGCAGACCGGGTTCCTCGACGCCATGAACGAGGACGAGGTCCTCGGCATCCTCCAGCACCGGGGCCTGTTGGTCGTGTCCATCATGCAGCGCGACTTGAAGCAGGCGCGCGCAGGATCGGCGGCCTCGGCCGCCCGCCGCCCTTCGGCGCGGCGCATGCACACCGGGGTGACGGTGGAGGACCAGGTGCTGCTGTGCCAACAGCTGGCGACGCTGGTGGACGCCGGCGTGCCGCTGCTGCGCTCGCTGCAAGTGGTGACCAACCAGGTGGACAGCCGGCTGCTCCTCGCAGCACTCGACGAGGTGCGCCGCGATGTCGAAGGTGGCCGGACGTTCCGGGACGCGCTCGCCAGGCACCCGAAGCTCTTCAGCGCCTTGTGGCTCAACTTGGTCGAGACCGGAGAAACGAGCGGCCATCTGGCGCAGTCGCTCCAGCAGCTCGCCCGCCACTTCGAATCGGCGCAGCACCTGCAGAACGAAACCAAAACCGCCCTGACCTACCCGGCCTTTCTGATCGTGGCCGCCATCGGGGTGCTGGCGATGTTCGTCTACTTCATCATCCCGAAGTTCAAGGGCATGTTCGCCACCATGGACATCGAGCTGCCGCTCCTCACGAAGATCGTGATCGCCACGAGCGAAGCCGCACAGCGGTATGTCATCGGTATCATCTTCGGCTTGGTGGGAGGGATGTACGTCGTGCGGCGCTACCTGCGCACGGAAAGCGGGGGGTGGCTCGTGGACCGGCTCGTCCTGCGCCTGCCGCTCTTCGGGAGGCTCTTCACCTGCATCCAGATCGCGGAGTTCGGGCGCGGGCTGGCGACACTCCTCGAGAGCGGTGTCGCGCTGCTCTCGGGCCTTGAGATTCTCCATCGCAGCGCGACCAACCGCGTCTACGGAGAGGCGATCGGGCACATCCGCGACGCCGTGAAGGAAGGCAAGATGATGGCGCAGCCGATGACCGAGACCGGCCTCTTCCCGCCGATGGCGATCCAGATGGTCATGGTGGGCGAAGAAGTCGGGGAGCTCGGCAAGATGATTTCCCGCGTCGCCACCTACTATGAAGAGCAAGTGGAGATCTTTATCGCGCGGATGACGCGCCTCTTCGAGCCGATCGCCATCGTGGTGATGGGGGTCTTGGTGCTGTTCATCGTCCTGTCGATCTTCCTGCCGATCTTCAAGATGGCAGGGGGCGTCTCGGGCGGTTGACCGAGGAGGAGGTGAGGAGCAAGGTCCCGGCCGCGAGCCGGGTGCGATGCGCTGATGCGTCAGCGGGGCACACCTCATATGGAGACAGACAAAGGGGGTAAGGCATGAAGAACTACGAGCAGAGCACGGGCCGGGCAGGGTTCACCCTGCTTGAGCTCCTGATGGTGGTGATCATCATCGCCATCTTGGCGTCCATCGCGCTGCCGCAGTACCTGCGTGTGGCAGAGCGGTCGCGCGCGACGGAGGCATTGACCATCCTGGGCGCGCTTCGGCAGTCACAGCAGCGGTTCAGGGCGCTGAACGGCGGTGCCTACGCGAACAACACGCAGGTCATGACAACCGGGAATGTCATTGATATCGATATTCCCGGCGCCACGGGCGGTCCGCCGGCATCGGGGATGTGGACCTTCTCTTCGCCGAACACGACTCCGAACGACGGAACGGCGACACGGGTCGCGGGTGGCAAGGTCATCAACATCAACTACAACACAGGGAAGACGTGCAGCAACGATCCGCAGTACGGCCTGGGTGTCGGGTGTTAACGAGCGCGATTGTGTGGCAGGGATCCTATAAGACAGCCATTCGATAGGGAGGAGCTATGCCAGATACCGGCGCTCTTCTCCTGAGCGGCGTTTGTCTGCTTACCGCCGTCAGTTTCGTGCTGTGGCCGCGTCCGCTGTTGAAGCTGAGTTCGATGCTGAACCGGACGCTGGGCGTGCTCGATGAGGTGTTCGTGCGCTACCGGTACACCGTCGCGGTGATCCTGTTCGTCGTCAGCTACCTGCTGTTCCGGATCGCGTTGCTCCTGCCGGAGTTACGGGCCTAGGAGGGCGGGGTGCCCCATGATTGACGCCTCCGCGGATTGGTGGCAGAATAGCCGCCCGGAAGAGATTGCGGGGCAGTAGCTCAGCTGGGAGAGCGCGACAATCGCACTGTCGAGGCCAGGGGTTCGATCCCCCTCTGCTCCACCATACTAGGTCTGTAAGGAAGCGGCTTCATCAGCAATCCTGAGCGGCCCGCCGTACAGCGGCGGGCCGCTCTGTCTCCCCTCCATGATACGGATCGTAGTGCCTTCATCCGCGGTGCAGGGACGCCGGATCGTCGTGGACGATGCCGGCACCGTGCACCATGTTGTGCGCGTGCAGCGCGCCCGCCCGGGTGTGCCTGCCGAGTGCGTGGATGGCGCGGGCCGAAGGTTCCGTGGCACCATCACCGAGTGCGGCCAGGGCACCCTCGTGGTCGATGTGGCGGAGGTGGTTGTGGAGCCGCCGCCGCGCGTTCCGGTGACGCTGATCCAGTCACTCATCCGTCCGGAGCGCTTTGAGTGGGTGGTGGAGAAGGCGACGGAGTTGGGCATCCACGAGCTGATTCCCCTGATCGCCTCGCGCAGCGCCTCGCGCGCCGGCGCCGGGGAGGGCCTGCGCCTCGCCCGTTGGCGGAGGATCGCCGCCTCTGCGACTGCGCAGTGCGGGCTGGCTTGGCTCCCGGTGATCCGCGCACCGCTGCCGCTTGGCCAGGCGCTGGCTGCGGTCCAGGGTGCTTGCCTCCTGATGCCGACGCTCGAGGCGGGCACAGCACCGTTCGCTGATCAGCTCGCAAGGCTCTCCGCGTCACCCCAGGTCGCGCTGTTGATCGGGCCGGAAGGGGACTTTGCGCCGGATGAGATTCAGGAGGCCGTGGGCGCGGGTGCCCGCCTGGTGAGGCTCGGCCGCTTGACCTTGCGCTCCGAGACCGCGGCGGTGGCGAGCCTTGCGATCGTCCAACAGGCGTTGGGCGCCTGGTGAGCTGAAATACGGTATAATACAAACTCTTGCAGCGGGTTATGACAGAAGGATGAGTGTGTGCGCATGGCATCAGTGAAGGAGATTCTCATCAGCCGGGATGCCCAGGAGACCCGAGTGGCGGTGACTGAGGACAAGCGGCTGGATGAGTATTACGTCGAACGGGCCTCCGATACCCGGATGGTCGGCAGCGTGTATAAGGGCCGTATCACCTCGATCGTACCCGGGATCGGTGCTGCGTTCGTCGACATCGGGCTTGGGAAGAACGGGTTTTTGTACGTCGCCGACATCATCGAGCCCAAGGCCGAGGACGATGCCAACTTCGAGGGGGACGCCGCACCCGAGCCCTCGCGGCACGGCGGGCAGCGCCAGCACGGCCGCTCCCGGATCGAAGAGGTCGTCAAGGTCCACCAGGAGATTCTGGTGCAGGTGGTGAAGGAGCCCTTCGGCACCAAGGGCGCCCGCCTCACGACCCACATCAGCCTCCCGGGCCGCTACATGGTCCTGATGGCGAACGATTCCCGGATGGGCATCTCGAAGCGGATCGACGACCCGCAGGAGCGCTCCAGGCTCAAGGAGATCCTGAACAAGCTGCGGTTTTCCCAGGACGCCGGGCTCATCATCCGGACCGCCGGGACCGGCAAGGGCGAGAAGGAGCTCGGCCGGGACGTCCGCTTCCTGTCGCGGATTCACCAGGACATCAAGCGGCTCTCGGCACGGGGGAAGGCGCCGGTGTGCGTCTATCAGGAGTACGAGCTGGCCCAGCGCGTGATCCGCGACAGCTACGCGGAGGAGGCGCACCGGATCGTGGTGGATAGCAAGGACGAGTTCCATTCCCTGCGGCGGTTCCTCAACATGCTGATCCCCGGTGTCAAGGTGCGGCTCGACCTGTACCGGGGCGAAGCGCCGCTCTTTGAGAAAGAAGGGATGGACAACCAGATCGAGGCGCTGTTCGACAAGCGCGTCCAACTCCCGTCCGGCGGCTCGATCGTCGTGGAGCCGACGGAAAGCCTGGTCGCGATCGACGTGAACACGGCGAAGTTCACCGGTCGCAAGAATCTCGAGGAGACGGCGTTTCAGGTGGACAAGGAAGCCGCGATCGAAGTGGCGCGGCAGTTGCGCCTGCGCGACATCGGCGGCATCGTGGTGATCGATTTCATCGACCTGGATGTGCCGGCCCACCGGCGCGAATTGGTGAAGACGCTCGAGGACGCGCTGGCCCGCGACCGGGCCAAGACCAACCTGGTCTCGTTCTCCGAGATCTGCGTGGCCGAGCTGACCCGCCAGCGCATGCGCCGCTCGGTGGAGACCGTCAGCCACCAGGCCTGCCCCTATTGCAGCGGGAGGGGGACGGTGAAATCGGCCGTGACCATGGCGATCGAGGCGATCCGGCAGGCCAAGCGCGCCCTCAAGAGCAGCCAGCACAAGACGCTCGAGCTCTTGGTCCACCCGCAGGTGGCGGTCCGCCTGCTGCAAGAGGACCGGCCGAGCCTGAGTGCCTTGGAGTCCCAGGCACGGTCCAAGATCCTGGTGCTGTCGGATCCCAGCCTCCACTTCGAGCAGATCAAGCTACAGGTGTCTGATTGAGCCTGTGCGCATGAGCCTCCGGGACGCGCTGGCTTCGGCGGCCCACCGTCCATCTGCCTGGCTGCTGGCGCTCATCGCCGGCGGCAGCGTCGTGATGCTCTGGCGGATGCCCGTGTACTTCACCGACGCCGATACTTGGATTCATCTCGCGCACGGCCGGTACATCTTCGAGCACGGCGCCATCCCGAGCCACACCTACTTCTCGTTCCTCACGCCGGCCCGGGAGATGGCGAACTACCGATGGCTCTTCCAGGCGCTCCTCTACCAGGTCTATGTCTGGTGGGACTACCACGGCGTGGTTGTCCTGAGGTCGCTGGCCTACCTCGGCGCTGCCGGCCTCGTGCTGGCCTGCGTGTTCCGCCGGGAGGACGACCAAGCCGCGCGGCTTTGGAAGACGTTCTGGGTGGCGCTCGTGCTCCTGCGGCTATTCACGCGGTACATCAGCATCCGGCCGCACATGGCCACCTACTTCTTTATTCCGCTCTTTCTGTACGCGCTCGAAGCCAGGCCGCGGTGGGTGATTTGGCTGCCGCTGGCGGCGGTCGTGTGGTGCAACCTCCACGGAATCTCCTATCCGGTCTTGCTCCTCATCTGTGGTGCCTATCTGCTGGACTATTTTGTGTCCCGCCGGCGAGCGACCACGAGCGATCCGGCAGGGTTCCGGCAGGTGGTCGTTCCGCTGGTGCTCAGCATGGCCGCGGTGTACGCGACGCCGTTCAGCTGGGACCTGTTCGGCGTCCTGTTCCGCCCCATGAGCTTCCTGAACCACTTCGTCCTGGAGATGCTCCCGCGCCCGCTGCGCGAACTGGGCAACCTGTCGCTTGACGGTTTCGCATGGTCGTACGACACGCTGTTCAATCTCGCGGGCTGGATGGTGCTGGGGAGCCTCATCAGCTCGTGGGGCCGCGGCCGCTTCCGGATCAGCCACACGCTGCTGGCCGTCGCGGGGGCGATCGTCGCCACGCGGGTGGAGCGATTCTCGTTCGAGTTCCTGTTGCTCTCGCTGCCGCTCATGCGGTCCAATCCGATGGGGTCGCTGTTCCAGGGGGCGAGCGCGGCCCCCCGGCGCATCCGTTGGACGCTGGCGGCCCTGGTCACCGGCGCCGTGGTGTCCACCGCGGCATCCGACGATTTCTGGGGGGCCGGACGACCGCGCGCCGCGTACCCGCTATCCACGACACGGCTGCCGGAGGGCGTCGTCGCGTTCCTCGAGCAGGCAAAGGCGGGCGGCCGCATCCTCAATTGGCAGAACACCGGCGGGTACCTGCGCTGGAAGCTCGCACCCCGGTACCAGACCTTCATCGAGATGGACGCCACGTTCCAGGACACGGACTTCTATCTCTCGATGGCGCTCTACTCGAACCCCGCGCTGCTCAAGCCGTTCCTGGCGCAATACGACCCCAGCTTCATCACCGTCTCGCTTGATTGGCCGGGGTTCCGCGGTGTCGTGGCGGAGGTGCCCTGGTACGTGCCGGTGTTCGTGGACGACGCGGAGGTGCTCTATGCCAACGCGCGGCACTATCCTGAGCTGGCCGCGGCGCATGAGTTGAAGCATCTTGACCCGTACGCGCTCTGGAAGCTGCCGGATGCGCCGCTCGACAATCCGGATGCGGTGCTGCCGGAGATCCGGCGGTTGCTGCAGGTCGATCCCCTTGGCATTTCCGCCAATCTGGTCGCGGGCCGCCACGCGCTCACGCAGGGCGCCTATGACCGCTCGTTGGAGCACGGCCGCGCGATTGCCGCCAGGGCGCCGGAATTACCCCAGGGATTCGTCTTGATGGCTGACGCGATGCGCTGGCTCAAGCAACCTCGGGCCGCCCTCCGGTTGTACGCGCAAGGATTGCGCCGCAATCCATCACCGGAAGCGAAGCAGGCGAGCCTCTTGCAGATCGGCCTCCTGCACGCCGAGCTCAACGAGCCGAGGCACGCCTACCGCGTGATCAGGCAAGCGGTTGACGTACTGGCGCCGTCAGTTGATCCGGACATCTTGTTCCGCTTCGGTATCGTGGCGGCGAAAGCCGGCAAGCGAAAAGAGGCGGACGCCATTTTTACGTGCCTGACCGAGCTGCGAGCCGTGGACCCCGACTCTCCGTGGCAGCAGCGCGTGCGGGAAGCGCGCGCCGAGTTGAACCTGCCTGTCAGGAATCCTGAAGCCGGACCGCACCATGAGCCTCAGCGCCTCTTGCGGCCCTGAGCGCACGCCGTCGCTGCCGGAGCGAATCCATGGCTGCGTCGTGTTGGGACGGCGTGTTCGTGTGTTGTGCGCACACCTGGCCGAGGTGGTGCCGGCCAATGCCACGATGCTGGATGTCGGCTGCGGCGACGGCCTCTTGGCCGCAGAGCTGAAGCGGAGGCGCCCCGATCTCTCGATCGAAGGCGTGGATGTGCTCGCTCGGCCCGGTGCCGCCATCCCGGTACGGACGTACGACGGCCGGCAGCTTCCGTTCGCGGACCGCTCGGTGGACGCGGTGTTGCTCGCCGACACGCTGCACCATGCCGCAGACCCGCAGCGCGTGCTCCGGGAAGCCTCCCGCGTGGCGTCGCGGTGCCTCGTGATCAAGGACCATCTGCGGACCGGGTGGCTCGCCGGTCCGACGCTCGCGGTCATGGATTGGGTCGGCAACCGCCGCTTCGGCGTGGCGCTGCCGGGGCGCTATTGGACCGAGGAGGAGTGGCGCGCGTCGTTCGCAGCACTCGGAGCGCGGATCGGCCACTGGAACACCCGGCTCGGCCTGTACCCGTGGCCGGCCAGCTTGGTCTTCGACCGGTCGCTGCATTTCCTGGCGCGGCTGGATCTGGAACGGAGCGACTGACGCCATGCACGGCGGTCCCGGAACCGTGACGGTCGTAATCCCCGCCTATAACGAGGAGTCGGCGCTGGGGCCGATCCTTGACCGCACGCTCGGGATGGAAGCGGCGCTGCGGGACGCCCTCGGCCCGGGCGGCCTCGACGTCATCGTCGTGGACGATGGATCGCGCGATGGGACCGCGGCGGTTGCGCGCCGCTATCCGGCCGTGCGGCTGATCCAGCATCCGGTGAATCATGGCTACGGCCGGGCGCTCAAGACCGGCTTCGAGGCCGCACAGGGCGCCTACGTGGCGTTCCTGGACGCGGACGGCACCTATCCTCCCGAGGAGCTGCCGCGGCTGTGCCAGGCGCTCCGCGACGGGCAGGCGGACATCGTGATCGGCTCGCGCCTCGGGGGCGCGGTCAGCCGGATGCCGTTCCGCCGATGGGTGGGGAACAGCGCGTTTGCGCGCCTGCTCAGCTGGCTCGTGGGCCAGCGCGTGACCGACACCGCGAGCGGGATGCGGGTGTTCCGCCGCGAGGTGCTGTCGACGCTACTGCCCCTGCCGGACGGGTTGCATCTCACCCCGGCGATGAGTGCCCGCGCGTATCACGAGGGGCTCAAGATCATCGAGGTGCCGATCCCGTACGATGAGCGGGTCGGCCGCTCCAAGCTGCACGTCCTCAAGGACGGGTTCCGGTTCCTCAACATCATCGTCCGCACCGCGACGCTGTACAATCCGCTCAAGCTCTTCGGGGTCGCGGGAATGGCGATGCTGGGGGCGGCCGCGTGGCTGGGCCTTGATCCGCTCCTGTACTATCTCAGCGTCCGCCGCATCGAAGACACGGAGATGTACCGGCTGTTCACGATCATGGTGCTGTCCGTGACCGGGATCAACCTGATCAGTTTCGGCGCGTTCGCCAACTACGCGGTTGAGATCCTGCATGGCCGCGCGATCCACCAGCACGGGATGATCGGCCGGTGGCTGCTCAAGCGGCGGTTCCTGCGCTGGTCGGGCTGGCTGGGCGCGCTGCTGATGGCGGGGGCACCGGCGCTCAACGCGCGCGCCATCGCCGAGTACGTCACGACCGGCCGGATCTACACGCACTGGGTCTACGTGTTCACCGGTGCCACGCTGTTTCTCGTCGGGCTGCAGCTCGTGATGGGCAGCATCCTCATCGGCATCCTTCAGGAGATCAAGGTGACGCGGCGGCAGAGCGGGCGCCATGGCGCATGACCCTGCGACGCCGGCTCCTCGCGCTCTACGGCGGATCTGCGCTGCAGCGGATCTACACCCGCTTCAAATGCTCCATCCTGCCGTTTGAGCAGTTCTCCGGCGCGCTCCCGCAGTCCGGAACGATCGTGGACATCGGCTGCGGGTACGGCTACGTCGCCAACTACCTGAGCCTCGCAGCACCCGCGCGCCGGGTCATCGGGGTCGATCCGTCGGCTACGCGGATCGAGGCGGCCCGGCGCGCTGCGGGATCGCGGCCGAACATCGAGTTCCTGCGCGGGGACGTCACGGCGTTGCCGCCCGTCATCGACGCTGCGCTGATCGCCGACGTCCTCCACCATATCCCGTATGACGGCCAGCGCGGCGTGCTGCGCGCGCTGTTTGAGCGGCTGCGGCCCGGCGGGGTCCTGGTGATCCGCGAAACCGCCAAGCAGCCGTCGCTGCGCTACTGGCTCTTCCATTGCCTGCTCGAAGGGCTGCTCTACGCCGGGGAAGAGAAATGGCGTTTCCGGACGGCCGGCGAGTGGCGGACCATGCTGGAGGCGATCGGCTACGCGGTGGAACGCGTCACGCCGAGCGCCTGGTACTCCTGGTATGTGACGGCGACGCTGCTGTGCCGCAAACCCGGGCCTGTTCCGGCGGGGCGCGGATGACGCTGGCGCAGTTGCTGTCCCCGGACTTCTGGCCCGGCAAGGCGCTCTCAGCCCTGCGGGCCGTATGGGGGAGCGCGTGGTTGCTGCTCTGCCGCCCGAGCCGCCAGAGCGCGCGCGTGGCGCAGCTGGCGATGCAGGTGACGCCGGCATACACGATGTTATCGCCGGATCGGCTGGACCAGTTGTACGGCGCTGTCCGCCGGGCCGATGCCCTCGGGATCAAAGGCGCGCTTGTGGAGTGCGGGACCTGGAACGGCGGCTCGGCCGCGGTCATGGCGGCGGCGAGCCGGGACAGCGGGTGGCTTGAGCGCCGGCACGTGTGGGTGTTCGACTCCTTCGAGGGATTGCCGCCCCCCGGCGAGCGCGAGGGGACGGCTGAACGGCGCGGGTTTTTCCCAGGATGGTGTACCGGCGATCCGGCGAAGGTGGACGCGATCCTCCGCCGGCAATCGGTCGCGCCGGAACGGCTGCACATCGTCAGAGGATGGCTCACCGAGACGTTGCCGGGGGCGGCCACCGGCCCGATCGCGGTGCTGCACGTGGACCTCGACTGGTATGAGGCGGTCGCGCTTGCGCTCAGCGCGCTGTTTCCGCGCGTGGCGCCCGGCGGGCTCATGGTCGTGGATGATTACGGGAAATGGCCCGGGTGCCGGGCCGCGACCGATGAGTTCCTCAAGCAGACGCCGTCGGCGGTCCGGCTGCCCCCCGTCAACCGGATCAGTGTCCGCCTGCAGAAGCGCTCAGCTCCTTGACTGGTGGTAGCTCATGTGCCGGGTACGCGGAGCCGGGGACCCCACGCCGGCCAGCACATCGCAGCGGGTCCTGACCGGGGGCTTCCTCGCCGCACCGCTCGGCCGGCCCCACCGAGGCCGGCCGTCGCTCGGAGGATTTTCTCGCTCGTCCCCTCCCAGATCCCGTCGGGACACCGTGGCCGCTCGAAAATCCTACGTGCGGCTCCGGAACCCCCGGTCACCCGCTGCCATAAGCTGGCCGGCGCATCAGAGCTCCGGGTGGTCGGGGCTGGTCGAGCGGCACGTAGCTGGTCCGAGCGGGCAGGGTGTCCCCATCGCATTCGGCAGGGACGAGCGAGGACCAGCTCCGAGCGACGAAGGCCGCGCTGGGGCCTGAGGAGCGGTGACGCGAGACCACGCCCCGACCAGGCCCCGGAGCCGTGGATGCTGGGCGTTGACACCGTCCACGTAACTCCTTGACCGGAAAGGCAATCTCCGCTATCCTAATGCGTACGTTCAGGCCGCCTCGGCGGCCTGTCCGTTTCTCGTAGGGCAACCCGAAAGGACATGCGCATGTACGCCATCATCGAGCTCGGGGGCCGGCAGTGGAAGGTGGAGCCCGGGACCCGGCTCAGCGTGAACCGCCTCACCGGGGACGTCGGCGCAGAACATACGGTGGAGCGCGTGCTGTTTGCCCATGACGGCAAGACCACCCAAATCGGGAAGCCGTTCATCCAGGGCTCCAAGGTGGTCTGCGAAGTGCTGGCGCATACGCTTGGCCCCCGGGTGATCTCCTACAAGTACCGCCGACGGGAGAACTGGCGCAAGACCGTCGGCCACCGGCAGGCGCTCACCCAGCTCGTGGTGAAGAGTATCAGCGTGTCCGGCATGGAACCGGCGACGGCCGAGGCCCTGGTCAAGGCGGCGCCGCCCGCCCCGGCTGTCACGAAAGGCGGGCCGGGGAAACCGGCCGCTCCGAAGGCGCCGAGAGCCGCCAAGCCCAAAGCGGAGAAGCCGGCGGCACCCGCCCCGGCGACGACGAAAGACGGGCCGGGGAAGGCCGCCGTAAAGCGCGCAGCACCCAAAACCGCGAAACCCTCAAAGAAAACGCACGGGTAACGAAGGCCGAGCGCCCACTGCGCTCGGCATTCCGCAGCGCCGACCATCGAGGTCGGCGCGGAGTGCCGGAACCGGCGGGGTTCCGGCCGCGGCTGCCGTCATGGCAGCCGCTTCAGAGTTGCAGAGGAGGATTTATCACGCATGGCGCATAAAGCAGGTGCAGGATCAACAAAGAACGGGCGTGATTCCGCAGGACGCCGGCTCGGCATCAAGCGCTACGCCGGCGAGTGGGTCCGCTCCGGCGCCATCCTGGTGCGCCAGCGCGGCACGCAGTTCAGGGCCGGCTGGTACGTCGGCACCGGCGGCGATTGGACCCTCTACGCCGAGCGGGACGGCGTCGTCCGCTTCCCCAAGCCCCGCGTCGTCAGCATCGAGCCCCAGCCCGCCCCGGCGCTCGCTGTCGGCGGGCCGGGGGCGGCCCCAGCCGGCTGAGGCCGGGTGTTCCGACCCACGGCGGTGAGCCGCGCGTGCGGCTCCGCGAACAGCCCCGCTGATGTCACGGAGCCCATCCCGACGCCTCCCGTGCCCTGCGCTGGGCCGAGGTGCAAGCCCAGCAAGGCGTGAGGAGCGTGGCGTACAAGGGATACCGGTACGCGAGCGACGAGCAACGCCGCTGGGCGACGCAGATCGGCCCAGCCTATCAGAGCTGATTGGTTGCGGCGGCATGCCGCCATCTCCGGCGTCTCTCCTCCTCGACGTACCACAAATGGGTACGCCTTCGTCGTCGTTCCTTGGAGCTGGCGGCATGGCGCACGCAACGCAGGGTACGCGAGGTGTCGGGATGGGCTCATGCAATTCGTCGATCACGCCAAGATCACCGTGAAGGCCGGAGACGGCGGCCGCGGCTGCGCGGCGCTGGCCCAACCCCCCTACACCCGGTACCCCTACCCTGACGGCGGCGACGGCGGCGACGGCGGCGACGTCATCGTCCGGGCCGATTCCAATGTCGCGACCCTCCTCGATTTCCAATTCCGCCATGAATACACGGCCGGGCGCGGCGGCCACGGCGGCTCCAACAAGAAAACCGGCAAGCGCGGGGAGGACACGGTGATCCGCGTTCCGGTCGGCACCGTGATCTCCGATGCGGGCGCGGTCCTGCGGGACCTCACCGAGCCCTTCGAGGACGTCGTCATCGCCAAGGGGGGCCGCGGCGGGCTCGGCAACGCCACGGCGCACGAGGCGAAGAGCGGGCTGCCGGGCGAAGCGAGGGCGCTGGGGCTTGAACTCAAGCTGATCGCCGATGTCGGCCTGATCGGGTTTCCGAACGCCGGCAAGTCGTCGCTGCTGTCGCGGATCTCCACGGCCCGCCCGAAAGTCGCGGCGTATCCGTTCACGACCCGCTACCCGGTGCTCGGCGTCGTGGACATGGGAGAGGGCGGGTCGTTCGTGGCCTGCGACATTCCCGGCCTGATCGAGGGCGCTCACGACGGCCGCGGGCTCGGCATCGAGTTCCTGCGGCACATCGAGCGGACGCGGCTCCTGGTGCACGTGATCGACATGGCGGCGGTGGATGGCCGGGAGCCGGTCGAAGCGTACCACCGGCTGAACGAGGAGTTGGCCGCCTACAGCCAGGCGCTTGCCAAGAAGCCGCAGCTGCTCGTGGCGAACAAGCTGGACCTGCAGGAGGCGAGGGAACGGCTCGAGGCGTTCCGGAAGGCGGTCGGACAGCCGGTCACAGCGATCTCCTGCGCGACGGGCTCCGGCGTCCGGGAATTGCTGCAGGCGGTCTGGCAGGAGCTGCAGGCCGTGAAGGCGAAAGGCTGAACATGGCGGACGCAAACATCCGGCGCGTGGTGGTCAAGGTCGGCAGCAGCGTGCTGACCGATGAGCGCGGACGGATTGTGCCCACGCGGCTTGAGCAGCTCGTCGACCAGATGAGCGCCTTCGCGCTGGATCACCGGCAGCCGGTGCTGGTCACCTCCGGCGCGATCGCCTGCGGCATGGCGGCGCTGTCGCTGACGCGCCGCCCGAAGGCGCTGGCGAAGCTGCAGGCCTGTGCTGCCGTCGGACAGGGCGAGCTCATGCACCTGTACAGCCGGGCCTTCGCGCAGCGCGGCGTGCTGGCCGGCCAGGTCCTGCTGACCCAGGAAGATTTGGCGAACCGCTCGAGGTTCCGCAACGCGAAGCAGACACTGCTGACGCTGCTCCACGGGGGCGTGGTGCCGATCGTGAACGAGAACGACACGGTGGCCGTCGAGGAGATCACCTTCGGCGACAACGACCGCCTGGCCGCCCTCGTGGCGGTGGCGGTGGAGGCGCAGCTGCTCGTCATTCTCTCCGATGTCGACGGGTTCTTGAAAGACGGCCGCGTGGTCGAGCGGATCGAGGGCGTGAACCACGGCCATGCGAGCGGCGTGTACGCGAGCGGCCGGCAGACGACCAAGGGCGGCATGGCGTCCAAGCTCGAGGCGGCCAGGATCGTCGGCCACAGCGGCATTCCGATGATCATCGCCAACGGGACCCGGGGCGGCGTCCTCCGGGACCTCCTGGCCGGGCAGTCGCTCGGCACGCTCTTCGTCCCGCCGAGAAACCGCCTCACCTCCAAGCGGTGGTGGATGGCGTACGCGTTGCGGCGGCCGAAAGGGGCGGTGGTGGTGGATGCGGGCGCGGCCGAGGCGCTGGCTGTCCGCGGCAAGAGCCTGCTCGCATCGGGCGTCCAGGCGGTGCAGGGCCAGTTCGACGCCAGGGCGTTCGTCGCCATTCTCGATGCGCGCGGCGAGGAGCTGGCGCGGGGGATCACCGCGTTCTCCTCGAAGGAGCTGGGGCGCATCCGGGGCCTGACCAGCGCCGACGCGGCCCGCGCGCTCGGCCAGGCGCGGGTCAAGGAAGTGATTCATCGTGATCACCTGGTGCTGATGCGGGAACTGACCACATGAGCCCGACAAAGACGCGGCAGGCGAGGCCCGGGGCCAGCGCGACGCTGACCGCGCAGGTCACCGCGGCCGTCCAGCGCGCGAAGGCGGCCGCCCGGCAATTGGCTCGCGCGACGACGGAGCAGAAGAATGATGCCCTCAAGGCGATGGCCGCGGCGCTGCGCAGCCACTCCAAGCGGATCCTCGAAGCGAACACCCTGGACGTGAAGGCCGCGCGGGCCGCCGGCCTCTCCCCGGCGATGGTCGAGCGTCTCGCCCTCAACGACAAACGGATCGGGGAGATGGTGCAGTCGGTTGAGGCGGTCATCGGCCTGCCGGACCCGGTCGGCGAGGTGCTGCGCGCCTGGCACCGGCCGAATGAGCTCGAGATCCGCAAGGTGCGCGTCCCCCTCGGCGTCATCGGCATCATCTACGAGTCGCGGCCCAATGTGACCAGCGACTGCGCGGCGTTGTGCCTCAAGAGCGGCAACGCGGTCGTGCTGCGCGGCGGCTCCGAGTCGTTCCGGTCGAACGAGGCGATCCGCGCGGCGCTGGCCGAAGCGCTCGCCGCCGCCGGGCTGCCCGAGGCGGCGGTCACCACGATCCCGACGGCGGACCGCGCGGGCGTGGACGTCATGTTGCAGCTGGACCAGCTCATCGACGTCATCATTCCGCGCGGCGGGGAAGCGCTGATCCAGAAGATCACGGCATCGTCCAGGATCCCGGTCATCAAGCACGCCAAGGGCGTGTGCCACGTCTACGTGGACGAGCACGCGGACCTCATGATGGCGCAGACGATTGCGATGAACGCCAAGTGCCAGCGGCCCGCCACCTGCAATGCCATGGAGACGCTGCTGGTGCATGAGCGGGTGGCGAAGCAGTTCCTGCCCGAGGCGCTGAAGGCCCTGCAAGGGGCCGGCGTCGAGATCAGGGCCGACCGGCTGACGCGGGCGATCGTCCCCGGCCTCAAGGCGGCGAGCGAGGAGGACTGGGTGACCGAGTACCTCGACCTCGTGCTGTCGGTCAAGGTGGTCGGCTCGCTCGAGGAGGCCATCGAGCATATCGGCCGGTACGGCTCGTCCCACTCGGACGCGATCGTCACGCGCGACCACGGTCACGCAGAGCGGTTCGTGCGCGAGGTGGACTCGGCCGCCGTCTACGTGAACGCCTCGACGCGCTTCACCGACGGGTATCAGTTCGGGTTGGGGGCGGAGATCGGGATCAGCACCGACCGGATCCACGCGCGGGGCCCGATGGGGCTGGAAGAGCTCACGACGTACAAGTATGTCGTGTACGGTAGCGGACAAATCCGGCAGTAGCCCAGATGCGCATTGGCATTTTTGGGGGCAGCTTCAATCCAATCCACGTGGGACACCTGGTCCTCGCTGAGACGGCGCGGGAAACCTTAGCACTCGACCGGCTGGTGTTCATTCCAGCCGGCCAGCCGCCGCACAAGAAGGGGCGCGACCTGGCGGCAGGGCGGGACCGGCTGGAAATGGCGCGTCTGGCGACGCAACACCATCCGGCGTTCATCGTCTCCGACATCGAGCTGTCCCGGCCTGGCGCCTCGTACTCGATCGACACCGTGAACGCGCTGCGCCGTCCGGTGCCCCAGGCGAAGTTCTTCCTGCTCGTGGGTGAGGACATGCTGTCGGTACGGTGGAAGGATTGGGCGGCATTGAAGCGCGCGTGCACCGTGGTCGCGGCCAAGCGGCCGGGGGCGAAGGGCTCCCGGCAGCAGGGCCTGCCTGCCGCGCGACACGCACGTCTGGGTCGCGCGGCGCAGGCAGGCGTGACCTGGCTCCCGATGCCGCTCCTGGAGATCTCCTCCACCGACATCCGCAAACGGGCCAAGGCCGGACGGTCGATCCGGTACCTGGTGCCCTCGGCCGTCGAACGCTACATCCGCGACCACCGGCTCTACCAGGCCGGGGCAAAGGAGGCGACGTCATGATCCGCTCGTATCTCTACAATCCCGACGGGACGATCGAGTGCGGGCTGGCGAGCGACCGTTTCCGCAAGGCCCTGACGAACGAGCACAGCCTGCTCTGGGTGGACATCGAGAACCCCGAGGATGCGGAGATTGAGCTGCTGCTCGAGGTGTTCGAGCTGCATCCGCTCACGGTCGAAGACTGCATCATGCCCAACGTCCACCCGAAGATCGAGGAGTTCGAGCAGTACCTGTTCATGGTGCTCCACGGGCTGACCCGGATCGATGGGCAGCTCAAGGCGGTCGAGCTGGACGTCTGCCTGGGGAAGAACTTCCTCATCACGGTGCGCACCGGCCGGATCAAAAGCATCGACGACGATTGCGCGCGGGTCGAGCGGAAGTCGCCGATTTTCCAGCGGGGGGCGGACTTCCTGTTCTATGCGATCACCGACTCGCTGATCGACAGCTACTTTCCGATTATCGACGAGGTCGAGGCCCGGGTGGACGAGCTGGAAACGAAGCTGCTGAGCGATTCGACCAAGCAGATGGTGCAGGACCTGCTGGCGGTGTACGGCGAGCTGATGATCCTCCGGCGCGCCCTGACCCCGCACCGCGACATTCTCGGGCGGCTGAACCGGGCGGACCTTCCGCAGTTCATCAAGCCGGCGAATGCGATCTACTTCCGGGACATCTACGACCACGTGCTTAGGATGAGCGAGCTCGTGGATTCCTCGCGCGAAGTCACGACGATGGCGATCGAGGCGTATTCCACCATCGTGTCCAACCGGCAGACCGAGATCATGAAGACGATGACAGCGTTCGCCACCCTGGCCTTGCCGCTGTTGATCGTCACCGGGATCTTTGGGATGAACTTCGGCGAGAATCCCTGGCTGGGGCCGCGATGGGTGTATAACGCCCTCGGCGTCCTGTTCGTGGCCTCGATCCCGGTCATGCTGTGGTTCTTCAAAAGGTTTCGATGGTTGTAACACCCGCCGTGCTCCTCCTGCTCGCAGTCCTCCTGCTGCTCTCGGCGTCCTTCTCCGCGACCGAAGCGGCCATGCTCTCGGTCAACAAGGTGCGGCTGCGCCACTTGATGGAGCAGGGGCACCGGGGTGCCTTGCGGACCTTCCGCCTGCTCACGCAGCTGGACCACGTGATCGGGACGCTGCTGGTGGCGAACAACCTCGTGAACGTGGCGATCTCCGCGATCGCCACGTCCATCCTGATCGGCATCTTCGGGTCGGAGGAGGGGATCGCGATCTCGACGGCGGCCGTCACGATCGTCCTGCTCCTCATCGGGGAGATCACGCCGAAGATGTTCGCCGTCACCTATCCGGAAACGGTCGCCTTCGCGGTCGCCGTGCCGCTCGCCATCCTCATGCGGCTGCTCTATCCGGTCTCGGTGTTCTTCACCTGGGCCGGGCGGCGGCTGCTCAGGCTCTTCCGGGTGCCGGCCAAGCGCCGCTCGCCGCTCGTGACGGAAGAGGAAATCAAGGTCATGATCCAGATGGGCCGGGAAGCCGGGGTCCTGGCCGAGGATGAGCTCAGGATGCTGCAGCGGATCTTCGAGTTCAGCGATTCCGTCGTCCACGACGCGATGGCCGGCCGGGCGCAGATCGCCGCGGTCGACTTGGACGCCAAGCCCGAGGAGGTGATTGACATCCTGCTTGAGCAGGGCCATTCCCGGATCCCGGTCTATCGCGGCTCCCTGGACAATGTCGTGGGGGTGATCTACGCGCGGGACCTGCTTGCGATGACGCGCCATGGCGGGCTGTTCGTGCTGGCTGATCTCATCCGGCCGATCATGGCGGTCGAGGCGACCAAGCGGATCGCGGAGCTGCTGAGTGAATTCCAGCGGGACAAGACGCAGATCGCCATCGTGCGGGACGCCAAGGGCGCCACCATCGGGCTGGTGACTCTGGAAGACCTCATGGAAGAGATCGTCGGGGAGATCCATGAGGAGGCGCCCAAGCGCCGTCCGGGAGATGCTTGACAGTGCTTGGAAGGGCGTGCTAGGCTTGTCCCTGCCCCGGAGACATGGGATACACGGAGCCGGGACCTGGGCAGGGCAGGCGGCGTTCGCTGGTGGAAAAACCTAGAGGGAGGGTGAATGGAAGCCTACTGCGTGAAGTGCAAGGCCAAGCGAGAGATGAAGGACGCGAAGCAGGTGAAGATGAAGAACGGCCGGGCCGCCATGAAGGGCCGCTGTCCCACGTGCGGCACCGGGCTGTACCGGATCATGGCCTCCTCGTAATCGTCCCCAGCCTTTACCCGGACAGGTTCTGCACAGCCCTGCGTCCCTCGTGGAGCGGATGTCGGTAGCTCCAAAGGGGCGCGACCTCGATAGCCAGACCAAGGCGGCGGTCGCCGCACGGGCCGCCCTCGACAAGCAGGCCGAGGGTGTGCTCATGATCGACCTGCGCGCGCTCTCCAACGTGACCGATTTCTTCGTTGTGTGCACCGCTGGCAGCGAGCGGCAAATCTCCGCCATCAAGGAGCACATCGAAGCCGCGCTCGCGAGCCGGGGGGCGACCGTATGGCATGCGGAAGGCATCACACCGCCTGCCCCCGGAGGATCCCCCCGCGATCCCCAGTGGATGCTGATGGACTGCGGGGATGTCGTGATCCATGTGCTGGACCAGCGCGGGCGGGAGTTTTACCGCATCGAGGACCTGTGGGGCGATGCGCCGCGCGTTCCGCTGCCTCCGGCGTAGTTCGTCAGCCTCTTCCGTCCCTCCATGGCCCTGACCACGCTTGAACACGAGCTCACCCGGACGCTTCAGCAGGCCCTGAGCCAATCGGAGCCTGACAGCGCACCGCCCGCAGCCGGCGGGCTTCCCGAGGCCGCGTTCCGTTGGGAGACCCCGAAAGACCCTTCCTTCGGCGATCTCTCAAATTCCATCCCGTTCAAGGTGGCGGCGCGCCGCAAGCAGGCGCCGCAGCGGATCGCTGAAGAGCTCGCTGTCGCGTTTCACGCGTTGTGCCGGCGCACGGAGCTCGGGAAGCGGATCGACCGGGTCGAGGCGAAAGGCGGGTACCTCAACGTCTTTCTCTCGCCACCGGCCCTGGCCGGCGTGCTCAAGGCGGTGCTCCGCGAAGGGATGCGGTACGGGCACCGGCGGGTGGCGCAACCCCCTTCGGTGAATCTCGAATTCGTGAGCGCCAACCCCACCGGGCCGCTCAGCCTGGCGCATGGCCGGCAGGCCGGTGTGGGCGATGTGCTGGCGAGGTTGCTCCGGTCCCAGGGCGCGAAGGTGACGACGGAGTATTACCTCAACGACGAGGGCCGGCAGATGGAGCAGTTCGGCCGGTCGCTGCGCCTTCGCTACCTCGAGCTGCTGGGCAGGCCTGAGCCGTTTCCAGAGGACGGCTACCACGGCGCGTACGTGTCCGAGCAGGCGAAGGCGCTGATCGCCCGGGACGGGTCGCGGTACCTGGAGACGGCCGAAGCCGAGGCGCTGCCGGCGTTCATCGAATTCGGCCGGGACGCGCTGCTCAAGGAGATCCGGGCCGACCTCGAGCGGTTCGGCCTCGTGTTCGACGCGTGGACCAGCCAGATCTGGCTGCGGACGTCCGGCCGGATCGACAACGCGCTCAAGCGGCTCAAGGACCAGGGGGCGCTCTACGACGCCGATGACGCGACCTGGTTCGCCTCCACCAAGTACGGCGACGACAAGGACCGCGTCGTGCGCAAGCGGGACGGGGAACTGACCTACCTGGCGCCCGACATCGCGTACCACCAGCACAAGTTCGAGCGGGGCTTCGACCAGGTCATCAACCTCTGGGGGCCGGATCATCACGGCTACATCGCCCGGGTGAAGGCGGCGGTAGCCGCGCTCGGGCTGCCGGCTGAGCGGTTAACCGTCCGGATCGTGCAGTTGGTCACGCTCTCGCGCGGGGGGAAGCCGGTGCCGATGTCGAAGCGGCAGGGGGAGTTCGTCACGTTCCGCGAAGTCATGGATGAGGTCGGGGTCGATGCGACGCGCTACTTCTTCCACATGCGCACGATGGACAGCCAGCTCGACTTCGACCTGGACCTCGCCAAGGCGCAGTCGCAGGAAAATCCGGTCTACTATATCCAGTACGCGCACGCGCGGATCTCGAGCATCCTGGCCAAGAGCCGGCTGCTGTTCTGGGCCTCGTGGCAGGTGCCGCTGCACCGGCTGAGCCAGCCCGAGGAGCGGCTGCTGCTCAGGATCCTCTACCAGTATCCGATTGTGCTGCGCCTGTGCGCCGCGGCGCTCGAGCCACACGGCATCACGGTCTACCTTCGCAAAGTGGCGGAAACGTTCCATGTGTTCTACACGAAGCACCGGGTCATCGGCGACGACGCGCGGCTGTCCGCCGCGCGCGTGGCGCTCATCCGCGCGACGCAGTCGGTGCTCGCCAACGGCTTGGGGATTCTCGGCGTCAGCGCGCCGAGGCGCATGTAACCGCTCCACAGCACCCGCGCCGGCCCTGCGCCGGCCGCACGGCCTCCCATGACGCAGGTCCTGTTCGACTATTGCCGGCTCTACGTGGGCCAGCATCAGCCGCTCCCGGCGCTGCTGTCGCAGCTGCTGCAGTTCGGCTACCGACGGGTTGACCAGGTCGCCGACCCCGGCGAGCTGGCGCTCCGGGGCGGGGTGCTCGACCTCTTTCCCGGCACCTTTGAGTCGCCGGTTCGGATCGAATTCGACGGGTCGCGGATCGTCTCCATGCGCAGCTTCAACCCGCGCACGCTCGAGACGCTCGACCGGCACACGATGGTCGTCATCCTCCCGCGCGCCGTCCGGGCGACGATCTCCTCCGAGGTGCCGTTCGAGTCGTTCATTGATCTCGAGAAAGGCGAATACGTCGTCCACCTCGCGCATGGCATCGGCCGGTACCTGGGCAAGACCCGGATGACCGGCACCAGCGGCCCCCAGGACGCGCTGGAGCTGGAATACGCGGACGGAGACCGGCTCTACGTGCCGACCGACCAGCTCCACCTGATCCAGAAGTACACGGCGTTCGGGGGGCGGCAGCCCGCCCTGCACAAGCTGGGCGGCCAGGCCTGGGAGCGGGCGAAGACCAAGGCCTACGTCGGGGCGTGGACGTACGCGAAGGCGCTCCTTGAGCTGAACGCCAAGCGGCTCGCGCTGCCGGGCCACGCCTTTCCGAAGGATCATGAGTGGCAGCGGGCGTTCGAGCAGGCGTTTCCGTTCCGCGAGACCCCTGATCAGCTGACCGCGACCGCCGACGTGAAACGGGACATGGAAGCCGCCCGCCCGATGGACCGGCTCCTCTTGGGCGATGTCGGCTACGGCAAGACCGAGGTCGCCATGCGCGCCGCGTTCAAGGCGGTCATGGGCCAGAAGCAGGTGGCGGTGCTGGTCCCGACGACGATCCTCGCGTACCAGCACTACCGGACGTTCACCAAGCGCATGCGTGAGTTCCCCGTGTCCGTCGAGATGCTCACCCGCTTCCAGTCCGAGGCCGAGCAGCGGCGCATCCTGAAGGCGCTGGCGGCCGGCGGCTGCGACCTCGTCATCGGGACCCACCGGCTCCTCTCCGGCGACCTCACGTTCAAGGACCTGGGGCTCCTGGTCGTGGATGAGGAGCAGCGCTTCGGCGTCGCGGCGAAGGAGCGGCTCAAGGAATGGCGGACCCAGATGGATGTCCTCACGCTCTCGGCCACGCCGATCCCGCGGACGCTGTACTTGTCGCTGGTCGGTGCCCGGGACATGTCGCTGATCGCCACCCCGCCGGAGAACCGCCACCCGGTGGAGACGCACGTGGTGGAGGAGGATGACGCGGCGCTCGGGCGGTGGATCGCGCGGGAGGTCTCGCGCAACGGGCAGGTATACATGGTGCATAATCGAGTGCACAATATTCACCAGGTGGCCCGGCGGCTGGCCGCCCTGGCGCCTCAGGCCCGGCTCGGGGTGGCGCACGGCCAGATGGGGGAGCATGAGCTCGAGCGGGTCATGGTCGAGTTCATCGAGGGCCGTATTGACGTGCTGGTCACGACGACGATCATCGAGTCCGGCATCGACATTCCGAACGCGAACACGCTCATCGTGCGCTCGGCCGAGCGCTTCGGGCTGGCGGACCTGTACCAGCTGCGCGGCCGGGTCGGACGGTTCGACCGGAAAGCGTACGCCTACCTGGTGCTGACGCAGGGCGCGGTACTGACGCAGGACGCCAGGCACCGGCTCGAGGCCATGGCGGAGCATACGGCGCTTGGCTCAGGGTTCCAGCTGGCGATGGAGGACCTCAAGATCCGCGGCGCCGGCAACCTGCTCGGGGTCGAGCAGTCAGGGCATATCAGCGCGGTCGGCTTTGATCTCTATTGCCGGCTGCTGCGCGAAGCGGTGACACGCATCAGAGGCGCCGGCGAGGACGGGCGTGAGCCGCTGGCTGCCGCAGGGAGAGTGAGGAGCGCATGAGGGATCGGGCACACGGGTCGCGCGTCCGGGGGCTGGTCATCGCCGCCGCGCTGCTGGCGGCTCCGTCTCCGGCGCTGGCGGTGACCGCAAACCGGATCGTCGCCATCGTGAACGACGAGGTGATCACGGACGCCGACATCGCCGCGTATATGCGTTCGCTCGTGCAGGAGGGCGAACCGCTGCCCGACGGCGAAGAGGGCGCGGGCATGCGCCGGCAGGTCCTCGTGCGGCTGGTCGAGCAGCGGCTCATGCTGCAAGAGGCCCGGCGGGCCGGCGTCGCCGCGACATCCGACGAGGTGCAGCGGCGCCTCGCGGCGGTCCGGGGCAGGATCGGCGCGTCCGAAGAGGCGTTCCGCGAATCGCTCGCGGCCTCAGGGATCACGATGGAACAAATGCAGGAGCGGGTGCGCGAGCAGATCCTGGTCCAGCGGGTGATCGCCCACAAGGTGCGGGCCGGCATCACCGTGAGCCCGCACGAAGTCGCCAGGGCGATCGCGGCGAACCCGGAGCTGTCGAAGCCGGGCGACCGCGTCCGTGCCTCCCATATCCTGATCCGGGTGACCGACACGCGAAGCGCCGACGACGCGAAGGCGGCGGCGGCGCGGATCCGGGAGCAGATTGTGGAGGGCAAGGCGGAGTTCGCCGAGCTCGCGCGGCAGCATTCCGACGACGCGTCGAAGGACGCGGGCGGCGCCATGGGCTGGGTCGCGCCCGGAGAGCTCTTGCCATCGCTCGATGCGGCGCTGTTCGCCCTGCCGGCCGGGGAGGTGTCGCAGCCGATCGAAACCAAGCTCGGCGTGCACATCCTGAAGACCGAGGAGCGGCGGAGTGCGGCAAGCCTCAATTTGCTGGAAGCGAACCAGGCGGTCGAGCGCCAGCTGTTTGACCAGAAGTTCAATGCCGCAATGGCGAAATGGCTTGAGGAGCTGAAGCGCAAAGCCTACCTCGAGCTTGTGGAATCGTGAGCGGTATGGCCGGGAGGGCGTCCGCGGTCATCGCCATCACGGCCGGCGACCCATGCGGGATCGGGCCTGAGGTCATCCTGAAGGCGCTGGCCCGCCCCGGCGGTCATGGTGGCCGGGCCGGGGCCGGCCGCCGCGCTGGACGCGCCCGGCTCGTGGTCATCGGTGACCTGCCGGTCTTCGAACAGACGGCCCGTCGGCTGCGCCTGCGGCTTCCCGCGTGGCGGGTTGTCGCAGGCACCACCACCCTCCCGGTTGCCCCCCTCGTCTTTCTCGACTGCGCTTCGGCGCAGCGCTTCGTCCCAGGACGCGCGTCGCGCGCAGCCGGAGCCGCCTCGCTTGCCTATCTGGAACGCGCCGTGCGCTTGTGGCGCGCAGGACGCCTGGCAGGACTCGTGACCGGCCCGGTGACCAAATGGGCGGCGGCCAAGGCGCGCCCCGGCTTCATCGGGCACACGGAGTTTCTCGCGCAGGCGATGGGCTGCCGCGACATCGTGATGGCGTTCGTGTCAGACCGGCTGCGCGTCGCGCTGATGACGAGGCACGTCCCGCTCGGCGCGGTGCCCCGGCTCATCACCCCGGCCCTGGTCCGCAACACGGCGGTCACGACAGCCCGGGCGCTCAGGCAGCGTTTCCGGATTTCCAACCCGCGTCTTGCGGTCTGCGGGATCAATCCCCATGCCGGCGAGGCCGGACGCTTCGGCAGGGAAGATGAGCGCGTGATCCGCCCGGCGGTCGCCGCACTTCGCCGGCGCGGCATCCGCTGCGACGGTCCCTTCGCCGCGGACGGGCTGTTCGCCTGCCTGCTGCTGCGCAGCAGGAGGCAGGCAGAGGCTGCCCGGTACGATGCGATCATCTGCGCCTACCACGATCAAGGGCTCATCCCGTTCAAGATGACCGCCCGCGACACCGGATGCCAGGTCACCTTGGGGCTGCCGGTCGTCCGGACCTCGCCGGATCATGGCAGCGCGCTCGACATTGCGGGCAAGGGGATCGCGCACCCCGGCTCCATGCGCTATGCGCTGTGTCTCGCCGAATCGCTCGCCGCCGCCGGGGGCGGATGCTGACCGCCGCCGAGCTGAAGCAGGTGCTGCAGGCGAACAGCCTGCGGCTGACGAAACGGCTCGGCCAGAACCATCTGATCGACCCCCGCGTCATCCAGCGGGTGATCGAGGCGTGCGGGCTGACCGGCGACGAGACGGTGGTGGAGATCGGCGCAGGGCTCGGGGCGCTCACCGAGCCGCTGGCCGGCCGCTGCCGGCACGTGATCGCGATCGAGGTGGACCGGAAGATTTCGGCACTGCTGGCCGAACGCATGGCTCCGCACCGGAACGTGCGCGTGCTGCACCAGGACATCCTCGAGTTCTCCTGGGAGGCGCACCCCGGAGCGACGGTGGTCGGCGCCATCCCCTACCACATCACCTCGCCGATCATCGCGGCGCTGTGCGACCAGCGCGCGCAGGTCGCCCGGGCGCTGCTCATTGTCCAGGAGGAGGTGGCCGAGCGGCTCGCGGCGAAACCCGCCACATCCGCCTACGGCCGGCTGAGCGTCCTGGCGCAGTACAGCTGGGCGGTGACCGTGCGGTGTCGTCTCCCGCGCAGCGCCTTTTTCCCCCAACCCAACGTGGACTCGGCGCTTGTGGAACTGTCGCCGCACCCGGCGCCGTTCGCTGCTGCGGATGAGGCGTTCTTCTTCGCCGTCGTGAAGGCGGCGTTCTCGCAGCGCCGCAAGACGCTCCTGAACGGGCTTGCCGAGCTGCCCGGGACGGACCGGGCAGCCGCGGAAGCGGCGGTGGCAGCGCTCGGCCTTCCGCGCGCTGTGCGCGGAGAGACCCTCTCGCTTGAACAGTTCATCGGTCTCGCGGACCGGCTGCGTTGATTTCACACCGTCGGTAAGCTATAGTGGCACAGAGCTTACGAGCATGAGCAACGCCACGCCGGACATCGTCAAGCACGTCGCCCTGCTGGCCCGCCTGCGCCTGGAAGGGGAGGCGCTGGCCAAGACCGCGGCCCAGCTGGATGAGATCCTGGAGTACGTGAAGAAGCTCCAGGCGGTCCCCACCGACCAGGTGGAGCCCACGAGCCACGTGCTGCCGCTCTCGAACGTGCTGCGGAAGGACCAGCCGCAGCCGCCGCTTCCGAACGAGGCGGTCATGCGCTTGGCTCCGGCCTCCCAGCCTCCCTTCGTCAACGTCCCGAAAGTCCTCGAGACCTAGTTCCGTATGGCGTCCGAATCGCTCGCCTCCAAGACGGCGCACGAGCTGCACCCGCTGCTGGAAGCCGGGAAGGTCAGCCCCAGGCAGGTGGTCGACGATCTGCTCGCGCGGATCGCGCAGCGCAACCCGTCGCTCCATGCCTATCTCGATGTTGACGCGGACCGCCTTCGCCAGCAGGCCGACGCGCTCGAACGCTCGGGCCGCAAGGGGAAGCTGTACGGCATCCCGGTGACGATCAAGGACAACATGTGCATCACGGGAGAGCATGTCACGTGCGCCTCGCGCATCCTCGAGGGCTTCCGTCCCCCGTACGACGCGACTGCGGTGGACCGGTTGAAGCGCGAAGGGGCCATCATCGTCCCGCGAGCCAACATGGATGAATTCGCGTTCGGCTCGTCCACCGAGAACTCCGCCTTCGGAGCGACCAAGAACCCCTGGGATGAGGCCCGCGTGCCCGGCGGCTCAAGCGGCGGCTCAGCCGCGGCGGTCGCAGGCGACTTAGCGGTCGCGGCGCTTGGGAGCGACACCGGCGGTTCGATCCGGCAGCCGGCGTCGTTCTGCGGCGTGGTCGGGCTCAAGCCCACGTACGGCCGGGTGTCGCGGTACGGCCTGATCGCCTTCGCCTCATCGCTCGATCAAATCGGCCCCATCACGAAGGATGTGCAGGATGCCGCGCTCATCCTCTCGGTGATCGCGGGCCATGACCCGCGCGACTCGACTTCGGCGCCTGTCGGGGTCCCTGATTACGCCGCCGCGCTCAAGCAGCCTGTGAAGGGGTTGCGGATCGGCGTCCCTGCGCTGCCCACCGTGGGGCTCGACCCGCAGGTGAAGCAGGCGGTGGAGGAGGCGGCCAAGGCGCTTGAGCGCCTGGGATGCCGGCTGGTGCCGGTGCAGCTGCCGCACATCGACCGATCGGTCGAAACGTACTACATCGTCGCGACCGCCGAAGCCAGCTCGAACTTGGCCCGGTACGACGGCGTGCAGTACGGCTTCCGCGCGGCCGGTCGCGGCGGGGAAGGCGCGCTGCTCGACATGTATCTCTCCACGCGGACCGAGGGCTTCGGCGCCGAGGCGAAGCGCCGGATTCTGTTGGGCACCTACGTGCTGTCGCAAGGCTATTACGACGCCTACTATCTGAAGGGGATGAAGGTCCGCACGCTGATCAAGCAGGGCTTTGACCAGGCGTTGGCGCAGTGCGACGTCGTGGTGATGCCGACCGCGCCGACGCCCGCCTTCAAGCTTGGCGAGAAGTCCAGCGACCCGCTCGAAATGTACCTCTCGGACATCTACACCATCTCCGCGAATTTGGCCGGCATCCCGGCCGTTTCGATCCCGTGCGGCTTCTCGGCGGATGGGCTGCCGATCGGGCTGCAGCTCCTGGCCGGGCCGTTCAAGGAGGACGTCCTGCTTCGCGCGGCCCATGCCTATGAACAAGCGACCGAGTGGCACAAGCGGACCCCGGGTGCCCGATGAGCTATGAGACGGTCATCGGGCTGGAGGTCCATCTCCAGCTCAGCACGGAGACCAAGCTGTTCTGCGGCTGCCGCACGAAGTTCGGGGCTTCCCCGAACTCGCAGGTGTGCCCGGTCTGCCTCGGATTGCCCGGGGTGCTGCCGGTCCTCAACCAGCGCGCGCTCGAGTGGGGCGTGAAGCTCGCGCTGGCGCTGAACTGCCGGATCACCGAACAGATGAAGTTCGACCGGAAGCAGTACTTCTATCCCGACCTGCCGAAGAACTTCCAGATCTCCCAGTACGACCGGCCGCTCGCGCACCAGGGCTTCCTGGACATCGCCGCCGAGGGCGGCACGAAGCGGATCGGGCTCACGCGCATCCACCTCGAGGAGGACGCCGGGAAGCTGCTGCATGAGGGTCATCAGACCGCGACGCTCGTGGACTTCAACCGCACCGGCGTGCCGCTTCTTGAGATCGTGAGCGAGCCGGACCTGCGCTCGCCGGAGGAAGCGTACCAGTACCTCGTGGGCCTCAAGGCCATCATCCAGTATCTGAACATCTCGACGTGCAACATGGAGGAAGGCAGCCTGCGCTGCGACACCAACGTGTCGCTGCGCAAGCCCGGCGAGGCGGCCCTCGGCGCCAAGGTCGAGGTGAAGAACCTGAACTCGTTCAAGGCGGTCAAGCAATCGATCGAGTTTGAGATGCGCAGGCAAGCGGCTGCGCTGGATCAGGGGCAGCGGATCGTCCAGGAGACCCGGCTGTGGGACGCGAAAGCGCTCAAGACCGAATCCATGCGGAGCAAGGAAGGGGCGGCGGACTACCGGTACTTTCCAGAGCCTGACCTCGTGCCGTTCATCATCGGCTCGGCACTGATCGAGGAGGCGCGGCGCGCGCTGCCCGAGCTGCCGGCTGAGCGCAGGATGCGGTTTCAGGACGCGTACCAGCTCTCGTCCTACGACGCGCACGTGCTGACGCAGAGCGCCGTGCTCGGCGAACTGTTCGAAGGCGCACTCAAGGCGGGTGCTCCGCCGAAGCCGGCCGCCAACTGGATCATGGGCGACCTGTCGGCCTACCTGAACGCGAGCGCCCTGGAACCCGAGGCGCTGAAACTCCGCCCCGAATGGCTGGCGCATCTGGTAGAATTGATAGAGCGGGGCACCATCTCAGGCAAGATGGCGAAAGACGTGTTCCTGCAGATGGTGCAGCAGGGGAAAGACCCGTCGGAGATCGTCGAGCACAGCGGGCTGCGGCAGATTTCTGACGCCGGGCAGCTTGAGCAGCTCGCGGATGACGTGCTCACGGCCAACCCCAGGTCGGTCGAGGATTACCTGGGCGGCAAGGCCAACGCCATCACGCATCTGATGGGCCAGGCGATGAAGCGGTCTCAGGGCAAGGCGAACCCGCAGCAAATGACCGAGATTCTCAAGCGCAAGCTGTCGCAGGTGTCCACGACGAAAGGGGACGCGGCATGAGGGTGCGGACGTGGGTGGCGGCGCTGGTGGCCGCGGTCTCGTTGGCGGTCGCGCAGTCGGTGGTGCTCGGCGCCAAGTCCCCCGGGCAGGGCGACAACGAAGAGCTGTACAAGGAGCTGGAGCTCTTTGAGCACGCGCTCTCGATCGTCCGCTCCGACTACGTGGAGGAGCCGAAGGCCAAGCAGCTCATCTACGGGGCGCTGAAGGGGATGCTGGGCACGCTCGATCCGTACAGCCAGTTCATGGACCCGGACAGCTACAGCGAGCTCAAGGTCGAGACCGAGGGCGAGTTCGGGGGCCTCGGCATCGAGATCACGATCAAGGACGACCTCCTCACCATCATCGCGCCCATTGACGACACCCCGGCGTTCCACGCCGGGCTGCAGCCGAACGACCGGATCGTGAAGATCGACGGGGAGCTCACGCGCGGGATCACCCTCATGGAGGCGGTGAAGAAGCTGCGGGGAAAACCGAACACGCCGGTGAAGCTCACCATCTTCCGCGACGGCGAGACCGAGCTCAAAGAGCAGGAGCTGATGCGCGCGGTCATCAAGATCGAGAGCGTGCGCGAAGCGAAGCTCATCGAGGAAAAGATCGGGTACATCCGCGTCTCCGACTTCCGCGAGCGCACCACCGAGGACCTCGAGTCCGCGATCGAGACCCTCAAGGGGCAGGAGATGGACAGCCTGATCATCGACCTGCGCAATAACCCCGGCGGGCTGCTGGACGTCGCGGTGTCGGTGGCGGAGCTGTTCCTCGACCGGACCCAGCTCGTCGTGTCCACCAAGGGCCGCCTGCGGAACCAGAACCAGGAGCTGCGCTCCAGGATCGACGGCTCGGTCAACGGGATCCCGCTCGTGGTGCTCATCAACGAAGGCTCGGCGTCGGCCTCGGAGATTCTGGCCGGGGCGATCCAGGACCACCATCGGGGCATCGTGCTGGGCACCAAGTCCCACGGCAAGGCGTCCGTGCAGACGATCTTCCCGCTCAAGGACGGCAGCGCGCTCCGGCTGACCACCAGCAAATATTTCACGCCGAGCGGGCGGTCGATCCACGGCCAGGGCATCGCTCCGGACGTGATGGTCCCGTTCGAGCGGCCGCGGCCTGAAGATGAGAAAGACGCGAAACCCAAGGGCGAGGACGCCGAGGAGCTGTTCGACCGCGTCGAGACGAACGAGAAGGCGCCTGAGGCCGGGGCCAAACCCAAGAAGCCGCTCGACAACCAGCTCGCGCGCGCCGTCGATCTGCTCAAGGGGATCAAGGTCTACAAAACCAAGGAGAAACTGCACGCGCGGCACCGCTGACGCCGCCTCCGCCCTGACGGGCGGAGCACCCTGCACGCCATGACCGGTCCTGCCCCTGTTCGCATTGTCGGCATCGAGACCTCCTGCGACGAAACCGCTATCGGCATCGTGGAGAACGGCCGGACGATTCTCTCGAGCGCCGTCGCCTCCAGCCTGCAACTGCACGCCCCGTACGGCGGGGTCATCCCTGAGATCGCCGCCCGGATCCATGTCGAGTCCATGTGGGATGTGTTCTCCCAGGCGCTCACCCAGGCGGAGCTGGCTCCGGAGCAGCTCGACGCCGTCGCGGTGACGCAGGGGCCGGGCCTGCCCGGGGCGCTCTTGACCGGCCTGGCATTCGCCAAGGGCCTGGCGCTCGCGCTCGAGCGGCCGCTGGTCCCGGTGGATCATCTGGCCGGCCATCTGTACGCCGGAGAAATGGCGGAAGCGATCGAGCCGCCGTACGTGGGGCTCGTGGTCTCAGGGGGCCATACGCTGCTGTGCGTCGCGCACGCGGATTGCCGGTACGAGCTGCTGGGCGAGACGCGGGATGACGCGGTCGGGGAGGCGTTCGACAAAGTCGCCAAACTGCTCGGCCTGGGCTACCCGGGCGGGCCGGTCATCGACAAACTGTCGAGCGAAGGCCAGGCGAAGGGCGTCAATTTCCCGAGGACCCAGACCAAGCAGCCGCTCGATTTCAGCTTCAGCGGGCTCAAAACCGCCGTCTACCAGTATGTGGAGAAGCAGGCCAAGGGACGGGACGCCGCCGCGGGCGCCGGCGCATCGGCCCTCGAGCCGCAGACGATTGCGGACATCGCGGCGAGCTTCCAGGAGGCGGCGGTGGATGTCCTGATCTCGAAGACGCTGAAGGCCTGCTCGCGCACCGGCATGAAGCAGATCGTGGTGGGGGGCGGGGTCGCCTGCAACCGGCGGCTGCGCGAGCGGTTCGGCAACGAGGCAGCGGCCCACAAGCTGCGCGTGGTGTTTCCTCCGCCGGCGCTGTGCATCGACAACGGCGCGATGATTGCCGGGGTCGCTTTCCCGCTGCTGCGGCTGGGGCGGGTCGCGCCGCTCTCGTTGGCGAGTGACCCCAACTTGTGCCTGGTATGACAGACGCCATCATCGTCCAGCGGCTGCTCCTGATCACGGCCATCGCCGGCGCGATCGGATACGAGCGCGAACGGCATGGCCGGGCAGCAGGCTTCCGCACCCACATCCTGGTGGGCGTCGGCTCCTGCCTCGTGATGCTGACCGGCATCTACCTCACCGAGCTCTATCACCAGACCACCGACATCGATCCCACGCGCATGGCTGCGCAGGTGATCAGCGGCATCGGGTTCCTCGGCGCCGGGACGATCCTGCGCTCCGGCACCTCGGTCCGGGGCCTCACGACCGCTGCCAGCCTCTGGGCGGTGACCGGGGTGGGGCTCGCAGTCGGCGCGGGTTTCCTCATGGGTGCCTTGGTGGCCAGCGCGATCCTGATGGTCGCGCTGTTCGGGTTCGCCAGCCTTGAGCGGGTCATGCGGAAGGAACAGTAGAGGAGGGCGGATGGGGCTGGGGCGGAAACCACATCAGGATGGCGGGGGCGAGCGGTGGCTCGAAGTCGACGCCAGCATGACCGGCACGCTCTCCTTCAAGGACCCGGTCAACCTGCAGATCAACGGGCAGTTCGAGGGGACGCTCAACACCAAGGGCAACCTGACGATCGGCGAGAAGGCCCTGGTGAAGGCGACGATCCAAGGGGAGATCATCACGGTGGGCGGGCGCGTGGACGGCGCCGTGATCGCGACCGGCCGCATCGAGCTCCTGGCGAGCGCGCGCGTGACGGGCAAGGTCTCGGCTCCGCGGATCGTGATGCACGACGGGGCGGTCCTCGACGGTGCGCTCGAGATGACCGGCGGGCGGGCGGACGGGGCGTGGATGTCCGTCGATGAGCTGGCGAAGTATCTGGAAGTGGACGCCGCCACCGTGACGCAATGGGCGCAGAGCGGACGGCTGCCGGCGCAGCGGGAGAGCGGCCAGTGGCGGTTCGAGCGGACAAAAGTCGAGGAGTGGCTCTCGCACGAGAAAATCAAGTAGGCGGTCGCGCAACCAGCATGGGATGGAATGGAAAAGCTATGGACCACGGCCGAAGCGGCCAAATGTCTCGGGATCCAGGAAGTCGACGTCGAGCGGTTGGTGCAGGAGGGACAGCTCACCGGGTATAAGCTGGGCGGGCAGTTCCTCCGCTTCCGCCCGGAGCAAGTGCAGTCGCTGAAGGACAAGATCGCGTTCAGGCCGAACCCAACGCGGGGCGCCGGGGCGCGGTCGGACTCGTGGCTGCAGCAAGCCCGGGACTTCTTCTACTTCCACGATTTCTACATCGTGTCCGCCAGCCTGCTCGCCGTGCTGGTCTTGTACCTCATCGCAGCGGGCTGACGCACAAAGGCGGCCGCCATGGTCGATGAGAAGCAGCTCCGGCGCTGGCTGCGCGACGCGCGACACGCCCGGCGAGCGCCGCGCCAGCTGATCGACGAGCTGAGGCGGCTGCCGTTCGACGACCTCGGGTTCGCGCGGCTCGACACGCACCGGCGGCTCAGGCGCGGCCTGCCGGAAGTGGTCTTCGGCGAGGGGAAGAGCCACGAGCAGCTCTTCGGCATCATCCAACGGCTCATGCAGCACCGCGAAACGGTGCTGGTCACCCGCCTCGATCCCCAGGTCTATGCGCTCCTCGCTCCGCGTATCCCGAAACTGCGCTATCACCCGCTCGCGCGCCTGGCCTATCTCCCGCCGCCGTCGCGGCGCGCTCCCGCCGGGCTCGTGGCCGTCGTGACCGGAGGGACCTCGGACCTGCCGGTCGCCGAAGAGGCCGCGTTGACCCTGGAGCTCCTGGGCAGCCGCGTGAGCCGCGTCTTCGACGTCGGCGTGGCCGGCGTGCACCGGCTCCTCAGCCAACTGCCGCTGCTCCAGCGCGCCCGCGCCATCGTCGTGATCGCCGGCATGGAGGGGGCGCTCGCGAGCGTGGTCGCCGGATTGGTCGCGGCCCCCGTGGTCGCGGTGCCCACCAGCATCGGTTATGGCGCGAGCTTCAAGGGCATCGCCGCGCTCCTCACCATGCTCAACAGCTGCGTCCCGGGGATCGCGGTCGTCAACATCGACAACGGGTTCGGGGGCGCCTACCTCGCGCATGTCATCAACCGCCCCCCCTCCGGGCGGCGCTGACACGCGATGCGGACGCGCTCGATCCTCAGGCCAGGGCGCCTGGTGCCGAAGCGCGCCGGCGGATTGCGCTCGCGCTGCGTCCGGCTGAAGCCCGGAGCCTCCATGGACTGGCATTCGACCGGCTCGCGGGAGGAGTTGCTGATCCTGATCGGAGGATGGGCTGACGTTGAGGTCCGCGGCCGGTCAGGCCGGGTGCGGCAGATCGAGCTGCGCCGCAACCGCTGCCTGTTCGTGCCGAGGCAGACGTGGCACCGCGTGGTGAACCGCTCGCGAGGCACCGCCCATTATCTCTACGTGACCGGCGCGGCCGGGCAGCGGGCGCGCTGATGCCGCTCACCGTGACCGCGCTGAGACCGGAGGCCGTTGCCCAGCGGCTTCAGGAATTGGGCATCGCGACGGCGGAGCAGCTCGAGGCTGCGAAGCGCGAGCTCTTGACGTCGAATGAGCGCTTCGGCGCCATCCTGGCGCGGCAGGGCGTGCTCCGCGATCCTGACGCCGGCCGCCGCTTGGCTGCGCAGCTCGGCGCCTTGCCGCAGTCGTGCGACCGTCCTGCAACGCCACCGCTGCTCGCGAGCCAATTGCCCCTGGCGTTGTGGAGGACCCACCGGCTTGCCCCGCTGCGCGAGGAAGGCGAGGTGCTCATCCTGGTGACAGACGATCCGTTGTCGGTCTTCGCGCTTGATCTCATCGCCCGGCAGACCGGGCGCCGGCCTGAGCTGATCGTCGTCAGGGAGCAGGACGTTGAGGCGATCCTGGCGTCCCTCACCGCGGTCCCGGCTGCTCCCCGTCCGGCCGCCCCCCAGCCGTCAGCCCCCCGTCCGGCCGATCCGCCCGCGGTTCGAGCTGTGCCGGCTGCTCCGCCACCGCGACCTGAGGCGCCGCCACCTGTCCGGCCCGCTGCACCGGCCCAGCGTCCTGCGCCTGTGGCCCAGCCCAGCGCCACGAGCGATGAACCGGTGATCCAGCTGGTGGACTCGCTGTTGGCCGAGGCGGTGCGCCTGCGCGCGAGCGATGTGCATCTCCAGGCCGGCCCGCAGGACCTGCGGATCCGCTACCGGATCGACGGCGTGCTGCAGGACGCTTCGAGCCCGCCGAAAGCGCTGCAGGGCCCGCTCGTCAGCCGGATCAAGATCATGGCCGGCATGAACATCGCGGAAAAGCGCTTGCCTCAGGACGGGCGGCTGCAGATGACCGTGGAGGGCCGAGCGCTCGACGTCCGCGTCTCGATGCTGCCGGCGGCGCACGGCGAGGCGGTCGTCATGCGGCTGCTCGACCGCAGCCAGCCGGTGCGCGGCTTGCTCGAGATGGGGCTGCGGCGGGAAGACCAGGAGGTCTGGGAACAGCTGATCCACCGGCCGCACGGGATGGTCCTCGTGACAGGCCCGACCGGGGCCGGGAAGACGACGACGCTGTACGGGGCGCTGGCGCTGCTGAACAAGCCGGACCGGAAGCTCATCACGGTCGAAGACCCGGTGGAGTACCAGTTGAGCGGCGTCAACCAGGTCGCGGTCAAGTCCTCCATCGGGCTCAGTTTCGCCGCCGGGTTGCGGGCGATGCTGCGCCAGGCGCCTGATGTCATCATGGTCGGCGAGATCCGCGACCAGGAGACCGCTCAGATCGCGATCCAAGCCGCGTTGACCGGCCACCTCGTGCTCTCGACGCTGCACACGAACGACGCCCCCGGCGCGATCACGCGGTTGGTGGACATGGGGGTCCCGCCGTTTCTCGTCGCCTCGACGCTGCAGGCCGTGCTGGCGCAGCGGCTGGTCCGCCGCGTGTGCCCGGGTTGCCGGGGACAGCGGCCGGCCACGGACGCGGAGCGGCGCTTCCTCGGAGCGCCCGAGGTGACCGAGCTCGCGCATGGGGCCGGCTGCGACGACTGCCGGCAGTCCGGGTTCAAGGGCCGGGTTGGGATCTTTGAGCTCCTCGTGATCAGCGAACCGGTCCGGCACCTGGTCGTCGCCAAGGCCGGCAGCTCGGCGATCCGCGAGGCGGCGATGCGAGGCGGCATGCGCAGCCTCCGGGAGGATGGGTGTGCCAAGATCCGCGAGGGGTTGACGACCATGGAGGAAGTGCTGCGCGTGGCCGCCGGCTCCGATGCGTGAGTGACGCGCGCCGCCCAGCCGGGCAGGCGGTATGGTGATACATTGTAAGTACAATATAGTAACGTCTGAACCAGGGACCGGGAGGCGCAATGGTCAAGCACCTGACGCAACACGGCAACAGCGCAGCGCTTGTGATCGATAAGGCCGTGCTGGAGCTCCTGCACATCACCATGAAGACCCCGCTTGAGCTGGTCACGGATGGCAAGAGCCTGATCATTTCGCCTCTGCGGGATGCGAAGCGCGCTGCCCGATTTCGCGCGGCGCTGGAAGCGGTCAATCGCCGACACGCCAAGACACTGAAAGCCTTAGCGGAGTAGAGCGGCGTGGAAGAGTTTTCCTTTCTCTCCCTTGCAGAGGTGATTGCGGTCCACGGTGATCAGATTGAGCGCTACGGGCGATGCAGAGTATGCCTCAGGAAACATGAACAAACCAGCGTTCGGGCGTCTCCTCAGGCAGCTTCCCCGAACGGAAAGGCGCGTCCGATGAGCCTACATATGAGAATATTCGTCGGTGTTGACTGCGGCGAGAACCAGTTGGCGATGGGTTTTGTAGGCTCTCAAGGACTACTCAAAGGGCTGAGCACCACGGAATCTCTGCTCCCTGATCGTCTGAACACGTTCGGTCAGCGCCTCAATGGAATGCTGCGGGGCGTTCGGGGCGAATCGAATTTACGGATGAAGAACTTCTGCGGGATAGGCATCGGCATCCCAGGCCGCTATTTACCCGAGCATCGCCATGACATCGAGGAGCAGATCAGGCAGCGCGTCGATCTTGCCGTCTATATTGAAGATGGGAGTTCCGGTGACACAATACCGAATTCAGCGAGATAAGTAATGTGTCCCCGGAATTCCCAGCGAGATAAGTAATGTGTCCCCGGAATTCCCAGCGAGATAAGTAATGTGTCCCCGGAATTCACAGTTAGATGCGATTGGTCACATAATTTAGATTGATGAATAAACGTCTCTACATCAGTACTACGGGTATGAATGAGTGAGCAGGATGCGCGATTGAAGGTGGAGGCGCTGGCTGAGGCGTTTGCGCAGGCCGGGAGTGCCGCCATCGGCGAGACCGCGGACTCCGCGAAGCTGGTCGAGCTGGCGAGCCAAGGCCCGATCGTCCGGCTCGTGGATGTCGTCTTGAACGAAGCGGTGACCCGGCGGGCGTCGGACATCCACATCGAGGCGTTCGAGCGCGATGTGGCGGTGCGCTACCGCATCGACGGGCGGTGCTACCAGGTCGCCGAGCCGCCCAAGAGCTTAGCCCTCGCGATCGCCTCGCGCATCAAAGTGCTCTCAAACCTCGACGTGGCGGAATCACGGCTGCCGCAGGACGGACGGATGCTGCTCTCGACCGCCAACCGGCAGATCGACCTTCGTGTGTCCACGCTGCCGACGGTCTACGGCGAAAGCATCGTGCTACGGGTGCTCGATAAGGGGTCGCTCGATAAGACGCTGTCACAGCTCGGCATGGAGCCGGGCATGCAGCTCGTCATCGAGCGGCTGATCCGCCTGCCGCATGGGCTCTTGCTGGTCACCGGTCCTACCGGCGCCGGCAAAACCACAACGCTCTACGCCTGCCTTGCGAAACTGAACGCCCCAGGCGCCAAACTCGTGACGACGGAAGACCCGGTGGAGTACGACCTGAACGGTCTTGTGCAGGTCGCGGTGAACACGAAGATCGGCCTGACGTTCGCCACCTGCCTGCGCTCGATCCTGCGGCATGATCCCGACGTCATCATGGTCGGCGAGATCCGCGACCAGGACACCGCGCAGATCGCGATCCAAGCCGCCTTGACCGGCCACCTCGTGCTCTCGACGCTGCACACGAACGACGCCCCCGGCGCGGTCACGCGGCTCGTGGACATGGGGGTGGAGCCGTTTCTCATCACCTCGACGGTCACCGGCGTGCTCGCCCAGCGGCTCCTGAGGACGCTGTGTCCTGACTGCAAGCAGCCGGCCGAGCCCACGCCCGAGGACCTGGTAGCACTTAGGCTGCCGCTCGAGGCGATCACCAGGCCGCTCATGCGCCCGGTGGGCTGCGACGCGTGCCAGGGTATGGGGTACAGGGGGCGGACCGGGCTGTACGAGCTGCTCGTCATGTCCGACCGGCTGCGGCCGATGATCATCGAACGGGCCGGCGTCGGCGCCATCCGCGAGGCCGCTGCGGACGAGGGCATGCGCACGCTCCGCGAGGATGGGGTGGCCAAGGTGCTGGCCGGGGTCACGACGGTCGAGGAGATGATCAAGGAGACCGAAGATTATGGGCAGTAATATGCGTTGGGGCAGGGGACAGGAGCCAGGGGGCAAGGGAAGACCGCGGGCAGTGCCTGCCCCGTGCCCCGTGCCCCGTGCCCCTCAATTGGGCTTCACGCTCGTCGAGCTGCTGGTGGTTGTGGCGATCCTCGCGATCCTGGCGAGCCTCGTGACGGCCGGCGCCCAGGCCGCGCGGCGCAAGGGCGCGATCACGAGGGCGAAGACGACGATCGGCTCGCTCGAGACCGCGATCGCGATGTACCAGGGCGACATGGGGGACTACCCGGCGACCGGCAACAGCAAGCTGGTCGAGGCGGTCCAGGAGGATCCGAACGATCCGGACTGGAACGGCCCCTACATGGAGTTCAAGCAAGATGAGCTGAAAGACGGCGAAGCGCTCGATCCTTGGGGCTCGCCGTATCAGTACGTCTCCGTCAACGGCGGCGCGCCCCAGCACCGGGAGCGCTCGTTCGATCTCTTCTCGTACGGGCCCAACAAGCAGGATGACGGCGGCACTGGCGACGATATCGTCAACTGGTGAAAGACGCATGAGGGGCAGGGGACAGGAGCCAGGGGGCAAGGGAAGACCGCGGGCAGTGCCTGCCCCGTGCCCCGTGCCCCGCGCCCCGCATGGTATTACTCTCATTGAGCTGCTGGTCGTGATGGCGGTGATGGGCCTCGTGGTGGGGATGGGGGTGCCGGCCTTCGGCGCCTATGCCAAGCAAGCCCGCATGAAGGCGACGACCCGCCAGCTCATCGGGCTCATCTCGCTCGCCCGCAGCTCGGCGGTCGGCTCCCGGGAAGAGCACGCCGTCGTGATTGATCCGGAGCAACGGGACGTCCGGGTTGTGGCCGTGGCGAGCGGGACCGCGCTCGAACACGTGGTGCGGCTGCCGAGCACGGTCGCCTTGAGCGTGGAGCAGGGCGGCGAGCCGTCCGAAGAGCTGCAGTTCGTCTTCCGCTCAAGCGGGGCGCTCACCGGGCAAAGCGTGATACTGTGGCTCACGCAGGGCCAGGCGCGCCAGGCGATCCAAGTGAGTGCGGCCACCGGCGCCATCGTGGTCGGTGAGTAACTGCAGTCATGTCTCAGTGGACATGCGGCAGGGCCTGGCAGGGGCCTTCCTCCGCCACATGTCCTGATGGACCAGGTATGGCTCCGGGTTCCGGTCGGGGCGTGGCTGCGCGGCACCGCTCCTCAGGCCCCAGCGAGGCCTTCGTCGCTCGGAGCTGGTCCTCGCTCGTCCCGCCTGCGGCGGGACACCGTGCCCGCTCGGACCAGCTACGTGCCGCGCAGCCAGCCCCGACCACCCGGAGCTCTGACGCACTCGCGAGCGCGCGGCGGCGGGTGGCAGGGTGGTTCCGGAGCCGCACGTAGGATTTTCGAGCGGCCACGGTGTCCCGATGGGATCTGGGAGGGGACGAGCGAGAAAATACTCCGAGCGACGGCCGGCCACGGTGGGGCCGGCCGAGCGGTGCGGCGGAGGAACACCCTGCCAGGCCCTGCCGCCGAGGACCGCCGTGGGGTGGCGCAGCGGCAGGATCTGGCACATCGAGAGCCCACCGAAGCTGATTCACGCTTGACGGACGAGAGGAATTCATGCTAGGCTACTCAGGCATGTGGCACAGCCTTACCAGGCGGATAGTCGAAGCCGGACTCGCCTTCCTTCTGATCCTTCCCAGCACAGTCGCCCTCGCCGAGACATTGCGCGAACAGGCCATTTCGTACCGGATGCAAGGGTATGAGGCGCAGCGGCGGGGCGACCATGTGGACGCGCTCACGCTCTACCGGAAGGCCGCGGCGCTTGATCCCACGTATCCCACGCCGCTGAACGACGCCGGCGTGATCCTGGAAGAGCAGGGCCGGCTCGATGAGGCTGAGCAGGCGTACCGGCAGGCGCTCACCCTCAACCCGAACTATCTCGAAGCCCACGCGAACGTCGCGATGCTCTATGAGCGTTCGGGGAAGAAAGAGCAAGCGGTCTACCATTGGATGAAGCGCTACCAGCTCGGAGACCCGTACGACCCCTGGACCGCGCGCGCCGAGGAGCGGCTGGTCGCGCTCGGCGTGCTGAAGACATACCCGGGGATGAAGGGCAAGCTCTACACCCGCCGGCGAGTGGTGGAGCAGGAGTTCCAAACCCAAGCCAAATCCCTCGAGGAGTTTCACGCGGTCACAGAAGAGCACCCGGACTGGCCGTAAGCGGCCGCCCGGGCGCAGGATCCGCGTAAGCAACGTCGTTCGACCCCTTCGAATTGCCGTTCAGACCCCAACACATCCGAGCTGATGGCCGCGGAACAGGCATTTTTGATCGATGGCACGGCGTTTTGCTACCGGGCGTTTTACGCGATCCGCGCTCCGATGAGCACCGCGGATGGGCGGCCGACCAATGCGGTCTTCGGCTTCGCGATGATGCTGAAGTCGCTCCGGGACAAGCACCGGCCGGCGTACCTGGCGGTCGCGTTCGACACGGGCAAGCCGACGTTCCGGCACAAGAAGTTCAAAGGGTACAAGGTCAGCCGCAAGCCCACGCCGCCCGAGCTGATCCAGCAGGTTCCGGTGGTCAAGCAGCTGTTGGCGGCGTACCGGATCCCGTGCTTCGAGCGGGAAGGGTACGAGGCCGAGGACCTGCTCGCGACGATCGCCCGGCGGATCGCCGGGCCTGACCTGGATGTGCTGCTCGTGACCGGCGATAAAGACGCGCTGCAGCTGATCGACCGCCACATCAAGGTCTTCAACCCGCATCAGGAGAACGGCCTCGTGGAAGCGGACGCGGTGCGCGAGCGGTACGGCGTCGAGCCGTCCCAGATGGTGGATCTCATGGCCCTCATGGGTGACAAGATCGACGACATTCCAGGCGTGCCCGGCATCGGCCCGAAGACCGCGGCACAGCTCATCCATCGCTTCGGGAGCCTTAACGCGCTCTACCGCCGGCTGAAGGACGTGGAAAGCCCGTCGCAGCGGAAGCACCTCGAAGAGAAACGGGACCAGGCTGAGCTGTCGCGCGAGCTCGCGCAGATCGACAGCGATGCCCCCATCGAGGTGTCGGCCAAGGCGTTGAAGATTCAGGAGCCGGATTGGAAAGCGCTCCGCGCGCTGCTGAGAGAGTTGGACTTCAAGCGGATGTTGAACCAGGTTGAGGAGCGCACGCCGGCTGACGCGCCTGAGCCGGGCGCAGCGCACGCGGTCGAGAGTGACGCGGGCGTGGACGCGCTGGTGAAGCGGCTGCGGGCGCATCGTGGCGCGACAGCCCTCGCAGCCTGGCCGGCCGGGAACCCGGCAGACGCCGCGTTCGTGGCGCTTGCCTTCGGCAAGGATGAAGCCTGGGTCGCGCGCATCGATCGAACGGTCCTGCGCAGCGCAGCCGGGAAGCGGCTGGCCGTATGGCTCGCCGACCCTGAAGCGGCGAAAGTCGGCCATGACGCAAAATCGACGGCACGGTGGCTGTCCCGGTTGGGCGCTCCGCTTGACGGCGTGCGCGGCGATACGATGCTCGCGGCGTACCTGTTGAACCCGGCGCGCACGAGCCCCACGCTGGCCGATCTGGCTGATGAGCGGTTGGGCGAGCGGATCGGCGCAGCCCCGGACCCTGAGGAGCTGAGCGGCGCGTCGCTTCCGCAGGTGGCGGCGGTCTGCGGCCAGCATGCGCGCGCCATCGCCGCCTTGCATGAGCAGTGTGTCGTTGAACTGGCGGCGGTGGACATGGCCGCGCTCTACGAAGAGTTGGAGCTGCCGCTGCTGAACGTCTTGGCGAAGATGGAGGCTGCCGGGGTCGGCATTGATCTCGTGCACCTGAGCCGCCTCAAAGCGTCGATGGACAGCCAGCTCCTGCACCTGACGCAGGAGATTTACCGGCTGGCCGGCACCTCGTTCAACCTGAACTCTCCGAAGCAGCTCGCCGAGGTGCTGTTCGGGCGGCTCAAGCTGCCGGTCATCAAGCGGACCAAGACCGGCTTCTCCACCGACAGCGATGTGCTACACCAGCTGGCGGCGAAGCACCCGCTGCCGGAGCGGCTGCTCCAGTACCGCGAACTGTCCAAGCTGATGTCGACCTACGTGGACGCGCTGCCCAAGCTGGCCGACCCGGCTGACGGGCGGATCCACACCTCGTTCAATCAGGCGGCGACGGCGACCGGCCGGCTCTCGTCGAGCGAGCCGAATCTGCAGAACATTCCGATCAAGACCGAGCTCGGGCGGTCCATCCGTCAGGCGTTCATTCCGGCAGGACCGGATCACGCGCTGGTCGCGGCGGACTACTCGCAAGTCGAGCTGCGGCTGCTGGCCCACATGGCCGGCGACGATCAGCTGATCGCGGCGTTCCGCGACGGGCGCGACATCCACCGGTACACCGCGTCGCTGATCTACGGGATGCCGGAACCGGAGATCCAGCCCGAGCAGCGCTACGCCGCCAAGACGGTCAACTTCGGCATCCTGTACGGCATGAGCGCGCACGGGCTGTCCAAGGAGCTCGGGATTCCGTTCGAGGATGCCCAGCGCTTCATCGACGCTTATTTCGAGCGGTATCCCAAGGTGCGCGGCTACCTGGACGGGCAGATCCTGAAGGCGCGAAAGGACGGCTTCGTGCAGACGCTGCTCGGGCGCCGGCGCTACATCCCCGAGGTCAACAGCCCGGACATGATGACCCGGCAGTTCGGCGAGCGCATGGCCATCAACGCGCCGGTGCAGGGGTCGGCTGCGGATCTGATCAAGCGGGCGATGGTGCAGCTCGACCGAAGGCTTGCGAAGGAGCGGCTGGCGTCGCGGATGGTGCTGCAGGTGCACGACGAGCTGGTGTTCGACGCCCCGAAGGCGGAAGTGGCGCGCCTCACGCCGCTGATCCGGCAGGAGATGGAGGGGGCGTTCACGCTCTCCGTGCCGCTTGAGGTGACGGTCAAGGCCGGCCCGAACTGGCTCGAATTGTTATCGGTTAAATGAATCGGGGGCAAGGGGCAAGAGACAGGGGGCAGGGGAAAAGATGCAGTGTACCCGTGCCCCACGCCCCACGCCCCGTGCCCTCTGAGCAATGGTCGTCATCGGTTTGACAGGCGGCGTCGGGACCGGCAAGAGCACGGTCGCCGGGATGCTGAAGCGCCGCGGCGCGGTCGTGCTGGACGCGGACCGGATCGCGCACGACGCGATCAGGCCGGGGCGGCCGGCATGGCGGGACGTGGTCAGGGCGTTCGGCCCGGCGGTCCTCAGGGCGGACCGCACGGTCAACCGGCGCTGTCTCGCGGCGGTCGTCTTCGCCGACCCTGCGAAGCGCCGGCGGCTGGAACGGATCATTCATCCCCGCGTCATGCGGACGATTCGCGGAGAGCTCGCGCGCCTGCGCCGGGGCGGGCGGACGCAGGCGGTGGTGCTCGACGTGCCGCTCCTCGTCGAAGTCGGCGCGAGGCGGTTGGCGGACGCGCTGGTCGTGGTGACCGCGTCGAAGGCGACACAGCGCAGGAGGCTCGCGAAGAAGCACGGCTGGTCGCGTCGCGAGGTTGACGCGAGGAGCAAGGCGCAGTGGGACCTGGCGGCCAAGGTGGCATTGGCCGACCATGTGGTGGACAATTCGGGCAGCGTGCAGCGCACGCGAACCCAAGTGGAGCGTCTATGGAATCAACTGGCAGCACCCAGCAAGCGAAGCTCGACATCGCGGCGTTGAAAGACCTGAAGATCTCGGAGCTCAACCGCGTCGCGCGGGAGCTCAACGTGAACGGGATCTCGGGCTTGAAGAAGCAGGACCTGATCTTCAAGATCCTCTCGGCCCAGACGGAGCGGGAAGGGCTCATCTTCTCCTCCGGGGTCCTGGAGATCCTGAGCGACGGGTTCGGGTTCCTCCGCTCGCCGAACTACAACTACCTGCCGTGCCCGGACGACATCTACGTGTCGCCCTCGCAGATCCGGCGCTTCGACCTCCGGACGGGCGATGTGGTGAACGGCCAGGTCCGGCCGCCGAAGGAGGGGGAGCGGTACTTCGCGCTCCTCAAAGTTGAAGCGGTGAATGGGGAGAACCCGGAGGAGTCGAAGGTCAAGGTGAACTTCGACAACCTGACCCCGATCTACCCGAACCAGCGGTTCGTGCTGGAGTCGAACCCGAAGGACATGTCCACGAGGATCATGGACCTCCTGACGCCGATCGGGAAGGGGCAGCGCGGCCTGATCGTGGCGCCGCCGTACAGCGGCAAGACGGTCCTCCTGCAGAAGATCGCCAACGCGATCACGACCAACAACGCCGAGGTCGTGATGATCGTGCTGCTGATCGACGAGCGGCCCGAAGAGGTCACCGAGATGCAGCGCACGGTGCGGGGCGAGGTCATCTCCTCCACCTTCGATGAGCCGGCGGACCGGCATATCCAGGTGGCCGAGATCGTGCTCGAGAAAGCGAAGCGGCAGGTCGAGCACAAGAAGGACGTGGTGGTGCTGCTCGACTCGATCACCCGCCTCGCGCGGGCATACAACACGGTCGAGCCGCACAGCGGCCGCGTGCTGACGGGCGGCCTTGACGCCAACGCGCTCCACAAGCCGAAGCGGTTCTTCGGCTCGGCCCGCGGCATCGAGGAGGGGGGCAGCCTCACCATCATCGGGACCTGCCTGATCGACACGGGCTCGCGGATGGACGAGGTGATCTTCGAGGAGTTCAAGGGCACCGGCAACATGGAGCTCACGCTCGACCGCAACCTGTTCCAGCGGCGCATCTACCCGGCCATCGACATCCGCCGGTCGAACACCCGCCGCGAGGAGCTCCTGGTGCAGAACGATGAGTTGCAGAAGATCTGGATTCTGCGTAAAGTATTGCACGAAATGGACCCGGTCCAGTCGATGGAGCTGCTGACCGACCGGCTCTCCAAAACCAAGTCCAACTCAGAGTTCCTCGCCTCGCTCGCCAAGAAGGGCTGAGCGCGGCGGCACACGAAGGAGGCCGTACGCGATGAAAGACGGGATTCATCCGGACTACACCGAGTGCGCGATCACGTGCACGTGCGGGGCGGTCTACCACACCCGCTCGACGAGGAAGACGATCCACGTCGAGATCTGCTCGAACTGCCACCCGTTCTTCACCGGGAACCAGAAGATCATGGACACCGCCGGCCGCATCGAGAAGTTCAAGAAGAAGTACACGCGCAAGGCGGCCGCGTCGTGATGCGCTCGTGGATCGCGGGAGCGTTCTCCCGGATCCACGAGTAGCTCGTCTCCCCGCTTCGGCTCCCCTCATGTCCATCTCCCGCCAGCAGCTGCTCGAAGCCCTGAGCCAGGTAGACCGCCGCTATCGCAGCCTGGAAGAGCAGGCAGCGGCGTCCGCCTCGCAGGCGCAGCCGGGCAAGGCCTACCACGAGGTCTTGAGGGAGCTGGCCGACCTGCGCGAGCTCGTCACGGCGTTCCGGGAGTTTGAGCGGCTGGAACGGGACGCGGCCGAGGCCGAGACGCTCACCACGGCGCAAGGGGACCTCGAGATGCGCGAGATGGCGAGGGAGGAGGCGGTGCTGCTGAGGCAGCAGCAGGCTGACCTGCTCAAGCAGCTCGAACAGGCCTGGGAGGAGCGGAACAAGGAACCGGAGCGCCCGCTCATCGTCGAGATCCGGGCCGGTACCGGAGGGCTCGAAGCCAGCCTCTTCGTGGGCGACCTCTTCCGCATGTACAGCAAGTACGCCGCGCGGCATAAGCTCGCGGTGGAACCGATGGAATTATCGCGGACCGAAGCCGGCGGATTCAAGGACATCAGCTTCGCGGTCAAGGGGCCCGGGGCATGGCAGCGCTTCAAGCACGAGAGCGGCGTCCACCGGGTGCAGCGGGTCCCGACCACGGAAGCGCAGGGGCGCATCCACACCTCGACCGTGACCGTCGCGGTTCTGCCGGAGCCGGAAGACGTCGAGCTGCCGCCCATTCCGGCGAAAGACCTGCAGATCGACGTGTACCGCGCTTCAGGCCCGGGCGGCCAGGGGGTCAACACGACCGACTCGGCCGTGCGCATCCGCCACATCCCGACCGGGCTCATGGTGACGTGCCAGGACGAGCGCAGCCAGCTCCGCAACAAGGACAAGGCGATGCGCGTCTTGCGCGCCCGGCTGCTTGACCAGATCCAGCACGAGCGGCAGCAGAAGCTGTCGGCGGACCGTCGGAAGCAGATGGGGACCGGCGAGCGCAGCGAGAAGATCCGCACGTATAACTTTCCGGACCGGCGCATCACCGATCACCGCATCGGGCTCACCGTCCACAAGTTCGACGCGGTCATGGAGGGCGAGCTCGACGAGCTGGTCGCCGGGCTGACCGCCGATGAGCATGCCAAGCGCCGGGACGCGGTATGAGCCCTGCGATGGCCGCAGAGGGGCTGACGGTGCAGACCGCACTCCGCGAGGGCAGCACGCGCCTGCGGTCGGCCGGTGTTGCGAGCGCCGAGCGCGAGGCTGAGTGGCTGCTGAGCGGGCTGCTCGGGCTGAAGCCGCTCGACCTGTATCTTGAGGATCGTCCGGTTGATCCAGCGCGCCTCTCAGCGTTCTACTCCCGGATCGCAGCCAGAGCCGCCGGGCAGCCGCTTCAGTACGTGCTCGGGGAGGCGGAGTTTTTCGGCGAACGCTTCACGGTGGAGCCGGGGGTCTTCATTCCCCGGCCGGAAACCGAACAGGTGCTCGAGGCGGCGATCGGCGCCTTGAAGCCGCTCGAAGCCGAGCGCGGGCGAGCGCTTCGCCTGCTTGAGCTGGGGGTCGGCAGCGGGGCCATCGCCGTGACGCTGGCCCGCGCGCTTCCGACTTGTGTTGTCGTGGGAGTTGAGCTATCATGGGTGGCGTTGCGGATCGCCCGGCAGAACGTCCTGCGGCACGGGCTGTTAGCACGGGTCCGGCTGGTCCAGGGGCAGTGGGCTGAGGCCATTGCCGGTACGTTTGATGGGCTGATCGCGAATCCTCCCTACGTCCCGAGCGGACAGGTGGATCGGCTGCCGTTTGACGTCCGCCAGGAGCCCAGGATCAGCCTTGACGGCGGCCCTGACGGGCTGCGGGACCTGCAGACGTTGATGCGTGAGACCCCCAGGCTCCTTGCACCGCGGGGCATCGCCGTATTCGAGTGCGGCGAGGAACAGGTCGAGTCATTGTTAGCGAGAGCGCGAGCGGCGGCATGGGTCGACTCTTCGGCGCCGCTCCACGATTTGGCGGCACGCCCGCGCGGCGTGCTGATGAGGCGCGCATAGCGCTCGTGATGGATAAGCTCTTTATCAACGGCACCCGCGCGCTGCGCGGGACCGTGACGGCGCACGGAGCGAAGAACGCCGTCCTGCCGATCATGGCCGCCTGCCTGCTGTCCGAGGACACCTCGGTCATCGAGAACGTCCCGTGCGTGACGGACGTGATCACGATGATCGAGATCCTGCGGCGGCTCGGCGTGCGCGTGCTCTTCAGCGGCGACCGGCTCACCGTGACCCCGGGGCAGTACGCCGGGACCGAAGCTTCGCACGAGCTGGTGCGCCGCATGCGGGCGTCCATCTGCGTGCTCGGACCGCTGCTGGCCAAGCAGCACAAGGCGCAGGTCTCGATGCCGGGCGGGTGCGTGATCGGGGTCCGGCCGATCGACCTGCACCAGAAGGGGCTGCAGGCGCTGGGCGCGGCGATCGCGATCGAGCACGGGTATGTCATCGCGGTGGCACCGGCGCTCCATGGCGCCCGGGTGCATCTCGGGGGCGCATTCGGCTCCTCGGTGCTGGCGACCGGCAACGTGCTGATGGCAGCGACATTGGCGCACGGCACGACGGTGATCGAGCAGGCGGCCTGCGAACCCGAAGTGACCGACCTGGCCGATTTCCTGGCCGCGATGGGCGCGAAGATTTCCGGGCAGGGCACGCCGGTCATCCGGGTGGAAGGCGTCGAGCGGCTGCACGGGGCGAACTTCCGGATCATTCCGGACCGGATCGAGGCAGGGACCCTGATGATCGCGGCGGCGATCACGGGTGGGGACATCACGATCGAGGGCGCGCGCGCCGACCATCTCGGCGCGGTGATCGACAAGCTCACCGAGGCGGGAGCCGCGGTCGACGCGTCGAACGGATCGATCCGGGTGCGGGCGGCGCAGCCGCTCAAGGCGGTCGATGTGACGACGCTGCCGTTCCCGGGGTTCCCGACCGACCTGCAGGCCCAGATGATGGCCTTGATGGCGGTGTCGCGGGGCGTGAGCGTCCTGACCGAAAAGGTCTACCCCGAGCGGTTCATGCACATCGCGGAACTGAACCGGATGGGTGCCGCCATCACGCGGGAAGGCTCGAGCGCGATCATCAAAGGCGTCAACCGGCTCTCCGGGGCGCCGGTCGCAGCGCCCGATCTGCGCGCGTCGGCCGCGCTGATCCTGGCGGGCCTTGCGGCCGAGGACCAGACCGAGTTTGTCGGCATCGAGCACCTGGAACGCGGCTATCAAAATCTGGAAGATCAGCTGACCCGCCTGGGTGCGAGCATCCGGCGGGCGGAAGAGAGAGGAGCGTAAATGGTGGTCATCCGGCTGCAGCGGCGCGGCACGAAGAAGACGCCGCATCACCGCATCGTGGTCATGGACAAGGCTCGCGCGCAGAGCGGGCGGGTGCTCGAGACGCTGGGATACTATGACCCTGCGACCGAGCCGCCGAAGTTCGCGCTCGACGATTCCCGGCTGGCGCATTGGATGTCGCGCGGCGCCCAGATGAGCGACGCGACGGTCCATCTCATCAAGCGGTACAAGGCCAAGAAGCTTTCGGTCAAAGCGGCCGCGTGACGCGGCCGCCCGGGCCGGAGCGATGCAGATTGACGTCGTCAGCATTTTTCCGGGCATGTTCCCGGCGGTGTTCGGGGACTCGATCCTCGGGCGCGCGCAAGCCGCGGGGCAGCTGACGATCCGGGTGCACGACCTGCGGCGCTGGACCCATGACAAGCGCCGGACGGTTGACGACCGCCCGTACGGCGGGGGCCCCGGGATGGTCATGAAGCCTGAGCCGATCTTTGAGGCGGTCGAGGCGCTTCGCACGCACTGCGGCAGTCATGGGAAGGCCGCCGCCGCGTGCGAAACGATCCTCCTGAGCCCGCAAGGCGAGCCGCTGACCGCGCGCTTGGCGGAGACATTGGCATCACGGGAGCACTTGCTGCTCCTCTGCGGGCACTATGAGGGCGTGGACGAGCGCGTGAAGAGCCTGACAGCCCGCTCGGTCTCGATCGGCGATTATGTGCTGACCGGCGGGGAGCTGCCGGCGATGGTGCTGGTGGATGCGATTGCGCGGTTCATTCCCGGCGTGATCGGGCACGACCAGGCGACCGAAGAGGAATCGTTCGCGGCCGGGCTCCTGGAGTACCCGCAGTACACCCGCCCGCCGGTTTTCCGGGGCCTCGCGGTGCCGGAGATCCTGCTCTCGGGGGATCACGAACAGATCGCGCAGTGGCGCAAGGTCCAGTCGGTTGAGCGGACGGCGGCGGCCCGGCCGGATTTAGTGAAGCAGCGACGCAAGTCGTCGAAACAACGAGGATGACGATGGATTGGCTGAAGCTCATTCATGGCGACACCAAGCGAACCGCGCCGGCCACGTTCGGCACCGGCGATGAGGTCCGCGTCTGGTACCGGATCCTCGAGCAGGGCAAGGAGCGGTTCGGGCAGTTCGAGGGCACGGTGATCCGCGCCCGCGGCTCGGGCCGGTCCAGCACGTTCACCGTGCGCCGCGTCACGCATGGCGAGGGCGTGGAGCGCTGCTTCCCGATGGATGCCAAGACGATTTCCAAGATCGAAGTGCTGCGGCGCGGCCAGGTCAGGCGGAGCCGCCTGTACTTCCTCCGGCATGCGGTCGGCAAGACCCGCATTGCCGCCGCCGATCCAGGGCAACGGGACGTCACCATCCCGATCGTCAACAAGGCGGATGATGCCCAAGCCGAACGCGCCGAGGCCGCAGGGGCCAACCCAGGCGCCGGAGTGCCCCGCGGCTGATCGGCCGGAACACCGTCAGCCTCAGCGGCTGAGCGCCGGGGTTCAACCCCAGCGAATAGCTGGGGTTCAACCCCAGCGAATAGCTGGGGTTGATGAGGCCGGCCGGGGGCCGTGGGCCGGCCCTGTCGTCGCCGCCGCGGTCATCCTGCGCAGTCCCCGCCTCCCGGTCCGGATCGATGATTCCAAGCGCCTGACCCCGCTGCAGCGGGCGCGGGCGTTCGAGGTGATCCTCGGACACGCCGATGTCGGCTTCGGCATCGCCTCCGCCGGCACGATCGACCGCTCCAACATCCTCCGCGCGACGCTGACGGCTATGGCCGACGCGATCCGCGACCTTCCCACAGCACCCGACCTCGTGCTCGTGGACGGCCATCTCCCGCCGGACATCCCGATCCCCTGCCGGCCGATCATTCACGGCGACGCCACCTGCTATGTGATCAGCTGCGCGTCCATCATGGCGAAGGTGCTTCGGGACCGGCTCATGGAGTTCTACCACGGCCTGTGCCCGGGGTATGAGTTCGACCGGCATAAGGGGTATGGGACCGCGCTCCACGCCGGGCGCCTTACCGCGCTGGGTCCGTCGGTCTTTCACCGCAGGACGTTCCAGCCGGTGGCTGCGCATGTGGGCTAAGATGGATCGCCGGGCCGCGGGCCAAGCCGGGGAGCGATTGGCGCAGCAGTTTCTGGTGGGCCAGGGCTATCGCGTGGAGGCGGCGAATGTCCGGTTTCCGGTCGGCGAAATCGACCTCATCGCGCGTGACGGCCCGACGCTGTGTTTCATCGAGGTGCGCTCGGCGTCGTCGGATGACTGGGGCGGGCCGTTCGCATCCGTGACGGCCGCCAAGCAGCAGCGGCTCATCCGCGCGGCGCGCTGGTATCTGGGGCGGCTTCGGTCAGTGCCCGAGGCCCTGCGGTTCGACGTCGTGGGGATCCGGTGGCGGCCCGCAGGCCCGCCTGAGCTCTCGCTGATCAAAGGCGCCTTCACGGCGGATTAGATGCGGCGCCGAATCGTGGGCGGTGTTGCGCTGGGCATCCTCGCGGGTCTGCTCTCCGGATGGCCTGAGGCGGCCGCGGAGAGGAACACCCCGCTGCTCATCGCCGATTTCAACTTCCCGCAGCAGAACAGCCTGTTCCGCAACGCTCTCGGCGGCTCCTTCCAGCCATGGATGCTCATGCAGGATTGCTGGATCCGCCAGGCCTTTCTTCAGGAGGACGCCCTCAGCGGCGATGGGGGCGAGGCGCTGCAGCTGACCTACTCGCTCGACGCCGTCCCCTATTTCAACGGTTGGTCCATGTTCCTCTCCGCCGATGAGCGCGGCGCCATCGACCTGCGCGGGTATGACCGGCTCGGATTTTTCGCGCGCGGGACCACCGGGTTCGTGATCGAAGTCAAGGACCGGACGAGCCGGGACGACGGCAGCCCCGAAGGCGTGGCCCAGCACACGGTGGAGCGGCTGCCGTCGGACTGGCGGCAGATCGAGGTCCGCTTCGACCAGTTTGAGCCGAAACGGCCGGCCGGGCGCATCGACTGGGCCGGCATCCGGCAGCTCGTCATCGTCTTCTCGGATCTCCGCAGCGCGAGGGAAGGGTATGTGGTGCTGGACCAGCTCTATGTGTCCCGCGGCCCGGCCGCGTTTCGCGCGCCGGATGAGGGGATGACGCTGGCCGGGCAGGACGCTCCATGACCACCCACCACCGGCGCCGGTACCTGATCAAGCGTGGACTGCAGCTGCGGTACATGGCGGTGCTGATCGGCGCCATGGCGCTCTCCGCGGCGCTTGCCGGCGCGCTCACGTATATCGGCATCTGGAGCCGCGTGATTCCCGACTTTTCCGCTGCCCGGATGGCGGAGAAGCTGGAGACCGCCTCGCGGATCAGCGAGCAGGAAGCCGCGCGGCTTGGGCCCAGGGCCAGCGGGACCCTGGCGCTGTTCAGCCAGGCCAAGCTGCTGAGCGCCCACGAACAGGAGTCGCTCGCCTCCGCCATGCGCGGGGCGAACCAAGAGCTGGCGCCGGTGCTCGCCATCATCCTGGCGGCGATCGGCGCCGCGAGCCTCCTGATCTCTCACCGGCTCGCCGGGCCGGTCTACCGGTTGGAGCAGGCCATCGCCGCGGTCAGCGCCGGACGGCTGGACCTGACGGTTCGGCTCAGGAAGGGCGATGAGTTGTCCGAGCTGGCGCTCGCCCTGCAGGAGTTGATCGACACCTGGCGCGGGAGCGCCGAGCGGACCCAGGCGCTCATCGGGCAGCTGTCCGCGGCGCTCACGCGGCTCGCGCCGCTCGCGGCCCAGGATGACGCGGCTCGCGCAGCGGTGACCCAGCTCCGCTCGGCGTTGCGGGAGCTGGAGCAGGAGTACCGGGCGTACGTCGTGCGCCCGTCGCCGCCGGCATGAGGCCGCCCCTGCGGTGGATCGGGTGGTGTCTCAATTTGCCGGGTCCTGCCGCTGCGCCACCCCACGGCGGTCCTCGGCGGCGGGGCGTACTGAGTGATGTAATTGTGCCCCCCATCCCCCGCTCGCGCCTTCGGGCCGGCGTGGGGCCCCGGCTCCGCGTCACCCCGCAAATTGAGACACTACCGTGGATCGCCGCATGGCTGATCGCGGTTCCTTCGGTGTCGGCGGCGTCCGGCGCGCCACCCCGCGGAGCTGTTGAAGGCACGCTGCGGCCGCTCGCGGCTGAGGACGAGCAGCTGCTCGACCGGATCCAGCGCGATGCGTTCCGCTACTTCCTCGATCAGGCCAACCCGGCCACCGGGCTCGTGGCTGACGCGAGCCGGCCAGGGGCGCCGGCCTCGATCGCGGCGACCGGTTTCGGGTTGGCGGCGCTGTGCATCGGCGAGAGCCGCGGCTGGATCAGCCATGACGAGGCGTATGCGCGCGTCTTCCGCACGCTCTCCACGGTGCGGAAGCGGCTCGCGCACGAGCGGGGGTTTTACTACCACTTCGTGGACGCGGCCACCGGCGAGCGCGTCTGGTCCTCCGAGGCGTCGTCGATCGACACCGCGCTGCTCCTGGCCGGCGCCCTCACGGCTGCGCAGCATTTCGAAGGGACGGAGATCGAGCTGCTCGGCAACTACCTGTACCGGCGCACCGAATGGCCGTGGATGATGACCAACGACGGGCTCCTCTCGATGGGGTGGAAGCCGGAGCAGGGATTCCTCCACGCGACCTGGGATTGGTACAACGAGGGCATTCTGCTCTACGCGCTGGCGCTCAGCTCGCCGACGTACCCGATCCCGTCCGAAGCCTGGCACCGGTGGCGCCGGGCCGAGCGGGTGTACGCCGGGACGCCGGTGATTTACTCGTATTTCGGCAGCCTGTTCACGTACCAGTACGCGCAGGCCTACATCGATTTCCGCCACCTGTACGACGGCTCCGTGAACTACTGGCAAAACTCCGTGAACGCGGCGGCCGCGAACCGGCAGTTCTGCCGCGACCAGGCCGCGCAGCATGCAGGCTACCGGCAGGGGTACTGGGGGCTGACGGCCGGGGACGGGCCGTCAGGGTACCGCGGCTACGGCGCTGAGCCGGCCGAGGTCGCGCTCCATGACGGCACCATCAATCCGTATGGCATGATCGCCGCGCTTCCGTTCGATGCCACCGCCGCGCTCGACGCGCTCAAGGCGCTGCTGAACGGGCATGGCGAGCGGATCTACGGGGAGTACGGCTTCCGGTCAGGGTTCAACCTGGATCAGGACTGGTGGAGCCGCCAGTATCTGGGCATCGATCAGGGCATCAGCGTGCTGATGATCGAGAACGTCCGGAGCGGCCGGGTGTGGGACACCTTCATGCGCAACCCCTACATCCGGCAATGGTTGGGGCGGTGCATGGCTCGGGAGCCGGCCCGGAAGCTCCCCGGAAGTTGAATGTGTGAAAATATTCACATATAATGGCTGTTCCCGTCATCACCATCTCTTCATAACGACCGCGAGGCTACGGTTTGCAGGGGTCACTCGAAGAGTTTTTGGCGCAGGTCGCCCGCCGGGGTTCCTGGTTCGGAGGTGGCAGTGTGGCCGCGCTGTCCGCCGCGATGGCGGCGGCGCTGCTCGAGAAGTTGGTGCTCGAGCCGGCGCTCGCCCGCCGGCTCTCCGCCATCCGCCGGGAGTGCGTGGCGCTCATCCAGCGCGACGCCGTCACCTTCGCCATGGTCATTGAAGCCATCCGGACCGGGCAGCGAGGCGCCTTCACCGCGGCGCTCAAGCGCGCGATCGAGGTGCCGTGCCTCGTCGCTCAGCACGCGGCGGTGGTGCAAGCGGCGTGCCGCGCGGCCAAGCGCCGGATCAAGCCGCGGTTCCAATCAGACCTCCGGTGCGCCGGCGCGATCGCGCGCGCTGCCGAGGGCTCTGCCCGAACGCTCATTGCCACGAACCTCGCCTGGCTGAAGGACCCTGCCTATGCCCGGCGCATCCGGCAACGGCTCGCCGGTCGCGCCGGCGGCGGACCCCGCCAACGGCGGGGGAGCGCCCGTGCTGGCCACGGCGGCCATAGCCAACATGGCCACGGCCGGCATAGCCAGCATAGCACCGCCTAGCCGGGCGCCAGCCACCATGCCAGCACAGCTGCTCGATGGGCGGGCGACCGCCAGCCGTATCAAACAGGAGCTCAAAGCCGGGCTTGCCAAGCTTGGGCAACGCCCGACGCTCGGAGTACTCCATTTCGGCACGCCGGCCTCGGTGCTGTACCAGCGCGCACAGGCGGCCATCGCCGCCGATCTCGGCATCCGCATCGAAGCACCTGGCCCGTTTCCCGAAACGGTTCAGCCGGCCGAGGTCGAGCGGGTCATCCAGAAGTGGAACAGTGCGGCAGGCATCCACGGCATTTTCGTGCATCAACCGATGCCGCCGCAGCTCGATCCGCAGTGGATCTCCTCGTTGATCGATCCGCGCAAGGACGTGGAAGGCATCTCGCCGCAGAACTCGGCACGGCGATTCTTCGCGAAGGCGCGGATCGGCTCCTGCACGGCGTTGGCCGTCATGGAGCTGATCGAATCCACCGGCGTCGCGCTCGAGGGCAAGGATGCGGTGGTGGTCGGCCACAGCGAGATCGTCGGCCGGCCGGTCAGCATGCTCCTCCTCGACCGCCTGGCGACCACGACGATCTGTCATGTGGGGACGGCGAAGGCCGGACGGCTCGAGGAGCACGTGCGGCGGGCCGATGTCCTGGTCGTCGCCATCGGCAGGCCGCAGTTTATCAAGGGGGCATGGATCAAGCCCGGCGCCATCGTCATTGACGTGGGCATCAACGTGGTCGGCGGTAAAGTGGTGGGCGATGTCGAATTCGAAGCGGCCAAGGGGCGCGCGGCGTTCATCTCGCCGGTGCCCGGCGGCGTCGGCCCGGTCACCGTCATGATGGTCATGAAGAACACGATCGAAGCCTTCAAGCTCCAACACGGCGGGGCGGCGTGATGGCGATCGCCGAGGCCGGGCGGTTCGCATCGAAGCTCGGGAAGAAGCCGTTCCTCGTGACCCTCGAGGTCAACCCGCCGAAGGGTACCGACCTTGCCGAGATCCTCGGCGCCGTGAAGCGGGTCCAGGGGCTGGTAGATGCCATCAACGTGACGGACGGCTCAGGCGCCATCATGCGCGCGTGCGCGCTTTCGGTCGCCAAGGCTGTGCTCGACGCCGGGGCAGACCCGATTCTGCAGATGACGTGCCGCGACCGCAACCGGCTGGCGCTCCAGGCCGACTTGCTCGGCGCCGCCATCATGGACATCCGGAATCTGCTGCTCTTGACCGGCGACGACCCGAAGGCCGGCGACCACCCGGACGCGAAGCCGGTGTTCGACATCAATTCGGCGGCGCTGATGCAGGTAGCCAAGGGCCTGGCCGAGGGGAAGGACATGGCCGGCAAGGCGCTGGCCGGTGTGCCCCGGTTCTGCATCGGGGCGGCCGCCGACCCGGGCGCAAAGGATCTCGAGGTCGAGATACAGAAATTCAAGGCGAAGATCGACGGCGGGGCTCAGTTCTTCCAGACCCAGGCGGTGTTTGACCCGGAGAAGCTGAAGGCCTTCATGGCCAAGGCGAAGCCGTTCGGCAAGCCGGTGCTCACCGGGGTGCTGCTGGTGAAATCAGCCAAGATGGCCCGCTACATGAACGAGCACGTCTGGGGCATCGCAGTGCCTGAGCCGATTATCGCGCGCTTCGAGCAGGCGCAGGACAAGCGGGCGGAGTGCGTGGCGGTCACCGTTGAATTGATCCGCGCGATCCGCGGCTCGGCCGACGGCATTCACCTCTACGCGCTCGGGTGGGAAGAGCTGGTGCCGGACATCCTGAAAGCCGCGGGCGTGCCATGAGCGCGACCATCCGCAAGACGGCGCTCCACGAGCGGCACCGGCAGCTCGGCGCCAAGATGACGGACTTCCACGGCTGGGACATGCCGCTCTATTACACGAGCATCCTCGAGGAGCACAAAGCGGTCCGGCAGGCGCTCGGGGTGTTCGACATCTCCCACATGGGCCAGGTCATCGTGAGCGGGCCGGGCGCTCTGGCGACGCTGAACGGGCTCATGGTGAGCGACCTGAGCCAGGTGGCCAAAGGCCGCGCCTGCTACACGCTCATGTTGAACGAGCAGGGTGGCATCCTCGACGACGTGATCATCTATGCGCTCGGCGATGAAGACTACCTCGTGATCGTCAATTGCGGCAACCGCGCGAGCGATGTGGAATGGATGCAGGCCCACCGCAAGGGCGAGACGGCGATCACGGACGTCAGCGATGGCCGGTCCATCCTGGCGGTGCAAGGGCCGTTGGCGTGCCGGGTGCTCGAGCAGATCCTGGATGCCCGCGTGACGACGCTCGGCCGGTTCGGCATCGCGCCCATCCGCACCATGGGCCCGGACGCGTGCATCGCGCGCACCGGGTACACCGGCAGCGACGGGTTCGAGCTGTTCCTCCCAGACCGCCACGCGCAGCGGCTCTGGGACCTGGTGCTCACCCAAGCGAAGCACCTCGGAGCGCTGCCGGTCGGGTTGGGCGCGCGGGATACGCTCCGCGTTGAGGCGGGGTTGCGGCTCTACGGCACCGACATGGACGCCGCGACGACCCCGGTCGAGGCGGGCCTCATGTGGACCGTGGCGATGAGCAAGACCTCCGAGTTCATCGGCAAGGGCGCGTTGGCTGCGCAGAAGCAGGCGGGCGCCGCGAGGCGGTTCGTCGGCTTCGAGCTGGGACAGGGCCCGGTGCCGCGGACCGGGATGGAGCTGTCGGCCGAGGACGGACAGCGGGTCGGCACCGTGACCAGCGGCACCTTCAGCCCCATGCTGAACCGGCCGCTCGGCATGGGGTATGTCGAGCCCGCGTCGGCCAAAGCCGGGAGCACGCTGTCGCTGACGGTCCGAAGCCAGCGCTACGCCGCGACCGTGGTCAAGCTGCCGTTTTGGAAGGAAGAGACGCGACAATCGGCGCTCAGCGTGAGCCGCCCGGCAACCTTGGAGAAGCTTCCGTGATCCCCCTACGTGCGGCTGGCCCGCGTCCCGCGGGCTCTGGCCAGCATGATGGGGAAGTGGCTGTCCTGGCCATGGCAGCGCGTGTGCGCCCGGATAAGCTGCTCCGACTTGTGACTCCGCTGCCAGCCGCCCGTGGGGGATCATCCCCCCACCTGCGCCCGCAGCGGCTCGTCGAGCAGTTTGGCTCGGTGACGCTGCGACCGTGCCGAGTCATCCAAGGATTGCCAGCATGCATCGAGAAAGCGGCGCGGGGGGCGCTTGTGGCGACCCGGCGCAGGGGGAGGGGATGATGCACGTGCCGCAGGAACTGTTGTACACGAAGACGCATGAATGGATCCGGCGCGAGGGGAAGGATGTGGTGGTCGGCATCACCTCGCATGCCCAGGAAGAGTTGCGGGACATCGTCTTCATCGAGCTGCCGAAGGCCGGCAACGCGGTGAAGCGGGGCGAACCGGCGGCGGTGATTGAATCGGTGAAAGCCGCGTTCGACATCTATGCGCCGGTGTCCGGCACGATTGCGCGGGTGAATGACGCCGTGTTGAAATCACCCCAGCTGGTGAACCAGGACTGCTACAGCGGGGGGTGGCTCTTCGCCATCTTGCCGGGCGATCCGCAGGAGCTGGCACAGCTCCTCTCCCCAGGGGACTACACGACGCTCTTGACCGCCGGCGCCCACTAAGCAGGGAGCCCTCGCATGGACTACGCGCCGAACACCGACGACCAACTGGACGACATGCTCCGCACGATCGGCGTAAGCTCGTTCGATGAGCTCATCCGGGCGGTCCCGGCTGAGCTGCACCGCCGGGCCATCGAGGTGCCGGCCGGGCTCGCCGAAGCGGAGATGATCGCGCTCGGAGAGCGCCTCGCAGGGGAGAACCGGTCGCTCAAGGACACGGCCTCGTTCCTCGGCGCCGGCTCCTATGCGCACCTGATCCCGACGGTGGTGGACGCGATCGCCTCGCGGGGCGAATGGCTGACGCCATACACGCCGTACCAGGCCGAGGCCAGCCAGGGCACGCTCCAGGCCATCTATGAATTCCAAACGATGGTCTGCGAGCTGTTCCAGATGGATGTCGCGAACGCCTCGCTCTACGACGGCGCGTCCAGCGTCGCGGAGGCCGTGGTGATGGCCCACCGGACGCTCGAACGCCCGCGGATCCTGATCTCCGAAGCGGTGCACCCGCACGCGCGCCAAGCCGTCGCGACATACGTCAGCGGGGCGAAGGCCGTGGTGCAGGAGATCCCCACCGTGAACGGCGTCACCGACCTCGAGGCGCTGGGCCGGGCGATGCGCGATGACGTCGCATGCGCCGTGCTCCAGCAGCCCAACGTGTTCGGCTGCCTGGAACCGATGGCGCAGGCGAGCGAGCTGGCGCACCGCCACGGCGGACTGTTCATCGCCTCGGTGTACCCGGTCAGCCTCGGGCTGTTGCAGGCGCCCGGCGCGTACGGCGCCGATATCGCGGTCGCGGAAGGGCGCTGCCTTGGCAGCCCCCCGGCGTTCGGCGGGCCAGGACTCGGCCTTTTCACGACGACCAACGCGCTGCTGCGCCGGATTCCAGGCCGGCTGGCCGGCTGCACGGTGGACCAGGGCGGGCGCCGGGGGTACACGCTGACGCTGCAAACCCGCGAGCAGCATATCCGCCGCGAGCGCGCGACCTCGAACATCTGCACGAACGAAGGCTGGCTCGCGCTGCGCGCCACGGTGTTCATGGCGCTCATGGGCCCCCAGGGCATGCAGGAGCTGGCGCGGCTCAATCTCGACAAGGCGCACTACGCCCGCGAGCGGCTGCTGACGGTGCCGTGGATCACTCCGGCGTTCGATCAGCCGTTCTTCAATGAGTTCGCGCTCCGCTATGACGCGGCCATGAAGGTCGAGGCGGTGAATCGGACGCTGGCGAAGCGAGGGATCACCGGCGGGCATCCGCTTGCAGGCTGGTTCCCAGGCCTCCCGCAGACCGCCCTGTGGTGCGCCACCGAGCTGGTGAGCAAAGACCAGATCGACCGGACTGTCGAGACGCTGCGGGGCGTCCGATGACGGCCGAGCCGCTGGTATTCGAACGGTCGGTGCCGGGGCGGCGGGGGTACCGCCTGCCGGCCGGCGATGTGCCGCAGCGGACCGCGCAGGAGCTGCTGCCGCCGGACGCGCTCCGCGCCACGCCGCCCCCGCTGCCTGAGATCGCCGAGTTCGACGCGGTGCGCCACTACACGCGGCTCTCGCAGCGGAACTTCTCGGTGGATACGCATTTCTATCCGCTCGGCTCATGCACGATGAAATACAATCCCAAGCTCAACGAGCGGATCGCGGCGCTGCCGGGCTTCGCATGGCTTCACCCGCTCCAGCCGTCGGCGCAGGTGCAGGGGATGCTCGCGCTGCTGCATGAGCTGGAGCAGCACCTGTGCGCGATCACGGGCATGGGTGCCTTCACGCTGCAGCCCGCAGCCGGGGCGCAAGGGGAGCTGACAGGGCTCAAGATCATCGCCGCCTATCACCGGCGCAAGCGCCGCGTCCGGTCCACGATCCTGATCCCGGACTCGGCGCACGGCACGAACCCTGCCTCCGCCGCGCTCTCGGGGTTCTCCGTGGTCCAGCTCCGTTCAGGCAAGGACGGCCTCATCGACCTGAAGGAGCTCAAGGCGAAGCTGACGCGCGACGTGGCGGCGATCATGCTCACCAACCCCAACACGCTGGGCCTCTTTGAGCGCGACATCAAGACGATCGCGGCGATGCTGCACGAGCAGGACGCGCTGGTCTACATGGATGGGGCGAACATGAACGCGCTGCTCGGGATCGCGCGGCCGGGCGACATGGGCGCGGATTTGCTGCAGCTCAACCTCCACAAGACCTTCTCCACCCCGCATGGCGGCGGCGGGCCGGGGGCAGGGCCGGTCGGCGTCACGAAGGCGCTCGAGGAGTTTCTGCCGCTTCCGAGAGTGCGCAAGCGGGGGAGCAAGTACGCTTGGCAGGAGCAGAACCGCGCCTCGGTCGGGCGCGTGCACGGCTGGTACGGCAATGCCGGCGTGCTCGTGCGGGCGTACACCTACATCCGGTCGCTGGGCGCCGAGGGGCTCGCGCGGGCCAGCCGTGTTGCGATCATCAACGCGAACTACCTGAAAGCCAAGGTGCAGGACGCGTACCCGGTGCCGTACGGCGACCACTGCATGCATGAGTTCGTGGCGACGGCGAAGCCGTTACGCGCGCACGGCGTGAACGCCTGGGATCTGGCCAAGCGGCTCTTGGACTACGGCTGCTACGCGCCGACGGTCTTCTTTCCGCTGATCGTGGAAGAGGCGCTCATGATCGAGCCGACCGAAACCGAATCGAGGGAAACGCTGGACCAATTCGCGCACGCGCTGCTCAGGATCGCGGAAGAGGCGAAGACGGACCCGGACCTCGTACGTCGCGCCCCGCAGCGCATGGCGGTGGAGCGTTTGGACGAAGTCCGGGCCGCCCGTGAGCCGAACCTGCGCTGGACCGGGCCGCGGGACTTCAGCCCTGAGGCCGCTGATCCGCGGGCAACCGGCGGCCGGAAGGCGGCCTGACGCGATGACCCGCGGCGGCGAGTGGCGCATGATGCTTGACGGCCCAGGGGCAGGCGGCGCGCACATGGCGCGGGATGAGCGGCTCGCGTGGGAGAGTGTGCCGACCGTACGGTTCTTTGAATGGCGTCCGGCAGCGGTGTCGCTCGGATGGAAGCAAGCCCGGCCTGAGTGGCTTCCCTCAGCAGGCGCTGCCTGGGTGGAGCGCCCCACCGGAGGCGGCATCGCCCTCCATGGGACCGACCTGTCGCTGTCCGTGGTGGTGCCGCGAGGCTTGGCGCTGCCGCTCGACACGCTGATGCAAGCGGTCTGCCGCAGCGCGGCCAGACTGTGCGAATCGTTCGGGGCGACCGCCGAGCCGTTGCTTGATGCGCCGGGATCCGGCCGGGTCACCTATTGTTTGGCTGAGGAAAGCCCCTACGCCGTGCTCATCGGAGGGCGCAAGGTGGCAGGCTTCGCGGTGCGGCGCTATCCCGAGAGCTGGCTGGTGCAAGGGTCGCTGCTCGTCCGTCCGATGGACGCGGCGGTGGCAGGCTGGCTGCCGCAGGCGGCGCGACGCGCGCTGTTGGCGCACGCGGTGGCGCTGGCTGACGCGGTTCCGGTCGCGGTCACGGAAGCCGTCGCCGCAGAGCGGTGGGCGCAGCAGTGGGGCGCGTGGTGGGACGCCGCGCTGCTTGACGCGCTCGGAGTCTCAGCCTGATGCAGTGCGATACCTGCAAGCAGGAAAGCCCGGTCGTGATGCGCGTCGTGGTGGCGAAGGGCTATAACCGGGCGTTGGCCAGGCCGCTCTTTAATTGCCCCGGCTGTTTTGAGCGGAAAGAACGGGGACAATCATCAGCGCGAAGCACTGTGCAGCAAAAGGAGCCGTCATGATCAGCACGACCGTCGGCAGTTACCCGAAAGTGGCGGAGCGGGCGTACTCCACGAAGCTGATCGGCGCGATCTCGCGCTGGCAGCGGAAGGAGCTGAACGACGCCCAGCTGGAAGAGGCGTTCCGCGACGTCACGCGCGCGGTGATTCGGGAACAGGAGGACGCGGGTGTCGATCTCCTGACCGACGGCCAGATCCGGTGGGAGGACCTGGTGACGCCGATCGCCAAGCGGCTCGACGGCTTCGAGATCAACGGGCTCACACGGTGGTTCAACAACAATACCTATTACCGCCGTCCGGTGCTGACCGGAGCGCCCCGCTTCCGCGGCCCGATCCTGGCGGCGGACTACCGCTTCGCCCAGAGCTGCGCCAAGCGCCCGGTCAAGGCCGTGCTGCCCGGGCCGTACACCTTCGCGGTCGTCAGCGAAGATAAGCACTTCAAGCAGCTGCGCCCGTTCGTGCTGGCGATGGCCGAGATCCTGAACCAGGAGGCGGCGGCGCTCGTGGCCGCGGGTGCGCCGGTTGTGCAGTTCGACGAGCCGGCGATCGGGTTCGGCCTACCTGGCCGGCAGGCAGGCAAGACCGACATCAAGCTGGCGGTCGCGGCCCTCAACATCGCGACGCAGGGGCTCAGCGCGACGACCGCGGTGTACACGTACTTCGGCGCGCTCAACGGCGCGCTCGCACCTCTCATGAAGGCCAACGTGGATGTCCTGGGGATCGACCTGGTGTCGGAGCCGAAGACGCTCGCGGCGCTCAAACAGACGAAGATCACGAAGGCGCTGGCGGTTGGCTGCCTTGACGCGCGCAACACGAAGCTCGAAACGGTCAAGGAGCTGCACGCCGTGTTCAAGGCGGTGTCGAAGCTCGTGCCAGCGGACCGGCTCACGGTCAATCCCAACTGCGGCCTCGAGTTCCTGCCGCACCCCCAGGCGCTGGCCAAAGTGAAACGGCTGGCTGAAGCGGTCCGGACGTTCAATGGTTAAGGAGCAGAAGAAGATGTTGCTGACGACCTCGGTGGGCAGTCTCCCGAAGCCGGACTACCTGATGACGGCGCGCGCCCAGGCGCGGAAGGGGCAGATCGACGCAAAGCAGCTGCGGGCGCTGGAAGAGCAGGCGACGCGGGAGTGGATTCAGAAGCAGGAAGAGCTCGGCATCGACATCATCGTCGACGGCGAACAGTACCGCGGTGACATGGTGGCCTATTTCTCCGAGCACTTCGGGGGCTTTAAGCAGAGCGAGCTGGTCCGGTCGTACGGCAACCGCTACTACCGCAAGCCGATCATTGTGGGCAAGGTCACGCGGCCGAAGCCGGTGACGGTCGAGTGGTGGAAGTTCGCGCAGGCGCTCACGACCCGTCCGGTCAAGGGCATGCTCACCGGCCCGTACACGATCATGGACTGGTCGTTCAACGAGTATTACCCGTCGCGCCGGGCGGCGACGCTCGCGATAGCGGAAGCGGTCCGGCAGGAAGCGCGCGACCTCGAGAAGGCCGGCGCGCAGTACATCCAGGTGGATGAGCCGGCGGTCTCGACGCGGCCGGAAGAGATGGACCTGGCTATCGAAGCGCTGGGCATCGTGACCAAAGGCCTCAAGGCGAAGACGCTCACGCACATCTGCTACGGCGACTTCAAGACGATCGGCCCGAAGCTGCACCGGCTGCCGGTGGATCAGATCGACCTCGAGTTCGCGAACCGGGACATGGAGCTCCTGCAGTTCTTCAAGGGGCGCAAGTTCCCGAAGGAGATCGGCCTCGGCGTGGTGGATGTGCACAGCCACCGCATCGAGTCGCGCGACCAGGCGATCGCGAACCTCCGGATGGCGCTTAAGGTGTTCCGGCCTGAGCAGATCTACGTGGATCCGGACTGCGGGCTGAAGACCCGTTCGCCGGAAGAAGCGGTCAACAAGCTCAGGATCTGCGTCGAAGCGGCTGAGGTGGTGCGCAAGGAGCTGCTGAACGGCTCGTCGAACAAGCGGAAGGTCCGCGTCGGGTGACATCCATGGCGAAAGTCACGGTCGCCGAGCTGACACGGCGCAAGGCCCAGGGCCAGCGGATCGCCATGCTGACCGCCTACGACTATCCGATGGCGAAGCTGGTGGACGACGCGGGGACCGATATCGTGCTGGTCGGGGATTCGCTGGGGATGGTCGTGCTGGGCTATGAGAGCACCACGCCCGTGACGATGGACGAGATGCTCCACCATGCCAAAGCCGCGCGCCGGGGCGTGACGCGCGCCCTCCTGGTCGGCGACATGCCGTTTCTCTCGATCCGCGGCTCGACGGTCGACGCGGTGCGCAACGCCGCCAGGTTCGTGCAAGAGGCCGGCTGCGACGCGGTGAAGCTCGAGTGGCGGCAGGGCATCGAGGACACCGCCAAGGCGATCACGGACGCCGGCATCCCGGTCATGGGCCACGTCGGGCTGACGCCGCAGACCGCGGCGGCTGAAGGCGGCCTCGGGATGCGCGGCAAGGACGCGGAGACGGCGCTTCGGATCATCGGGCAGGCCGTGGCGCTGGCTGAGGTCGGCTGCTTCGCCATCGTGGTGGAGTGCGTGCCGGATGAGGTGGCGCAGGAGATCACGGAGCGGTTGCGCATTCCCACGATCGGCATCGGTTCAGGGCCGCATTGCGACGGCCAGGTGCTGGTGCTGCACGACCTCCTGGGGCTGTACGAGCGGTTCACCCCGAAGTTCGTGAAGCGGTACGCCTCACTCGCGCCCGCCATCCGTGACGCGCTCTCCGGCTACCTGCGGGATGTCCGCTCGGGCGCGTATCCGGGCGAGGCGCACACGCGGCGCATGGCGCCCGAGGAGCTGTCGCGGCTGCGGGCTGAGCTGGGCCCTGCGCGATGACGCGGCCGAAACCTTACTATCCCATCTTCGCGGACTTGGCCGGCCGCCGCTGTGTCGTGGTGGGCGGCGGGCTCATCGCTGAGCGCAAGGTCTCGACGCTCGTCTCCTACGGCGCCCTGGTCACCGTGGTCAGCCCCAGCCTGACGCGGCGGCTCGCGGCATCGGCCCGGCAGGGACGCATCCGGCACGTGGCGCGCCGGTTCCGGACAGCGGATCTGCGCGGGGCATGGCTCGCCTACGCGGCGACCGATGACCAGGCGGTCAACGAAGCGGTGTCCAAGGCCGGCGCGGCACGGAGGATTTTCACCAACGTCGTTGACCAGCCGGCGCTCTGCTCATTCATCGCCCCGGCGATCCTCCGGCGCGACCTGCTCACGATCGCCGTCAGCACCGGCGGGGCGAGCCCCTCGGTGGCGAAGAAAGTCCGGGATGAGCTCAGGCGGTCGGTGGCGCCGAGCTATGCGCCGATGCTGCGCCTGCTCACCGGGCTCAGGACGATCGCGAAACAGAAGCTGCCGAGCTACCAGGACCGTAAACGATACTTCGGGCAGCTGGTTGATGGGCAGGTGTTCGCGCTCGTGAGGGCGGGGAAGCCAGCCGCGGCGCGCCAAGCAGCACTCGGCCTGCTCGAGCGGCACGCCGCGGAGCAGAACTGATGGTGTTCCTTCATATGGTGTGCTCGCTGCTCAGCTATGGCGCGTTCCTGGTGGCCTTCGTCGCCGGCGTGCTGTTTCTGGTGCAGGACCGGCAGCTCAAGCACAAGCGGATGGGGCTCCTGTTCCACCGGCTGCCGTCGCTCGGAGCCCTTGACCGGATCAATTTCCTGGCCATCGGCGCGGGGTTTGCGTTGCTCAGCTTCGGGATGGCGCTTGGGTTGATCGGCGTCAGGGTGTGGCTCGGCCGCTGGTGGATGGATGACGCGAAGACCTACCTCGCCGTGATCCTCTGGTTCGCGTACCTGGGGCTGTGGGTCATGCGGCTGCGCGCGACCATGCGGGGCCGCCCGGTGGCGTTCCTCTCGGTCCTCGGGTTTTGCCTGGTCCTGTTTACCTTCATCGGCGCGAGCTGGCTGCGCCCTTCGGCGCATCCGTACCTGTAAGGCGATGCGCATGCACATCGTCGTGGTCGGCGTGAACCACCGCTCCGCCCCGGTCGAGGTGCGTGAACGGCTCGCCTTCCGCCAGGAGGACCTGCCGCGCGCCTTCTCGGCGCTTCGCGAGCAGGCGGGCTTGGAAGAAGCCGCGATCCTCTCCACGTGCAACCGCGTGGAAATCTACGCCGGCGTGCCGGAGCTGGATGGCGCCAAGGACCGGCTGCAGCGCTTCCTCAGCGAGTACAGCGGCCTCGGGGCGGACCACCTAGGCCAACAGCTGTATCACCTGACGGAGCCTGGGAGCATCCGGCACCTGTTTTCCGTGGCCAGCGGGTTGGACTCGATGGTCCTGGGTGAAGCTGAGATCCTGAGCCAGGTGAAGCACGCGTATGAATGGGCGAAGGGCTCCGGAGCGACCGGCAAGGTGTTCAACGTCCTCTTCCAGCGGGCACTCAACACCGCCAAGGCGGTCCGGACCCAGACCGGAATCTCCCGGGGCGCCACGTCCATCGGCTCGGTCGCGATCGAGCTTGCGGGCAAGATTTTCGGCGACCTCTCGAAGGCGACCGTGCTGCTGGTCGGCGCCGGAAAAGTCGGCGAGCTGACGCTCGGCCGGCTCAAAGACCGCGGGGTGCGGGAGGCGCGGATCATCAACCGGTCGATTGAGCGCGCCGCGCGCCTCGCCGCCGACTACCAGGCGAGCGCGATGGGGTTTGACGCGCTGCCGAGGCAGCTCGTGGATGCCGATATCGTCATCACGTCGACCAGCGCCCCAGGGTACATCATGACGCGCTCGGACATCGCCGAGGCGATGCGGATGCGGCATCAGCGGCCGCTGTGTCTCGTGGATCTCGGGGTGCCGAGGAACATCGAGCCGTCGGCCGGCGGGTTCGACAACGTCTACGTCTTCAATATCGACGATCTCCAAGGGCTCGTCGAGCACTCCCATCAAGAACGGGCGCAGGCAATCACCGCGTCTCAGGCCATCATCGACCGTAAGGTTGAGCTGTTCCTGTCCTGGCGGCGCGAGGAGGCGGCGCCATGCGTCCCCTCGTAATCGGGACGCGGGCCAGCTCGCTCGCCCTGTGCCAGACCGCGATCGTGCAGACGCGGCTCGAGGAGCTGGCGCCGGATGGCGCGTTCCGCATTCAGAAGATCAAGGCGCAGGCGGACCAGGACCCTGAGCTGCCGCTGGCGACATTGGGCGGCGAAGGGGTGTTCGTGAAGGAGCTGGAAGCCGCCCTGGCAGGCCGCCGGATCGACCTGGCCGTGCACAGCATGAAAGATCTCCCGCTCGATCTTGGCAGGGGGCTCACGGTCGGCGCGGTCCTGGAGCGGGAGGAGCCGCGCGATGCGCTGGTCTCCAGGGACGGCCAGGGGTTCGGCGAGCTGCCACCCGGATCGCGCATCGGGACCTCGAGCTTGCGGCGCCGGAGCCAGCTCCTCGCCAAGCGGCGGGACCTTGAGATGCTTGAGATCCGCGGCAATGTGGATACGCGCCTGCGGAAGCTGGATGAGGGGCGCTACGACGCGATCGTGATCGCGGCCTGCGGCCTGATCCGGCTCGGATTGGAATCACGGATCACCGAGTTCCTGAGCCTGGACATCATGGTGCCTGAGCCGGGCCAGGGCGCCCTGGCGGTCGAAGCTAGAGCGGACGACCGCGAGGTGCTTGCGCTGCTCGGGCGGCTCGACGATCCGCTGAGCCGGGCTTGCGTGGACGCCGAACGCGCGTTTCTGCGCGCACTGGGCGGCGGCTGCCGCGTGCCGATCGCGGCGTACGCGGCCCATGAGTCCGGTATGCTGCGCCTGCTCGGGATCGTCGCAGCACCAGATGGGTCGGCGGACGTCCGGGGCAGCGCGTCGGCTGCGATGACCGAGCCGGTTGCGCTCGGCGAACGGCTCGCAGCCGAGCTGGCGTCGAAGGGCGCCAAAGAGCTGCTGGCCGCGGCGTAGCCGGCCACATTGACATTGGCGACGATGAGTCGCCGCCGAATCACGCGCCCGTAGCTCAGCGGATAGAGCGCTAGCCTCCGGAGCTAGATGCCGTGGGTTCAAATCCCGCCGGGCGCGCCATTTCTTGAGGGAGGGAAAGCAGGCGTGATGGGAAAGGGACGGGTATATCTCGTGGGAGCCGGGCCAGGGGACCCTGCGCTGATCACGGTCAGGGGCCTCGAGCTGCTGCGCCAGGCCGACGTGGTGGTCTATGACCACCTCGTCGACCGCCGGCTGCTCGCCGAGTGTCCCCGCGGTGCCGCGCTCATCTACGCGGGCAAGGAGGTCGATCACGCCCGCGCGAGCCAAGCAGCGATCAACGCCCGCCTGATCCGGTCTGCGAAGGCCGGCAAGACCGTGGTGCGCCTGAAGGGCGGCGATCCGTTCGTCTTCGGCCGAGGCGGCGAAGAGGCGCTGGCGCTTGCCCGGGCGAAGGTATCCTACGAAGTGGTCCCAGGAGTCACGAGCGCCGTCGCGGTTCCGGCGTACGCCGGTATTCCGCTCACGCATCGCGGCGTCTCGTCCTCGGTCGCGATCCTCACGGGACATGAGGATCCGGCGAAGCCGGGCGGTGCGCTGCGCTGGGACCGTTTGGCAACCTCCTGCGATACGCTGGTGTGCCTGATGGGCGTTGCCACGTTGCCGGCGATCGCCACGCAGCTGCTGAAGCACGGGCGCGCTCCCTCGACTCCGTGCGCGGTCGTGCACTGGGGGACGACGGCGGCGCAACGCACCGTGTCCGGCACGCTGAAGTCCATCGCCGCCGACGCGCGGCAGGCCAAAATCAAGCCCCCGGCGATCCTGATCGTGGGCCAGGTGGCCGCGCTGCGGAAGCAGCTGGCCTGGTTCGAGCGCCGGCCGCTGTCCGGCAAACGGGTCCTTGTCACGCGCTCCGCGGATCGCGCCCCGGCGTTGGCTGCGCGGCTCGACGCGCTTGGGGCGTCGGTCGAACGGCTGCCGGCCATCGAGCTGGTCACCGTGAAACCCAACGGCGCGTTCCGCGACGCGGTCCAGGCGATTCCTGAAACCGATTGGGTCTTTTTTACGAGCCCCGAAGGCATCGGGCGGTTCGCGCAGCTCCTCAAACCGTACCGGAAAGACGTGCGCTGGCTGTCCGGCTGCCACATCGGGGCGATCGGGCCCAAGACCGCGGAGGCCATCGAATCCGCCGGGCTGCATGTCGACTTTGTGCCGAAGCGCTTCAGCCAGGAAGGCGTCCTCGCCGACCTTCCGCGCCGGGTGCTGGCGGGCAAGCGGGCGCTGATCCTGAGCGCCGAAGCGAGCCGCGATGTGCTGAGCGATGGCCTGCGCCGGCGCGGGATGGCGGTCTGCAAGGTGCCGGTGTACCGCACGGTGGTCCCCCGGCCGTTTAAGCGGCAGGTGGCCGCCATCTTCAGCCGCCCGTTCGATGCCGTCACCGTGACATCGGCGAGCTGCGTGGAGCACCTGCACGCGGGGCTCTCCGCGGCCGGGAAGCGGTCGCTGTTCCGCCGGCTGCCGTTCGCGTCGATCGGTCCGGTCACGTCGGCTGCGGTGCGGGCCAGGGGCGGGCGGGTGGCGGTCGAGGCGTCTGTCTCCACGATCGAAGGGCTCGTGGACGCAATCGCAGGGGCGGCGCGCTGATGACGCCGGGACGACTGGTCCATCCGGCGTTCAGGCCGCAGCGCTTGCGGCAGCGGGAAGCGACGCGCCGCCTCATCCGGGAAACCGCGCTCGATGCAGCACAGCTCGTGATGCCGCTCTTCGTGCGCCCCGGCAAGCAGGTGCGGGCGGCGATTCCATCCATGCCAGGGCAGTTCCAGCTCTCCGTTGACCAGGCGGTCAAGGAATGCGAGGAGCTGCACCGGCTCGGCGTGACCGCGGTCCTCCTGTTCGGGCTGGCGGAGCGCAAGGATGAGCGGGGCAGCCAGGCCTATGCAAGCGACGGGATCGTCCAGCAGGCGGTGAGAGCGATCAAGGCGCATGTCCCGGGGCTGCTCGTCATCACCGATGTCTGCCTGTGCGCCTATACCAGCCATGGCCATTGCGGCGTGATCAAGGGGACAGCGGCCGGTAAGGGCAAGCGGCGGTCCGGCAGCGCGAAGCGCCTGCCCGGGGTGCCGGGGGCTGAGCCTGTCATCGAGCATGACGCGACCCTTGAGCTGCTCGCGCGAACCGCGGTGTCGCACGCGCACGCCGGCGCCGATCTGGTCGCTCCCTCGGACATGATGGACGGCAACGTCGCCGCGATCCGCCGGGGGCTGGATACGGCCGGCTTCGACCAGGCGCCGATCCTGGCCTACTCCGTGAAGTTCGCCTCAGCGCTGTACGGGCCGTTCCGGCAAGCGGTGGAGTCCTCGCCGTCCTTCGGCGACCGCCGCGCGTATCAAATGGACGCGGCCAATGCCGAAGAGGCGCTCCGCGAGGCCGCGCTCGACATTGAGCAGGGGGCGGACATCCTCATGGTGAAGCCGGCGCTCCCGTACCTCGACGTCATTTACCGGCTGAAAGAGACGTTCGGGCATCCGGTCGCCGCGTTCAGCGTGAGCGGAGAGTACGCGATGGTGAAGGCGGCGGCGGCGCGCGGGTGGCTGGCCGAACGAGCGGTCTGGCCGGAACTGTTGCTCGCGATCCGCCGGGCAGGCGCGGATGTGATCATCACCTACTGGGCCAAGGATGCGGCGAAATGGCTCAGGGAACAATGAAAAAAACCCAGGTTAGTGACCAGTGGCCAGTGGCCAGTGGCGAACTGCGACCGACCACTCGTCACTCGTCACTCGTCACTCGCCACTCCCAGGGGTCGCGCCAAACTGGTATTGCCGTCCAGGCGCGACAGTACCTGGTGGGTGGCGTGAACAGCCCGGTCCGTTCGTTTCAACGCGTCGAGGCTGAGGCCGTGTTCGCGCGCCGCGCACAGGGGCCCGTACTGATCGGAGCGGATGGCCGGCGGTATCTCGACTTCATCATGGGCTGGGGGCCGTTGATTCTCGGCCACAATCCGCCGGCGGTCATGCGCGCCTTGAGAGCGGCAGCCGGGCGGGGCGTGCTGTTCGGCCTCACCCATGTGGCGGAAGTGGAGCTGGCCGCGTTGATCTGCGATGCGGTGCCGTCCGTTGAGCGGGTCCGCTTCACCGTCTCCGGAACCGAGGCGTGCATGACGGCGATTCGGCTGGCCCGGGCGCACACCGGCCGCGCCAAGGTGCTCATCTTCAAGGGATGCTACCACGGGCATGGGGATGCGCTCATGGCAGGATCGACCGCCGGGATTCCCCCCGGGGTCGCCGCGGACACCGTCTCGGTGCCGTTCAATGACTCCGCGGCCCTCGACAAGGCGCTCGCCGAGCATCGGGGGGCTGTGGCCTGTGCGATCCTCGAGCCGGTCGCGGCGAACATGGGCGTGGTGCCGCCGGACCCCGGCTATCTCGCGCATGTGCGGTCCAGCGTGAGCGCGGCCGGCGCGCTCCTCATTTTCGACGAAGTCGTCACCGGGTTCCGCGTGGCGTACGGCGGAGCGCAGGAACGGTACGGCATCAGGCCGGACCTCACGGTGTTCGGCAAGATCATCGGCGGAGGGCTCCCGATCGGAGCGCTCGGCGGGCCGGTCCACCTGATGTCCCGGCTCGCGCCCGAGGGCAATGTCTATCACGGCGGCACGTTCGCCGGACACCCGCTGAGCATGGCGTGCGGCATCGCGGCCCTGCGGGCGCTCAAGCCGCGGGCGGTCTATCAGCGGCTTGAGGAGACAGGACACCGGCTGGAGCAGGGCTTGCGCGAGGCGGCGGCGCGCGCGGGGATCCCTGTCGTCGTGAACCGGGTGGGGTCGATGTTGACGGTCTTCTTTAGCGCGCGGCCGGTGCGCCGGCTCGCAGACGCGCACGCCGCCGATGCCCGGCGGTTTGCGCGCTGGGCGAACAGGCTGCGGGAGCTCGGCGTCCTCGTGCCGCCGTCGCCGCTCGAGGCGATGTTCGTGTCCACGGCGCACCGGGCGGCGGACATCGACCGGACGGTCGCGGCTGCGGCGGACGCGTACGCGGAGACCGCGCGCCATGGCACGACGTAACGGCGCCAAGAACCACCGGACGAATCACCGCGGCGCTCCGGCGCGCGTGGCACCCGAAGCATGCGTCGCGCGGCTGTCGCTCTATGTCCGCGAGCTCACGCGCCTCGGCGAGCGCAGGGTCGGGTACGTCTCCTCCCGCCTGCTGGCCCAGCAGCTCGGGCTGACCGATGCGCAAGTGCGACGCGACCTCAGCTATTTCGGCCAGTTCGGCACCAGCGGCCGCGGCTATGAAGTCCAGCGGCTGCACGACCGGCTCACCTCGATCCTCGGTGTGGCGGGACGGACGTGGAGCGTGGCGCTGGCCGGGATCGGCAACTTGGGTTCGGCGCTGCTCGCCTATCGCGGATTCGGCGAGCGGGGCTTCATGTTCCGCGTCGCGGTGGACGCGGACCATGCGAAGGTCGGCCGGACCGTGCAGGGGCTCACGATCGCGCCGGTCTCCGAGCTGGCGGCGCTCGTGCGCAAGCATCACGTGCAAATCGGGTTGATCGCGGTGCCGGTGGAATCGGCGCAGGCGGTGTGCGACCAGTTTGTCGCCTCCGGGGTGCGGGCGATCCTGAACTTCGCGCCCGTACATCTAGAGGTGCCGCCGACGGTCTGGCTGCGGGTCGTGGACCTGGCGAGCGAGCTTGAGAGCCTGGCGTTCTACCTGGCGCGCGCCCATGCGTGAGGCGATGAGCGTTGCTGAGCCGTCCGCACAAGCCTGGAGCGTCATCCCGGCCGCGGAGAAGCGGCCGTTCATCCAACGGCTCTTCACGCAGATCGCCCCGCGCTATGACTGGTTCAACCGTCTGGCCAGCGCCGGGCTCGATCAGCGGTGGCGGCGGAAGGCGCTGCAACTGGGCAAGGTCGAGCCGACGCATCGCGTGCTCGACGTCTGCGCCGGGACCGGGGATCTCGCGCTGCTGTGCGCCGGGATGCCGCGCGGCCAGGGCCTGACGGCAGGCGTTGACATGAACCAGGCGATGCTGCTCCGGGCGCTGCAGAAGAGCGCAAGGCAGCGCCGGCCGGTCGGGTGGTTCCAGGGCGATGCCGAGGCGTTGCCATTTGCGACCGGCAGCTTCGACCGGGTCGTGATCGGCTTTTCCACGCGCAACCTGAACGACTTGGACGCCGCTCTGCGCGAGATGGTGCGCGTGCTGCGGCGGGGCGGGCGGCTCATCATTCTGGAGACCGGGCGCCCTGCGCACCCGGTGACGCGGTTCGGGTACCAGCTCTTCCTCTATACCGTGGTGCGCGCGATCGGCTTCGTGCTCACCGGACGGCTCTGGCCGTTCACCTACCTGGCGAAATCGGTGCGGCAGTTCCTCACGCCGCAGCAGATGGTGAAGCGTTTGCAGGATGCGCAGACTACGGTAGAATACGTACCGTTATCCCATGGATTGGCCAGCTTGTTCCTTGCGACGAAATCATGACCACTGACACTGCGACTGCGACATCCCGGGCGCCGCGCCGCGCGAGCGGACAGCCCGGCGCCGCAGGCGCCCTCGATCTGGCCCTCGCGCCGATCAGTGCGGACCTCTCCGCCGTCACACAGCGGATCGAATCGCAGCTCACCGATCCCATCGCGCGCACCGTGCTGTACTTGATCAACGCCGGCGGCAAGCGGCTGCGTCCCGCCCTCGTGCTCCTGGCCGGCGCCTGCGGGCCCCGCCCGAATCGCACAGCCCTCATCGACGCCGCGACGGCGGTTGAGCTCATCCACACCGCCACCCTGATCCACGATGACATCATCGACCAGTCGCCGGTGCGCCGGTCCCAGCCGACCTTCCACCAGCGGTGGGGCACCGAGCGCGCGGTGCTCATGGGAGACTACCTCTATGCGACCGCGTTCAAACTCCTGACGCGCCTCGAATCGCCGTTCGTGATGCGGACCATGGCCGACGTCTGCCAGGAGCTGTGCCGCGGCGAGCTCAGCGAAGTCGAGGCGCGCTTCCGGCTGGACCTGTCCGAGGGGGAGTACTTCGCCATCATCAAGGATAAGACTGCCTCCTTGATCGGCGGCAGCTGCGCGAGCGGCGCTTTTCTCGCCGGATGCGGTCCTGCCGTGATCGACGGGCTGGCCGCCTTCGGCGTCAATTTCGGCCTGGCGTTCCAGATCATGGATGACTGCCTTGACCTGACCGGGACGCAGCGCGAATTGGGGAAATCGGTGCTGGCCGATCTGGACAAGGGGGCCCTCTCGCTGCCCATCATCTATTTGACGCAGGCGCTCGGCGCGACGGAGCGGCGCACGCTGTTCGCGCCACTCAAGACGCACGCAACCGACGCAGCGTTTCTCGCCCGCGTGGCCAAAGCGGCTGAGCGCGCGGGCGCGATCGCCAAGGCCCAGGCCAAGGCGCAGTCGCTGATCCAGGACGCCTGGCAGACGCTCGCTGAGCTGCCGCTCAACGGCATGCAGGGTACCTATCAGACGCTCGCTGCTTACGCGGTGGCACGGCGGAGTTGATCGGATGAATCTCGGAGCAGGTGAGCTGATCGTCATCCTGATCATCGTTCTGCTGGTGGTCGGCGGGCGCCGGCTGCCGGAGATCGGCCAGGCGCTCGGGAAGTCGATCCGCGAGTTTCAAGACGCGTTACGGGGCAAGTCAGGAAACGGCAAGCACAAGGAGTGACCGAGAAGATGGAGCAGGCACTACCACCAGCGGCGCCCGAAGCACAGAAGCCGGACTTCTTGCGCCGGATGGAAGAGCGTTTCGGGAGGCGGCAGTTTCTGCTGAAGTCCGGCTGGGCGTTCTTCTGGGCGTTCCTGGGCGGATGGGTGTTGGCCAACCTGCGCTACCTCTTTCCGAACGTCCTCTATGAGCCGACGCTGAGCTTCAAGGCCGGCAAGCCCGAAGACTTTGCGGTCGGCATCAGCGAGCGGTGGAAGAAGAGCCAGCGCACCTGGATCGTCAGGGACGCGAAGGGCTTCTACTGCTTCTGGGCCCGGTGCACCCATCTCGGCTGTACGCCCAACTGGTTCGAGGCGGAGTCGCGGTTCAAGTGCCCGTGCCACGGCTCGAACTTCAACAAGTCCGGCGACGTGGTGGCCGGGCCGGCGCCGAAGCCGCTCTGGCGGTGCGCGATCCGGCTCGCGGACGACGGGCAGCTCGTGGTCGACAAAGCCCGCCTCGAGAACCGTCCAGGCGCCCGGGAGCAGGGGGAGTTCTTCCTCCCGTATGAGGGGCAGGCGTAGCCCAGATGGCTGAGCCACAACCCGCTCCCGCCAAGCCCGACCTCATGCAGCAGGTCAAGAAGACCAAGCTGTGGAAGTCCATTTTCCGCCACGATTTCAGCGACACCCCAAGAACGCGGCTCATCCGCATCTTCGGGAACGTCTTCCTCCACCTGCATCCGGTCCGCATCGCGAAGGACGCGCTCAGGGTGACCTACACGTGGGGGTTGGGCGGCATCTCCTTCTATCTCTTCCTCCTCCTCACCGTGACCGGGATACTGCTGATGTTTTATTACCGGCCCACGAGCGCGGTGGCCTACCAGGACATCAAGGATCTCACCTTCGTCGTCACGCTGGGGGGCTTGCTCCGCAACATGCACCGCTGGGCGGCGCACCTCATGGTCGTGGTCGTCATTCTGCACATGGTCCGGGTGTTCCTGACCGGCGCGTACAAGCCGCCGCGGGAATACAATTGGGTCGTCGGCGTGCTGCTCCTCGTCATGACGCTCTTCCTCAGCTACACCGGGTACCTTCTGCCGTGGGATCAGCTGGCACTCTGGGCCGTGACGGTGGGTGCTCAGATGGCGGCGAACTCGCCGATCCTGGGGAACGAAGGACCGTTCAAGCTGCCGTTCATCACGCCGTTCAACGATGCCCGGTTCGGCCTGATCGGCGGGACGGTCATCAACGACGCGACGCTCATCCGCTTCTACGTCCTCCACTGCATCGCGGTGCCGTTCATCTTCACCGTGTTCCTGTGCGTCCACCTCTGGCGCGTCCGGAAGGACAGCTTCTCCAAGCAGACCGGCGAAAAGGTGGACGTGTGGCCGCATCTGGTCTCCCGGGAGTTTCTCGCCACGCTGCTGGTCACGGTGGTCCTGTTTGTGTGGTCGCTGCTCATGAACGCGCCGCTTGAAGCGGAGGCGAACCTCAACGTCACGCCCAACCCGTCCAAGGCGCCGTGGTACTTCCTCGGGCTGCAGGAGCTGCTGGTCTACTTCGATCCCTGGATCGCCGGGGTCGTGCTGCCGACCGTGATCGTGATCGGCCTCATGGCGATCCCGTACGTGGACACCAATCCCAAGGGGGTCGGCTCCTGGCCGAAGATGGGCTGGAAGCGGCTCGGCCCCTTGCCCATCTGGTACCCGACGGAGCGGCCCTTCGCCGTGTCGGTGTTCATGATCGGGGTCATCATGTGGTTCGTGCTCATCTTCATCGGCGTTTCGTGCCGCGGCCCGAACTGGGAGTGGTACTGGCCGTGGGAGTCGTGGAGCTACCGCCGGATGACCAAGCTGACGCTGAAGAACATCCCCAATCTCTGGGGCCTTGCGTTGATGGGCGCCTACTTCCTGTTCGGCTCGCCGATCCCGAAGGCGGTGAAGGACCGGATCGCCGCGAAAGCCGGGCCGAAGGCTCCGGCGCTCGTCTCGGCTGCGCTGCATTTTGGCTTGGGGCTTGTGATGGCGGCAGCGCTCATCATCCCCATTCTGACGGCGAAGGATGCGGACTTCCCGCTCAGAAGCCAGTACACCACGCTGTTCGAATCGCTCGGCCGCGCGGTGAACGCGCCGGCGGTCGCCGCCATGTGGCACCTGGTGCAGAACGCCGGGCCTGCAGTCGGGTACGGGGTGATCGGCGCGGTGATCCTGGGGCTCGGCCTCGCGCTCGGCGCGATCGGGGTGCCGTTCGGCCGGCTCAAGGACCGGATGTTCGACGAGATGGGCCTCATCAAGTATACGATCGTGATCAGCCTCTTCATGATGATGACCGGGGTGCTGGGCAAGATCTTCCTCCGGCTCCTCTTCGGCGTGAAGTACCTCTTCAGCCTGCCCGTGTTCAACTTCAACATCTGAGCTGATGAAGCGCCTCCTCTTTCTCGCGCTGACCGGGAGCCTGGCGCTCCTGTTCGTCATCACGATGTGGCAGGACACCAACCGCGAATGGACCCGCTATCAGCGGCAATTCGTCCGGTCGCTCAGCAAGGACGAGCGCCGCGGCGCCCAGACCGGCATCCGCCAGCTGATCGTGCCCGGGCTTGAGCGCGTGGACCGCTGCACCACCTGCCACATGGCCATCGACAAACCCCAGCTGGCGCTCGCGGAAGAGCCGTTCACGGCGCACCCCGGCCAGTTCCTCGCCTGGCATCCGCCCGAGAAGTTCGGCTGCACCGTCTGCCATGGCGGGCAGGGGTTGGCGACCGAGACGGCCGCCGCCCACGGCGACGTGAAGCACTGGGAAGAGCCGCTCCTGCGCGGCGACCTGGTGCAGGCGTCCTGCCGCCAGTGCCACGGCGACCTGTCGAAGGTGAGCGCGCACGTGCCGCTGCTGTCCGAGGGCAAGGGGCTGTTCCAGGCGAAGGGCTGCTACGGCTGCCACGCGGTCAAAGATGTCGGGCAGACCGTCTCGGTGGACCTGACCGAAGTCGGGTCCAAATCGTACCTGCTGCTGGAAGCCGATTTCGAGATGATGGAACCTCCGCACGACCGCATCCACTGGTTGATGGCCAAGCTTGACAACCCGCGTCACCTGAATCCCGGCGTGCGGCCGGAGCAGTTGCCCCCAGGGGAGGAAGAAGTCTTCCCGAGCGCCATGCCCAACTTCAACCTGTCGGACAGCGAGCTCAAGGCGCTGACGGTCTATCTCCTCAGTTTGAAAGCCGGGGACCTTCCGGCGTCGTTCGTCACCCACGAACCCGAGGCCGCTGTCCTGACGTACGCCTCGCCGGTCGAGTGGGGCAAGGCGGTGTATGAGAAGGTGGGCTGCACCGCCTGCCACGGCATCGGCGGCTCGGGCGGCCGGCACAACTGGAACGCGGCTCTGGGCACAGAGGTCCCGCCGTTGACCTACGTGAGGGCCTACTACGGCAGCAACGTCGAAGCGCTGAAGGCGCTGATCCGCGACGGTCGGCAGCCGGCTCCCCGCGGCTTGCCGAACCGGCCCCGGCCGCCGCTCTACATGCCGGCCTGGAAAGACCGCATCTCGGAACAAGAGCTCGACGCGCTCGTGGCGTATCTGTTCTCGCTCTCCGGAGAGCCGGTGCAGCCTGCAGCACCGCCTGCCCCTGCCGAGCCGGCAGGGTCTGAACCGCCCGCTCCCACACCCTCGTAAGCGAGGATCCCATCATGCCTGACCGGGTCGTTGTCGCGATGAGCGGCGGGGTGGACAGCTCCGTCGCCGCGGCCTTGCTGCATGAGCAAGGCTTCGACGTCGTGGGCGTCACCCTCCAGCTCTGGGGTAAGGACGTCTGCACGACGGCCGGCACCCGGCTGTGCTGCTCGGTGCGCGACAGCCTGGATGCCAAGGCGGTCGCGAAGCGCCTGGGCATCCGGCATGAGGTGCTGGAGCTGGCACAGGCTTTCCGGACGCATGTGATCGACTACTTCGTCGACAGCTACCGCGACGGCCTGACCCCGAACCCCTGTATCGCCTGCAACGACCACATCAAGTTCGGCGAGCTGCTTTCCTATGCTGACCGGCTCGAGGCCCCCTTGGGAGCCACCGGCCATAATGCCCCGCCGCTCATAGCAACAGGGCATTATGCTCGCTCAGGCCAGGACGCAGCGGCCGGCCGGTGGACGCTGCACCGCTCCGCGGACCCGTCGAAAGATCAATCGTACGTCCTCTTCAACCTGACGCAGGAGCAGCTCAGCCGGACGCGGTTCCCGCTCGGGGAGCTGAGCAAGCCGCAGGTCCGTGACATCGCCAGGTCGCTCGGGTTCGCGACCGCGGAGAAGCCGGACAGCCAGGACATCTGCTTCGTCCGCGACCGCGACAAGGACGGGTTTCTCCGCCGCGAGCTCAAGGTGGCGAGCGACCCGGGACCGATCACCGACACCGACGGCCATGTCCTCGGCACGCACCAGGGCTTACTCGGGTACACGATCGGCCAGCGCGAAGGTCTCGGCATCGCCGTCGGCCGTGCGCTGTACGTGATCGGGATGGACCGCGCAGGGAACCGGCTGATTGTGGGCGCCCGCGAGCAGCTCCTGCGGTCGGATCTGACCGCAGAGCGGGTGAACTGGGTGTCGATCGCGCCGCCGGATCGTCCGATCCGCGGCGCGGTCAAGATCCGCTCGCGGCATGAGGCCGCAGGCTCGCGGCTGTCGCCGGACGGGCAGGGCGGGGTGCGCGTCTCGTTTGACGAGCCGCAGCCGGCGGTCACGCCCGGCCAGGCCGCGGTCTTCTATGACGGCGATCTGGTGCTCGGGGGCGGATGGATCGGCAAAGAGGGGGCGGAGTGCGGGAATGGATCCGCAGCTCGAAGCCAAGCAGCAGGCGGTTAAGACGGCGCTCCGGCCGCTCGGCCGGGTGCTCGTGGCGTTTTCCGGCGGCGTGGATTCAACGCTGCTGGCCGCGCTTGCCAAGGACGTCCTAGGCGCGTCGAACGTGCTGACCGCGACGGCTGATTCGCCGTCGCTGGCCCGCGAGGATCTCGACTTGGCGCAGCGGCTGGCCCGCGGGCTCGGCCTTGAGCACCTCGTGATCCCCACGCGCGAAGTGGACGACCCGGCTTACCAGGCCAACTCCCCGGGGCGGTGCTACGTGTGCAAACGGGAGCTGTTCGTGGAGCTGGAGGAGCTCGCCCGCTCGCGCGGCATCGGCTCGGTGCTCTACGGCGCGATCGGCGACGACCTCCCGGCCGAGCGGCCGGGGCAGCGCGCGGCGGCCGAGCGCGGCGTCCGGGCGCCGCTCCAGGAGGCAGGGCTCGCGAAATGGGATGTCCGGCTCCTCGCGCAGGCGATGGGCCTGCCGAACTGGGACCGCCCGCAGAACGCATGCCTCTCGTCGCGCATCCCGCACGGCTCCCCGGTGACCGAGGCCAAGCTCGCGCAGATCGAACAGGCAGAGGCCTTCCTTCATGCGCAAGGCTTCGCGCAGGTCCGGGTGCGCCATCTGGGCGCGTACGCCCGGATCGAAGTCGAGCCTGGGGCGGTCGCGCGCTTCGAGGAGGAGCTGTTGCGCGAGGGCGTTGTGCGCGCCTTTTCGCGGCTCGGCTTCACGCGCGTCGCCATCGACCGCGCTGGCTACCGGCCGGGCGGCGCTGACCGCGGCGAGCCGGATGAGTTGTTCCTGGCCAGCGCAACCTGTTAGAATGCCCTCCGTTGCGTCACTCCTCGCACCACCCCATTGGCGGTGTAGCTCAGTTGGCAGAGCAGCGGACTCATAAGCCGCGGGTCGCCGGTTCGATTCCGGCCGCCGCCACCAGCTTCCTCCGTTGCCGGGTCCTGCCGCTGCGCCACCCCACGGCGGTCCTCGGCGGCGGGGCGTGCTCAGTCACCCAATTGTGCCCCCCATCCCCCGCACGCCTGCGGGCCGGCGTGGGGTCCCCGGCTCCGCGTCACCCGGCAACGGAAACCCGGAGCGTCATCCTGATGACCAGCTGTTTATGAGTGCTAGCCAAACCGAGCGGACCGGGCGTTCGCCCCTCACGATCATCTTTCTGACGGTCTTCATCGACCTGGTGGGCTTCGGCATCGTGATCCCGGTGCTGCCGCTCTATGCCCAGCAGTTCGGCGCCTCGCCCGTCGTGATCGGCGCCCTCTTCGGGGTCTACTCGCTCATGCAGGCCGTCGCCGCCCCCCTCCTCGGCCGGATGTCGGACCGCGTCGGGCGCCGGCCGGTGCTGCTCCTCAGCCTCATCGGGACGGCGGCCGGCTTTCTCCTCATGGGATGGGCGAAGACGTTGCCGCTCTTGTTCCTCGCGCGCATCGTGGACGGGGTGACCGGCGGCAACATCTCGACGGCCCAGGCGTACATCGCGGACATCACGCGCCCCGAAGACCGCTCGCGCGGCATGGGCCTGATCGGGGCGGCGTTCGGGCTGGGCTTCATTTTCGGCCCGGCGATCGGCGGGGTCCTGAGCCACGTCTCGCTGTCGGCGCCGTTCTTCTTCGCCGCGGCGCTCGCCGCCGCGAACGCCTGCGCGCTGTACCTCTTCCTGCCGGAAAGCCTGCCCCCCTCGGCGCGCGGCGCCGCGCGCCGCCGGCCGTCGCTCGCCGCGGTGTTCCGGGAGGACCGGACCGGGAAGCTCCCACTGATCCTCGGCGCGTACTTCTGCACGACCGCGGCGTTCTCGCTGCTCACGGCGACGTACCCGCTCTTCACCAGCCATCATTTCGGGTTCGGCGCGGCGCACAACGGCTACCTCTTCGCGGCGCTCGGGGTGGTGGGCGCGGTGATTCAAGGCGCGCTGATGGGCCGGCTGGTCCGGACGTTCGGCGACAAGCGGCTCATTCTGGCCGGGGCGGCGCTCCTCGCCCTCAGCCTGTTCGTGCTGCCGTTCAGCCGCACGACGGGCAGTCTCCTCATGGTCACGGGCGTGATCGCGGTCGGGCACAGCCTCATCGCGGCGCCGATCAACGGGCTGGCGTCGCGGGACGTCGGCGCCGCTCTGCAGGGCCAAGTCCTCGGCATCATGCAGTCCGCGGCGAGCATCGCGCGGATCATCGGCCCGGCGGCCGGCGGCGTGCTCCTGCAGTATGACCTGGCGCACGCGGCAGAGCAGTTCGGCCGCACGGCGTACTGGACCGGCGGCGCGGTCATGGGCGCGGCGCTGCTGCTGGCGGCCCTGCTCTAAAAAAAGCCGCCGCAGGCCTTGACGCTCTTCGGTGCGATTGGGTAGACTCAAGGAAGCTTAACGCGGCATAAGCGCCGCAGCACGACGCGGATCGTTTGACATTCTCGATAACGGCAAACCTTCCCGCCTCGGCGGGACCCCGCCCCAGTCTTTCGTGGGCGGCGGCGAGCAATCGAGGGACGCAAAGCCACGGGCCCCATGCGGGCAGCCGGGCTACCGAAAGAGTGTGTGATGCCTGTTCGACGGTCTACCGTACGGCGGGATTTCCCCAGCGCGGGGGGATGCCGCCCTTTCGTTTCCCCCCGACGGACGGCGCTCCATGAGTGACCTGCCGGCGATCATCCTCCTCCTGACCTTCCTCAGCGCCTGCGCCGCGCTCGCCCTGATCGTGCTGTGCGGCCTGGCCTCGGATCTCCGGTTGACGCTGCGCCAACTTCGGACCGTGCTGCCGAACTGCGACCGCGCCGCGCGCAAGACCTGCGAGCTGTTGGAGCAGGGCGCCGAGCTACTGGGGACCGCCAACCGCGCGGTCAAACATGCGGAACGGGTCGCCAAGGCGACCGGCGACGCGGCGCTCGGCATCGCGGAGCAGGTGGCGTCCGTCCACAACCGATTACGGGGGTTCCTTGGAGGGTACCTCGGGCATGGGACGAATGGGGCGAGGGGTGGACCTCGCCGGCATTCTCATCAGGGCCGGGGATAGGGGAGGGTCAGGGGATGAGGGAGAACCGCCGTGGGCGCGCGATCGCGCCTGCACTCGGGGGATTTGCGGTGGGGGCGACGCTGGGCAGCCTGCTCGCGCTGTTGTTCGCGCCGGCTCCGGGTCGGGTGACCCGCAAGCGGCTGGCGAAGCAGATCAAGTACGCGAAGCGCGCCGCCGGTGCGCGGGTGGAAGAGGGCATGGTGCAGGCGCGCCGCTGGATCACGGAGCACGTGCCGCACGGCAACGGGCGCCACACGGTCCGGCACCGAACCGCCTAGAACCGGCTTTGAAGTCGGTTCTATCCGGTCCGTTCGTTGTTCGGGCGGCAGCTCTTCGGGGCTGCCGCCATTTTTTTGCCTCCTGTGCTATACTACGGGCTATTCCCGCATCCCAGGAGCCTGTATGAAGCGGACCATCGAATTGAAGCACGTGGGGCCGAAAGATCTTGTGCGGACGCTGTTGAACGACCTGAGCGACCGCCTGGAGGACAAGCTGAGCCATTTCGCCGAGGACGCGGTGACGCTGCATGCGTTGTTCGATGAAAACGGCTCGCACAAGGTGTTCCGGACGGCGCTGACCTGCCACATTCCCGGCCATACGGTGGCTGCGCACGAAGAGGGGCGCGACGCCGGGGCCACGATCCGCAAGGCCTTCCATGAAGTCACCCGCCAGCTTGAAAAGCAGAAGGCGTTCATCCGCCACGAGCATCTCCGCAAGCGGGCCGCCCGTGACACCCGCGTGAACGGCGCGGAGCCTGCATGAGCCTGCGCGCGGCGGTTGCGTTGGCGTTGGCGTTGCTCTCGGGTGCGCGGGGTGCTGTGGCGGAGGAGCCTGTCCCGGCCGGAGACCCGACCCCGAAAGCCGTGGAAGCGCTCCGGCTGCTGACCTCCGAGGATGCGTACCAGCGGCAGGTGGGATTCCTTCGCCTGGAAGCGCTGCGCGAGCCGGCGACCATCGATGACATCCGGCCGTACGCCGACAGCCGCGACCCGGAGATGCGCTCCTACGCGTTGCGGGCGTTGGCGGCGATCCAGGGGCCGCAGGCGATTCCGCTCTTGCTCGACCGGCTGCGCGCCGAGAAGCACGCCCGCGTCCGCCGCGCAGCGCTCCTGGGCCTCGAACCGCTCTACAGCGCCGATCCCAGCCTGCTGCCCGTCTTCATCAGCGCGCTGCGGGACCGGAGCACGGAGGTCCGCATGGCGGCGGTGGATGTCGTGAGCCGCATCGATCATCCGGACGCCCGCGCGGCGATCCTGGTCCGCAAGAAGCGCGAGCGCCGCCGCGACGTCCGCCGGGTGCTCGAGCTGGCCATGCGCCGGCTGGGTGGATCGTGAGACCCGGATGGCGGATGCGTTCGTCGAGCGCGTGGCGCGCGCCATCGCGGCCCAGCACCTCCTGCCTGCGCAGGCGCACGTCGTCATCGGCGTCTCAGGCGGGGCGGATTCGGTCGCGCTGCTCAGCGCTCTCGCGGTCCTGCGCCGCCGTCTGAAACTCACGCTCCGCGTCGCCCACCTCGACCACGCCCTCCGGGACGCCTCGTCGCACGATGCGGCCTTCGTGCGCGAGCTCAGCGGCCGCCTGGGCGTGCCGGTCACCGTGTCGCGCCAGGATGTCGCTACGGCGTGCGCCACGCACAAATGGTCGCTGGAAGACGGCGCGCGCCGCCTTCGGCACGCGTTCCTCCAGGAGGTTGCCACAGCCCACGGGGCGGACTATGTCGCGCTCGCGCACACCGCCGATGACCAGGCCGAGACGGTCCTGCTGCGGTTGCTCCGCGGCACCGGATTGCTCGGCCTCGGCGCGATTGCGGCCAAGCGGGCCATGGGCCACGCAGGGCCGGCGCGGGGCACGGGAGCAGGGCCCTGGATCGTCCGGCCCTTGCTCGGCATCTGGCGGCATGAGATCGTCGCCTATCTGAAGCGCGAAGGCCTGCCGCACCGCGAGGATGCCACGAACCAGGACACGCGGTTCGTGCGCAACCGTATCCGCCACGAGCTCTTGCCGCTGCTTGAGGCGCGGTACAACCCGAACATCAAAGCCGCGCTCACCCAGCTCGCGGAGCAGAGCTCCTCGGATTACGATTACTTGCAGGATGCGGCCGGCAAGCAATGGCGGAGAACCGCCAAAGCCAAGGCGCTCTCCGGCGTCGTGATCCGGCTGTCCGCGTTTCTGCGGCAGCCCAAGGCGGTCCAGCGGCAGCTGGTCCGCCGGGCGATCCAGGACGTCAGCGGGGACGCGGCCCAAGTAGAGTTCCGCCACTGGCTCGAGGCCGAGCAGCTATTCCGCCATCGGCCGGCCGGAAGCCTGGTGCACCTGCCGGGCGGCGTCCGGCTGCGCCGGGAAGCGGGCCAGGTGATCTGCGAGCGGGTGGCCGGGCTGGCTGACGACGGCGCTACTGACGCGTGACGTGTCGGACGCGCTTGCGCCGCTTGCCGCAATAGGAGTATACTGAACTGTTCGGTACGCCTGTCACCAATCCGACGACGGAGTTCCCATGAGCAGTCTCAGACCGCCAACGGTTCCCCAGCGCTCGCGCTGGATGTTCCTGCTGCTGGTCGGCATCGGCACGATCGCGCTGATGCGGATGCTGTCCTTTTACGCTGCCCAGTTCCACCGGCAGATGAGCTACAGCGAGTTCTACCGGATGGTGCAGGAGAACCCCCAGACCCATCAGATCAAGGACGTGCGGCTGGTGGACGACCGGGCCGAGGGGCGGCTCGCGAACGGCAACAGCTTCGCCGTGTTCATCCCGCCGCGGGATGAAGAGATCGTGACGCTCATGCGGCAGAACGTGCCGGACTTCGACGTTCAGCCGCCCCAGGCCGGCTTCCTCGGCATCCTGATGGCGCTCTCCCCCTGGATCATTTTTCTCGGCATCATGTGGTTCGTGATGCGCTCCTCGCAGGGCGGGGGCAGACTGCTCGCCTTCGGCAAGAGCCGGGCGCGCTTGATCTCGCCCGAGACGCACACCCGCGTGACGTTCGACGACGTCGCCGGGATCGAGGAGGCGAAGGAAGAGCTCCGCGAAATCATCGAGTTCCTGAAGGACCCGAAGCGGTTCCAGCGGCTGGGCGGCAAGATCCCGAAAGGGGTCCTCCTGATCGGCCTGCCCGGGACCGGGAAGACCCTGCTCGCCAAGGCGGTGGCCGGCGAGGCGAACGTGCCCTTCTACTCGATCAGCGGCTCGGATTTCGTCGAGATGTTCGTCGGTGTGGGCGCCAGCCGGGTGCGTGACCTGTTCGAGCAAGCCCGCCGCAACGCGCGGCAGGGCGGCAAGGGCGCCATTATCTTCATCGATGAGATCGACGCGGTGGGCCGGCAGCGGTTCGCCGGGATCGGCGGCGGCCACGATGAGCGGGAGCAGACGCTGAACGCCCTGCTCGTCGAGATGGACGGCTTCGACACGCAAGAGGGGATCATCCTGATGGCCGCGACCAACCGGCCGGATGTCCTGGACCCGGCCCTGCTGCGCCCCGGACGGTTCGACAGGCAAGTCGTGATCAGCCTGCCGGACATCGTCGGCCGGGAAGCGATCCTCAAGGTCCACACCCGCAAAATCAAGCTGGCCAAGGACACCGACCTCACGCGGATCGCGCGGCAGACGCCGGGGTTCTCCGGCGCTGACCTCGCCAATCTGGCGAACGAGGGCGCGCTCCTCGCCGCCCGGCTGAATAAGGACGCGGTGGGCATGGAGGAGATCGAGAAGGCGATCGAGCGCGTGATCGCCGGGCCTGAGCGCAAGGGCCGGCTGCTGAACGAAAAGGAAAAGCGGATCACCGCGTTCCACGAGTCCGGGCACGCGCTGGTGGCGCTGCTGACGCCGGAGACTGATCCGCTGCACAAGGTGTCGATCATCCCCCGGGGCGCCCACGCGCTGGGCTACACGATGCAGCTGCCGATCGAGGACCGCTACACCATGAGCCGGAAGGAGCTGACCGCCCGCATGACCGTCATGATGGGCGGCCGGGCGGCCGAGGAGCTCGTCTTCAACGAGATCACGACCGGCGCGCAGAACGACATCGAGGCGGCGACCGAGATGGCGCGCCGCATGGTATGCGAGTTCGGCATGAGCGACCGGCTCGGCAACCTGACGTACGGCAAGCGCGAGCGGCAGATGTTCCTCGGGCGCGACCTGTTCGAGGAGCGCAATTACAGCGAGCAGACCGCGGTGCTCATCGATGAAGAAGTGCGGCGGCTGGTTGACGCAAGCTACGCGCGCGCCCGGCAGACCCTGATCGAGCACCGCAGCCAGCTCGATACGCTGGCGACCCGGCTGCTCGAGAAGGAAGTGCTGGACGGCGAAGACGTCAAGCAGCTGATCGGCGTGGCCGGTGCCACGGCTGTGCGCACCGAAACGAACGGTTCCGAACCCTCCCCGTCGTAGTCGTCCCATGGCCGTGCGCGAAGCAGGACAGGCGCGCCGCCGTGGAGCCTCCGCGCGACTGACCATCCCCTGCCGGCGTGCCCGGCTCGCCTACCGGGGACGGCCCTTGGTCATGGGTATCCTCAACGTGACCCCGGACTCCTTCAGCGATGGGGGACGGTATCTCGGCGTGGGCGCTGCGGTGGCCAGGGGGATCGCAATGGCGGAGCAGGGAGCGGATCTCCTCGATGTCGGAGGCGAGTCCACCCGGCCTGGCGCCCCTGCGGTGCCGCTCGAAGAGGAGCTGGCGCGGGTCGTGCCGGTCATCGGCGCGCTGTCGCGGCGCGTGCGCATCCCGATCTCGGTCGACACCTCGAAAGCGGCGGTGGCTGAGCAAGCGATCGGGGCCGGCGCCTCAATCATTAACGATGTCACGGCGCTGCGCGGCGATCCGGGGATGGCGCGGTGTGCGGCGGCGTCGCGGGCCGGGGTGATCCTCATGCACATGCGGGGCACCCCGCGGACGATGCAGCGAGCACCTCGCTACGGGAACGCGGTCGAGGAGATCGGCGCGTTCCTCCTTGAGGCGGCTGCGCGGGCGGAGCGCTCCGGCGTGGACCGCCGGCGGATTCTGATCGATCCGGGCTTGGGATTCGGCAAGACGCTCACGCACAATCTGCAGCTCTTGGCCAGGCTGCACGCCCTGGTGGCGAAGGGTTATCCGGTCGTGCTCGGAGCTTCGAGGAAATCGTTCATCGGCCGGGTGCTTGACGCCGGCACCGAGGACCGCTTGGCCGGTTCGTTGGCCTGCGCGTCGGTTGCGGCGGAGGCGGGCGTGCATGTTGTCAGGGTGCACGACGTGAGGGAGACCGTGCAGTTGCTCACGGTGCTCCATGCGATCAGGAGCGAGACATGAGGCTCGGCATCAACATCGACCACATCGCGACGGTCCGGCAGGCCCGCAAAGGCCTTGCGCCGGACCCGGTTGAGGCGGCGCGTATCTGCGAGCTGGCCGGCGCGTCCAGCATCGTATGTCACCTTCGGGAGGACCGGCGGCACATCCAGGATGAGGATGTCCGGCGGCTCCGGGGCGCGGTGACGACCTCCTTCAACCTCGAGATGTCGATCGCCCCGAGCGTGGTGGATGTGGCGCTCGCGGTCAGGCCGGATCAGGTGACGCTGGTCCCTGAGCGCCGCCAGGAGCTCACGACCGAGGGCGGCCTTGACGTCGTCCGGCTTCACCGGCGCCTGACGCCGCTCATCAGGGTGTTCCATGCGGGCGGCATCCGCGTGAGTCTGTTCATCGACCCGACGATTGCCCAGGTCGAGGCTGCGCAGGCGGTGGGGGCCAGGATCATCGAGCTGCATACCGGAGCCTACGCCAACGCCGCGGGCGAGCCTGGGCGCCGGCGCGAGCTTGAGGGGTTGCGCCGCGCAGCGGTGCAAGGCCGGTGCCTCGGGCTCTCGGTGGCGGCCGGGCACGGGCTCGACTATCAGAATGTGCAGCCGATCGCCGCCATCCCGCAGGTCGAGGAGCTGAACATCGGCTATTCCATCGTCACGCAAGCGCTCCTCATCGGGTTGGATCGCGCGGTCTGCGACATGATCCGGGCGGTCGGGATCCGCCGGCCGCCGGCAGGCGGCGCGGGCCGCTGGAAGAAACCGCATGCGGTCCGGGCGGCGTAAGCAGGCGATTCCGGCGCTGCTGGGCGTTCCGATCGGCTGCGGCATCGACGTCGTGGAGTTGCCGAGGTTCAAGCGAGCACTCACGCGCGGCGGGGCGGCGTTTCTGCGGCGGGTGTTCACGGCGCGCGAGCAGGCCTACGCGCGGGCGCGAAAGAAGACTGAGCTGCTCCATCTGGCCGGCCGCTTCGCGGCGAAGGAAGCGGTGATCAAGGCCGTGTCGCAGATCACCCCGGCGCGGCTGCTCGCCATGCGGCAGGTCGAGGTGCGCAACGACGCGTTCGGCCGCCCGCACATCATCCTGCACCGCGCAGGCCTCGGCCGGGTCAAGGTCCACATCAGCCTCTCGCACGTGAAGAGCGTCGCCGTCGCCAGCGCCATCGCCGTCCGCGCATGAGCGCGATCCCGCCTGGGTTGCTCCCCCCGCGTCCGAAGGATGCCCATAAAGGCGATGCCGGCAAGGTGTGTCTGCTGGCCGGGTCGGTGGGCATGGCGGGCGCTGCGGCGCTGTGCGCGATGGGCGCCTTGCGGACCGGGGCAGGGCTCGTGACCCTCGGCATCCCGAAGAGCCTGCATGATGCCATGGTCGAGAAGCTGACCGAGGCCATGCTGAAGGTCCTGCCGGAGACCAAGGACGGCAGCCTCAGTCTCCAGGGGCTTATCAAGATCGTGCAGACGATGGAGAAGATGGACGCGGCCGGGATCGGGCCAGGGCTGTCGCAGCACCCGCAGACCAAGGAGCTGGTGCGGGAGCTGCTGCCGAAGATTCGCGCGCCGCTGGTTCTCGATGCAGACGGGCTGAACGCGCTGGCAGAGGACGTGACGCTGCTTAAACGGCTGCCGCTGCCGATCATCGTAACACCGCATCCCGGGGAAATGGGGCGGCTGAGCACGCTCTCGGCTGAGCAGGTGCAAACGGACCGGGAGCGGATCGCCAGGGAGTTCGCCAAGAAGTACCGCGTCGTCGTGGTGCTGAAGGGCGCCGGGACAGTCGTTGCCAGTTACGACGGCACCGTGTACATTAATGAGACCGGCAATCCCGGCATGGCCTCAGGCGGGTCCGGCGATGTGCTGACCGGCATGATCGCAGCACTCCTGGGCCAGAAGCTCGGCGTGTTCGATGCCGCGCGGCTGGGCGTCTATCTGCACGGGCTGGCTGGGGATTTGGCGGCGGCTTCGCAGGGCGGTGAGATCGGCTTGATCGCCTCGGACCTAGCCGATAGAATACCCCTCGCGATCCGTAAGTATCAGCAAGCGAGTTCGTAAGACACTTTTGCCGGCGTAGCTCAATGGTAGAGCAATCGCTTTGTAAGCGATGGGCTGGAGGTTCAATTCCTCTCGCCGGCTCCATTGACGGTTAGGAAATAATGGCGCAGAGCGGCGTCGATCTTGAAGTCCTTCGAACACTATACGAGCGCGAACGACTCGGTGTTCGCGAGGTAGCCATACAGCTGGGCGTCAGCCCTTGGCGCGTGTATGGGCTGATGCGGCGACACGGTATTCCTCGTCGACGCGGATCTGAGCAGAACTACGCGACCTACAAAGCCAAGCCCCAGTTTGCGCTAAAGCAGGCGCTCTCTGATACGGAAGTGCGGCTTCGTATTGCCGGTTCATTGCTGTATCTCGCCGAAGGCGTGAAAAGCGGTGGCACGGTTGATTTCGTAAACAGCGACCCTCGTCTTGTCCGTGTCTTCCTCGCCTTTCTTCGTGAGGTGTGCGGTGTTGCTGAACCGCGGCTGCGTGTTCTGCTCTATGCGTACGCGGACCAGGATCTCGTACAGTTGAAGCGGTTCTGGGCAGATGTCACCAAGATTTCAGAGGAACAATTTGTGCGACCATACGTCCGACCGCTGAGAAGCGGTGGCAATGGACGAAAGATGGCCCATGGGCTCATCCATGTCCGATACAATGATACCCGGCTTCTCAAGATCATTCTTCAATGGGGAAGTGAGGTCTGCGAGAGCTGGGCAGGTGCCAGAGTGGCCAATTGGAGCAGCCTGTAAAGCTGCCGGGCTTACCGCCCTACGGAGGTTCGAACCCTCCCCTGCCCACCATTCTTCCGCCCCTAGTGGGGCGGAAGAATGATCCCGAAGGCCGGCCGGCTTCAGAAAGGCCGGCCGAGGGACTACCGCAAACAGAGATAATGGATCGAGCCGCAACCTAACAGGGAAGCGGCTCGCCGCTTCGGCGTGACGCTGCACAGGCGAATTATGGGATGGATTGATGCGGTCCATGAAAGGCTGCGGGCATAGCACAGTGGCAGTGCACCAGTTTTCCAAACTGGCTACGCGGGTTCGATTCCCGCTGCCCGCTCGTTCATTCTGTGCCTCTTGACTCCTCCTGGAAAGTCCTTAAAAGTCCAAAATAGTAGTTGACACGAAGGCCCCCCGGCACTAGAATTAATATTTACTCGCTCCAAAGTCATACCTGGGGTCTTCGCCGTTACATCAGATCCGAGCGATCCAGACGCATCGACAGTTATCGACAATCATGTCACGCAAAGGGGGGTGAGCGCCGTGACGCGAGTGATGAACGTGGATGAGGTTGCACGCTACCTGGGTGTCGTGCCAGACACGATCTACCGGAAGGCGCGCCGCGGGGAGATTCCTGCCGTCAAGATGGGGAAGATGTGGCGTTTCCCCAAGGAAACTCTCGACAAGTGGCTGAACGATTCCGCGCTCGAGACCGTGAAAAAGCCTTGACATCACAGTGGGTTGTGACATAATCAGAGTTTCGCCGACAGTGGCCTGAGTGTCTGCCGAGGGGATTCCACGCACGTCATGACGTCTGGATTTTGTCCGCACAGAAGCCGCACGTGTCATGCGACACGCCGCACGCTGCTGTCACCGCTCCAGAAGTCTGCCCGGCACGTTCGACTCTTCCTACTCATCCCAACCGTGTAAGTGGATGAGTCTACCCGCGCCACGATCCTAACCGCACCATCAACGTATCACGGGATCGCATGTGCTGGAGTAGCTCAGTGGTAGAGCACGTCCTTGGTAAGGACGGGGTCACGGGTTCAATCCCCGTCTCCAGCTCCATCGACTATACCGGCAGGCCTGGTGACGAGGGGATCATGCTGAAGCAGGAGGGTGAGTGATGGCCACAAAAGCCAAGTTCGAGCGCACGAAGCCCCATGTCAACATCGGCACGATCGGGCACGTCGACCACGGGAAGACGACCCTGACCTCGGCCATCACGAAGGTCCTCGCCAGCCAGGGCCTCGCCCAGGCGCGCTCGTATGAAGACATCGACAACGCCCCGGAGGAGCGCGAGCGCGGCGTCACCATCAACGTCCACCACGCCGAGTACGAGACGAAGGCCCGCCACTACGCCCACGTCGACTGCCCCGGGCATGCCGACTACATCAAGAACATGATCACCGGGGCCGCCCAGATGGACGGGGCGATCCTGGTCGTGAGCGCGGTTGACGGCCCCATGCCCCAGACCCGCGAGCACATCCTCCTCGGCCGGCAAGTCGGGCTGCCCACCATGGTCGTCTTCCTCAATAAAGTCGATGCGGTCGAAGATAAAGAGCTCCTGGACTTAGTCGAGCTCGAAGTCCGCGAGCTCCTCACGAAGTACGGCTTCCCCGGGGAGAAGGTCCCCGTGATCCGCGGCTCAGCACTCCTCGCCGCCCAGGGCGACAAGGGCGAACTCGGCGAAGGCGCGATCGTGAAGCTCATGGAGGCGGTCGACACCTTCATCCCCACCCCGACGCGCGCCGTCGAGAAGCCCTTCCTCATGTCGGTCGAAGACGTCTTCTCGATCACGGGCCGCGGCACGGTCGGGACCGGGCGGGTCGAGCGCGGCAAGGTGACCGTGGGGGCCACCATCGACATCGTGGGCCTCAAGGCCACCCGGCAATCCGTCGTCACCGGCATCGAGATGTTCCGCAAGCTCCTGGATGAAGGGGTCGCCGGGGACAACCTCGGGGTGCTGCTGCGCGGCATCGAGAAAGACGACCTCCAGCGCGGCATGGTCCTCAGCGCCCCCGGGACGATCACCCCGCACACGAGCTTCAAGGCCGAGGTCTACTGCCTCACCAAGGAAGAAGGCGGCCGGCATACGCCCTTCTTCAACGGCTACCGCCCCCAGTGCTACTTCCGCACGACCGATGTGACCGGGACCGTTACCTTGCCCGCGGGCACGGAGATGGTCATGCCGGGGGATAACATCGCCGTGACGGTCGAGCTCATCCAGCCGGTCGCCATGGAGAAAGAGCAGCGCTTCGCGATTCGCGAGGGCGGCAAGACCGTCGGGGCCGGGGTCATCACGGAGATTATCAAGTAAGAGCCTTCGATGCCCCAGGACCAGGCGACGCTCGCATGCACCGAATGCTCGCGCCGCAACTATCACACCAGCAAGAACAAGAAGAACGTGACCGAGCGGCTCGAGCTGCGGCGGTACTGCAAATGGTGCCACAAGCACACGCCGCACAAAGAGACAAAGTAAGGTGGGTAGAGTGCCGTCCATGATGCCCGTTAAGCCGCACGGGAACGTCCCGGGCGGCGGAATCCCGAGCGAGCCCGTCAGGGCGAGTCGAGGGACAGAGGAGCGTCGGTTAACGGTAAACCACCGGTCTCCAAAACCGGGACTGCAGGTTCGATTCCTGCCGCTCCTGCCATTTTATTTAACGGTATGACAAACGTCCTGACGCGGGCGCGCACCTTCCTGACGGAAGTGCGCGAGGAGATGAAGCAGGTCGCCTGGCCGGACCGTGATGAGCTGTTGGGCTCGGCCCTCGTGGTGTTCGTCGGGGTCGCGATCCTCGCGGTGTACATCAGCGCGTGCGATTTCATCTTGTCGAGAGTCGCGCAGACGCTGCTGCGGTAGCCAGCCTCCAACGATCCGTGTCGATCCAACCAGAGTCTGAGCCTGACATGATGATGTATTGCGGGGGTGCGTGGTGAGTGAAGCAGCCGGGAGCGCGAAGCCCGAGGCCGAGGTCAAGGCGGAGGCCAAAGAGGAGCCGAAGCCGAAGGCCTGGTACATCCTGCACACGCAGACCGGCCAGGAATTGAAGGTCAAGAGCAGCCTTGAGAGCAAGATCCAGCAGGGGCTTGCCAAGGAGCAGATCGCGCGGGTGCTGGTGCCGACCGAGCGGGTCGCCGAGGTCCGGGCCGGCAAGAAGCGGATCTCCGAGCGCAAGTTCTTCCCAGGGTACATCCTCGTGGAAATGGAAATGACCGATGACAGCTGGCACCTCGTGCGGACGACGCCGGGCGTGACCGGATTCATCGGCGCCGGGCGGCGGCCGGTCTCGCTGTCGCCCGATGAGGTCTCCGAGATCTTGCGGCAGACCGAAGAGCGCAAGGACAAGCCCACGCCGCGCGTCACGTTCCAGAAGGGCGAGGGCGTCCGCGTGATCGAAGGCCCGTTCACGAACTTCAGCGGCGTCATCGAGGAAGTCAATCTGGCCAGGGGCAAGCTCAAGGTCCTGGTGTCCATCTTCGGACGCCAAACCCCGGTCGAGCTTGAGTTCTGGCAGGTGGAGCGTCTCTAACATGGCGGTCAAGAAGGTCAAGGCGATGATCAAGCTGTACTGTCCGGCAGGCGCGGCCAACCCGGCGCCCCCGGTCGGGCCGGCGCTCGGGCAGCACGGCGTCAACATCATGGAGTTCTGCAAGCGGTTCAACGAGCAGACGAAGGGCAAGGAAGGGCTTGTCCTGCCCGCGGTCATCACGGTGTTCGAGGACCGGTCGTTCACCTTCATCATCAAGAGCCCGCCGGTGTCGGTGCTGCTCAAGCAGGCGGCCGGCGTGGCCAAGGCGTCAGGCAACACCCCCAAAGAAAAGGTGGGTCAGGTGACCAAGGCCCAGGTCACGGACATCGCCAAGCAGAAACTGCCGGATCTGAACGCCCACGAGCTCGGCAACGCGGTGAAGATGGTGGAAGGCACCGCGCGCAGCATGGGCATTGACGTCGTCGAGGGATAATCATCGCCATGGCCAGCAAGCGCTACCAGCAAGCCGCCAAGCTCGTGGATGAGAAGCAGGAATACACGCTCGACGGCGCCGTCACGCTCCTGAAGGGCATGCCGGCGGTCAAGTTCGACGAGACCGTCGAGATTTCCGCCTCGCTCAACATCGACCCGAAAAAGAGCGACCAGATCGTGCGCGGCACGGTCGTGCTCCCGCACGGCACCGGCAAGACCCGCACCGTCGCGGTCTTCTGCAAGGGCGAGAACGAACTGAAGGCCAAGGAAGCCGGCGCCGAGTTTGTGGGCGGGGCCGAGCTGATCAACAAAGTCCAGGAAGGGTGGATGGAGTTCGACGTCGCGGTGGCCACGCCGGATATGATGCGCGACGTCTCGAAGCTCGGGAAGATCCTCGGGCCGCGCGGCATGATGCCGAATCCCAAAGCCGGCACCGTGACCGACGACGTCGCCAAAGCGGTGAGCGAGGTCAAGCGCGGCAAGGTCGAGTTCAAGATGGACAAGCTGTCCAACATCCATTTCGTCATCGGCCGGCGCTCGTTCAAGCCTGAGCAGCTCATCGAGAACGGCAAGGCGGCATTGGACGCGGTCGTCCGCGCGCGGCCCTCGACCCTCAAGGGGAAGATGCTCCGGCGCCTCAGCCTGGCCAGCACGATGAGCCCGGGCATCACGCTCAAGACCGAAGGTCTTGAGGTGGACACCTCTCAGGAGTCCTAACGCGCAATGGCCAACATCGGACACATGGTGAAGGAACAGATGGCGGCGGACATCGCGCTCGCGCTCGGCGAGCAGCCGAATGTCTTCGTCGCATCGGTCAACCGGCTGCCGGCGTCCGAGACCGACTCGTTGCGCAAGAAGCTGTCCGGTTCTCAGGCGCGGCTGCTGATGGTGAAGCGGCGCCTCGGCAAGCGCGTGGCGGAGCAGCTGAAGCTGACGGGGCTCGCGGAGCTGATTGAGGGCTCGGTCGGCCTGGTGCTGGTCGGCGACGATGTCCTGCCCGCGGCCAAGACGCTGATCGAGTTCACCAAGGGGCATGAGGAGCAGTTGGTGGTCCGCGGCGGGTTCGTCGACGGCCAGGTGCTCGACAAGAGCCGCGTGGTCGAGCTCGCGGGCCTGCCGCCCAAGCCGGTGCTGCTGGCGCAAGTCCTCGGCATGATCGAAGCGCCGATGTCGGACCTGATTTTCACGGTCGAGCAATTGATCGGGGACGTGGCGTGGATCGCCGAGCAGGCGGCAGCGTCAAAACCTGCAGCCGAACAGCCGGTACCGGCCACAGAGCAACCGAACACAGCGCAACCAACAGAACAACCGAAGGAGGGGGCGTAAATGGGTGCCACGTTGACGAAGCGCGTCGAGGATGCGTTGAAGCTGACCGAGGAAATGACCGCCATCGAGCTGTCGAGTTACGCCAAGGCGATGCGCGACAAGTTCGGCATCACGGCGGCCCCGGTGGCCGTCGCGGCGGCTTCAGGCGGCGGTGCGGCTACCCCGGCAGCCGAGGTCCAGGATGTGTTCGACGTCATTCTGGCGGCCGCCGGCGCCAACAAGATCAACGTCATCAAGGAAATCCGCACGATCACCAGCCTGGGCCTCAAGGAAGCCAAGGACCTGGTCGAAGGGGCGCCGAAGCCCGTGAAGACCGGCATCAAGAAGGAAGAGGCGGACGAGATCAAGAAGAAGCTTGAGGCGGCAGGGGCGCAGGTGCAGCTGAAGTAACTGAACTGGGTCCCGCCCCGGCGGGATAGGTGCCGATGAAGAAGGTCGTGAGCTTTGCCAAATTGACGGACGGACTCGCCCCTCCGGACCTCGTAGAGGTTCAGAAGCGCTCGTACTGGGACTTCCTCCAGATGGACGCGGCCCGGAACAAGCGGCAGAACGTCGGGTTGCAGGCGGCGTTCCTCGAAACGTTCCCGATCGAGAGCCCGGACAAGACGTACCGGCTCGACTACGTCCACTACAACCTCGGGAAGACGAAGTACACCGTGAGCGAATGCCTGCGCAACGGCCTCTCCTACGCCGCCCCCCTCAAGGTGAAGCTGCGTCTCGCGGGCCCGAAGGAAACCAAGGAGCAAGAGGTCTACTTCGGCGAGATCCCGCTCATGACGGATGTGGGCACCTTCATCATCAACGGGGATGAGCGGGTCGTGGTGAGCCAGCTCCATCGCTCGCCCGGCGTCACGTTCGAAGTGACCGTGCATCCGACCGGCAAGCGGCTGTTCTCCGCCCGGGTCATCCCGTACCGCGGCGCCTGGGTCGAGCTCGACTTCGACATGACCGACGTGCTGCACGTCTCAATTGACCGGCGCCGCAAGATGGCGGGCACGATCCTGCTGCGCGCCCTCGGCCTCTCTTCCGATGAAGACATCCTGAACGCGTTCGGCAAAACCGAGACGGTGAGCTTCAACGATCCGGCGCAGCTGAAGCCTTTGGTCGGCAGCTTCCTCGGGGAGCGGATCGCGGACGGCTCGAGCGGACAGGTCGTCCTGCGCGCCGGCACCAAGATCACTGAAGAGTGGCTCGACACGATCTGGCAGAGCGGCAAGCGCGAGCTCAAGCTGCTGAGCGAGGCGCCCCCCGAGCTGCTGCGCACCCTGGAAAAGGACCACACCACCACCAGAGAGGAAGCGCTCCTGGAGATCTTCCGGCGCCTCCGGCCCGGCGACCTCGTGAACCTCCCCTCCGCAGAGACCCTCATCCACCGCTTGTTCCTCGACCCGCGCCGGTACGACCTCGGCAGCGTCGGCCGCTACGTCCTGAACCGGAAGCTCGGCATGACGGAAGGGCTCGAATCGCGGCTCCTGAGCGGCCAAACCGTCGTGCAGGTCATCAAGTACCTGCTGGCGCTGCGCAAGGGCGAGGGCGAGATCGACGACATCGACCACCTGGGCAACCGCCGGGTGCGCTCGGTGGGCGAACTCGTCTACCATCAGTTCCGCGTCGGGCTCGAGCGGCTCGAGCGGACGATCCGCGAGCGCATGGCGATCTACGATCTTGAGAAGGTCATGCCGCACACGCTGGTCAACTTCAAGCTCGTCGCCTCGGTCGTGCGCGACTTCTTCGCCCGCTCGCAGCTGTCGCAGTTCATGGACCAGACGAACCCGCTCGCCGAGCTGACGCACAAGCGCCGCCTCTCGGCCCTCGGCCCGGGCGGCCTCTCGCGCGAGCGCGCCGGCTTCGAGGTGCGCGACGTGCACCCGTCCCACTACGGACGGATCTGCCCGATCGAGACGCCGGAAGGCCCGAACATCGGGCTCATCTCCAGCCTCACCGTGTTCGCGCGCATCAACGAGCACGGGTTCATCGAGACACCCTACCGCAAGGTCGATGACGGCGTCGTGACGAACCAGGTGGACTACCTGACGGCGGATCTGGAAGACCGCCACACGATCGCGCAGGCGAGCAGCCCGCTGACGAAGGGCAACAAGTTCACGGAAGAACTCGTCAGCAGCCGGCACCGCGGCAACATCGTGCGGATCCCGCCGGAGCAGGTCGAGTACATGGACGTGTCTCCGAACCAGACCGTGTCGATCGCGGCGGCGCTGATCCCGTTCCTCGAGCATGACGACGCCAACCGCGCCCTCATGGGCTCCAACATGCAGCGCCAGGCGGTGCCGCTCATGGCGACCGCCCGGCCGCTGGTCACGACCGGCATCGAGCGCCGCGTGGCGGTCGACTCGGGGGCCTGCATCGTGTCCAAGGAAGACGGCACGGTGTCCCACGCGGACGCGCAGCGCATCGTGATCGGACGCCACACGTACGAGCTCAAGAAGTTCCAGCGCTCCAACGCCAACACCTGTCTGAACCAGCAGGCGATCGTGCAGCCCGGACAGAAGGTGAAGGCCGGCCAGGTGATCGCCGACGGCTCCGCCACGAGCGAAGGCGAGCTGGCGCTCGGCCGCGACGTGCTCGTCGCGTTCATGCCGTGGCGCGGGTACAACTTCGAAGACGCGATCCTCATCAGCGAGCGGCTGGTCAAGGCCGACACGTTCACGTCGATCCACATCGAGGAGTTCGAGGTCGAGGCGCGGGAAACCCGGCTCGGCAACGAGGAGATCACGCGCGACATCCCGAACGTGGGAGAAGAGGCGCTGAAGGACCTGGATGAGCAAGGCATCGTGCGCATCGGCGCCGAGGTCGGGCCGCGCAGCGTCCTGGTCGGCAAAGTCACGCCCAAGAGCGAGACCGAGCTCACGCCCGAGGAGAAGCTGTTGCGCGCCATCTTCGGCGAGAAGGCCGAAGATGTCCGCGACACGAGCCTGCGCGTGCCGGCCGGCGTCGAAGGCATCGTGGTCGACGTCAAGATCCTGACCCGCAAGGGGGCCCGGCCGAAATCGAAGGAAGAGCAGCAGCAGGAGCATGAGCAGATCGAACTGATCCGCAAGAACTACGGCGGACAGATCGCCAAGCTCGTTGAGGAGCGGCTCGAGAAGCTGGTCAAGCTGCTGGAGGGGAAGAAGCTGGCGTCCGCCATCACCGAGCTGGATTCCGGCGATACGCTGATCGCGGGCGAGCGCACCGTGAAGATGAGCGACGTCAAAAAGCTGACCCGCGCCGATTTCACCGACATCAAGCTGCACGACGAGCCGGGGCTCGAGGCCGAGGTCCGCCGCGTGGCGGACTTCTTCGACGAGTCGATTCGCGAGCTGCGCTCGGAAGAGGACATGGAAGTGGACAAGATCAAGCGGGGCGATGAGCTGCCGCCCGGCGTGCTCAAGCGGGTCGTCGCGCAGGTCGCCTCGAAGCGCAAGGTCCAGGTCGGCGACAAGATGGCCGGCCGCCACGGCAACAAAGGCGTCATCGCCAAGATCCTGAAGGAAGAGGACATGCCCTACCTGCCGGATGGCACCCCGGTCGAGGTGGTGCTGAACCCCCTGGGCGTGCCGTCCCGCATGAACGTGGGGCAGATGCTGGAGACCCACCTCGGGTGGGCCGCCAAGGTGCTCGGCTTCCACGCGGTGAGCCCGGTGTTCAACGGGGCGACCGAGGATGAGATCTTCGACCAGCTGAGGAAGGCGAAGCTGCCGGGCCACGGCAAGATCCGGCTGCGCGACGGGCACACCGGCGAGCCGTTCGACCAGGATACGGTGGTCGGCTACCTGCACGTGATCAAGCTGGTCCACCTCGTGGATGATAAGATTCATGCCCGCTCGATCGGGCCGTACTCGCTCGTCACCCAGCAGCCGCTGGGCGGCAAGGCGCAGTTCGGCGGCCAGCGCTTCGGCGAAATGGAAGTGTGGGCGCTCGAGGCCTACGGGGCCGCCTACACGCTGCAGGAGCTGCTGACGGTGAAGAGCGACGATGTCGTGGGCCGCACCCGCGTCTACGAGGCGGTGGTCAAGGGCGAGCATTCGCTGGCCCCTTCGGTCCCGGAATCGTTCAACGTGCTCGTGAAGGAACTGCAGGGCCTTGGGCTGGACGTGCGGCTCGAGCGGAAAGACCACGTCGTGACCGGCGCTGAGCTGTTCGACAAGCTCGTGAAGCGGGAGCTGGAACAGCCGTCGATCGGCCTCGGCGGCCGCTCCGACATCCTGGACGCTCCTGAAGCGAAGCCCGGCAAGGAAACCGCGAAGGCGAAGCGATGAGCACGGCTCCCGCGACCATGTTCGACGAAGTCAACGTGTTCGACGCGATCACCATCCATATCGCGTCGCCCGACGTCATCCGGAGCTGGTCCAAGGGCGAGGTGAAGAAGCCCGAGACCATCAACTACCGGACGCTCAAGCCGGAGAAGGACGGGCTGTTCTGCGAGCGGATCTTCGGGCCGACAAAGGACTTCGAGTGCAACTGCGGCAAGTACCGCAAGATCAAGCACAAGGGCATCACCTGCGACCGCTGCGGCGTCGAGGTGACCCACTCCAAGGTGCGGCGCGAGCGCATGGGGCACATCGAGCTCGCGGCGCCGGTCTCGCACATCTGGTTCTTCAAGAGCGTCCCGTCGCGGATGGGGGCCTTGATGGACATGACGATGCGGGACCTCGAGCGGGTGCTCTACTACGAAGCGTTCGTGGTGACCGACCCGGGGAGCACCCCGCTCAAGCTCCGCGAGATCCTGAGCGAGGACCGGTACCAGGAAGCCATCAAGACGTACGGCAAGGCCTTCACCGCCAAGATGGGCGGCGAGGCGGTCCATGACCTGCTGGAGCATCTGGACCTGAGCCAGATGGCCCGCCAGCAGCACAAGGAGCTGCAGAAGCAGAAGGTCGAGCAGACGCAGAAGCGGATCGCCCGGAACCTGCGCATCATCGAGGCGTACCGCAAGAGCGGCAACGAGGCGGAATGGATGATTTTGCGGGCGATCCCGGTCATCCCGCCGGATCTGCGCCCACTCGTCCCGCTCGATGGGGGGCGCTTCGCGACCTCCGACCTCAACGACCTGTACCGACGCGTCATCAACCGCAACAACCGGTTGAAGAAGCTCATCGATCTCAAAGCGCCGGAGATCATCATCCGCAACGAGAAGCGCATGCTCCAGGAGGCGGTGGACGCCCTGTTCGACAACGGCCGCCACGGCCGCCCGGTGCTGGGCCCGATGAACCGGCCGCTCAAGTCGCTGGCCGACATGCTGAAGGGCAAGCAGGGCCGCTTCCGGCAGAACCTGCTCGGCAAGCGCGTCGACTATTCGGGCCGGTCGGTCATCGTGATCGGGCCGGAGCTCAAGCTCCACCAGTGCGGGCTGCCGAAGAAGATGGCGCTCGAACTGTTCGAGCCGTTCATCATCCGCAAGTTCCGCGAGCAGGGCTTCGCCCAGACGATCAAGACGGCCAAGCGCATGGTCGAGAAGGAGCGGACCGAGGTCTGGGATATTCTGGATGAAGTCATCCGCGACCACCCGGTGCTGCTCAACCGCGCGCCGACCCTGCACCGGCTCGGCATCCAGGCGTTCCAGCCGATCCTGATCGAAGGCAAGGCCATCCGGATTCACCCGCTGGTCTGCACGGCGTTCAACGCGGACTTCGACGGCGACCAGATGGCGGTGCATGTGCCGCTCTCCATCGAGGCCCAGCTCGAAGCCCGCCTGCTCATGCTCGCGTCGAACAACCTGTTCTCTCCCGCGAGCGGCAAGCCCATCGTCACGCCGACCCAGGACATCATTCTGGGGTGCTACTTCCTGACCAAGTCGCGCGAGGGGATGAAGGGGCAGGGGTTGATCTTCAGCGACATGGAAGAGGCGGTCCTCGCGTACCAGGATCAGCAGGTGGACCTGCACGCCAAGGTGAAGCTGCGGTGGCAGGGCCAGATTCTCGACACCAGCGTCGGCCGGGTGCTGTTCAACCTGCACCTGCCGGAAGAGGTGCGCTTCGTGAATGAGCTGATCGACAAGAGCCGGCTCAGCAACCTGATCACCAAGGTGTACCGGGTGTGCGGCCACGCGCGCACGGTCGACCTCCTCGACTCGCTGAAGACGCTCGGGTTCGAGTGGGCGACCCTCGCGGGGCTCTCCATCTCGATCACCGACCTGGTGATTCCGCCCGAGAAGGACAAGCTGCTGGCCCGCGCGAACAAGGAAGTCGAGCAGGTCGAAGGGCAATACCGGCGCGGGCTCATCACGGACGGCGAGCGGTACAACAAGATCATCGACATCTGGATGCACACGACCGAAGAGGTCTCTGATCGCGTCATGGAGAACCTCGAGCCCTTCAACCCCATCTACATGATGGCGGATTCCGGGGCCCGTGGGTCGGAGCAGCAGGTGCGCCAGCTCGCCGGGATGCGCGGCCTGATGGCCAAGCCGTCCGGGGACATCATCGAGAGCCCGATCACCGCGAACTTCCGCGAAGGCCTCACGGTGCACGAGTACTTCATCTCCACGCACGGCGCCCGAAAGGGGTTGGCCGACACCGCCCTCAAGACCGCGGACTCCGGCTACCTGACGCGCCGGCTCGTGGACGTGGCACAGGAGATGATCATCACGGAGATGGACTGCGCGACGCTGAACGGCATTCTGATGACGCCCATCCGCGAAGGCGACGAGGACATCGTGGCTCTCAAGGAGCGCATCGTGGGGCGCGTCGCCCTCGACAACATCGTCGATGTCGTCAGCGATGACGTGATCGTGAAAGCCGGCGAGGAGGTCAACGAGGACACCGCCGAACGGATCGAGGGCGCCGGGATCGAGAAGATTAGGATCCGCAGCGTGCTCGCCTGCGAATCGAAGAAGGGCATCTGCTCCAAGTGCTACGGGCGCAACCTGGCGACCGGGTGGCTGGCCGAGCTTGGCGAGGCGGTCGGCATCATCGCCGCGCAGTCGATCGGCGAGCCGGGCACGCAGCTGACGATGCGGACGTTCCACATCGGCGGCACGGCGCACCGCGTGGTGGAGCAGTCGCAGATCAAGTCGAAGCACAAGGGCACGGTCAAGTTCCACAACCTCAAGACGGTCAAGACCAAGCCGGACGAGCTGCTGGTGCTGAACCGCAACGGCGAGCTCTCCATCGTGGACGACGAGGGGCGCGAGCTCGAGCGCCACCGCATCCCGCAAGGCGCCGTGCTCTCCCGCGGCGACGGGGAAGCCGTCAGCAAGGATGAGCTGATGGTCCGGTGGGACCCGTACACCACCCCCATCCTCACCGAGTTCGGCGGCATCACGCGGTTTGAGGACGTCCGGCCCGGCATCACGATGCGCGAAGAGATCGATGAGGCGACCGGCCTCATGAACCGCGTGATCGTCGAGCACAAGGGCGACTTCCATCCGCAGGTCGTCATCGAAACCGACAAGGGCGAGCTGCTGGCCGTCTACGGGCTGCCGGTCGGCGCGCACCTCATGCTCAAGGAAAAGCAGACGGTCAAGACCGGGGACATGATCGCCAAGACCGCCCGCAAGTTCAGCCAGACCAAGGACATCACCGGCGGTCTGCCGCGCGTCGCCGAGCTCTTCGAGGCGCGCCGGCCGAAGGATCCGGCGATCATCGCTGAAATCGACGGGATCGTCGACTTCGGGACGGCCAAGAAGGGCCAGCGCCGCATTGTGATCAAGAGCGCCTCCGGGATGGCGAAGGAGTACCTCATCCCGCACGGCAAGCACCTCAACGTCTACAAGGGCGACTACGTGCAGAGCGGGGCACCCTTGACCGACGGGCCGGTGGTGCCGCAGGACATCCTGCGGGTCATCGGCGAGCGCGGCCTCCAGGAGTACCTCGTCAACGAAATTCAGGAGGTCTACCGCTCCCAGGGCGTCAAGATCAACGACAAGCACATCGAGGTGATCGTGCGGCAGATGCTGCGGAAGGTGCGCGTCGATGAGCCGGGTGACACCAACTTCCTGATCGGGATGCAGATCGACAAGTGGAAGTTCGCCGAAGAGAACGAGAAGGTGCGGGAGAAGGGCGGCAAGCCGGCCCAGGGAACCCCGATCCTCCTCGGCATCACCAAGGCGAGCCTGTCGACGGAAAGCTTCATCGCGGCGGCGAGCTTCCAGGAGACCACCCGGGTGTTGACCGAGGCGGCGGCCAGCGGCAAGCGCGATGGGCTGGTCGGGCTCAAGGAGAACGTGATCATGGGCCATCTCATCCCGGCAGGCACCGGCTTCCCGGCGAACCGGATCGGCGAGATGGAGAAACAGGCGCCGGACGTCCTCCCGCTCGCGTCAGGGGACGAGGCGGAAGAGACGAACGGGAACGGCAACGACGGTGAGGAATCGTAAGGCATGCCAACAGTCAGCCAGTTGATCCGGTACGGGCGCAGCGCGCTGCTGAAGAAGACCAAGGCGCCGGCCCTCAAGGGCTGCCCGCAGCGCCGGGGCGTGTGCGTCCAGGTGAGGACGATGACGCCGAAGAAGCCGAACTCGGCGCTGCGCAAGATCGCGCGCGTGCGCCTGACGACCGGCATCGAGGTCACGGCGTACATCCCCGGCGAAGGCCACAACCTGCAGGAGCACTCGATCGTGCTCGTGCGCGGCGGGCGCGTGAAGGACCTGCCGGGAGTGCGCTACCACATCGTCCGGGGCACACTGGACGCCTCGGGGGTCAACCAACGCCGCAAGTCGCGCTCCAAGTACGGAGCGAAGGCGCCGAAAGGCGCCGGCGCGACGCCGGTCAAGGTCGCCGCGCCCGCCAAGGCGTGAGGAAGAGGAGCTCATGAGCCGCCGCAGACGTGTTGCCAGAGAGGAAACGCCGCCGGATCCGCGGTATAATAACCGGCTCGTCCAGAAGCTGATCAACTCGCTGATGCGGGACGGCAAAAAGTCCGTCTCCGAGCGTGTGGTCTATGACGCCTTCGACGTGATGAAGAAATCCGTCGGGTCGAACGACGTGCTGACCGTGTTCCACAAGGCCATGGAGAACGTCCGGCCGCACGTCGAGCTGAAGGCCCGCCGCGTCGGGGGCGCCACGTACCAGATCCCGATCGAGGTCCGCCACGACCGGGGCATGGCGCTCGCCATCCGATGGATCCGCAGCTCCTCCCGCGGCCGCCGGGGCGCGCCCATGTCCAAACGGCTGGCGGACGAGCTGCTGAGCGCCTTCAAGGGCGAGGGCTCTGCGGTCAAGAAGCGGGAAGAGACGCACAAGATGGCGGAGGCCAACCGGGCCTTCGCACATTATCGATGGTAAAGGGAGACGTTCCAGGCCAGATCAGATCCGAAGCTCGGCTTCGGATCTGATCTGAAACGAGCGATGGCGACTGAGACGAAACTAAGCGACGCCGCGGTCGAGCGGCTCACCTACACGCGGAACTTCGGCGTGGTCGCCCACATTGACGCGGGCAAAACCACCACATCGGAGCGCATCCTCTTCTACACCGGCCGCATCCACAAGATCGGCGAGATCGATGAGGGGACGACGTCGCTTGACTGGATGGCGCAGGAACGGGAGCGGGGCATCACGATCACCGCGGCGGCGACCACCTGTTTCTGGCAGAAGTACCGCTTCAATCTGATCGATACGCCCGGCCACGTGGATTTCACCGCGGAAGTCGAGCGCAGCCTCAAGGTGCTGGACGGCGCGGTCGTAGTGTTCTGCGCGGTCGGCGGGGTCGAGCCCCAGTCCGAGACCGTCTGGCGCCAGGCGGACAAGTACGGGGTGCCCCGGGTCGCCTACATCAACAAGATGGACCGGACCGGCGCCGATTTCTTCGCCGTTGTCGGCGAGATCCGCGAGCGCCTCGGCGCCCGGGCGGTTCCCCTGCAGCTGCCGTGGGGCGTTGAGGACACCTTTACCGGCATCATCGATCTGGTCACCATGAAGAGCGTGAAATTTGACTCGGCCAAGCCGGCCGACCAGCCGGTCACCGGCGAGATCCCGGCCGACCTGCTCGAGACGGCCAAGAAATGGCGCCACGACATGCTCGAGGCGGTCGCTGAGAACGACGATAAGCTCATGGAAAAGTACATTCACGAGCAGGAGCCGACCGAGGCCGAGCTGCGCGCCGGCATTCGGAACGCGACCATCAAGACCGCGGTCGAGGCGCTGGATCCTGAGAAGAAGACGGCGCTGTTCGTCCCGGTGTTCTGCGGGGCGTCGTTCAGGAACATCGGCGTCCAGCCGGTGCTCGATGCGGTGTGCGACTACCTGCCGTCGCCGCTCGACATTCCGGTGCCCGCGGCCCACAGCCCCTACACGGACGAGCCGATCACGGTCTTCCCGAGCGAAGAGGAGCCCTTCCGGGCGTTGGCGTTTAAGATCGCCCGGGACCAGTTCGTGGGCAAGCTCTACTTCGTCCGGGTCTACTCAGGCGTGCTGCGCGCCGGCGACACGGTGTTCAATGCCACCAAGCGGCGGCGCGAGCGCGTGAGCAAGCTGTTGCGCATGCATGCCAATAAGCAGGAGATGATCGAGGAGATCAAGGCGGGCGATATCGCGGCCGCGGTCGGCCTCAAGGACATCACGACCGGAGACACGCTCTGCATGGAGGATTCGCCTGTCGTATTCGAGCGGATCCAGTTCCCGGAACCGGTGGTCTCCATGTTCATCGAAGCCAAGACCAAGGCCGAGCAGGACAAGCTCAGCAACGCCCTGGGGATGCTCCAGGATGAGGACCCGACCTTCCGCGTCCACTATGACGAGGAGACCGGCCAGACCCTGATGGAGGGGATGGGCGAGCTCCACCTTGAAATCCTGGTGGACCGCATGCGGCGGGAGTTCAGTGTGGACGTGCTGACCGGCAAGCCCCAGGTCGCCTATAAGGAAACTGTCTCGCAGGTGGTGGAGAAGGCCGATTACAAGCACGCGAAACAGACCGGCGGCCGCGGGCAGTACGGCCACGTCGTGATGAAGATCGAACCGGCGCCGCTCAAGAGCGGCATCACCTTCGTGAGCAAGATCGTCGGCGGCAAAATCCCGAAGGAGTTCATCCCCGCGGTCGAGGACGGCGTGATGCAGGCCGCCAAGACCGGGCCGATGGCCGGCTACCCGATGGTGGACGTGACGGTGACGCTGTACGACGGTTCGTACCACGACGTCGACTCCTCGGAAATCGCGTTCAAGATCGCGGCGATTGAGGCGTTCAAGCTCGGCACCGCGAAGGCCAAGCCGGTCATGCTGGAACCCATCATGATGGTGGATGTCATCACGCCCGAGGCGGTCATGGGCGAGATCATCGGCGACCTCCAGTCGCGGCGCGGCCAGGTCGAATCCATCACGCAGCGCGGATCAAGCCGCGTGATTCACTCGTACGTGCCGTTGTCCGAGATGTTCGGATATGCCACCGCGATCCGTTCGCTGTCCCAGGGACGCGCGGCGTATTCGATGGAGCCCGCGCGCTATCAGCAGGTCCCGATGAGCATCGCCGCCAAACTGACAGGGAAGGAGGGGAGGTAACCGACGATGGCCACAAAAGCCAAGTTCGAGCGCACGAAGCCCCATGTCAACATCGGCACGATCGGGCACGTCGACCACGGGAAGACGACCCTGACCTCGGCCATCACGAAGGTCCTCGCCAGCCAGGGCCTC